>LSQX01044292.1_pt3 | contig 40973 bp, 32 predicted proteins | sample 654561 | NCBI WGS metagenome assembly LSQX01 (sample SAMN04489861, study PRJNA283612) | anaerobic digester metagenome | isolation source: 4 biogas reactors fed with cattle manure at either 37C or 55C with and... | place: Denmark: Kongens Lyngby | collected 2014 | reverse complement strand
ACCCAAAGAAAACGTGATAGTAGCGGGTCAATGGCCGATTACAGAAAGATTAAATGCAGTAGGACGACTGGATTATTCGATTAAAGAAAGTCGTTCGACTCAGTCTATTGTTGGAGTAGAGTATAAGGGCGAGTGCTGTTGGGCTGCTCGCGTGTTATTCCAAAGATATGCAGTTGCACGTGAAGAAACCAATTCACGGGTATATTTCCAGTTAGAATTAAGTGGTTTAGGTGCCTTAGGTTCTGACCCGATGAGCACGATTCGAGATAATATTCCCGGATATGAACCAACAGAGACACCGATGCCAGTACGTTCTACATTTGAAAGGTATGAATAAATGCGTAAACAAGTTACATTACGACAGTTTGCTTTAAAAGCATTGCCACTAATGCTTTTGGCTTTGCCAATGACTTTTGCCCAAGCTCAACAAAATCAGAGCCCCCGTTCGGCCCAGCAAGGACAATTTGCTGACGGTATAGCAGCTATTGTTGGCACTGAGGTGATAACCATGCGCCAGTTACAAGAGCGTATGGCGGCTAATCGGGTGAGCGGTAATGATAGTCAAGGCCAAGCGCAAATCTTGCAAGGTATGATTGATGAGTTGTTGGTTGAAGATGAAGCTTTACGCTTAGGGGTACGTGTAAGTGATGGGCGTGTGCAGCAAGTCATCGCGGAAATTGCTCGCAATAACAATATGACCCCAGATGAGTTACGCCAAGCAGCTGGTCAGTTTGGAATTCAGTGGGAAAGTTATGTTGAAGGCATAAGACAGCAAGTCATGTTGGATGAGGTGAGAAGCCAAATTTTGCTTTCCAGGATTAATGTGACTCCTGCTGATGTAGAGGCATATATCAAGCAAAATCCGACTGGCGTATCACCTGACTATCAGCCACAAGTGATTCAGCCTGAAGCACCGCCTCCAGAGAGGCGAGTTGTGGTAGAGCAGAGCTTTGAACCTATGGCGATTGCTTTACAGCATATTTATATTCGCGTGCCGGACAATTCTTCAGAAGAGGTGGTTGAGGCTGCAAGACAGCGCGCTAACGAAGCTTTACAAAAGATTCGTGGAGGTGCGAGTTTTGAATCTATTGCTGCTGAGTACTCTGATGGGCCAGAGGCGTCCCAAGGTGGTAACTTAGGTATCCGTCTATTTGAAGACTGGGCAAAGTTATTTGTCGATAACACGCGTAACGTTCGCGATGGTGGTGTTTCTAGTGTTTTTAGCGCCCCTAATGGCTTCCATATATTAAAGGTGGTCGAGCGCCGAGGAATTATTCATGAGCAGCAGCGTGAAGTGATGGTACAACCACCGCGACCAGCACCTGTAGTGGTTCATGACCCACGGGTTGAGTCGGCAAGGCAGGAAGGACCTGTCGAGGTGACTGATTCCCGTATTCGTCATATTTTGGCTCGTTTGAGCCCGGTGGTTGATGACGAGATGGCTTATCAGCGAATTCTAGAGGTTCAGCAAGCAATTCAAGCAGGTATGAGTTTTTCTGAAGCTGCGGAAAAATACTCACAGGACTCATCAGCACCAGTTGGTGGTGATATCGGTTGGGTTACGCCGGGACAGGCAGATCCAGAGTTCCAAAGAGCTGCCGATAGTTTAGAAATCGGTCAGATAAGCGAGCCGGTTCGTAGTGCTTTTGGCTGGCATTTGATTGAGGTTCTCGAGCGTCGTACTGAGGATAAGCAACCCGCTATACGCAAAAGTTTGGCTAATGAAGCCATTTTTGAAGAGCGTGCAGCAGCTGTCCTTGAAGATTGGATTGAGCAGTTACGCGGTAGAACCTTTATCGATAATCGTATCGAACAAACGAGAAATCGTTAGTAACCGTTAAATCAAGAGGTGGAATTCATTGGTTCATCAAGCCCGTAAGCGATTTGGTCAAAACTTTCTAGTCGATGAGTATGTCATCGCCGAGATAGTGCGTGCTATTAATCCACAAGAAGATGACCTCATGGTGGAAATTGGTCCGGGTCAGTTGGCTTTGACCGCTCCCTTACTGGAGCAGTTAAAGTGTTTAACTGTTATTGAGATTGACCGAGATTTAGTGCAGCGGCTAGGACGACTGTACCCTGAGGAGCATTTGCGTGTTGTTGAAGGGGATGTGCTTAAGGTCGATTTTGCTGAAGAGTTTCAACTGCAGCATGTTGATTTAAAGAAAAAACTGCGCGTGGTCGGTAATTTACCATATAACATTTCCACCCCGATATTATTTCATCTCATGGATTATGCCGATCAGATTAAAGATCAGCACTTTATGCTACAAAAAGAGGTGGTGTTACGTATGATTGCGGAACCCAACTCTAAGGACTATGGTCGTCTCTCTGTGATGTTACAGCAACGCTACGCGATGGAAGCCTTATTTGAGGTGGGACCAGATGCTTTTGATCCACCGCCTAAGGTGGATTCGGCTATAGTCCGGATGATACCGTTATCAGAAGAACGGTTAAAGCCTAAAAGTTATGAGCTATTTGCGCAAGTTGTGGCTCAAGCCTTTAGTCAACGTCGAAAAATGATTCGTCGTAGCTTAAATCAGTGGGGCTTTGATTTTGCGGCTTTAGGGATAGAAGAAACTGCACGGGCTGAAAATCTAAGTTTAGAGCAATTTATTGCTTTGGCTGATGCAGCTGCTGCTATACGATAGTTGGCAGTGATATATTAGTGGCTCATAAGAAAAGCCGCAGACCTTAGTGGTGCTGCGGCTTTTGTCTTAATTTAAGACGGATAGAGTAAAGCTGGGCTTTATCTTAAACCTGAGCCTGCTGCGCTCATGTCTTTTCTTTCGATAAACTCGATTTTATAGCCATCAGGGTCCTCGACAAAAGCAATTACCGTCTCGCCACCTAGTACGGGACCAGCCTCACGAGTTACCTTGCCCCCAGCTGCCTTGACTTTTGCACAGGCCTCGTAGGCATCAGGTACACCAATAGCGATATGACCATAGGCAGTACCCATCTCATATTCTTCGACGCCGTAGTTATAGGTTAACTCGATCTCGGCTTGTTCTGGGTTGGAAGCGTAACCTAAGAAGGCTAACTTATACTTGTACTCAGGGTTATCTGATGTACGAAGTAACTTCATGCCTAAAATATTAGTGTAAAAATCAATAGAGCGCTCTAAATTACCAACGCGCAACATGGTGTGTAGTAATAACATACTATCTCCTAAAAAATGAGCCTAAACTACTTGCTGGACTCATTTTACCTTTTTTTCTTGACGCTGTAGAGGGGGGTGTCTGCCGAATTGCTACTTGGGTAGTCCTCGGGGTTAAGGCGAATCATTTCCGATTCAATCCAGCCCTCAAGCTCTGCGGTGATGTCATCACAGCTACGATCACCGGGTTTGATAGCTTGACCAAATGAAATCGTGACGGTACCAGATTTTTTCATGAAAGAGTTTCTGGGCCATAATTTACCTGCATTGTGCGCCACCGGAATAATCTCGGTATTTGTATGCATGGCCAAACGTACTCCCCCCGGTTTGTAGCGACCCTTTTTGCCAACAGGAATACGAGTACCTTCTGGAAATAGTACGGGTGAACGTCCTTCTTTGATGCGCTTTGAACCTCTGCGGAGGACTTGACGTAAGGCTTCGGAGGACCTGCCGCGATCGATTGGGATATTGTTCAGGCTGGCTAGAGCCCAGCCAAATAGAGGGATATATTCCAGTACCTTTTTGTAGACAAAAACTACTGGATGAGGTGTAAACCACGGAATAAATAAGGTTTCATAAGCAGATTGATGCTTAATCAGATAGATTACTTGACGGTCTGTGGGAATATTTTCCTTACCCCTGACTTCATAGCGGATACCTAAAATAACTTTAGCTAAGAAAATTAAAAAACGGGGCCACTGTACCGCAAATTTATAACGCTGATGAAAGGGAAAAGGGCGTGCTAAGAGAACTAAAGGTCCAAGAACTAGGGTCGTTAGTATAAAGCAAATAGCGAAAATCAATGAGCGTATAAAGTTCATAAACTACGTCCTTTAGCTTGATTGTGGGCTGTTCTGTTTTAGCAGGGCATCGACCATAGCAGCTAGGTTGTTGCTTGTTGGCGTAGTTGGGTCAAAGGCCGGATCTTGGCACGTTTTTTGGCCATTGCCCGTCAGGACTAACCAAGGTTTAAAGCCGGCACTAGCTGCTGCCTGGAGGTCGCGTAAGGAGTCTCCAACGGCATAGACTTGGGCCGGTTGATCTACTTTATAGCGAAGCTTTATTTCTTCAAACATGCCAGGTGATGGTTTACGGCAAAGGCAGTTATCGTCTGGAGTATGAGGACACACAAAAATGGCATCGATTAGACCGCCTTTTTCAGCTAGCAGCAAACGCAATTTAGCATGCATTTCGCCTAGCTCATCCATCGAAAAGTAACCACGTCCTACCCCAGACTGGTTCGTTGCGATGACTACCTTATAGCCTGCAGAGTTTAAGCGAGTGATAGCTTCTAAACTGCCGTCAAGAGGTTCCCACTCATCGGCACTTTTGACGTAGTCCGCAGAGTCCTTGTTAATTACACCATCTCTGTCGAGAATAATTAATTTAGGCATTGTGAAACCTCTTTTGAACGGTGTTGATTAAGCTAGACAAGAAATGTCTGCAATCAAGTTCATGGTATTGTGCAAGCGCTTTAATAATGACAAGCGATTAGCACGAATGGCAGGGTCATCAGCCATGACCATGACGTCATTGAAAAAGCTATCCACTGCAGGACGTACGGTTGCCATCAAGCTCATGCTGTTACTGAAGTCTTTTTTATTGAATAATGCAACGGCTTCAGGTTCAACGCTTTGTAAGATAGCGAACAAGTCTTTTTCAGCGGTTTCTTGTAGTAAAGAGGTATCAATCTCGGTCAATTCTCCCTCAGCGCGACGTAGTAAATTACTGATACGCTTATTAGCTGCGGCCAAGCTTTCAGCTTCGTCTAGTTTAGAAAAAGCTTCGATTGCTTCTACTCGCTCAGGAATTTGATCAAGCGGTGGGTTGACCGCTAATACAGCATCAATAACTGCTTTACTGTGCTCATTTTGTAATTGGTTTCTGTAGCGTTCGAGAATAAATTGATAAACCTCTTTGGCAGTGTTCGGGTTCAATTCACTTTTAGTATCAAACAGTTCTACAGAACACTTTAAAAGGGCGGGTAAATCTAATTGAGTACCACTGATTCCTTCTAAGTCGGCATTTTTTAGCCATTCATAAGCACTAATAATACCTAATGCTGCACGACGTAAACCGTAAGGGTCGCGTTCACCAGTCGGGACGGAACCGATGCCCCAGATACCGATTAGTGTTTCGATGCGTTCAGCTACAAAAAGAGTTAGAGCGGTTAGTCCACTTTTATCTTGTGGTAGATTGAAGCGAACATCATACTGATGAGCTAAGGCTTGACAAACTTCCTGAGATTCTTTTTCTTCAGTGGCGTAATAAGCAGCCATTACACCCTGAAGCTCAGGAAATTCACCGACCATCAGAGAGCTTAAATCTGATTTGGCTAAATAAGCTGCTCGTTCAGCTTCTGCAATATTAGTACCTAATTGCGTCGCAATTTGGGCTGCTAAAACTTTGACCCGCTCAGTTCTTTGAAGTTGAGAACCAAGTTTGTTGTGATAGACCACATTAGCTAATTGCTCAACACGATTGTTTTGAGGTGTTTTCTTGTCGGTTTCAAAGAAGAATTGAGCATCGGCCAGACGGGGACGGACGACGCGTTCATTACCCTCGATAATGTTTGAGGGATCTTCTAATTGCATATTACTGACGATCAGGAAGCGGTGATCTAGCTTGCCACTGTCTTTATCAAAGAGTGGAAAGTACTTTTGATTTAAACGCATAGTTAAAATCAGGCACTCTTGTGGTACGTCTAGAAACTCGCGGTCGAATTGACCCACATAGACTGTCGGGTGCTCGACTAAGGCGGTGACTTCGTCTAACAAAGCATTGACCTCAGGATCATCACCAATGGTGGTATTTAATGACTCGGCAGTTGTCAGTAATTGCTTTTTAATGTCTGCTTTGCGTTGCTCGTAATCAGCAATGACCATACCCGCTTCGGCCAAACGTTGCTCGTATTCCTCAGCATGCGCTAAAGAAATAGTGCTTGAACCCATGAAGCGGTGACCCTCAGTAATGCGGTCAGAATTTAAGCCAAGCACTTGAGCGTCTAGTACCTTATCTCCGTATAGCACTACAAGTCGGTGCGCAGGGCGCACAAAACGTACGGTTGTATTAGTCTCTTGTAGCTGATAACGCATCACCTTAGGAATAGGTAACTGACTGACACAGTGCTCGACAATTTCTTGAATGCGATTTTTAAGAATGGCACCTGGCGCCTTACCACGAGCAATTAAAAAATCTTGCTTGCCGTCAGACTCTTTAACTAAGTCTGCAGCAGTCAGATGGCCTAGACCCTTGGCTTCTAGGCGTTTTGTTAGCGCAGGAGTGGCGTTGCCGTCAGCGTCCAACCCGATTTTTGCAGGCATCAACTTCTCAACGAAATCTTGCTCAGGTGCTTGTTCTAATACCTTGTCGATCAAGATGGCTAAGCGTCTAGGTGTGGCAAAGTTACGGCTACTTGAGTCTTCTGCTAGTAGTGATAATTTATCTAAATCTGCTTTAATGGAATTGGCAAATGCTTCACCTAAGCGTTGTAAAGCTTTTGGTGGTAACTCTTCAGTTAAAAGTTCGATTAAGAGGGCGTTATTAGTCATGTTATTTTGCCTCCTCTACAGATGCTTGTCTCAGCATCGGGAAGCCTAGTTTCTCTCTGGATTCGTAGTAGCATTGTGCAACACCGCGTGACAGGTTACGAATGCGTGCAATATAAGTCGCACGTTCGGTCACACTGATAGCACCGCGAGCGTCTAAGAGGTTAAAGATATGGGCAGCTTTTAGCACTTGTTCATAAGCCGGTAGGGCAAGAGCAAGTTCGACTAAATGCTGGGCATTTTTTTCATGGTCATTAAAATGACGGAATAGCGTATCAATGTCGGCTATCTCAAAGTTGTACTTTGATTGCTCAACCTCATTTTGGTGGAATACATCACGGTAATAAACATGGTTACCTTGTAAGTCAGTAGTCCAGACCAAGTCATAAACGCTCTCAACGTTTTGTAAGTACATAGCTAAACGCTCTAAACCATAGGTGATTTCACCGGTAGTTGCAGAACAATCTAAGCCGCCGACTTGTTGGAAATAGGTAAACTGTGTCACTTCCATACCGTTTAACCAGATTTCCCAACCTAGGCCCCATGCACCGAGAGTGGGGTTTTCCCAGTCATCTTCAACAAAACGGATATCGTGCTCTTGAGGGTTAATGCCCAAAGCTTTTAAAGAGTTTAAATACAGCTCGATAATATTGTCGGGGGCTGGTTTTAGAGCAACCTGATATTGATAATAATGCTGAAGGCGGTTCGGGTTTTCGCCATAACGCCCGTCGTTAGGGCGTCTGGATGGCTGCACATAAGCAGCATACCAGGGCTCTGGGCCAATCGCTCTTAAGAAAGTGGCAGTATGGGAGGTACCTGCACCTACTTCCATATCATAGGGTTGTAGTAGAGTGCATCCCTGAGCACCCCAATAATTTTCTAATGTAAGAATAATTTGCTGAAAGCTAAGCATGCTAAGACATTTACCAAAAATTTAATTAACCCATAATTTTAAGATATTTGAGTATATAAAACATGGATTAACCGTGTGATGCGTAATTTCTCATCTGCAAAAGAGAATCATTTGCAATTTGTGTCTCGCTGTGAGGGATTAAGGTAGATAAATAAAATTAGCAGTAAAATCAGGAGCGAGTAATTTAATAATAAACAATTAACTAAGGAGATAGGAATGTCTGAAGCATTAGTCTTGACCGAGAAAAAAGGGCGTGTCCTGATCATAACGATTAACCGTCCGCAGTCACGTAATGCATTAACTTATGAGACATCGTTTGCTTTGGCAGAGGCAATTGATGAGTTAGAAACAAATGCTGAAATCTCATTAGGTATATTGCGTGGACAAGGTGAGCATTTTTGTGCGGGGATGGATTTAAAGGAGTTCGCAAAAACACAGCGTCGTGCCGTGGTGCCGGGTCGTGGTTTAGGTGGGCTTTGTGAGGCCTTACCTAAAAAGCCTTTAATTGCAGCGGTTGAGGGCTATGCTTTAGCTGGTGGTTTTGAGTTGTGTCTTGCTTGTGATTTAATTATTGCCTCACATACCGCCAAGTTCGGTTTGCCAGAGGCTAAACGTGGTTTGGTTCCTGGCTCAGGTGGTATGTTACGTCTACCGCATCGGGTGCCGTATCCGGTTGCGATGGAGATTTTATTGACCGGTGATATGTTAACTTCTCAGCGTGCGCAGGATTTAGGCTTAATCAACCAGTTAGTAGAGCCTGGTCAGGCTTTGGATGCTGCATTAGCGATGGCAGATAAAATTGCCGCTAATGGTCCCTTAGCATTGCAAGTCATTAAAGAGGTGGTGAATGAGGCACGTACGTGGAGTAATCAGGATATGTTCGCATTACAACAACCCCGTATGCAGCATATTTTTTCTTCAGAGGATGCTAAAGAGGGGGCCACTGCCTTTGCTGAAAAGCGCGATCCGGTTTGGAAAGGTCGTTAATAGTTCCTAGTTTTTTATGGATAGCAGTCTGGGACCCGTGTAATTAATCGGGTCTTAGCTGACTGCTAATTGGTTTAATCTTTAAGGTTTTAATATGTCGATTATTATTAAAGAAGCAGATTTAGTTCAGTCCATTGCGGATGCTGTACAGTTTATTAGTTATTATCATCCGGCTGACTATCTTGAGCACTTAGCACGCGCTTATGAGCTGGAGCAAAGTCCGGCGGCTAAAGATGCCATTGCACAAATTCTAACTAATTCCAAAATGTCAGCTGAGGGGCATCGCCCAATTTGTCAGGATACAGGAATTGTGAATGTGTTCCTGAAAGTAGGTATGGACGTTAAGTTTGAATTAAGTGGTACCCTTCAGGAGGCCTGTGATGAGGGGGTGCGTCAGGGATATTTAAATCCAGACAATAAGCTGCGTGCTTCTGTACTTGATGACGCTATTTTTGAGCGTAAAAACACGCGTGATAATACGCCCTGTATTTTATCGGTTGAACTCGTTCCAGGTGATAAGGTAGATGTTCAGGTCGCGGCTAAGGGTGGTGGCTCAGAAAATAAGACTAAGTTTGCCATGCTCAATCCCGGTGAGGATATTGTTGAGTGGGTTCTCAAAACAGTACCGACCATGGGGGCAGGTTGGTGTCCTCCGGGTATGTTAGGAATTGGTGTTGGTGGTACCGCTGAAAAAGCTATGTTGATGGCTAAGCAGGCTCTGATGGAAGACATTGATATGTACGAGTTACTGCAGCGCGGCCCTCAAAATAAGCTTGAAGAAATGCGTGTTGAGCTCTATGAAAAGGTTAATGCCTTGGGGATCGGTGCGCAGGGCTTAGGTGGGTTGACGACAGTTTTAGATGTCAAAATTAATACTTTCCCAACCCATGCTGCGTCTAAACCGATTGCCATGATTCCTAACTGTGCAGCGACTCGCCATGTGCATTTTGAGCTAGATGGGACTGGTGTAGCAGAGATGCCGGTTCCTTCATTAGAAAACTGGCCTGATGTTGAGTGGGCACCGGATTACAATAAATCCAAAGCGGTTAATTTAGATACCTTGACCCCCGAGGAGGTAGCTAGTTGGAAGCCTGGCGATACCTTATTACTATCAGGTAAGATGCTGACTGGTCGTGATGCTGCACATAAACGAATTCAGCAGATGCTGTCAGCAGGCGAAACCTTACCTGTCGATTTTAAAAATCGTGTGATTTACTATGTTGGACCTGTGGATCCGGTTGGTGATGAAGCCGTCGGTCCTGCGGGTCCAACCACTGCAACTCGTATGGACGCCTTTACCGAGATGATGCTGGAACAAGGCCTGATTTCAATGATTGGTAAGGCTGAGCGTGGACCTGTTGCTATTGATGCGATTAAAAAGCATAAGTCAGCTTATTTAATGGCCGTTGGTGGCGCAGCTTATTTAGTTTCCAAGGCAATTCGTAGTTCCAAGGTGGTTGCTTTTGAAGATTTAGGTATGGAAGCGATTTACGAGTTTGAAGTCAAAGATATGCCAGTAACTGTCGCAGTTGATGCGAGTGGTGAATCTGTGCATGAGACCGCGCCGAAGATCTGGAAAGCTAAAATTGAGGAGCTTAAGGCAGAAGAAGCATAGTTATTGTTAGCAAGCAATTGCTATTACTTTATTGAAACTGCTCTTTAATAAAACCTGAGCTCTGTAACTTGGAGCTCAGGTTTTTTCTTTATTCACACTTTGTTAGCTGCTGACCGGATGCTAAAGCTGCATTAAGTAGATTGGCAGTGCTGCCTTGGGCTAATTGCATATTACCGGCAATTTCCATTAATGGCATCAAGACAAAGCTGCGTAAATGCATCCGAGGATGAGGTACCGTTAATTCAGTACTAGTTGAGGTGAAGTCTTCGTAGAGCAATATATCAAGGTCTAAGGTACGAGGGGCATTATGATAGGAACGCTCTCGACCAAATTGATTTTCAATTGCTTGCAATGAGTGTAAAAGTACTAAGGGCTCCAGTGTTGTATTAATTTCGGCAACAGCATTAATATAGTCTGGGCCATCAGCATCCAGTGGAGGACTACGATAGAGCGAGGAACGCTTGATAAGCCTTAGGCCTTCGGCCTGATCGAGACTTATCAAGGCAGCTTCTAGCGTGCTGGCCGGAGAATTTAGGTTGGCTCCTAAAGCAATATATGCTGTGTGTGTTTTAGTCATCGCGATTGGTGGCACTTGCTTTTTTAGAGCTCGGATTTACTGGGTTTGAAGGCTGAGTTGACGATGTTTTGGCAGCGTTTGTCTGAGATGCTTGCCTTTTATTGCGATTAGCGCTTGAGCGGCGGCGTGGACGTCGTCGACGTTTGGATTTAGAAGGATCGGTGCCTGCAGTAAGATGGGAGCGACTATGCTGTTGTAACTCTGCGAGCATTTCTTTGCGGCCTTCGTCATCGGCATCAGCAAGATCCATCCACCATTGTGCTTGTACACTATCAAACTCTCCAGCGGCAGCACGAATCTGTAAAAAATCAACCGCAGCTCTAAAACGTTGCTGCTCAAACATCCGGTAAATGGCTCGTAATGAACGTCTTTCAAAGCGCGGTTGCATAAACCAGATTTCACGCATATCACTGCTTTGACGTTTTTGTAATGCAAGTAAGCGAGCATACTTGTCTAGCACTTCATGAGCAGCCTGCACTAGTGCGGGAACAGGGGCTTCACGATACTCTTGCTGAATATGTTGCCATTGTTGATTAACCAGAGGCCAAAGAGCGGAGGCATATAAAAAGCTAGGGCTGACTGTTTTGTTGCTACGAATACGATGATCGGTGCGTTCAAGTGCGATTCTCAGAAATTTGCTTTGCTCATGTTGCTGCTGAATCAGATCAATTAAGGGGAGAATCCCTTCGGCTATTTCATGTTCTTTGACGATATCAATACATAAATTAACATTGCCGCACACTAATAACTTTAATGACTCATCAGCCAGACGAGACTCTGGTACGTTAGCTAATAAATCAGCCATCTCCTTAATGGGATCAGCTGTCTTTGGGTCAATCGAGCCGTTGAGTTTGGCTTGAAAGCGCAAGGCACGTAAAATCCGCACAGGATCTTCGCGGTAACGTGCTTCTGCATCACCGATAATTCGTACCACCCGGTTGCGGAGATCACTGAGGCCATTGTGATAATCGATTAACCGTTCGTGAACAGGGTCATAGTATAGAGCATTAATCGTGTAATCACGACGTTCAGCATCTTGGGCTTGATTGCCGTATACATTATCACTGAGCACGCGACCAAACTCATCGGTTAGTTGCTTCTTTTTAGAAGCGGTCCTAAAAGTTGAAACCTCAATGATTTCTCGGCCAAAAACGCAATGAACTAGTCTGAATCGACGTCCGATAATTAAAGCGCGACGAAATAAGGGCTTAATCTGTTCTGGTGTCGCATTGGTAGCTACATCAAAATCTTTGGGCTGTAACCCAAGAATTAAATCGCGTACCGCGCCGCCTACGATGTAAGCCTCATAGCCTGCCTCTTGTAAAACTTGGCAGACTTTAATCGCATTACGTGAAATAAAATGCTTTTGAATTTTGTGTTCATCCGCATCATAAATGGCTTTAGCGGCCTTTTTTTGATGGCGTGCTTTATCTTCCTCTATAGAGGGTTTGAAGAATTTTTTCACAAAATTGCTGATGGATGGTTTAGCTTCTTTGACCATAGACTCTTTCTTATTGCTTAAAAAGATCAATAATTTCCCAGTTTTTTTGCTCTGCTATTTTTCTTAGATCTGGGCTGGGGTTGGTAGCTATCGGATGAGTCGCTTTTTCTAATAATGGTAAGTCATTGATCGAATCACTATAAAAGTATACCTTCTCAAAGTCATCAAAAGCATGGTTTAAGTTAGCAAGCCACTCTTCAACACGCGTCACTTTACCTTCTTTGTAGCTAGCAACGCCAGTAAACCTGCCTGTGTATCGGCCATTAATGTATTCGGGTGTCGTGCCGATAATATGCTCAAAGCCGAAGGCACGTGCGACGGGATAAATCACAAAGCTGTTAGTGGCGGAAACTAGGCAACATAAATCCCCCTTGCGCAAGTGCTGATCGACTAGCTCAAAGGCTTTATCGGTCATGTTTGGGCGAACCACTTCAGCCATAAAGCACTCATGGTATTTCATCAGGTCAAAGGGATTGTGCATCGCTAAAAAGCTGAGGACAAAAGCAGCTGATTCCTCAATTGTCAATACGCCGGCATCGTATTTATCCATGATCTCCTGATTTCTACGCTCAACTTCGGCGGGGTCGCCGGCTAAATTATTACGGCTCAGCCATTCGACCCATTCATAATCTGTATCAATGGGTAAAAGAGTGTGGTCTAGATCGAAGAGAGCAAGTGTTTTTGTAGGTGTCGTTGTCATAAAGTATTTTTTAATTCAGCTTCTTTAATAAAGTTTTTAATTAAGTGCAAAGTGACTTGGCGTCGCTTGGCGATGGAGTAAAGGTCTAATGCGTCTAGCCAAGCAAAAAGTGAGCGGATATTACGCTCGGTATTTTTTAAAAGCCAATCCATGGCTTCTTTGTTGATTTTTAGATCTTTTTCAAAGGCACGTTGCTGTATGGCTAGTAAAATATCTTCGTCCTTAAGTGAGTGTAATCTATATGCAAGTCCCCAACCGAGGCGATTGCGTAAATCCTCACGTATCGGCATATTAAGTGGTGATTGGTCACCGGCAATGACTAGGGTGATCGCTTCAGCGCTGGTCTTACGGCGATGACAGTAATTAACCAAGTCAAACAGGGTCATTTGTTGAGCGTCATTAAGTGCCTGTACATCATCGACAGCAATTAATTTGGGCTTGCTCTCCAAGCAGGCTTCTAACTGAGTAGGAAAGTCAGCAGGGTGAAAATAGATGGCATCAGGGCGTTCAGCCGCTAGTGCCTTAAGCAAATGACTTTTTCCACTACCCGTCTCACCAAAAAGATAAAACATCTTGGCGGTGGGACAATCCATGAGCTGGCTGAGAACTTCCCAGTTCTCTCCAGGTACAAAATTATCAAAACTAAAATCTTGACTTAGTAATAAAGCCAGAGGCAGTTGTTCAATCATTCAAAATCATTGCTACCACTCAAGCACTTTGAGTGATAATTTATCGTAAAATAGGATAATCTACTTATTGCGCAGCAGAGTGCATTTGTTTTTTTAACAATAATCATTATTCTTACATATTTGGGTACATTTCTCATGACAAATAAGCAAAACTCCCCTTTAAGTTATCGCGATGCGGGTGTGGATATCGATGCCGGTGAGGCTTTAGTTGATCGTATTAAGCCGTTGGCAGCTAAAACCATGCGTGAAGGGGTTTTGACTGGTCTTGGCGGTTTTGGTGCTTTATTTGAAGTTCCTAAGCGCTATGAAGAGCCGGTACTGGTGGCTGGCACCGATGGTGTTGGCACTAAGTTGCGCCTAGCATTTGACTGGGATAAGCACGATACCGTTGGTATTGACTTAGTCGCGATGAGCGTTAATGACATCTTGGTCCAGGGCGCAGAGCCGTTGTTTTTCCTAGACTATTTTGCTTGCGGAGTACTTTCTGTCGATAAGGCTGCGGCCGTCGTAGGAGGTATTGCTAAGGGTTGTGAGCTTTCTGGATGTGCTTTGATTGGTGGGGAAACAGCCGAGATGCCGGGGATGTATCCTGAGGGCGAATATGATTTGGCTGGTTTTGCTGTAGGAGCCGTTGAAAAGTCCAAAATTATTAATGGCTCAACAATTGCTGCTGGTGATGAGGTGATCGCTTTAGCTTCTAGCGGCCCTCACTCTAATGGTTACTCCTTGATCCGTAAGATCATCGATCGTGCAGGGATTAAGCCTGATGACGCCTTCGAAGACACAACGTTCAGAGAAGCAATCATGGCACCTACCCGTCTTTATGTTAAGCCTGTTTTAGCTGCGATTGAAACACATGGTGAGGCCATTAAGGGCTTAGTGCACGTTACTGGCGGTGGTTTATTGGAAAACATCCCACGTATTGTGCCTGAAGGCTTAGCGGCTCATTTACAAAAGGGTGAGTGGCAGTTACCACCATTATTCCAGTGGCTACAAGAGCAGGGCAATGTTGATACCCAAGAGATGTATCGAGTCTTTAACTGTGGTTTAGGTATGGTTATTGTTGTAGCGTCCGATTCGGCCGAAGCGATTAAAGCGCAACTCAGACAAGCAGGTGAGACCGTCTATCATTTGGGCAAGATTGTCGAGCAGGGTGACGGTGACCGTGTCGTGATTAATGACTAAGCTACTTATTACTGATTAGTCTACAAAGCCCAGTTTATGAGCTATCTCTAGTACCTGTCCTGGTACATTATGAGAAAAGCAGTCAACTTGAATTCTTTCCGGTTGACTGCGCAACCAAGTGATTTGGCGTTTGGCCAATTGTCTTGTTGCAGCAATGCCGCGCTCAACGGCTTCATCATAGCTGCTGTTACCCGCTAAATAATCCCATAGCTGTCTATAGCCGACACAACGTATGGAGGGTAATTCTGGGTGTAAGTCTTCACGTTTATACAGTCTTTCTACTTCTTCTAAAAAGCCCTGATCCATCATTTGATAGAAACGCTTGGCGATTTGCTCGTGTAAAAGATGACGCTCAACGGGTTCAAGGCTGATCGTCACAAACTCATAATCATGTAGCGGTTCTTTTTGTGTGGCAAGAAGTGCGGACATGGGTTGTCCTGTAAGCTTAATGATTTCTAGAGCGCGCGAGATGCGTTGACTGTCGTTGGGTGATAGTCGTTCTGCTGTGACTGGATCGAGTGTCAACAGTTTGTCATGCATGGCTGGCCAGCCTTGGTCAGCAGCTTCTGCCTCGATGGCCTCTCTAAGAACTACATCAGCTTTAGGTAAATTGTGCAGTCCTTCACGCAAGGCCTTGTGATACATCATCGTGCCACCCTCAATTATTGCTTGTGAGTCACGAGATTCAATGGCTGGAATTAACTGTAGCGTATCCTCTACAAAATCTGCGGCACTATAGCTTTCTGCTGGATCACGAATATCTAATAAGTGGTGTGTTACCTGAGCTTGTTCTTCTAAACTGGCTTTGGCGGTGCCAATATCCATGGTTTTATAAATAGTGGCTGAGTCCATAGAGATGATTTCAATAGGACTGCTTTTTGCTAAAGTCAAGACTGAAGCAGACTTACCGGCCGCAGTAGGGCCACAAATACAGAGAATTCTTTTCTTCATCAAAGTTACTCGCCACGCATAAAGAGTTTATCTAAATCACGCATTGACCATTGGAACCAGGTTGGACGACCATGGTTGCAGTTATCCGCTTTCTCTGTAGCTTCCATGGCTCGCAACAGTGCGTTCATCTCTGCGATGTTAAGAAATTTGTTAGCTCGTACAGCACCATGACAGGCCATAGTAGATAAAATTTCATTGCGCTGTAAGGCGAGCCTTTCAGTACTACCAATATCATTAATGTCTTTTAAAACACCTAAAACAAGACTTTCAATATCACCTCTAGCCAGTAGTGCAGGTACAGCGCGTACTGTAATGCTCTTAGGCCCACTGGCATGTAATCGTAGACCCAACTCTAGTAATAACTCTTGTTCAGACTCGACAATCGCTACTTCTTTTTCAGTACAGGCTATTAAAAAGGGTACTAAGAATTCTTGTGTCACAATATCTTGTTGGTCATGCAATTGCTTTAGCTGCTCATAGACTACTCGTTCATGGGCTGCATGCATGTCAACCAATACCAGCCCAGATTGGTTTTGCGCTAGTATATAAATACCATGTAACTGACCAATTGCCATGCCTAGAGGGAAGTTATCAGCGTCACTTTCGTGCTTTGTTGAATCTGCAAAGTTGGCTAGTGGTACTGAAGAAGGTAGTGGCGCTTTAATCGTGCTATCACTAATAGGGGCGTAGGCTGATTGCCAGTCACCAACCGGAGCTAATTCTAAGGGGTTTTGTTGATAGCTGCTCGTCGGAAAGCTTGAGGCATGGCCAGTCGTAGAGTGTCCGGAAACGTGATGATTCTGAAAGGTTCCAGGTGTTAGAAGCCCTTGCGAGCCAAGGTTTTGCTGTAGTTCGTTCGAGTTTTTAACAAGGTCTGAAGCTTGACCAACACCGGGACGTCCTAGTGCGCTGAGCACAGTATTAGCATCACTTTGGTTTTGGCCTCCTGTGTTAGAGAGGGCAGCTTTCAGAGCCTGTGTAAAGAGTCTATAGACTGCACCTGACTCTCTAAATCGCACCTCGCTCTTAGCTGGGTGTACATTCACATCCACTAATTCGGGTGCAATTTCTAAAAAGAGCACGTAGGCTGCTTGACGGTCACCATGCAATACATCGCTATAAGCCTGACGAATCGCATGACTGATAGTGCGGTCACGTATAAACCGGCCATTAACGAAAAGAAATTGTTTATCAGCTCTTGCTCTAGCGGCGGTTGGATGAATAATCATACCGTGGACTCGGGCTAAACCGTGATCCATCTGTACTTCTAGTCCGTGCTCTATAAACTCTTCACCGATAACATCGCGTACGCGTTGGAAAGAATCAGTCGCCTGCCATTGTTTATAGGGTTTTTGATTGTGGAATATTCTAAAACTGATATGAGGATTAGCCATGGCAATGCGTTCAAGCGCATCCACAGCATGTCCGAACTCTGTCCCTTCGGTTTTAAGGAACTTGCGACGAGCGGGAATATGCTCAAATAATTGCTTGACATCAATGGTTGTGCCTAAGCCACCAGCAGCTGGAGTAATTTCTCTGGATGTGCCGCAGATGCTAAAGGCGTGTTCTTGATCTGCGCTTCGTGAGGTAATTGTCATGCGACTAACGGAGGCAATAGATGCTAAGGCTTCTCCACGAAAGCCCATAGAAGATACGGACTCTAGTTCCTCTAGGGAGCGAATCTTACTTGTAGCATGCTGAGTGAGTGCCAAGGGCAATTCGTCAACAGGTATACCACTGCCATCATCAATTACACAGATGCGACGAATGCCGCCACCTTCTAGACGTACTTCAATTTGACTGGCGCCTGCATCAATGGCATTTTCCAGCACTTCTTTAAGGACGGAAGCGGGTCGTTCAATCACTTCGCCAGCAGCAATTTGATTGACGAGTTGTTCGGGAAGGGCTTGTATTTCTTTTCTTTGAGTCATAGCGTACATATTAAAAAACCGCTCGATATTAATCAAGCGGTTTTAAAAAGTCATTCTAATGAGATTTTAGCAGTAATTTAACCAACTCTTGCTAATGGTGGATTAGTCGCAAGATAATCCTGTAAACCCCTGACTATACCTTGTGCTAAAGCCTTTTGATTGCTCTTGGAGCGTAAGAATTGCTCTTCTTGAGGGTTAGAAATAAAGGCTGTCTCTACCAGAATTGAAGGAATGTCGGGTGAGCGTAACACGGCAAAACCAGCTTGCTCAACGCGACGACTATGGACACCATTTATCTTGGCTAGTGAGTTAAGCACCTGATGACCGATCTTTAAAGAGTCTTGAATCTGCTGTGAGGTCGACATGTCTAATAAAACACTAGCGGTGCTTCTATCGTGAACGCCGAAGTCAACACCCCCAATCATATCAGCTTGGTTTTCACGATTGGCTAACCACTTGGCTGCTGCGCTACTAGCCCCTTTGTTGGAGAGGGTAAAGACGGTGGTCCCGCGAGCGCTAGGGTTAGTAAAGGCATCGGCGTGTATTGAGACGAAAATATCCGCTTTGACACGACGAGCTTTTTGTACTCGAACTTGTAAAGGCACAAAGAAGTCAGCGTCACGGGTCATATACGCACGCATATTAGGCTGTGCATTAACCTGATCCCGCAAGTACTTGCCGATAGCAAGGACAATGTCTTTTTCACGGGTGCCCCGTGGACCGATTGCACCAGGGTCTTCTCCACCATGACCGGGGTCAATCGCTACTAATACGGGTCGTGAACCACGGTTACTACGACTTGGGCTAGTGGTGGGAGGAGCGCTAGGAGCTACTTGGCCTTGTACCGTCGGTGCATTAGTTGTAGGGCGATTACCCCCTAGCTGATCAATAATGCCAGCTAAGGGGTCGTCACCTTGAGTATCTAATAAAGCCATCAGCGGATCGCGCGCAACTTTAGGGTAAAGATCCAGTACTAAACGGAATTGATAATCACCGATAGGTTTTAGTGTAAATACTTGCGGTGCGATTGATTGTTTTAAGTCCATGACCAGTCGGACCACATCTGCGCGATTCTGTGCAACACGTATTGATTGAATATAGGGATCATTAGGCTTGATCTGTGAAACAAGCGAGTTGAGTGCCTGATTCAAGGTAATGCCCTGTAAGTCGACAACTAAGCGACTAGGGTTGTCGAGCATGAAATGTTCGGCATTAAGTGGAGCACTGAGCTCCAAGGTTACGCGCGTGTATTCATCAGCAGGCCAAGTACGGACTGCTAGAACTTGGGGAGAGGCAGCATGAACCCATTTGGGAATGACGCTCAGGGTCAACATGCTACCCGCAACGCTTAGGGCGCGGCGACGCTTTAAGCCTTTGTCTGTGAGTTCAAATTGTTTAACCATTGTTTCCCTTTGTCTGAAATTGCTGATAGCACAGCCTCTCTACCCTCATCTTGATAATTTAAATGCAGTCTTACGTCCGGAGGGGGTAGTTGCTCATTTGCTTTTTCTGACCACTCAACCAACACGATAGCCTGATCAAGTAATTGCTCTTCAAAACCGGCTTCCTGCCATTCGTCAGAATCACTAAACCTATAAAAATCAAAGTGATATAAGTATAAGCTAGAAACATTATAGCTTTCAAGTAGGGTGTATGTGGGACTTTTTATTCTTCCTGTTACGCCTAAGGCCTGTAAAAAAGCACGAGCAAAAGTTGTTTTTCCAGCCCCTAAATCACCATGTAAGTAGATACGAGCTCCGGTAAATTTACTAAGGTTAGGTTCGCAACTGCTTGATAAGTCAGGAAAAATGGCATTAGCTAGTCGTTTTGCCAGTAGGGTAGTGGCTTCTTCATCAGCTAAAAATAAGTGATAATGACTTAGTTCTTGATTCATGTAAATTCTAGATAATATGGCTAATTCGTTGTTAAATATATGAATTATAATTATTTTTATTGTAAATTTTATTAAAAATAATTGCTTATTGTTTGTAAAAAGTTTGTATTTACAATGAGATATAGCCAGAGAGGGATAGTTAGTATACAACTTAAGGTCTGTACTGAGATCACATTGGCTACTAAACGTGCATCACCGCTCATGCGAACGGCTAAGACATAAGCAGCGGGTGCTGTGGGGATGGCAGCAAAAATCACGAACATTTGTGTTTGTAAAATACTAAAGCCCATGAGGGTTGAAATAATCAGGGCAAAGACAGGCATGAGGACTAAGCGTGATATGGTCATCCAGGCTACTAGTGGTGCATTGGTAGTGCCTTCTCTAAGCTGTAAGGCTGCGCCTATACAAATCAAGCCAAGCGGGATAGAACCTTGACCAAGTTTGGATAGAGTATTGTCCAAGACTGAGGGTAGCTTGAAGCCAAGTAGATTTAAAATAACAGCTGAGACGGTAGCAAGTACTAAGGGATTGGTGATGATCGATTTAAGTATGCTGCCACCATGCTCAGAGGCTAGAGCTCGTACTGCCAAGATATTTACCAGAGGAACAGTAAAGCCGATAAAGACCGCCATGACTGCAACTCCTTCGGCGCCACCAACTGAGGGGGCGAGTGAGAGAGCGATGTAGGTACTAAATCGATAAACACATTGTTGAGTAGAGTTAGCCGATCGTCGATCGACTTTTAGCACAGTTTTTGCCAAACTAGCGACAAGTAAACCGGCCAAGGCGAGTAGGGCACAGGATAGTAGTGAGCTGCCAGCGGTGTTAAGGCTGAGGGGACTTGACAATACTGAGCGAAATAATAAGGACGGAAACATGATGAAGTAAACCATCTTTTCTGTCGCAGCAAAAAAATCCCGATTAAAGCGTAGTTTGTTAATCATGAGCCAACCCAGGGCAACCAAAATGATATCGGGTAAAAGAATATATAAAATGCTCATGATAATGCGTGTAGAGTGAGGACGGAGCTTAAACTATTCGTAGTCTTACGGTTTAAAATACTGTTAAGTATAGCTGAAATATTCACTGTTCAATGGGAGAAAAGATGCAGGAAAGCTATGTCTCTACTTTTTTAGATAGCTTATGGCTTGAGGATGGCTTGTCTAAAAATACCTTGGCTGCTTATCGGCAAGATATGACTGCTTTTCTAAAGTTTTTAAAAGAAAAGCGCCATGATGTATCACTGTTGGCGGTGAAGGCGGAAGATATACAGGCTTGGTTAGCACAAATGCATTTACAAACTAAAGCTAGTACTGCTAATCGACGTTTAGCGACCTTAAGAAGGTTTTATGCTTGGGCCATTCAAAGTCATCAGATGAGCGAAGACCCCTGTTTGCATATAAAGCCAGCTAGACAAGCGGCGCGCTTTCCTAAAACCTTAAGTGAATCTCAAGTTGAGTTACTGCTAGCGGCACCGGATGTTGAGACTCCGGGTGGTCTTAGGGATAAGGCGATGCTAGAAACTCTTTACGCAACTGGGCTAAGAGTGACTGAATTAATCAGTTTGAAAAATTTTCACTTGGCTCTCAATGAAGGCTTTGTGCGTGTGATCGAAGGTAAGGGGGGCAAGGATCGTATTGTGCCCTTAGGTGAGGAGGCCGTGCATTGGTTAGAACGTTATTTGCTTGAGGCTAGGCCTGAGTTACTCAAAGGTCGCCTAGACGATGCGGTATTTATTACGCGCTTGGGCAGCGCGATGAGCCGTCAGGCTTTTTGGCAGTTAGTCAAAAAATATGCCCAACAACAAGCAATTCAGGTTCCTTTGTCGCCGCATGTGTTGAGACATGCGTTTGCCACTCATCTACTTAATCATGGCGCTGACTTGCGCGTGGTTCAGATGCTATTGGGACATGCAGATATTTCTACAACACAGATTTATACTCATGTGGCAAGAGAGCGTTTAAAAACCTTGCACCAAAAACATCATCCACGAGCTTAAGAAAAATAAACGTTTTGATTTTAGATCTGCTAAATTAGTTAATTCTGTAATGTTACTGTGTTCTGTATCTCTCGAACTTTAGTCTGATTAGTTAAGATTTTACTAACACTTCAACATAGATCAATGCCACAATTTTTAGCACTGCTAAAATTTAAAAAAAGCACTTTATTAAAAAAGGAGACGCAATGGCTGATTATGAAACAGGTCTTGGCAAAAATGCTGCTAACTATGTACCTTTAACTCCCATAGACTATTTGGTCCGTGCACATGAGGTGTTCGGTGAGGATTTGGCCATTGTGCATGGTTCAATTCGTCAGAACTGGACAGACACTTATAAGCGCTGCCGTCAAATGGCCGCTGCCCTTAGGCAAAATGGTGTGGATCGTGGCACTACAGTCGCTACGTTGTTATACAACACACCGGCGATGGTCGAAGCGAGTTTTGGCGTGCCGATGTCAGGCGGTGTGCTGTTGGCGTTAAATGTGCGGCTAGAGGTTGAAGGCATTATTTACTGTCTGCAGCATGGTGAAGTTGAATTATTGATGGCCGATAGCGAGTTTGCTCCCTTGATTCCTCAAATTAAAGAGGCTTTGCCTGAGTTGAAGGTAGTACAGGTCAACGATGAGTTGGGCCCTAAGGATGTAGTACCTTTTGCTGAGCTTGACTATGAAGCTTTCTTGCAAACTGCCGAGGATATTGATAATTGGGTTTGGCCAGAGGATGAGTGGGATGCCATTGCCTTGAACTACACTTCAGGCACTACTGGTAATCCCAAAGGGGTGGTATATCATCACCGCGGTGCGGCGCTTAATGCAATTGCACAAGTTTTAGAGTTTGATATGCCCAAGCGTCCAGTGTACTTATGGACTTTGCCTTTATTTCATTGTAATGGTTGGTGTTTTGCCTGGACCATTGCAGCGCGTGGTGGGGTGAATGTTTGTTTGCGTAAATTTGATCCTAAGACATGTTTCGATCTGATTCGTCAGGAGGGCGTGAATTATTACTGTGCTGCGCCAGTTGTACATGCTGCATTAGCTAATGCGCCCGAAGAGATTAAGCAGGGTATTGAGCATGAGGTTAATGGCATGATTGCTGGTGCCGCGCCTCCGGAAGCTGTACTAGCCCGTATGGAAGAGATGGGCTTTAACATTACCCATGTTTATGGTTTAACCGAAATTTATGGACCGTCAGCAGGGTGTGTCGAGAAGCCAGCCTGGCAGGAGCTTTCCATGGAAGAGCGGGCGATGAAAAAAGCCCGTCAGGGGATGCGCTACACCTTACAGGCAGGCTTTACGGTGTTGAATCCGGACACCATGGAACCCGTTCCTGCCGATGGTAATACCATTGGTGAGCTGATGTTCCGCGGTAACATCGTCATGAAGGGCTACTTGAAAAACCCTGAAGAAACTGCCAAGACCTTTGCTGATGGTTGGTTCCACTCAGGGGACTTGGGTGTAATGCATCCTGATGGCTATGTGCAGATTAAGGACCGCAGTAAAGATATCATCATCTCAGGGGGCGAAAATATCTCCAGTATTGAGGTTGAGGATGTGCTTTATAAGTATCCCGGTGTTGCTAACGTAGCTGTTGTAGCGCTTAACGATGAAAAGTGGGGCGAGGTACCGGTTGCCTTTGTTGAGTTAAAGGATGACGCTTTTGTGACTGAAGAAGAGCTCGATCAGTACTGCCGTGATCATTTGGCTGGTTTCAAGCGTCCCAAGTATTATGTTTTTGGTGAGTTGGCCAAGACAGCAACGGGTAAGATTCAGAAGTTTGAGCTGAGGAAGCAAGCTGAAGCCTTATTTTTATAAGCTTTGAATTTCTGATATAAAAAGAGCGCATGCCATCTAAGGTGTGTGCTCTTTTTCATTGGTTACGGCAACAAATTTGTTGTTGTAGCTTAAAATCTATAATTGGAATAGTTAAAAAATACCTTAAGGCGGTGCAATGCTAGATAGTTTAGAAGTTATTTCGAATCAGAAGTTACTGGGGTTTTCGGCGGCTGAAACCATTGTGGTGACCGTAAATAACCGCATGGCCATTCATTTGAAACAAGACCTAATAGCGGCTCATCGTGGTGCTTCCAAGGTGTTTGAGATTGCACAGGTGCAGCCATGGACTCACTTTTTAGAGTATCTACATGAGAGGGCAGTTTTTGCTTTAAAGCAAGTGCCTGCAACAAAGCAGTTAAGTAGTTTTGCTGCTTTATTATATTGGGAAGCTATTCTACAAGAGCAACAACTCACTACGCTTAATCTAACAAAATTAGCCAGAGTGTTAGCGGACGCACATACTTTACAGTTGGAGTGGGGTATCGAAGTTGAGGAGCTAGAAGAAACGCCTGAGTATCTCGAATATAAAAAAATCAAAACTCAGTATCTTAATCGTTTAGAGCAACGTGATGCAATTGATGGTCCTTTGAAGGAACAGTGGCTATTGACTCAGTTAGAGCGCAGTGCCGAGCTTTATAAAGAGGCAGGCTTGGGGACACAAGCAGTCGAAAGTGGAGTCACTCAGCTACGAACAAACGTTGCTAAAAAAATTGTACTGCAGGGTTTTAGAGAGTTGTCAGCGATACAGTCAGGTTTATTAGCAGCTTGTCGAGATTTGGGGGCGGAACTCTATCTATTAGAGGATGAGATTGAGGTTGCCTCACAATTACAATTACAAGTACTAAGTGCGCAAAATCGTGCAGAAGAGTTAGAGGCTGCGGTCAGTTGGGCTAAAGCTAAGCTGGCAGCGAATCCAAGTGGACGTTTTGCCATCATTGATCCATTATTGCAGACGGAGTTAAATACCGTTCGTCGTTATTTACATGAGCATATTCAAGATGGAGGTTTGAAGGCCGAGATGCTCTATAACGTCGCTATCGGTCGCCCTCTAAATGATTGGGCTATTGTGCGTTCTGCATTAGCTTGGCTTAGTCTGTTTATCAAGTTGAGTCAAACGAATCGAATCTCAACCCAAGCTTTTGGTGAGGCCCTATTGCTGGGGCAGGAGGCACTGGTTTCGAATTGGGCCGATCCGCTGAGTGCAATTGATGTAAGACTTCGAGAAGACAGTAAAATCAGCTATCACAAACATAAAGTTCAGCAGTTTTTTAATGAGGTCAGTGATGAGTTCAGTGAATTGACTCAGCAAGCGTTTGGATTATTTGCAGATAAGCGAGATTTGAGATTAAGGCAATGGTTGCAAACGTTTAAAGAGTTTTTAGCATTATTTACCTTCCCAGGTTTGCATGGTTTAAGTTCAGCTCAGTATCAAGTGTGTACTGCTTTTGAGCAAGCATTGAAAACAACAACTGCTCTGTCATCCGCTCTTGAGGAGATGTCGGTGATGGATGCGTTCAGCTTATTGGAGAGAGTTTGTCGACAACAAATTTTTCAACCGCAACGTGCAGCATCTGCTCGCTTAGATGTATTGGGCGTTTTGGAGGCAGAGGGTGCAAAGTGGGATGCCGTATGGATTATGAGTATGCAAGATGATGTACTACCTACAGTGCCAAAACCTAATCCCTTAATTCCTAAAGTAGCACTACAGCGTGTTGGTGCCCCGCGCTCGGATCATCAGCGTGAGTTTCAATGGGCTGAGGCGATGTTAAGTAGTTTGTTGAAAACAGCACCTGAAATCAACATCAGCTGGCATGCTTTTGCAGGTGAAATGCCGACTAAGCCTTCACCCTTGCTAGGCCAGTACTCAGAAGAAGAAAAAGCAGTTGCTATTGAAGAGTTTGAGGTGCTTCATGGTAGTAGTAAAGAAATGGTTCAGCTTAAATCTGAATTAGAGTATTTAAAGGATGATTATGGTCCGTCCATTCCTAAGGGCGAGATACTGTCCGGAGGCTCTCGTTTAATTGATTTACAGTCTAAAAACCCGCAATGGGCATTTGCCGTTTATCGCTTGCATATGCGTGAGTTTTCTTCTTACCCTCGTTATGAACTCGATCGTATGCAGCGCGGAATTTTTATTCATGATGCGCTAGAGCGGTTTTGGGATGAGGTGCGGGAGCAGTCAGAATTGAAGGCGATGAGTGATGATGCCTTAAAAGAAAAAATTGCACTGGTAGTAGATGCCTCAGCTAGTAGCGAGTTGCTTTTTGATTCTCGTGCTTTATTGGAACTAGAAAAAGAGTTTGTTAAAAACCAGTTGTTTCATTTTTTAAAGCTTGAGCAGGAGCGAGAGTTGGAGTTCAGAGTAGCGGAGGTAGAGAAAAATGTCGAAATTTCTTTAGCGAAAATTAAGTTGCGAGTAAAAATAGACCGTATCGATTATTTAGAAAATGATAGCTACTTGTACTTGGATTATAAAACCGGTAATTTACCGGCTTACAAAAAAAACTGGTATAGAGAGCGGCCCACAGATCTGCAATTGCCCTTATATGCAGCTTACGGTGACTATTCCGTTAGTGAGGTTGGTGGGGTCGGTTTTGCTGGGTTAAAACCTGGGAGAATGGGCTTTGCTGGTATTGGTTCAGTTAACTGGGCACTAGTAACACGTTCGGGTGTTGAGGAAAAAAGCGCGGTTGATTTTGAGCAACAACTAAATGACTGGAAGGCTAAGTTAATGATTTTGGCTGATGAAATTGCTCGCGGTTATGCTGCTAATTGTTACGCCGATCCAAAGGATATGGAATATTGTGAAGTCTTGCCATTTTTACGTTTAGAACAGGATGTTGAAGAAGAGGAGAATGAAAATGACTAAGTTACCCTCTGATGCTGCTGAGCGTCAAAGAGCATTGGACCCTAGCTCTTCTTTTCTGGTGCAGGCTCCAGCAGGCTCAGGTAAGACGGAGTTAGTGACTGATCGTATTCTTTCACTGTTAGCGATTGTAGAGCAGCCTGAACAGGTACTGGCTATTACCTTTACTCGTAAGGCAGCAGGTGAGATGCGCAATCGTGTCATTGAAAAGTTAATGTCTGGATTAGAGCCGCAGCCTGATGAAAGTCATAAGGTGCAAAGTTGGCAAATGGCCCAAAAGGTCCTTGCACGTAATACAGAAAAAGAGTGGCATTTATTAGAGTATCCTAGCCGTTTACGCATCATGACTTTTGACTCTCTCTGCTCAGGATTGGTGCGGACAATGCCTTGGTCCTCTCAAACGGGTGGGAGTCTGGAAATTTCTGACGCTTATAAGCGTCAATATCGTGAGGCAGCTTTTTTAACACTCCGTCAAATTGATAAATCGCCAGAGCTTCAGGCTGTTTTGAGTCGTCTTAATGTCGATTTGGGTCACTTGGAAACTTCGTTGGTGCAAATGCTCGAAATTAGAGAGCAATGGCAAGAAGCGTTGAGCAAACCGGGTGAAACCTTGTTAACCATGGTACAAAGTCTAGCGCATTTTGTTATTAAGCAGTTGCAACAAGTAGCGGATAATTTGCCCTTGGGCTTTAATTCAGATTATCTTCCTGCCTTAGCGACATGGGCACAAGAGTGGTCTGTCCTAGATTGTTTGAAGGATGTTGATGTTGAACCACTGGTGGCAGAGGTAGATGATTTACCTCGTTGGCAGGCAGTTGCAGAATCGCTATTGACTAACACTAATACGATAAGAAAATCACTCAATATAAGAAATGGTGTGCCTGCCGGAGCACCATTTAAAAAACCACTCATGGACTTTTTGAAAAATACGAGTTTTTCAGAGGAGTTTGTTGAGGCCTTGATCGTTGTTAAGAGTTTGCCTACTGAGCTTTTGACACAGGAGCAGGCGGAGTTATATCAGAATTTGACTCATGTATTAACCATGGCACTGGAAAATTTGCATCAAGTGTATATTGCTGACGGTGCCGTGGATTTTACTGAGGTAGCGCTTAGTGCCTTAAATGGTTTGGGTAGCGCAGATAATCCAGCTGATTTACTATTGGCGCTAGATGCGAGAGTTCAACATTTGCTTGTTGATGAGTTTCAAGATACTAGTCAGACACAGATTGATTTATTAGCGTTATTGACTTCTGGGTGGCAACCGTCTGATGGTCGAACAGTCTTTTTAGTCGGTGACCCAATGCAGTCTATTTATCGCTTTAGAAAAGCGGAGGTCGGTCTTTTTATTAAGGTCGCTAAGGAGCAAAGACTGAACCATGTGTCTTTAGAAGTATTAAAACTACGTGAAAACTTCCGCTCAGTTGAAGGCGTGGTCGAATGGAATAACCAGATTTATAAAGAGAGTTTTCCAGCGACTTATGATGCTGAGTTTGGGGCAGTACCTTATGAGCATTCGGTATCTTTTAATGGTCCGGGAGACTTGGAGGCAGTCAGGCATTATCCTTTTTATTATTCAAATCAGGATGTTGTCGGTATAGATTCCAAGGTTGAGGCGGCAGATGCCGCTGAGGAAGCAGTAGTAGAGGTTGTACGAGCAGCTTTGGAACGCCATCAAGGTAGTGAAAAGCCTGTTGCCATTTTAGTCAAGAGCCGACGAGCTTTAGGGCGTTTAAATGAACGCCTGTTGCAAGCCAAAATTCCTGTCCGTGCCGTAGATATGTTCCCCTTAAGTGAGCAGCCTTATGTGATCGATTTATTGCAGATTATTAGGGCTTTAACACATCGCTACGATCGAGTAGCGTGGCTGTCTTTATATCGTTCACCTTTGTGCGGATTGACGCTAGAGACTTTACATGCCTTATTTGGTGATAAAGAAGAAGCTAATATTATTCGTCAAATTTATAACGTTTTAAGTGATGAAAAGCTTCTACAGAGTATTGGTGAGGAGCAGTTTGTACGTTTTAAGCATCTCAGTGAGATTATGCTAAATACAAGTGCTGAGCAACAAGGTCTAAGTTTTACCATGCGGGTCAGCATGATATGGCAGCAACTTGGAGGTCATTTACTCTATTCAAAAGAATCTGAAAAAGCGGATATTGAGGCTGTTTTTAGTCAGCTGGATAAATTGGCGCCTTATGGTACACCAGATTTGGAGGTTTTAGAGCAGCATATTGCCGAGTTATATGCAGAGAGTGTGACGGCGGGTTCAGCAGTAGAAATTATGACCATACATAAAGCGAAGGGTTTGCAGTTTGAAGAAGTGATTTTGTATGGCTTACATACTTCAGCCAATAACAGAGGAGATATGCTTTTAAGGCTTGAACCCTATGAATATGAGCTAGATGGTGAAAGTGTGCCGGGTATCTTATTAAGCACGGCTCAATCAAGAGAGCATGGTGCAGCTGAAGATTCTATGGCTATCTTGTTAAAAGAACGAGAGAAAAAGCGCTCGCTACTGGAAGAGGCTCGTTTACTTTATGTAGCCACGACCCGTCCTTGTCAGCGCTTGCATCTATTTTATTTAATGGCATTGACTGAAAAAGAAGGTGAGCTTCAGCTTACGAAGCCGAGAGAGGCTCAGTTCTTTTCTCGGATTCAACAGTCACTTGAGTTGAATATCGAACAGATTAAAGCAGCTTTGCCGCATTATGTATCAGCTCATGCGGTTGAAGTAGAAAGAGAGCAAGAGGTAGCGCAGCAAAGACACCAAACTAGTGGATCCATTTCAGGACAATTAGTTAATGCCACTGAACAAGGGAGTTTTTTGCGTTTCAAACAAAAGACCATTGCGCATTTACAAGCTAACTATCTGCCACATCGTCAGCTTAGTCAAAAACTTAATGAAGCGGCTGCAGCGCAGGCAGGTGGTTGGGAGTTTGGTAGTGAAGATGAAGCAATCTTAGGTACAGTGGCTCATACCTGGCTACAAATGATGGGTAGTGAGCAATTGCTAGGTTGGGATGCGGAGCGTCTATCAGAAGGAGCTCATTTAATGCGTTATCAGTTGCTGAGTGGTGGTTATCCTGAAGATGGATTGGACGATGCAATTTTTCAGTTGCAGCAGCTTCTGCTAAACAGTATGAATCATGAGAAATTGAGTGAAATTTTGATGAATCCTCAAGTACAGCATGAGTGGCCTTTACATGATGTTAACGGCAAGTTGATGATCATGGACCTGGTGGTACCTCATGAGGATTACTGGGAGGTCATCGATTTTAAAAGCTCGCGTCGTCGAGAGGATGAGCAGGTGGCAGATTTCGTGATGCGTATGAGTAAAGAGTATCTGCCTCAACTGCAAAGCTATTGCGCTTATTTGCAGGCTTTGGACGGTAAACCGGCTAAAGCTTCTTTATTCTTAATGGAAGAAGGGTTGATGGTAGAAGTCATGACTTAAACTTGCTATAATGTTTTGCGGTGGGTCCCTTCGCATAGGTCCATGGTCAATCGGGTCAGGTCCGGAAGGAAGCAGCCACAGCCATTAAGACTTAGTGCCGAAGTCAGGCTCACCGCCCATTACTTTCTTCCTCATGTTCTATGAATTATTTAGCCTTGGCCCGTAAGTGGCGTCCTCGTTCATTTTCGGAATTAGTTGGCCAAGATCATGTGGTCCGTGCGCTCTCTAATGCGCTCGAAACCCAGAGAATACATCACGCTTGGTTATTTACAGGTACCCGTGGTGTTGGTAAGACCACCTTGGCACGTATTCTGGCCAAATCTCTTAATTGCGAAACAGGTATTACCGCAAGTCCTTGTGGTCAGTGTTCTGCTTGTCTAGAAATTGACCAAGGCCGCTTTGTGGATTATGTTGAGGTGGATGCGGCTTCTAGACGAGGGGTTGATGAAATCACCCCTTTACTTGAGCAAGCTATTTATGCCCCCTCACGTGGTCGTTTCAAAATTTATACGATTGACGAAGTACACATGCTCACGACTCATGCCTTTAACGCCATGTTAAAGACGCTTGAGGAGCCGCCGGCACACTTAAAATTCATTCTAGCTACCACTGATCCTCAGAAGATTCCGGTGACTGTCTTATCACGCTGTATTCAGTACAACTTGAAGCAAATGTCGCCGGAGGCGGTGGTAGAGCACCTTCAGCTGCTTTTGGCTGAAGAAGGCGTGGAGTACGAAAGCGCAGCCCTACAATTAATTGCTCGCGGAGCTGCTGGCTCTATGCGTGATGCTTTATCACTTACTGATCAAGCGATAGCCTTTAGTGGTAATCATATTAGTGTCCAAGCCATGCAGGATATGCTAGGCACCATCGATCAAAGTTATTTAGTTAATTTGCTTAATGCTTTATTGGCAGGTGATGCGAGTGGTGTTGTAAGTCTTGCTGATGCTATTGCGGATCGTGGCTTCTCTTATGAGGGAGCTTTAGCAGATTTAGCAGCGCTGTTATCTCGTATTGCAATGGAGCAAAGATTAGCAGGCTCTATCGATAGTGATGACCCGCTTTACAATGAGATGATGGTAGTCGTTCGAGAGGCTAATCATGATCTTTTACAGCTTTTTTATAGCATCGCTGTTCATGGTCGCAAGGAATTAGCCTTAGCGCCTGATGAGTATGCGGGCTTTGTGATGATTTGTCTGCGCATGTTGGCGCTAGTTAATACACCGGTAATTCAAACCGAGCTGACTGATAAGCAGTCAAATGAAGAAACTAAAGTTTCTACTCCTACAGTAGAAACTAAAAAAAAACTCCCTGACATAGAATCGCTTAGCGAAGCGGAGTCAGTTGAGCAAGTTAGTACTGTCGAATCCCCTAATCGTACTTCTTCTGAAGCTAAGTCAGTCGAGACTGTTGATTATCCAGAAAATGTAGAGTCAGTGACAGCTGTCGATGCTGAAAAAGCTATTGAAGAGGCCTCAGAGAAGTCTCATAGTGATGATTCAGCATCTACCTTATTAAGTGATGAGTCAGTTTCAGAAGCGGCATCTAAGTTGGCTTCAACAACTCAACTAAGTACTGAGTCTCAAGAGAGCAAGGAGATTGAGTCTTCTGCTATGTCTGATGCGGATTGGGTTCGCCTATATGACACTGTTGCCAGCGATCAGGATGGCGATGTGAGCGATGAGCCTTTAGTGGATGATAGCTTTGAGATGAATTGGGAGCCGTTATCTGCTGAACAAAATGGCAAAATCAGTTTGTCCAGTTTAAATCAGGAACGCTGGATTGAACTGACTAAAAGTTTAGAGTTATCTGGTTTAGCGGGTGAGTTGCTATTAAATAGTCAGTGGTTAGCCACTGAAGGTAATACCATTCGACTTAAAATTTTCTTAAAAAATCTTGATAGTCTTGCCGTTAAATCAACATTGACCACTGTCTTAACTGAATACTTTTCTCAAGTTGTTAAATTAGACTTTGAGACGGGTGAAACCGGCGATGCAACCGCTCGGGCTCAATTGATCAAGCAGCAGCAGGAACGCCAAGAACAAGCAGAAGCAATTGTGGCTAATGACCCTTACATAAAAAGCTTAAAAGAAAATTTTGGAGCAATTGTGATTGATGGTTCAGTACGTGTTCTCTCAACAGAATAGATACGATACAATACGATAAATTTTTCAATCAAAAGGAAAGATCTCATCATGATAATGAAGAATCAATTAGCTGGGCTGATGAAGCAAGCTCAGAAAATGCAAGAAGATGTAAAAAAAGCTCAAGAAGCCTTAGCTGAAATTGAGGTTGAAGGTGCTGCGGGTGGTGGTTTAGTTAAGGTCGTCATGACTTGTCGCTTTGATGTCAGACGAGTTACTATCGATCCGTCTTTACTTGAAGACGATAAGGATATGCTTGAGGATTTGACTGCAGCCGCTTTTAATGATGCTTTACGCAAAGCGCAAGCTACTTCTGAAGAGAAAATGGGTGCAGCTACCGCAGGTATGCCTATGCCTCCAGGAATGAAGTTCCCATTCTAAAGCGTATCACGATCACTTTTAATTTCTAAGATAGTTCATTGACTAAAACCGGATCTAAGGTTGAACCCCAATTTTCAGAACCACTAGAAGAGCTCGTTGACAGTTTACGTCAACTCCCTGGGGTAGGGGAGCGTAGTGCTAGACGCATGGCTTATCATCTTCTGCAATACGATCCTGCGGGTGGCCTCAGGTTGGCAGCGGCTCTGGATAATGCGCTCAATCATTTACGTCACTGTAAGTTGTGTAATTCTTTCACGATGGATGAGGTTTGCGCAACGTGTAGTGATGAGGCGCGTGATCACTCTGTTTTGTGCGTGGTGGAAACACCAGTCGATCAAAATATGATTGAGTCTACCCGTAGCTATCAAGGCTTATATTATGTTTTGATGGGTAAGTTGCAGCCGATTCAGGGGGTAGGAGCGGCCAGTTTAGGTCTGCAAGCGTTAATTGAAAGAGCGCAGGATGGACAGATTGAAGAAGTGATTTTGGCGACTAACTACACGACTGAGGGTGAGACGACTGCACATTATCTTAGTGAGTTGCTAAAACCTCATAATATTAAGGTGTCTCGTATTGCACGGGGAGTGCCTGCGGGTAGTGAGTTGGAGTATGTGGACGCAGGTACCATTGCCTGGGCCTTGATGGAGCGTAAGTCTTGACATTTAAGTCATGACGGTGCTCCATCCTCCAGTGCCTGCTGAGTCTAGCGGGCAGATTCAATTAGTTTATCGAGTTTAATCGCATCTGCGACAAAATTGCGAATTCCTTCAGCCAGTTTTTCTGTGGCCATCGCATCTTCATTTAAGAGAAATCTGAAGCTGGATTCATTGAGTTTTAGTTCTTCAATTTCCAAAGACTTTGTGTTGTCTGCATCAAGTATGAGATTTAATTCATTGTTATTGTCATTGAGCTGTTGTAATAAATCGGGACTGATAGTGAGTAAGTCACAACCAGTGAGTGCTTGAATCTGAGAGATGTTACGAAAGCTTGCACCCATGATTTCAGTTTTGATATCAAATTTCTTGTAGTAATTAAAAATAGTAGTCACTGATTTGACGCCGGGGTCATTTACTCCGGATTGAGCTACTTCATCCCAGTCTGCCCCCGCTTGTTTTTTATGCCAGTCATAAATGCGGCCGACAAAGGGAGAGATCAAGCGGACTTTAGCATCGGCACAAGCAACAGCTTGCGGTAAGCTAAATAACAAGGTGAGATTGCAATGGATTCCGTCTTGCTCTAACTGCTTAGCGGCTTCAATGCCCTCCCAAGTCGCTGCTATTTTGATTAAGACACGCTGTTTGTTGATGCCAGCGGCTTCATACAATTCAATTAATCGGCGTGCACGGGTAACGGTGGCTGCGGTATCAAATGAAAGACGAGCATCCACTTCGGTGGAAACGCGGCCAGGAACTGCTTCCAAGATTTTGCAGCCAAATAGCACTAACAAATGGTCAAGAATTCCCTCTGTGTCAGCATTTGGATAGTCTCTGATCACTTGATCAAGAAGAGGGCGGTAACGCTCATCTTGAGTCGCTTTCAGAATTAATGAGGGGTTAGTTGTTGCGTCTGTAGGCTGATGATGGCGAATGGCATCAAGATCGCCAGTGTCGGCAACAATTGTCGTGTGCTTAGCTAAACTTTCTAATTGACTAGTCATTGAAAAAACCTAAATTCAGTTTGTAAAAGTTGTGAAAGGTGAGTGGTTGAAATTATAGTAACTTGATATGAAGGTACGGTTAATAAATTATAATCGCCTTAAGTTTAAAAGTTTAATGTAACATCTCGGAACTTCGCTTTACTTTTTTCGACTAATAACCGAACCTTTATAGTAGACCAACCTCCTTTGGTTCTTTAAGACCGCAGTACAGGGGCTTGGTAATTGCCCGAATAGTCTTAATAGTATATTATGCATAGAGTGTAATTCAATGTAAGTAAATGTTTGGGTCTATTTGCTTGTTGACTCATAGCTAGTAATTAATAAGTACCCTTTGCCCTGACCTTGTTCCTGTAAGAGGCTGTTTTAGTTGAAAGGATTTATTTCGCGTTTCACTCTGTTGTTTGGTTTGTGTTTGTCACTGGCGCCATCGTCTGCCGGTGCTTTTCCTAATGCTTATAATTTATTAGGCTTCTCACAGGCTGAGTATGAGGTTGCTATTAACCCCTGCGTTGATGGGGGGTTGCTCTATGAGCGCTTTGGTGTGGATGCCATTAGTGCACAAGAGCAAGAGTTACGCAAATGGCCTACAGGCTTATGCCAGAACTTGGATGTTGCGCGCCAGCTATTGACTTGGAATTATTACTACACTACCTTATTAGCAAATACCGAGCGTCCTACAGTTTTTGCTAACGAAATAACCAAACATATCAAATCACTTGAGTCTTGCACTAATTTGACGTGTCTCAATCGCTTGCTACCACGCATGACAGAATGGGCTCAGTTAAATCTTGATCGTTTGCCTGTTTATACTGACTCCGAAAGTGCTCGTCGAAGCCAGGAAGTTTTAGCTGGAGCTCCAGTGGTTCATCCTACATTGGCGTTACGTAATTTACCCACGGCACTATCCAATATGCAGGAGGTCTGTGATGGCAAAGAGATTGGTGAGCTAAGCTTCTATACGGTTAACTTTTCAGTAGAAGGACGTCCTTTGGTGCTCGCTACTTGCAAAGAAATCACAAATAGCTCAGCAGAAAGCCAAGGTATCTGGCTTTTAGAGCGCTTAGAGCCGACTAATGGCTCTTCTGCTCCGCTCAATGGTTCCAGTGCGAGTGGCTGGCGTGAGGTTTTGGCTGAAAAAGGTGATGGACGTTTATATATCTTTACCAATAGTCGCACTGTTTACCCAACGCTTTATAGCCGACGTTCGGTTGGTTCAGGTGAGCAGCTAGTGGTATATGATTATCGTATACCACTTCAGCGCTACACGCGCAATGTTGTCTTAAATATTGAGTATGATGCTTTGGGTCGTCCTCATGCTTTCATGCAATGATATTAGGTAGCTCCTAAGCGATTGTTAAGCCAAAATATCTTCCTTAATAGCGGGTGCTTTTAAATATCCTAGGAACTTCTATAAAAGCTTAAGTTACATAGAGATTTCCTATATAATAAACCGGTTTAACTAAGTTTTTATGTAAGAGATTTTATGGCGCACTCTAGTAGCATTTTTGCTTATCAAAATGGTGTTGAGCCGGCAATTCTCGCTTTAGCTGATGGTACCGTGTTTAGAGGCCGTTCAATCGGTGCCGCGGGTCATAGCACAGCAGAAATTGTATTCAACACTTCTATGGCTGGTTATCAAGAGATCATGACTGATCCCGGCTACACCCAACAAATTGTCACCCTGACATATCCCCATATTGGTAATAGCGGCATTAATTCAGAAGATATCGAGTCTGATAAAGTCCACGTGGCGGGTCTAGTGATTCGCAGTTGCCCTTTGCGTTATTCAAACTTCCGTGCAGAGCAATCCTTACCTGATTATCTAAAAGCTAATGGCATTGTTGCGATTAGTGATATAGACACGCGTAAATTAACGCGTATTTTGCGAGAGGGTGGTTCCCAGTCAGCATGTATCATGGTCGGTGATGATGAAGCTAAGGCTATTGAATTGGCTAAAGCACATAGCGGTCTTGAGGGGCAGGATTTGGTCAAACAGGTCAGTCGTAAGAGCAGCGAGGAGTGGCTTCAGACTTCATGGCAATTACAAGAGGGCTACGGTGAGCTTAGTGAGTCTTTGTATCATGTAGTTGCTTATGATTTTGGTGTTAAGTACAGCTTTTTGCGTTTGTTAGCCGACCGAAAGTGCCGGGTGACTGTCGTTCCTGCCGATACGCCAGTTGATGAGGTCTTAGCTCTTAACCCTGATGGTATCTTTTTGAGTAATGGTCCTGGAGACCCCGCAGCTTGTAGTTATGCTATTGAAAATACTAAGCAACTCTTAGAACAAGGTATTCCTCTTTTTGCACTGGGCCTAGGTTATCAAATCCTTGCCTTAGCTACGGGAGCTAAAACCTCCAAAATGAAGGTAGGCAACCACGGCGTTAATCACCCGGTTAAAGAGCTTGAGAGCGGTCGTGTACATATTACGGTACAAAATCATAGTTTTGCAGTTGATGCGGATAGCCTATCAGAGCATGTCAAAGTAAGCCACATTTCCTTATTTGATGGCAGCTTACAAGGTATTAAGTTAAGTGAGCGTCCAGCCTTTGGCTTTCAGGGTCACCCTGAGGCAACAACAGCCCCGAATGATGATGTGATCTTATTTGATCAATTTATTAATTTAATGGCAGAAAAGTAGAGAATTATGCCTAAGCGTACAGATTTAAAAAGCATTTTAATTATTGGTGCCGGTCCCATTATTATTGGCCAGGCTTGTGAGTTTGACTACTCTGGAGCTCAAGCGTGTAAAGCCCTTAAGGCTGAGGGTTATCGCACTATTTTAGTAAATAGTAATCCGGCTACCATTATGACTGATCCTGAAACGGCTGATGTCACTTATATTGAGCCAATCACATGGCAGGCTGTAGAGCGCATTATCGAGGTGGAAAAGCCGGATGCCCTATTGCCTACCATGGGTGGTCAGACAGCACTTAACTGTGCTTTAGACTTGGGACGTCATGGTGTTTTACAAAAGCATGGCGTGGAGTTGATTGGTGCTAATGAAGCAGCCATTGACAAAGCCGAAGATCGCATGAAGTTCAAAGACGCAATGACTAAAATTGGTCTTGATTCAGCGAAGTCTGGCATTGCTCACACGATGGAAGAGGCCTGGGAAGTACAGCGCAGTATTGCTGAAGAGGTTGGTACCTCTGGTTTCCCAGTGGTTATTCGTCCTAGCTTTACTTTAGGTGGTACAGGCGGTGGTATTGCATATAACCCCGAAGAGTTCGAGACGATTTGTCAGCGCGGTTTAGAGGCGTCGCCGACTAGCGAGTTACTAATCGAGGAGTCATTACTCGGTTGGAAAGAGTACGAGATGGAAGTGGTGCGCGATGCAGCAGATAATTGCATTATCGTTTGCTCTATCGAAAACTTGGATCCAATGGGTGTACATACTGGTGATTCAATAACCGTTGCTCCTGCGCAAACCTTGACTGCTAAAGAGTATCGCATTATGCGTGATGCATCAGTTGCAGTATTGCGCGAGATTGGTGTGGATACTGGTGGCTCTAATGTCCAGTTTGCAGTTAATCCAGCCAACGGCCGTATGATTGTGATCGAGATGAATCCGCGTGTATCACGCTCATCAGCTCTTGCTTCAAAGGCGACAGGTTTTCCTATTGCTAAGGTGGCCGCTCGATTAGCAGTGGGTTATACCTTGGATGAGTTGAAAAACGAGATTACTGATGGTCTGACACCAACTTCTTTCGAGCCGACGATTGATTACGTTGTAACCAAAATTCCACGTTTTGCCTTTGAAAAATTCCCACAAGCAAATGACCGTTTAACGACACAGATGAAGTCTGTGGGTGAGGTTATGGCGATTGGCCGTACCTTCAAGGAGTCGTTCCAGAAAGCTTTACGTGGTTTAGAAGTAGGTGTTGATGGCCTAAATCAGGTAACCATTGACCGAGAAAAATTGCAAGTTGAGTTGGCTGAACCAGGTCCTCAACGTATTTGGTATGTTGGTGATGCCTTTGCCAAGGGCTTTACACTAGAAGAAGTTCACCAATTAACTAAAATTGATCTTTGGTTCCTAGAGCAAATCAAAGAGATTGTCGATATTGAATTGTCGCTTGAAAAAGTGACCTTGGCTGCCATTGAACCGGCCACTATGCTTGAATTAAAGCGTAATGGTTTTTCTGATCGTCGCTTAGCTTATTTGCTAGATACGACAGAAGCAGAAATACGCAAAAATCGCCATCAAAACAATATTCGCCCAGTTTATAAGCGAGTAGATACGTGTTCAGGCGAATTCCCGACGAGCACAGCGTATTTGTACTCTACCTATGAGGAAGAGTGTGAAGCACGTCCAAGTGATAAGAAGAAAATTATTGTCTTAGGTGGCGGACCTAACCGTATTGGTCAGGGAATTGAGTTTGATTACTGCTGCGTACACGCTAGTTTTGCTTTGCGCGATGATGGTTATGAAACCATCATGATTAACTGTAACCCCGAAACGGTTTCTACTGACTATGATACTTCTGACCGTCTTTATTTTGAATCATTGACACTTGAAGATGTATTAGAGATTGTAGAGGTTGAAAAGCCTGTCGGTATGATTGTGCAGTATGGTGGGCAGACACCACTTAAGTTAGCACGTGATCTTGAGGCTAATGGTGTACCTATTATTGGCACTAGTCCTGAGTCAATTGATATCGCTGAGGATCGCGAACGTTTCCAGAAGCTCTTACAAAAACTAGGCCTACGTCAACCGCCTAACCGTACAGCTCGTACCGAAAGTGAAGCCTTGACTCAAGCAGCAGAAATTGGCTATCCACTAGTCGTCCGTCCTTCTTATGTTTTAGGTGGGCGTGCCATGGAGATTGTTCATGAGCAGAGCGATTTAGAGCGTTATATGCGTGAAGCCGTTAAGGTAAGTAATGACTCTCCAGTCTTGCTTGATCGTTTTTTAAACAATGCAATTGAAGTGGATGTGGATTGTATTGCCGATGGTGAGCAGGTCTTTATTGGTGGTGTGATGCAGCATATTGAGCAGGCTGGAGTGCATTCTGGCGACTCTGGTTGTAGCTTACCACCATACTCTTTAGATACTGAAACGGTTGAGGAAATCAAGCGTCAAACAAGTCTGATGGCTAAGGCCTTGGATGTTAAGGGTCTCATGAATGTGCAGTTTGCTATTCAAGAGGGTGAGGTGTTTGTATTAGAGGTTAATCCTCGTGCATCACGTACTGTACCTTTTGTTTCTAAAGCGACTGGTTTGCAATTGGCTAAAATCGCTGCTCGTACTATGGCTGGTCTGTCATTGGCAGAGCAGGGCGTTGAAAAAGAGGTAGTTCCACCTTTTTATAGCGTCAAGGAAGCAGTTTTCCCATTTGTAAAATTCCCGGGTGTTGATACGATTCTTGGGCCTGAGATGAAGTCTACCGGTGAGGTGATGGGTGTAGGTAAAACTTTCGGTGAGGCTTTCGTTAAATCACAAATTGGTGCAGGTGCTTCATTGCCAGAATCTGGTACCGTATTCTTAAGTGTTAGGGATCAGGATAAGGATAAGGCCTTGGAGATTGCCAAAGGACTACATGAGTTAGGCTTTAAGTTAAGAGCTACTCGTGGTACTGCCGCTAAAATTAGTGATGCAGGTATTCCAGTACAAGCCGTGAATAAAGTGACCGAAGGTCGTCCTCATATTGTTGATATGATCAAGAATGATGAGATCGATATGGTCATCAATACGGTAGAAGAACGTCGTAATGCAATTAACGACTCAAAGACTATTCGGACTAATGCTTTAGCTGGTAGTCTGACCTTCTTTACTACCATTGCCGGCGCTCATGCTGCAGTTCAAGGAATGCTTTATATGCGTGCTTCGAAGAGTATGAATGTTTACTCTTTACAAGAATTGCATAAAGAGATGCACTAGTCTTTTTATTCAGACTAAGCACTTTAAAAACTCGGTATTAATTTTTTTAATACCGAGTTTTTATTTTTATCACTAAATAATTTAAGGTTGTGGTTGGAGGTGTGCTTTATGCCCCCAATCAAGCAGTTGCCATTTGTCGCTATTAAAACGCACATGGTTGATGGTCGTATTGCGTTGTAAAACTTCGCGTTGAGCATCAAGAGCTAGTCCTTTGAATTGACGCCACATCATGTCAAGAGCGCCGCCGTGAGAGATAATAACGACCAGTTCGCCGGGGTATCTTTGGATGATGCCATTGAGCCCTCTATTAATACGCTGGGCAAAAGCACCTAAACTTTCTACTTCTAACTCTGCCGCAAAGTCTTTAGGGACTACATGTTGATGTTTATCTTGATGCCCTAAGGCTTCACGCCAATTTTTACCTTCTAGTTTGCCGTAATTGCGCTCTCGTAAATCAGGTTCGATTTGAATACTGAGAGCTAGCTCATCAGCTAGGGGTTCTGCAGTTTGTATGGCACGTTGCAAATCGCTAGTATAAATTTGTGAAGGTTTTAAGCCATACTCGCTATAAATTATCTGTAGGTACTCTTTTTGAAGGTAGTTGTTCAGTAATTGAGCCTGCTGTTTGCCAGTATCATTAAGTGCAATATCAGACCAACCCTGTAAACGTTGCAAAGCATTCCAATCCGTCTCACCATGACGAATAATTAATAAGTCAGTGCTACGCCTCGACATTTTTGCTCCTAAAGTGGATTTAAATTTGAGGCTTCATTCTAGCACTTCAAAGTGTTAATGAGTTGTCTCTCGCATGCTAAACTTATAGCGCAAAATAGCTTTACTCATCAATTATTGAATAAGACAACAAGGGGAATAGCATGACGGAAAAGGAACAACCGACTTCAGATGAGGCGGTAGGCTTTGGATATAGTGGCGAGGAGAGCGTCAGCGCTGCGGAAGTAGAAGAAACAGAGATTATCCAGCACCAAACACCAGATCCTGAGGTAGCGCCATGGTTTCCAGAATGGCGTGTGATTAATCGATTAGAGCCTGGTCAAATGATTGCTCCTGATGAGCGATTGCCAATGGGCCAATCGTTAATTTTGGGGGT
>LSQX01367520.1_pt1 | contig 41026 bp, 33 predicted proteins | sample 654561 | NCBI WGS metagenome assembly LSQX01 (sample SAMN04489861, study PRJNA283612) | anaerobic digester metagenome | isolation source: 4 biogas reactors fed with cattle manure at either 37C or 55C with and... | place: Denmark: Kongens Lyngby | collected 2014 | reverse complement strand
CGTCAGGTGTTTTGCTCATCGCTATGGTTTCTGATCAAATATAGCACATCTTCTGCCTTATGGCAATGTTGCTACCGCATAGTTGCCGAATATGGCCTCAATCGCATAACCCGAGGTATTTGCCCTATGCAAAATCAAGACCGCATTCGTTTCGGGCCTAGGGCCGCCGAAGCGATATTTTCCGAAACCGGCTACCTGTCGGAAAGCGGAATCGGGGTTTATATATTGGACCGAGCGCTGAAAATCCCCGGGCGGTATTTTGTTGTAAAACAGGACATAGATGTATGGCGCATTAACCTCGGTCGTTATCCATACGGTGTCCTTGTCTAAAGTTTCCGCATAACGAATGGCGCCGCCGAACCCCTCAAAGAAAGAGACAGACAGCGTTTTTTGCACATCCGTGAAATAATGCAGCGAGAACAGAAAGCAAACCAGAGCCATAGCCGGAACAATCACACAGGTAACTCTCCTGCCCCAAATGCGTGTGAGAAAAAACAGCCCCACCGCTTGAAAATAGATGATCGGCAGAAAGGCCATGTTAATCCTGTTGATGTTTATGTCAATCAAAAAGGCCGCAATCAGTGATGAGAGAAAGGCGAACAGCATAAAGAATTCCGAATCTGAAACCTTACGTTTTTTCAAATCATAAAGCAAAGAAATGAATCCGAGCGCCGCGACAAACAGGCCCGGTACGCCGTAAAAAAGGCCAAAACCCTTTACGGAATTCCAGGGAAGACCGTCGCTTTGTGTATAAAGCAGCCTTAAAAACGCCCATAGGTTTTGGATGGCAGCGGAAAAACCTCCGCTCATCGTCGATTTTTGTCGGATTTGCGTCAGAGCCGGGAGCGTTACGCCGAGGATTTTGATTTCCCCTAAATGCAAAATATTGAGAATATTGCATATCGAAATCGGCAGAGCAATGACCAAAAACAGCACCGCAGCAAGCAAAAACGGCCTCCACCTGAGTGCTTTGCGCTTAACCAGCAAAGCAAAGCTCATAACCAAAAAAGACGGCAAAAAGATAAACGCCGTACCATAAGCATACAAACTAATCCCAAACATACCGACCGAAATCGACAAAAACCACGGGCGCTCCCTGGACAGCACAAGAAACCAGATACCCAGCAACAGGAAAAAAGGCAGAAGATTACTCTCCAGCGCCCATCGGCTAAGCATGATGTGCCAGGGATTAACAGCCAGCACAAAAAGGGCAAGAAGCCCGAATAAACCACCCCGGAGCTTTTTGGCCAGTAAATAAAAAATGGGGAGTGATGCACAGCCGGCAAGGCCTGCCAGCAGCCTGACCGAAAACGCATTTAAGCCGAACAGTGCGATAAACGGCATAGAAAGATAAGAATATAGTACATTCTGCCCGCTTCCCCAGGAAATAAAAAGCACAGGTGCGGTCACGCCGTTTCTGTCCATCCCATAGTGAAGAAGCGCCCACGCTTCATAGCCGGATGAGGCCTCGTCTTGATTGAGCCCTGCCGGATATTGTCCAAGTAAAACCAAACGTAGAGCCGAGCCGATTAAAATAATCAGCAAGGCGGCGAGCGTCTCTTTTGAACGCAAAATGGTATATGTCTTCTTAATGATTGCCGCCTCCCGGGAGCCTTTGGTCCATTTTACCACAGCGTGATATTCTAGGCAATAAAAGGCGAGGCTCGGTTTCATCAAGCTATTAGTACAAAAAACCACCGCCGACAGCATATTATTGTACAGCTTGTAAAGCAGGCTGAAGCTATGGGTTTATGCGGAATATGGCGGAGATTCTGGGACTTGACTTTGCGAATATTATACAATATAATAACGAAGCTTAAGCACCGATTTCGGGATTACCGGAAAATCCCGATGCAAAAACAAAGAAAAGTGAATAGCAAACATACGGAGATGTCGCCTAGTTTGGTCGAGGGCGCACGATTGGAAATCGTGTAGACCGCAAAACGGTCTCGAGAGTTCGAATCTCTCCATCTCCGCCAAAATTTGTCTGAAAAGTCCGCAAAATGCGGACTTTTTGGCGTTTTATATGGATTCACTCATATTTATTACCAATTTCATGCAAATCAGAAAGCGGCCCGTTACATTGCCGCTATCAGTGCCTTACTCCTATCATATTGATTACGCTTATTATGTTATACGCAAGGAAACTAAGCCCCATTTCTCCTGCGGCGTTTTCTTTACCCTTGCATAACAGATAATATGCTCCATGGTACCATTTTACTGTACCGAACGGATGCCCGGATAAGCACATCCTTTGCTTTAACTTTTCTTTCGGCCACAACACTAATCCCTAAGGAAGAAATGTAACTGCTCGTACTCTCTGTAATCTTAACAGCTGCAACTGGCTTCCCTATACTAATGGCAAACTTAATTTCATCAAGCGGCATTCTGGTGTTATTGGCAGGGCGGTTTGAGCAAATGACCACACTTGAATATTTTATTTGTTTCTGAATTTGGGGGTCGACATTAAATCTTCGATCAACAGTATAAAATGGCGAGCTACTTGGTACTGAGTAATCTCTGACACTATATTTCGTTCTATCTAATAGGGCACTAATATCGGAGTAATCATTGTTGTTCCGGCGATGCGGAATAAAAACATTAATTTTCAATATAAGCCTCCTCGTATTATATAAAACCTAGTATCGCATTTGTCACAGAACCAGTAAATTTCACCACTGAGCAGAGCATTTGCGGAAATAGAATAATTACATTTCCCGCATATCCAAACGGCCGCCTCATCATCTAAATTCATATTATGCCCGCAGGAAGGACAACGCATTTTTTCAAAGTCTTTCTCCTGCTGAGTTCAGGTCTAACACTATCTTTTTTATCTCTTATGGCTGAAAGATATCCGGCTGTAATAATGCCCGCTGGTATGCTGCAACAGCGATACCAACCAATGATGACACCGTGCTGACGATTTGACCTGTGAAAGTCACTGCCTGTTGCAGTAGATCATGATGTACCGGAAGGTGATGGTTTTGACATAAGCCATGGAATATCGTTCAGTACTAACCGGGGGGACGGAACTCCACCGGATCTTTAAATTAGCCGGCCTGCCGGGCCTTTTCACTCATCAAGAAAGGATATCTTCTAATAGCTGTTGTCATCTTATCCCAAATAGACTAATATGAGAGTAATAATTAATCGTTATTGCTTAAACGCAACTGAAAGGAGACAGTTATGCTTAGAAGAGTGACTGTGGAAAATGGAGTCATCGAAGGACTTCCGGCTGCCGACTCGCGGATTACCTCCTTCAAGGGAATTCCGTTCGCGGCGCCGCCTGTGGGTGAGAACCGCTGGCGGGCGCCGCAGCCCGCGAAAAACTGGGACGGTATCCTGTATGCCTACAAATTCGCGCCGATCTCCATGCAGCATGTCCCCGGCGAGGATCCGGAAAACCTCTATTCCCGCGAATGGAACGTAGACACTTCGATCGAGATGAGCGAGGATTCGCTCTATCTCAACGTCTGGACACCTGCCAGGAATACCGATGAGAAGCTGCCGGTGTTTGTCTGGTATTTCGGCGGCGGACTTCGGGAGGGAAACACGGCCGAGATGGAGTTCGACGGCGAACGCATTGCACGCCGCGGTATCGTCGTTGTCACCGTCAATTACAGGCTTAACGTCTTCGGTTTCCTTTGCCACCCCGAGATAACGGCGGAAAGCCCCAAGGCCCCTGCAAACTTCGGCCATCTTGACCAGCAGTTCGGCACGCGCTGGGTCAAGAATAATATTGCAGCTTTCGGCGGCGATCCGGATAACATCACGATTGGCGGCCAATCCGCCGGCGGCGGCAGCGTTATGACGCAGGTGACGTCGCCGCAGAACGGGGGATTGTTCCAGAAGGCTATCGTCGACAGCGGCCTCATGATGTCACCATACCCCTACAGCATGTTTGGTCCCGACAAATATCTGGACAAGGCGGAGCAGCAGGGTGTCGAATTCTTCAAATACCTGGGCGTTTCCTCTTTGGCGGAGGCCAGAAAGATCGACGCATTCACCCTGCGCGACAAATCTGAAGCTTACGGACAGGGATGGGGCACCGTCAAGGACGGAATATTTTGTGTCGGCAACGAGAATAAGCTCTACTGTGAGAACAAGTGTCAGCACATCCCAATGATGTTCGGTCATACATTATCGGAATTCCCCCAGAGGCCAAGGGTCAGGACGGTGGAGGAATTCACATCGTTTGCCCGCGAAACCTACGGCGCAGATGCCGATGCGTTTTTGAAGCTCTGCGCATCCTATAACGGCAGCATCACGGAAATGCTGCACAAGTCCAGCGTCAGCCATCTCGAGTTCTCGATTCGGAAGATTGGCAGGGCAAAGGCCGCGACAGGCGATCAGATGCCTATGTACTGCTGGGCTTTCGAGCCCGAAATTCCGGGCTGGGACAACCCGGGCGCCTTTCATTCCTCCGACCTGTGGTTTTTCTTCGAAACCCTGGCGAAATGCTGGCGGCCGTTTGTCGGCAAGCATTACGACCTCGCGCGGCAGATGTGTAACTATTGGGCCAATTTCATCCGCTCCGGCGACCCGAACGGACAGGATGCCGACGGTTCGGATATGCCCCTGTGGAAACCGTACACAGACAGCGAGCCTAACAGGATGTTTTTCACAGACACCGCGCACTTGAGCAGCAAGGGACCGAGCCCTCTGATGAAATTCCTGCTGGATCATAATCTCGACTAAACATGAGCTAAAGGTGAACACGCACTTCCCGACGCACGGTGATTGAGCCGGATTTAAGTCTAAGCGGTACACTGATAACCCAAAGCCTGTAGGTTTATATTCTGCCACCGTAACCATAAAAAGCACTGATTTCGTAAGATTTCAGTGCTTTTTCATGCTTATTGAGATAAAAATGTATAGTCCGTACTTACTGCGCTTTTCTCCACAAGGCGTAAAAGCCTAGTGCATTCTTTAAAACCTCATTTGCACGGCGTAACTCGGCGTTTTATGCACTTTTATGGGTCTGATAATGGGGATGTTTGACAAATGAGGTTTAACGTGTTAAACTCACCACAAGGTTTAACGAATTAAACCCCGAGGAGGTATTGCAATGGAAACGCCAAAGGTATTTGAAAGCGAATACCGTTTTTGCCTGATTTTATGGGAGAACGAGCCGGTGGGCAGCACACAGCTCGTCAGGCTTTGCAAGGAAAAGCTGGGATGGTCAAAAGCAACAACATATACGGTCATCCGCAGGCTGGCTGAACGAGGCGTTTTGAAAAACGAGAGCACCATTGTAACTTCCCTTGTTTCAAAGGACGATGTGCAGGCAGCAGAAATTAACGAGCTGGTAGATAAAACATTCGATGGGTCGCTTCCTAAGTTTATCGCCGCATTTACAAAGCATAATGCCCTTTCTCCGGAGGAAGCGAAGCAACTCCGGCAAATGATCGACACTCATGAGGGGGAATGAGTATGGAGGTTGTGTTTTTAAATCTTTTCAACATGAGTATTGCCGCCAGTTGGGTCATTCTCGCAGTTGTGATTCTTCGGGTAATCCTAAAAAGAGCGCCCAAATCTATTCGCCGGATTCTGTGGGCAATTGTGGGAATACGCCTTGTTTTACCGTTTTCGCTCGAGAGCTTTTTAAGCCTGATCCCTTCTGCGGAGACGATCAGTCCCTATATTTTAAACGAAGAAATATCTGTAATACACAGTAGGATAGGTGTTTTGAATCAGACGGTGAACACCTCTGTTTCAGATTCGCTTGCCCTAAATACCGCAGTTGGTGCCAATGCGATACAGGTTGTGTTATATATGGCATCCGTCGTCTGGATTATCGGCATTTTATCGTTACTTTTGTACAGCGTTATCGGTTACGTCCGTCTTCGCCGCCGTGTTGCGGATGCTGTCATTTTTCGGGATAACTTCCGGAAGAGTGAAAAGGTTACCTCGCCTTTTGTCCTCGGGATATTTCATCCTCGCATTTACCTGCCTTTCGGCATGGATGACGAAAGCCTTGCCTATGTCCTTGCACACGAGCGGGAGCATATCAGATGCCATGACCACTGGATCAAGCCTGCCGGCTTTTTGCTTTTAACTATATATTGGTTCAATCCGCTCATCTGGATTGCTTATATTTTATTTTGCCGGGACATTGAGCTTGCCTGTGATGAACATGTGATAAAAAAGATGAGCCTTGGGGATAAGAAGGCATATGCAAAGGCGCTGCTCACATGCAGCACTGACTGTCGACCCATCTTTGCGTGTCCTCTGGCCTTCGGCGAGGTTGGTGTGAAAAACCGAATCATCAGTGTGATAAACTATAAAAGACCGGTGTTTTGGGTTAGCGTCGTGGCGATTGTTGCCTGTATAATCGTGGCGGTGTGCTTCCTGACGAATCCAAATACAAGTGAAGATCCGGCGAAGGTAATAGGCGAATATGACACCGGCTCATTGGGCGGCGCGTTTGTGACCTCGGGAAATCCCGCTTATAATATAGGGATGAACGCTTACGGGATGCCGGTTTTTTATAATTCAGACGCGGCTTTTTATGCAATTCTTGAAGATTGTGCAGATGGATTTGCTTACCTATCAAATGAAATCGGCCTGCCCGCCGTAACAAAGCTAAACTATGAAGTCTATAAGACTTATGGATGGCAAACCGGGACGAGTGACGAAGCATTACGTAAGCAATGCATGGAGATCAGCCAGTTTTTTGATATTTATGAGAACAGCTTTTCCACCTTCCGAGCTGTTGCGGTAAATCCGACAGGTGATGATAACGATTTTATATCTTTTAGCGGTGATGTCGCGGAGGGTGGCCAAAATTCGGCAAATACCGAGGCGGTTTCCGATGTGCATCTTCTAACGGAATTCTACGAGAGTGCGCTCAAACCATATGAGGACTGTATACCGGATCATGAGTATATGGACCTTGACGCCAACGGCACGGCGGAACTTCTGGTGTACAACCCCGGTGCGTCTAAAAGCATGGGATGCGAGATATATACAGTTGAGGACGGCGAGGTTAAAAGCTTTAACGGCAACAGCATCGCAGTGTATTATGCCACGGGTATAAAAACCACGCTTGCACCTTTGTCGGCGCATTTTACCGACATCATTCTGTGGGCCAATCCGAGCAATACCCAGAACGCTGCGGAATATCAGAGGGGCAGATTTATTCAATGCGAGGATGTTGAAAGCGGGCAGTCCGGCAGTATCCTCCTGTCCCAAAATGGAAACGAGACACACTTTTGGTCCGACATTTATTTTTTCAGCAGTGCACAGGACGGAACCCTGCAGATAACCAAAATGGCCGGTTATGAATACAAAAGCCATGATTATTACGACAACACGAGCGGGACTGACCTCTGGTATGTCAACGAAAATGAGGTTTCAAAGGAGGAACACGACAGGCTTGTCGCCGGAATATTCGCCGGTATCAAAGCTGCTTACGGCGTTTCTTACGCCACTGACGCTTTACCCTAAACGTAAGGTTCCCGCGTCAAATGAATATGCGGAATGAGTTTTAGCTAGTTATCAAACGGCCTGTGCACAGAGGACCTTTTGTGAAAAGTTTACGCCGCCTTGTTGACAATGTAAACAGCAGCGCATATAATAAGTTTACATTGTCAACAAGGTGGAGATTAAAATGCCTGAACAGAATATAAGCCTCACCAATGCCGAATGGAACCTCATGGAGTGCCTGTGGGACACATCACCGCGAACCGGCAGAGAGGCAACGGAGTATTTGCAGGAGCATGTGGGCTGGAACCGGAGCACGACCCTAACGATGCTTCGCCGCATGACGGAAAAAGGCTTTATACGCTGCGAAGAGAAAAATGGGATAAAAACATACGCGCCCCTCGTTAGACGGGAAGACGCGGTAAAAAAGGAAACGGACGATTTTTTAAACCGCGTATACAAAGGCAGCGTCAGCCTGATGATGAGCGCCATCACAAAGAAGCAGGAACTCACAAAGGATGAAATTGCTGAATTATACGCCATCTTGCGTGAAGCCGAGGGGGGAAAGAAATGACGGAACGGATTATAGCTTCCTCCGTTCTTATCCTCGTGGTGATTGTTCTGCGGCATTTATTAAAAGGTAAAATTAGCTTACGCCTGCAATACGCCCTATGGGTGCCGGTGCTTTTGCGGCTACTCGTGCCTGTGAGTTTTGGGAAGAGCAGCGTCAGCTTAATGAACGTAGTTGAACGGTCAGTGGTCTATGGGATGGCGGAGCAGACATTATCAGAGACACAGGTTTACTCTGACATGATACGTAACAGCGAAATGACGGTAGATGAAGCGCGTAAAGTCGGTAACGGCACGCTGCATGAGATCCAGGGACGTTCGGTGGAGAGCGGTTACGGGAATCTGCGAACATTTATATTCACGGATTCTCTCGGCACGGTGCTGTCGCGGGTATTGAAGCCCGTCTGGATAACTGGTATTGCCGCAGTTGGACTGTGCCTGGTTTTTTGCAATCTCGGCTTTGGCAGAAAACTGAGAAGAACAAGAAAAAGATTGCAGGCAGACAATTGTAAACTGACGGTTTATGAGGTGGAAGCCCTGACATCTCCCTGCCTGTTCGGGCTTCTCCGTCCCGCTATCTATATAACGCCTGATGTCGCCCGGGACGAAAAAAAGCTGCGCCATGTGCTGGCACATGAGATGACACATTACCGCCATAGGGACCATATCTGGTCGGCTCTGCGTGGCCTTTGTCTCGCCATTCACTGGTATAATCCACTTGTCTGGCTGGCGTCGGTACTTTCCCGCCGGGATTCCGAACTGGCCTGCGATGAGGGGACCGTCAAACATATCGGTGAGAAGAGCCGCATGGAATACGGACGAACGCTGATCGCACTTACCTGCGAGAAACGAAAAGCCATGGATTTGCTCTGCTGCGCCACAACCATGACAGACGGGAAAAAGGGCATCAAAGAACGAATCACACTGATTGCTAAAAAGCCGAAGACGCTCCTATCGGTGCTCATTGCCGTATTACTGGTTGTTGCTGTTGCTGTCGGGTGTACCTTTACCGGAGCAAATGACAAAGAAGAGGTACCGGAATCCGGAATCATTCCGCTTACTGAAGAGGAAGTGGAACAGGTAAATAAGGCATTTGAGCCACTTTTGTTTGACGATGACGGGAATAATACCGGTGTAAATCCGATAAGCCATTTTTTTAAGTGTTATTATGTCAGGCCGGAGGATATCAATCTTGCGGAATTTCTGCGTTATTTCCCATCTGAAACAGTAACAGACGAGGCCGAGCTTAATGCAATCAAGGCTGATAAGAACTTTCCTTTTGGCGCGGAAGCGGCTTTAAATGTCCCAGTCCATAAGATCACCGCAGAATCGGTGAATGAGATGCTGCAAAGGTATACCGGCATAACACTGGACGATCTGAGCGGTATTGGCGCGGAGGACCTTCTATACTTGGAGGAGTACGACGCATATTACAATTTCACAAGCGATTTTGCTGCCGGAACCTTCCGTTGTACACATGGTGAACGGGAGGGGGATATCGTGCGTTTGTTCTATAACGATCAGATTCTGCTTACACTAAAAAAGCAAGGTAATGACTACCTGATTGTATCGCATCAGAAGGTTGGAGCGGAAATAGGTTCGGGAACAACAGCAGATACGGTGAACAATACGGTTGGCGTTGAGGGCTTAGAAAATTTTCCCAAAGCTGTCACAGACTACGCGGTGGACTATGTCGCAAAGCAGGTTGATCACTACAACGAAGCCGGAAAGGATTTACCGGACGGCATGGGGACATACACCATCACTGATGCGAAAATTACCGGTCTGACTCAAATAAACACCGGTACGGCGGGGCTCACAAACGGTGTCAATATGTATTTGCTGGAATACCGCCTGCGCCCTGATTATCCGGAGAACGTCATTATGGCCGGTGGTATGCAGATGGAGGAAATTGACGGCGAGGACTGGATCACCGAATGGGGAAGCACGGGTCAGCCCTACCTGCTTCTGGCGTGGGACAACAACGGAGCGGAAACGTCCTGGCAGCGCGTCTGCGTGACCAATACCGATGCAATTATGGTGGACTACGGCACACCCGAGATGCTGGAGCGTTACGGCAATGCATTTACCGCCGCGACCATGGAACTGTATCAGAAAAACCTTGAAATCCGCACAATCGGTCAGGTTTTTACCGCATATATACGGGAAGAAAATATGGGAAACACCGCGGTACGGGAGGTCGCGGAGCTTCTCATGACCAAACTGCTGGATGATCTCAAAACTGGGCAGGACGGACGGACCTTTATAATTACAGACTGGAAAAACCTTTCGCTCAGCGCCGACCGCATTTACGACGCATGGGTCGTTACCGGAGATGTCGAAGTGCTGTATGAAGGCATCTTGTCGCCTATCGGGGACAGCGATACTGTTCCACAGGGAGAATATGTGAACGTATCTCTGGGGGAGCGGTATCTGAGGTATGAAGACGGCATGTATACCCTTTCACTTTCGGCAGGAGAGCAACGGGCAATCCTTGAGCCGCCGCTTCTTACTCGGGATATGAGCGTCGGTATCGGCGTTATTCCCGACTACATCGACGACGAGCGGCTGGTTTTCCACGGGTATTTCGGTTTGTTCGTCTATGACCTGAAATCGGAGAAGATTACCTTCGCCGCCGATCTGAAAAAAGCCGTGGGTACCACAATCATTCAGGGCAGTGAGGGTGCGGCGGTGCGCGTCAGTGCCGATGGTAATACCATACAACTTTACTTTTACCCAGATCAGGGGGAGCCGGTAATGGCCTACACCATTGACGCCCGCACCGGTAACTACAATTATGACCACTATGCTCCTTTGGACGCTAATTTTGTTCCGACTGACGGGATGTACGACAGGTTTTCCTTCGGAACGTTGGGAGAACTCACATATACCGACGACAAGAACAGCTATTTTCTCTTTTCGGATTGGGATTGGGCAAATTAGAAAAATATTCTGACGATAACACGGGATGACGCGTTTATCGAACGAAGCCTTATTAGACAACGAGATTACATATCTGTATACGGCAACGGCAAGACGGCTATACAACCTCGTGCTTTATTCCCTTGGCGACCAACCGCTGGCTGAACAGCAGCGACGCAAAGCAGCGGGTCTTAGTTGTCTTAAACACGCATCCGGCTGCGAAACGTGCTCTGAGGTTGACAAATAGTCAGGCTCAGAGCACGTTTTTTTCTTGTGTGACTTCTTCATTTACAATAAGAGTGAGGTCATTTTAGATACTGCCATTTGGGTGTTGCTCTTCAGTTTAAGCGTTGACTCAAACTTAATGCGCTCGTGCTGTTTGCGTATGCATATTACGTTATTATTCTTTCACATACAAAAAGTCTGAAACACCTGTGATAAACCTTGATAATCAAAGCGTATCGGCTTTACACCGATCAAAAACCGGATCGTGTAGGTTTTCGTTTTCTCGTTAAGGTCTTCAATAACACCCTCACCGAAGGATTTGTGTTTCCCTCGGTCTGCCCGTTTTTTGGAACATGTTTTGTGGCCTTAAAATAATGGAAAGCATAATTGACATTTATGGAAGTATGTGATAATCTTTAAAATGTAAAGCATACTTTCCATCAGAGGAGCGATACGATTGAAAAACAGGCTTGAGGAACTGCGGAAAGCACGCGGTATCCGCCAAGAGGATCTTGCGGACGCGCTGGAGGTTTCCCGGCAGACGATCGGTTCTCTGGAAAACGGGCGGTACAATCCGTCGATTCTGCTGGCCTTTAAAATCGCCAAATACTTCGGAATGACGATTGAAGAGATATTTATTGACGAGGAGGAGTAGAGATTGAAAAAGCATAGCATCGGCAGGTACTTTGCTTTTGCCCTGTTTGGCTTTTTGCTGATAGCCTTCGGCCTTGCGCTTGCCCTTTTACAGACGAATCCGGAAGGAATAATGAAAGCGCTGCCGTTTGTCTGTATCGGCATTGGATGCGGCGTTCTCGGCGGCAATCTGGGGATAGCGATTAAAATGTATTTGCTCAGAAAAGACAGCCGCGCGGCAAAACAGATAGAGATCGAAGAGCGGGATGAACGCAATATAGCTATAAGAAACGGCGCGAAGGCAAGAGCTTATGATATTTCGGTTATAGTTTTCAGCGCGGTGCTGTTGATTTTAGCTCTTTTGCAGGTGGAGCCATATATATTGTTTATCCTTATCGCGGCGAATTTGTTCATTATCTTCTCACATATTTATTTTATCTGGAAATTGAATAAGGAAATGTAATAAGGCTTATAAAAGCATCGGGAGGAATTATTATGCTATGCAAAACGATCGTCAGTAAAAAATACTGGTATCTGCTTCTGCTGACCGGCGCCGTTTCACTGGTGGTCGGGACCGTTTGGGCAATTACAAACAAGGGGGAGCTGAACGGCGGGCCCGCAATGCTGATTGGCATGTTTACCGGCCTTGGTGCGGTGCTTTTCATATTCAGCGCCATCCGGCTTGCCTATATGGCCGCCGTTTCGCCGGTAAAGCTTAAAAAGGAAGAAATCAAATTCAGGGACGAGAGAAATATACAAATCACCAGGTTATCGCTTTCCGCCTCCGGCGTCGCTGCAACACTGGCCTTTGCGGTTTTAGCCTGTATCTTTTTCTGGCTCGGGTATATCATACCGGCGTTTTGCCTGCTTGGCGCAATGTGGCTTCAGGTTCTGGTGACCGTTATCGCACACAGAGTATATAACGCCAAAATGTGAAAACCGTAGCTTAACCTGATTATCAGAACGCAAGTGCCCGCTCAATACGGGTCCTTGCGTTTTTCGTTTGCGGCTTAAAAGAATATCGTGCGGACCGAATAACTTCTTTGACAAACGAAGGGAATCATAATATAATTGCCATAAATATTAAACATTGGAGGAGTGTTCCTGTGTTCTTCACAAAATTTAATCCGATGTCCGAAGAGGAAATAATCAGGAAAGTCAATGCGAATCCCAAAGCATCCGGCACGTCCTGTCCGTGCCTTGCCGGCAAATCGTTCAAGGTTCGGCTCGAGGGCGAGTTTGCTCCGGCTCAGCTGGAGTATAATATTCTCGACGCAGAGAAGCTGACCATTATCGAGAACGGTACGAGCTATAATGCGCCGTATTCCGCGACCTCGCTCGGACACGTTGTTATCCTCACCCATCTGATTCCGGGCACATCGCGCGGCTGGCATCTTGTCATCGATACGAAAACCAATGCGCTTACCGCGTTTGAAACCTGGTTCGGCATCGAGGTTCCCGTCGGAGGCGACATGATGGGAACGACTCCGCCGACCGGAACCCGCAAGATTCCCCGTGAGATACAGCGGCATTATCATTTCGGCTGGGCGGACTTCGGAACCAATGAAAAACCCGAAAAGCTGCACACCACGACAAACCGCGTGGAAGGACGCGGCCTCCATTGGCAGTATTGCAATGGCTACGAGCTGTTGACCTTCTTCCCCAGCGTCATATGCTCAACGTTTGTGGAGCTGAGCGACCCGCAGGGTGGAATTACAATGACCAACCCTTCGGACTACATCAGAATTGATGACGAATTCTACATTTACACGCGCTGGGAAGTAGAGTTCAGCGGTAAAATGTGGATAGAGGTCCTGAATTTCTTTGAAATGAAGGCGATAGGCTTCTCGTTTGGCTTCGACGAAAAGGACGAGCTTAATTATGCGCTGCACGCCGCGGAACTGGAAATCACCGGAGACGCAGCGCATCTGGAGAAGATTACCCACAACGGCGACAAGGAACCTCCGATGGCCATGCTGAAGGGTAAGGGCGCCCGGTATGCCTACCGTCCGATGGACATTGATATTCCGATGACCAAAGAAGAAGCACATCAGAAGGCAAGGGAATCCCAGCGCATCTTTGAGTTCGGCGGTCCGAATATCATGGCGAGCGGAAACAATCTGCCTTTCTCCGACTATCTTGTCGGCAAGCAGTTTAAGGTTAAGCTTGACTGCGAAAAGCATGCGGCGGCTCCCTGGGGCGGAACACAGGATGTAGTATACGAGTATGACGTAATCAGCAAGGACAGGCTGAAATGGCGTTTTGCGGGCGGAACATGGCAGGAAGAAAAATACGTCGCCTTTGAGCCGGCAAAGGACATTCTCTTCTTTTCGCATATGCTGACCGGCGATCCGGATTTCGCAAATGTATCGCAGGCTGTGGATTTCTCAAACGGCCTCACCACAACGGTCCGCGCGCAGATCGGCAACTGGCACAGCGAATGGGAAGTCGGCGCATACGCCAAGTTCGGCGTTCTGGAATACGGCGATATTGTACCGCCGTTTACCCGCCGCCACAACTTTACGACCGACCTGGTTGGAAAGACCTATACCTGGAACTACAGCGACACGATGTCTTCCATCCATGTATACAGTTCGCCTGAGAGTTACAGCTGGACCATATTCCAGAACGACAACAGCGGCGGCGCGACATGGAGCAGCCCGTGCTTCTATATAAAGCTCCGCGACGACGCGTATATGTTCCAGTGGGTGGAGGAAAACTGCAACGGCAGCCAGGGCCTTGTGGTGTTCAACCCGAAAACCATGCACGACGGCGGTTTCTTCTTCGGCGTCGGCCGTCATATGGGGCTTACCCTGAACATCACGGGCGCATTTGCACGCAGTCTGGGCAACTTCGACATTATGAAGTATTTTGACAAAAAGGGTAACTTATAAATATAATCACAAAAAACAATGCGGAAATGCATAAGCATTCCCTCAGACTGCAGATAAAGGTAAAGCAAATTCTTGCGGAGGGTTTGTGAGGGGGGGCTGAGAAGCCCCCTTCACGTTAAATTCCCGCCCGCAGGCGCAATATTTTAAGGAAGGTCGTGACCTTCCTTAAAATATGTTAGGGTGTCGGCAAAGTCGGCACCCTAATTGTTTTTCCGCCGCTGCCAATGCCCGCGCCCAAACGCGGGACCCTGCCGGATATTGGCTCGCCGGTTTTCGCAAGAATCGTTCTCTTGTGTTTTATCCAGTACCGTCATCATGCGGTTTTTACCGATAAGATAAGCACAACTCTTTCCGAAGCCCGGCAAATGGTATACATAAAATACATTATGAAAACGTTAATAGGAGGTAAAGTATGCTGAAATTCCCGAATCTGTTTTCACCGTTCAAAATCGGTGACACCGTGTTCCGGAACAGAATTTTCAATTCCCCGACAGGTTATATGGATTTTTACTGGGACGGCACCACCCCCTCGGAAGACTTTATCGCATATTATGAAAAAAAGGCAATGGGCGGAGCGGCCACAGTCTGCATCGGCGAGTGCCACTTAAATCCCGCTTTGACAAGGACGGGCGGCCTCGGCGTCGATATCACAAACGACGCGGCGATGCGCTTTATGGGCAGGCTGGCAGACAGGGTAAGCAGGCTGGGTGCCGTTCCATCATTGGAGCTTCAGCACGGCGGTATGGTTGCGGACGCGCATTTGGGGCCGTCCAGCGAATACTTAGACGGAAATAAAATCATGCCCTGCAATGCGATGACGGAGGAACAAATATACGAGACCATCCAAATGTTTGCGGACGCCGCGGCGAAAGCAAAGCATTACGGATTCGGTATGGTAACCGTTCACGGCGGGCACGGATGGCTTTTGCAGCAGTTCTTCAGCCCGGCTGTAAACAAGAGAACGGACAAGTGGGGCGGTTCGGCGGAGAACCGCGCGCGGCTTGCCGTGGCCGTATGCGACGCGATACATGAAAAATGCGGAAGTGGGTTCCCGATTGAGGTCCGCATATCCGTTACGGAGTTTGAGGACGGTTACGATGTCGCGGAGGGCGTGGAATACGCAAAGCAGCTGGACGGGCACGCGGATATCATACACTGTTCCGCGGGCCTTCACGGACGTACAAAGCGCGGAAACTCGCTGAGATGGGCTCCGTCCATGTACGAGCCGGACGCTGCGTTCCTGAAGTACGCGGCGGAAGTCAAAAAGCACGTAAAGAAATCGCTTGTTTCTTCGGTCGGGGCGCATTCGGACCCAAAACTGATGGAGGAAGCGATTGCATACGGAAAGACGGATATTATCAACATCGCACGCGGCTTAAACTGCGACCCCGACCTGCCGAACAAGGCAAGAGCGGGCAAAGACGGCGAAATTAGAAAATGCATCCGCTGCTACGGCTGCAGCGATGCGCTGTTTCCCACGTTCCGCATCTATTGCGTGCTTGATCCGGAATCGGGCCGCGAGAACGAATTTACGCGTTTTTCGCTGCCGCCTGAAAAACAGCGCGTTCTGGTCGTCGGCGGCGGTATGGGCGGAATGGAGGCCGCAATCACCTGCGCGAAAAACGGGCATTCCGTTCTGCTCTGCGAAAAGGGGCCAAGGCTTGGCGGCGCAATCCTGTGCGAGGAAACCGTTCCGTTCAAGCGGCATTTAATGGAATATGTGGAACTGCAGAAAAACACGATAAATAAGCTGAACATAGAAGTGCGCCTGAACTGCGAGGTGACGCCCGAATTCATCGAGAAGCTGGCTCCGGACGCCGTAATCGCATCCATCGGTTCGGTTCCGGCCGTGCCGCCCATCGAGGGTGTTGACGGAGCAAACGTGCTTTTTGTTGAGGAAGCGTTTAAAAACCCGGCGTTGACGGGTCGACGAGTCATCATAATCGGCGCGGGCCCCTCCGGCGCCGAGTTGGGCGTCTATCTGAACATGCTGGGCAAGCAGATCGATATTGTCGAAATGAGCCCCACAGTGACCGGGCCAAGGGTTCAGGGCATGGTTACCCGCATTGAACTGGAGGACAGGGGTGTAAACCTTCATTACAATACCGGAGCAGAGAGAATCACCGATGAAGGGCTGCACTGCGCGACTCCGGACGGACCTTTGTTCCTGCCCGCCGATACCGTTGTCATCGCAACCGGCGTGAAGCCGCTTTGGGACGAAGCGGTTGCGCTCGGATCCGTTTCTCCCGTATTCCATATGGTCGGCGACTGTGCGGGCGGAAAACTAATCAAGCACGCGACGGAATCAGCCCATACCATAGCGACATTGATCGGAAGATATCTGTAATTTACAGCGACAAGGCATGCACGGGAAACCCCCGCAGAGTACGGGTTCCCGTGCATGCCCGTCTATTGAACATTATTCGCGGAATCCGGAGGGATACGCCCGAGATTACTTCCATTTTTTGTTGCAGAAATAAGCCCGATGCGATACACTATAGTAAGCAGGCCGGCTCGCGGGAGGGAATTTATTCGATGAAAACAGACAGGCTTTATGGGATAACCATATACCTGCTCAATCCCTTCAGGCTGCCGTACGCGCAAAGCGGGCGGTTAGCTTTACATACACCAATTCCGAAAACGCGACAAGAACACATACCGTCGAACCCATTGCGGTGTTGTACCGCTGGTACGCGTGGTATCTGCTGGCCTACTCCAGAGCAAAAAACGATTACCGGACCTACAAGCTCGTCCGCATGAGCGACCTTAACGTGACGGATTCCGGGTATATAAAGGAGCATACAGGAGCGGAGGAGGCCCTGTGCATGGCCGACAAAGACAATAACCGCGGGATTACTAAGGTGCTCATATACTGTAAGGCGAAGGCAAAGGCGCGGGCAATCGAATATTTAAATGGGAAAATCACGAAGGAAAAAGAAAACGGCGACGCGTCCATGACGCTGCGCGTGATGGAAAACGAGCACTTCTGGTTCGGCTCGCTGCTGTCTCTCGGGGATGACGCGAGGTTTTGGAGCCCGAGAGAATCAGGCGGCGCGTCATCGAAGCCGCGCAGAAAATCATATCTTTGTATCGTGAATTATGACAGGCTATTGTCGCAGATGCTCCGTTATACTTGGAAAAAGTGAACGGAGGCGGTAAAAATGGAAATAACAATCAAAGATATTAAGAACGGCGTCGGCGCCTGCGGGCTTGTCTGCGCGCTGTGCAAACATTACATGTCAAATAGCGACGGGAAAGACAAAAAGACCTGTTTGGGATGCGCGTCGAAAATAGGCTGCGAGATAAAAGCCTGCTGTGAGGAAAAAGGGATTACGCATTGCTTTTTATGCCCCGATATGCCCTGCGGCCACGATATGCTCAAAGAGATGCGGGTCAGGGTGTTTAATGAAACGGCAAAAAATGAAGGCCTCGACAAACTCGCGGAATATCTGTACAAAAATCTCCGGAACGGGATAACCTATCACAGGCCGGACGGCGTCGCGGGCGATTACGACAGATGCAAAACGGAACAGGAACTGCTTGATCTTCTGAAAAACGGAAAACCCGATCCCTTTTCAACATGCCCCGTCTACGAAAGCAAAAGCTTTCTTCTGCGCCTGGTATCGCCGGACGACGCCGATGATTTGCTCAGGTGCTATGTAAATAAGGAAGCGCGGAGATTCTTCAACGCCGACACCTGCACCAGCGATTTTTTCTATGAAAGCCTAGATGAAATGCGCTCCTGTATCGGCTTCTGGCTGGAGGAATACAAAGCGGGGAAATTCGTCCGCTTCAGCATTATTGTTAAGGCAAGCGGTAAAGCGGTCGGTACCGTTGAAATAATCGGCAGCAGTTTCAGCGTACTGCGCGCGGACATTCTGCCGGAATACGAAAGCGAAGAGCATCTGTCCGAGCTTTTAAATATCGCGGACAGTTTTTTCCATGATTTCGGCTGCCATGAAATCGTAACCAAAGCTATCCCGGAAGCGGAAGCGCGTATTTCGGCTCTGATAAAAAACGGATACGGCCCCTTTCCTCAAAATAAGGACTGGGACCGCGAGCATTACTACAGGAAAGAAGCAATGGAGTAAATAATGATCAAGCTGACAAATCGCCAGGCACGGCAGTTTTTGCTGCTGAAGCACGGACTCATCGGAGAGTACATATTCGTAGGAAAACAAGGAGCGCATGCATTTGTCCGCCAGGCCGGCTGCATACAATTCGACCCTATCGACGTGTGCGGCCGGAATGCGGACCTGGTGCTGCAGTCACGCGTCAAAGGTTATAAAAAGGCCATGCTGGACGAGCTTTTGTATAAGGACAGGAAGCTTGTCGATTATCCGGACAAGAACCTTGCGATCATCCCCACGGAAGACTGGCCGTATTTCGAGCGCTACAGGCAGGCCGCCCGGAATAATACCGGGCGTTACCCCCAAATGGACGAACTGACAAAAGCAGCCCTTTTGCATATCCGAAATCACGGACCCGTATGTTCCGCCGACCTTGATTTTGAGGGCGATTTTTACTGGCGGTCCGCGATCCATTGGAGCAGCGGGACAAATCTGCCCCGTTCTGTGCTCGAGCAGCTTTATTCGTCGGGTGATTTGATTATCCATCACAAAAAGGGCACACGCAAATACTACGACCTTGTAGAAAAGCACCTGACGGCCGAACTGCTGAACGCGCCGGATCCGCTGCCCGACGAGCAGGAACATATCAAATGGCGTGTCCTGCGCCGGATCGGCGCGGTCGGTCTTTTATGGAACCGCGTATCTGACGCCTTTTTGAATATCTGGGAGCTGAACACGGAGAAACGAAACGAAGCTTTTCGTTCCTTATTGGACGAAGGAAAGATTCTGGAAGTAACGGTTGAGCGCATAAGATCCGCCATGTACTGCCGCGCGGAAGACCTTGCACTGATAAAGGCCGTTCTGGAAAACCCGGAACCGAAAGCACGGTGCGAGCTGATTGCCCCGCTGGATAATCTGATGTGGGACAGGAAACTGATCAAAGCGCTGTTCGGCTTTCACTACGCATGGGAAATCTATACGCCCGAGGTAAACCGCAGGTACGGTTATTATACTCTGCCGCTGCTCTTCGGCGAAAGCCTTATCGGGCGGATCGAGACGGTTGCCGACCGTAAAACCGGAACGCTGGTTGTGAAAAACATCTGGTATGAGGACGGGGTGAAGCAGACGCGGAAGCTTCAGGCGGCGCTCCAAAGCCGTTTGCGGAAATTTGCCGCATTCAACGGCTGTCAGAACGTATCAAGTACATCAAGCGCATCAAGCGTATAAATATCCGTATATACGCCGTCTTTTCGGGCGTCGTTTTCCAGATAAACCTTACCGGCAAACGAAAAAATGCTGAAGGAACTCAGATAGGAACCGTACGCGTCGTGGGGCAGATAAAGAAACATGCGCATATTCCGCCTGTTTTGCCGGAATGACTCTTCAATCCTGTTAAGTACCGGGATAAAATGCTTCAGATAAAACGGATTAAAGAAAAAGAATGTGTTCATGTCCGGCGTAATGACCGCCTGCCTTGCATCGCAGTTTAATATATGAATTTCCGATCCGTTGTTTGTGGTTTTGGTAAAGCTTTCCTGATTTTTAGTAAGCCTGCCGTAGATTTCCGGATTGACCTCGATACCGTATACCTTCGGGCATCCGAAATAGGCAGCGGAGAATACGGCCCGTCCGAGCCCGCAGCCGAAATCCGTAAAGCAGGAGTCTATGGTAAAGGGAAAAAGCGTAAACAACCGCTCCAGCATGGAATACGGGGTCGGCTCATAATTTGCATAACCGGGTTTATTATCAAGCTCGATATGCCCTTCCGTATCGATGCCCAGAGCCGGGTCGCATATTGACGTTTTCATGGTTTGATCAGTCCTTTTATTCCGAATACAGCCGCTCAAGCTCCAGTATCCAGCCGGAGATATCCTCCGTTACCTGTTTATCCACGTTCGATTTGATGTTGTATTCGCTGATATCTTTTTTTCCGTTCGAGGGCATGAAAAGGTGGTTCAGCCCGTCATACAGCCTGAATGTAACGTTCTCCTTCCCGCTTAAGCCATCCTGCCACAGCTTAAAATCCTTTTCGGGCGAGACCTGAAAATCTTGCCCGCCCTGCAGGATAAGCATCGGAATCGTGAGGCTTTGACTGATTTTTACCGTATCGATACGTTTAAGGCTCAGCCAATAGCTGACTGGTATGCCCAGAATCGGCGCTCCCCGCGCATCCGGAGCCAGCGCCTTTATCCGGTTAACTTCATCCTGAACATTTTTCAGCATCCGCTCTTTTTCCGCGTCAGTTTTATCCTCCATGGCTTCTATGACGGCTGCGCTCTGGTCAAGGATAATGTCCTCAAGGCCTCTCGGGCTGCCGGCCATCAAAATGATGCCCGACACTTCGGGGTGCATGCTTGCTATATAGGGCGCGAGCATCCCGCCCTGGCTGTGGCCAAGAATATAGAGTCTGCTGTTTTTCAGGCTCTCCTGAGCTTTCACAAATTCTATCGCATACCCGATGTCGTTTAAGATCTCGTCCTCGACGGTTATATCCGCGGGTGCGGTTTCGGGATACTGGTAATACCGCTTGTTGTAACGGACGGACGCTATTCCCTGCTGACAAAGGCCGTCCGCCAAATCTTTAAAGGGTTTGTTCGCACCTATGGTCTCGTCGTAATCGCTCTGGCCGGAGCCCTGAACGAAAATAACCACAGGCGGGTTTTTAGTTCTCTCAGGCAGCCGCATTATACCGTTGAGCAGATATGGCTCTTCGCCGATATGAATCGCAATATCGGCCGATAACTCGCCGGATGGCTTCGGGAGACCCGAATAACTTAGCCACAGCCCGATTATCTTTCCCGAGAGGTCGTAGCTGAAAAGCACCTTGAGCCCGCTTTTCTCGTATTCCAGAATGACCGCAACCTGACATCCGCTCCTCATATCCTCATATTCGGCGTTTAAAACCGATCGGTAAGCGCCGATATTTATTATTGTTTCGGACCATGCCTGCTTCAGCTGCGTCTGAGACAGCGATGCGGACATCACTTCATCAAACGCGCTTACCGTACCGTCAAAATTCCCCGCGGCCATTTCCTCGGCATACTGAATGCTTTGGGTTTTGATTTTCGCAGCCTCGTTGCTTCCGCGACCGTCCGCGTCTGCCCGTTTTCCCGCGCATCCGGAAACCGGAAAAATCCAAAGCAGGCAGACAAGGAGTAGAATGAAAGATCTTTTGAACATAGTGCTCCGCCTTTCCTGTTTTACCGGATCGACATTTGCTATCACGAAAAACCCATCTGCATGATGACAATGCTGGTTCGCGAACGGGACAGAAGCAGATAATGAGTTGCCCATAACCTTTCTTTACAGAAAGGCTGCCAACCGGCATTGACGGAATGTCGGTATTTACAAGAGCAGAAAAACCATTTATAGTAGGTGACAATTAATGGCAGACAATAAAACCGGGAGGGACAACCATGAGCATACAAAGCTTACGCAGCCTGATTGCGGCAAGCGCAAGGAAATATAACCTAAACGGCCAGCTGCTGGCGGCCAGCGGGGGAAAAACGGTTTCCAGCATCGTTCGCGGCTGGGCTTCTGCCGATAAAAGCAGGCGCATGACGCAGACAACGAAAATACCGATCGGCTATCTCACCCGGTTTTTCACCGCCGCTGCCGTTTTACGGCTGTGCGGGCAGGGCGCGATCGGGCTTGACGACACGCTTTCAGGGTATATCCCTATGTGTAAAAACGCTGTGAAAATCACGATCAGGCACCTGATTACGCACAGCTCGGGTTTGGCTGATCCCGATACCGGCGAGCATATGAGGCTTTTAAACGGCCGGGACGAGAGCGAACTGCCGCTAAGGGAGATTAAGCTGCTCGAGGCGAAGACGCGGTCGGACAATCTTTCTTTATCGGCTGCTCTTGAATATGTCAATACCCACGAACCGTTTTACGAGCCCGGAAAGGATGACGACTGGTCGGACGCGGATTATATTCTGCTGGAAGCGATCATAGAAAAGGTGACGGGAGTATCCTTAGCTCAATATCTTGAAAAAGAGTTTTTTCAGCCCCTCGGTATGAATCATACCGCGCGGGGCGCTTCAATGGCGGACTGCGACTGCTGTTTAGTCTTCGAGGGCGAGACAATCAATATGGGAAAAGCGGAGGTTTGCGACGGGGACCGTGGATATGTATCGACAGCAGGGGATCTGATGCGGTTTTTTACCGCTTTTCTTGAAGGCCGCCTTATTAAAAGGAAGTACAGGGGCATATTCCTAAGGTGCGCGGACAGAAGAAGCGGGGCCTGGCATATCGGCACAGAGAGCGGCCTTATCGGCTCGGAAGCGGCCGTTTCGATTGATACCGCCCGAAAAACGATCGCTTTGTATCTGAGCAGCCGCACTACCCGAATCCTCGGCGAGGAGGAGGGATTCACGCTGATGAACAATGTTCAGCGTCATCTGGAAGATGAATACGCGCGCTCGCTCGATATAAAGCTTGAAAAACTAAGTTATGAGAATGTGTTTTCCTGCGTCCGAATGAAGGTAAAGAAGGAGCAGGAAAACTTTGTCGCCAAAAACGCCGTTTCCATCGCGGAAGCCTACGTAAACCCGAAATTCGCACATCCTTTTGTGATAACCGACAAGGGACTTCCGGTGGGTTTCATCATGTTCGCGCACAGCAAAGGCAGCGCCCATGCCAATATCTGGCGGTTCATGATCGACCGGCTGTTTCAGGGGCGCGGCTACAGCCGCCCGGCGCTGCAGGCCGGCTTAAGCTGGCTGAAAAAGCGCGGTGTAAAATCGGTAAATCTATCCGAGGTCCCGGGAAACACCGTGGCAGTGCATGTATATAAAAGCCTCGGATTTAAAACCACAGGCGAAAAATGGGGCGATGAAATTGTGATGGCGTGTAATCTACAGGAAACAGAAAAACGCGAATGAATTGCCGGACGACCGATTATCCGTCCAATAAAGTCATAAGGAATTCCAGCACGTTTTTTGCGGACCGCTGGATTTCGCCGCGGGTGATGCCGTCGGGCCGGCCCTGGGTTTCCAGCAAAGTGCCGTCGGAATGATATTCCCTGTCCTCACGTTCATGGTTTCCGGGCATAAACACATCCACCTGGGCCCGTACACGGTACGCGTGGGTCCTAAGGCCGGGAAATTCCGGGCTTTCGGAGGGGACAAGCCACCAGTCGGTCATGACATTGTTATTATAGCCCCACTCTCCGCGCAGGATCACGGTAACCAGTTCGTAGTTATAATGGTTCCATACGCCGTTGAGCAGATTGTAGCTGGTCATGATATTTTTCGGATCCGATTCCTTTATACAGATTTCAAAGCCCTTCAGATAGATTTCCCGCAAGGCCCGTTCCGAAACCCTTGAATCGTTCATGTTGCGGTTGCGTTCCTGGTTGTTGCAGCAAAAATGCTTGGGACAAGCGGATACACCCTTTGACTGGATACCTCTGACCGTCGCGGCGCCCATTTTGCCGGTCAGGTAGGGATCCTCCGAATAATACTCGAAGTTCCTTCCGCAAAGGGGGTTACGGTGGATGTTTATGCCGGGCCCGAGCAGCACGCTGCTGCCTTTATCGGTCATCTCTTCGCTGATTTTAAGCATCAGCTCTTCCACAAGACCGGGGTTCCATGTACAGGCAAGGGCAGTCGCGCAGGGCGTCAGAGAGCTGGCTGCCTTCAAACGCAGTCCGGAAGGACCGTCCGTTGTTATTGCGACGGGTACGCCCTTTTCGCGGAGCGAATCAATGACGCCGCCGAACGCGCCGGCGTTGCCTTCAGCTCCTAGGCTGCTGTCCATCGCGCCCTCGCCTCTGGTCAGCGCCTCCAGTTCTGTATCGCTCAGCTGCGCGACAAAGGCATCCAGCGTGATCTTCCCGCTCTTTACATCGGAAAGTTTATAGCCCTTATCGCCGGCATACGGTATCTCCGGCGGCAGATTACCCAGAATTCTCCGTTTAAGATCCACTGTGCGCGTCGGAACCGCTTCTTTGCCCCATGGTGTCATCCTTTCCATGGGTTCAGCCGGCGCGCAGGCTTCGGCGAGCCGGGCGATTACTTTTGTTTCTTCAAGCGTCATCACACCGGCGGGGTTAAGGTTTTGAGAACTGTTCCCGATAAGGAAGCGGTACTCGCCTTCCTCCAGAACGTATGCGAACCGATGTCCCGTCTTCCCGCAGTCGTCGTACGAAGAAAGCAGGTATTCATCCGTTTTAAGCGTCAGAGTCTGGGATTGGCCGGGATTGAGCATATCTGTTTTAGCGAACGCGCACAGCGTTACAGCAGGCTTGCCGAGCTTCCCCTGAGGTTGCGAGCAGTAGAGCTGGACAACCTCTTTGCCCGGTCTGTTTCCGGTATTTGTCACCTTAATCGTCGCTGTCAGGCGCTCGAAGCTAAGGCTCTTTATTTCAAAGTCCGTATAGGAAAGGCCGAAACCGAAAGGATACAGCACCCTGTCGGGCTTGAAGCTTAAGAAATAGCGATAGCCGACAAAGATATCCTCCTCATATTTTGTGACGTCCCGATCACCAAAGTTTAAAGAAGAAGGATAGTCCGCATAGCTTTTTGCGATTGTGTCCGAAAGCTTACCGCAGGGATTCCTGTCACCGCATAATATGTCCGCCACGGCGTTTCCGCTTTCCATGCCACTTTGCCATGCGAGAAGCAGTACAGATATGGGGTAGCGCTCCACCCATGAAAGGTCGATGACGTTTCCGATGTTCAAAATGACAATAACCTTTTGAAATGCTGCCGTAACTTGTTCCAATAGCGCAGTCTCGTCATCTGCAAGAAAATAACTTCCCTTTTCCAAGGTAAGGTCGAAGGACTCGCCCTCGTTCCTTCCAATAACGATAATCGCGGTTTGGCAGCGCCCGGCTGCTTTTTCCGCAGTATCTCTGTCCAGAGGCAGTTCCTGGTGCCGGCGCGGCCACGTCCCCCATTCATATGGCGCAACGGGATGGGCATAACACCAGTCACGGTATTGTTTGCTCAAAGCTCTGTCTATTGCAATTTTACCTCCGGCCTCCAATGCGTCAAGCAGATTCACAGAATACGGCCTAACCACGTCGCCGCCGCTGCCATAACCCATATCAAACCAGAATATTTGCCCTACGCCGAATACTGCCGCAGCGGTGTTCGGTGCGAGCGGCAGAATGGCGTCGTTTTTCAGCAGGACGCAGCCTTCCGCCCCGCTCTGCCTGATAAGTTCGGATATATTTTTCCCCATTTCTTCTTCCGCCTTCCCGAATCCATGCATGCATTCGCCGTAGCATTAACTCTATTGTATACCCGAAACCGAAAAATCCGCAAGATACTTTTCTGTATAATTGACAGAATATTGAATTTGTTATATTCTGAATTTGTTATATTCCTGAGTTTTGTACCGCCACATCATGGCGGACTCCGCTGCTTTGCGGCAGAAAGAGAGGTTTATATGAGATATACAATAGTGGGAGATTCGCTGCCTGCGGTTATCTGCCAACTGGATCCCGGAGAACAAATGATCAGCGAGTCTGGCGGACGCACCTGGATGAGAGGAAATGTCGTCACCGAACAGGTTTCCGGCGGAGCGAAAAAAGCGATTGGGAGGATATTTTCCGGTGAAAGCTTTTTTATGAGCGTGTATACGGCCAACAGCCCCAGTGAGATAGCGTTTGCTTCCTCCTTCCCCGGCCGTATCGTTGTGCGCCAATTGAATCCGGGCGAAAGCATCATCTGCCAGAAACGAGCCTTTCTCGCGGCAACAGCCGGCGTCGATTTATCTGTCTTTTTCCAGAAGCGGCTCGGGAAGGGTTTCTTCGGCGGCGAGGGTTTCATCATGCAGCGCGTTACCGGTCCGGGCGTTGTTTTTCTGGAAATCGACGGACACTGCGTTGAGTATATATTGCAGCAGGGCGAGCCGCTTATCTGCGACACAGGTGTGCTGGCCTATATGGACGCAACCTGCTCAATGGATGTGCAGATGGTTCGAGGCTTCAAGAATGTCTTTTTCGGCGGAGAAGGCTTGTTTGACACAGTCGTCACCGGGCCGGGTAAAGTTGGGCTGCAGACTATGACGATGCCGAATGTCGCAAAGCAGATCATTCCATTTTTACCCTCACAAAGCAACTGACAGACAATACGGTAAAGTAACATGGCTACGTGGGCATAAGCGCCTTTAGCTATAACCAGATAAATGATATAAACGAAAAACAGCGCAAAGCGGACGGCTTCGGAACAAACCCCGAACCGCCCGCTTTGCGCTGATCGGACCCACCGTGTATTAACATTTTTTACAACGGAATTTTTCTTGACAATACTAAAATAAATGTTATCATAACATATGAACAAGTAATCATATGAACAGAGGTAATAACGATGTCGGAAAAAAAGAACGCCGATCACAGCGAATACATACGCGTACATGACGATACAATTGAAAAAATTAACGAAACAATGCCGGAGGAGGAGCTGCTTTACGATCTGGCGGAGCTGTTTCGAATATTCGGGGATTCGACGCGCATAAAGATTTTATACGTCCTTCTGCAGTCGGAGATGTGCGTGCGCGACATCGCGCAGATTTTGAATATGAATCAGTCCGCAATCTCGCATCAGCTGCGTGCCTTGAAGCAAAGCAAGCTGGTCAGATACCGGAGAGAGGGAAAAACAATCCTGTATTCGTTGTCGGATGACCATGTCAACATGATTATTGATCAGGGAATGGAGCATATTTCAGAATAATGCTTTTACGAAGTAGAAAACGATTTGGCCGCCATACGTGATGAAAGCGGCGGATGGGGAGTTAACATGAAAAAGCGGTATGTATTGACAGGCATCGACTGCGCAAGCTGCGCGGAGAAGCTGGAAAATGCCATCAAGAAAATAGACGGCGTCCGGGATGCTGCGATTAACTTTATGACGCAGAAGCTGATTATCGAGGCCGGAGAGGAGCGTTTTGACCGGGTCCTCGACAAGGTGGCCTCGGTCGTAAGACGTGTGGAACCCGGCTGTACATTAATCCTATAAACACAGGAAGAAAAAGATATGAACAAAGTACATAAGAAGGACCTGTACCGGATTTTCATCGGCTCCGCGCTTTTTGCCGCCGCGCTGTTGATACCGGCAAAGGGTGCATGGAAAGCCGCGCTGTTTTTACTGCCTTATGCGGTTACAGGCGCTGATGTGCTGCTGTTGGCGGCAAGGAATATCAAAAAGGGGCGAATTTTTGATGAAAATCTATTAATGAGCCTTGCGTCAATCGGGGCTTTCTGCATCCGAGAATATCCGGAGGCCGTGGCAGTCATGCTCTTTTACCGGGTTGGCGAGCTTGCTGAGAGCTATGCGGTCGGAAAAGCGCGCCGGTCCATCTCTGCTCTGATGGATATCCGTCCGGACTATGCGGTCAAGGAGACAGGCGAAGGGCTGATAAGGGTTGACCCGGAGGATATTGCCGTCGGAGATGTGATTGTCGTCAAGACCGGAGAGCGCGTTCCACTCGATGGGATTGTGATTGAAGGCCGTGCGTTCGTGGATACGGCGGCGCTGACCGGAGAGTCCGTACCGCGTCAGGTTCAGGCGGGTGACGAGGTTATTAGCGGCTTTATCAATTCCGGAGGGCTGTTAAAAATAAAAGTCGAAAAGACTTTCGGTGAATCGACCGTAGTGCGGATATTGGAGCTTGTGGAGGATTCCGCTGCCAGAAAAGCTAAAACCGAGAGCTTCATCAGCCGGTTTGCGCGCTATTATACGCCGATCGTCGTAATCGGGGCCGTATTTCTCGCCGTTCTGCCGCCTTTGTTTTTCTCGGGAATCTGGAGCGATTGGCTGATGCGCGCGCTGATTTTCCTTGTCATATCCTGTCCCTGCGCTTTGGTCATCTCCGTTCCGCTGAGCTTTTTCGGCGGAATCGGCGGCGCGTCAAAGAGTGGTATACTGATCAAAGGCGGAAACTATCTTGAGGCATTGGCAAAAGCCGAAATTATTGCATTTGACAAAACAGGCACGCTGACCAAAGGCACGTTTCGCGTAACGCAGATTAACCCGGAGAACGGTTCAAGCCGGTATCTGCTCCGGCTTGCTGCCTATGCGGAGAGCTATTCGGATCACCCCGTGTCCCGCTCCATAAAGGAGGCCTTCGGCGAGGAAATAGATCCGTTACGCGTAACAGAAGCCGAGGAAATATCCGGCCTTGGCGTACGCGTCCGGATGGACGGCCAGGTTATATTGGCCGGAAACGGAAAACTGATGGACGCAAACGGTGTGCGATGGAAGGTGTCTGAGGGCTCTGACACGGTCGTGCATGTAGCGGTAGACGGAGAATATAAAGGGAATATCGTCATATCCGATGAAATAAAAGAGGATTCGGCCGCGGCAATTGCTGAGCTGAAGCGTCAGGGCATCGAAAAGACAGTCATGCTCACCGGCGATTTGCGGCATGTGGGAGAAAAAACGGCGTCGGAGCTCGGAATTGACGCTGTATACGCGGAGCTTTTACCGGAAGGAAAGGTGATAGCGGTAGAAGCTTTGCTCAATGAAACAACAGCGAAAGGGAAGCTGGTTTATGTGGGGGACGGAATAAACGATGCACCTGCCCTGTCCAGGGCAGATATCGGAATCGCAATGGGTGCTTTGGGCTCAGACGCTGCGCTGGAGGCAGCCGATATCGTTTTAATGGACGACTCCCTGTCAAAAATCAGCACTGCTTTGACAATATCCCGGAAAACGCATGGCATAGTCATACAAAACATTGCTATGGCGCTGGGTTTTAAAGCGCTGGTCATGGTGCTTGGGGTGCTTGGCTATGCAACCATGTGGGCGGCTGTGTTTGCCGATGTCGGCGTATCGGTGCTTGCGATAGCAAACGCTGCAAGGGCATTGAATGCCGGCGGTGTAAAACACGGCAGATCCATGCGGCAAACAAGGGAAAAAGCCGGTTTTAAAATTTAGACAATAAAGCATGTCTGAAACGAGGAAAGAAAAATCCTGTCCCGCCGTTTCAGACATGCTTTTCAATATGCTTAGCCTGTTGCTTTCATTTCATGCCGCCAATGCTTTATCCCGGACCTTTCGGGTTATTCTGCCGTACAGTAACGCGGTAACAGCGATGCAGACCAACCACGCTAAAGGAAACGATAAATACAGACCGAACATAGTAGGCTGCTCCGTGATGCTCATATAAGCCGCGACCCAGGCATATCTGAACCCGACAATTCCGATAAGCGTAATGACGGCAGGCGCCGTTGAGATCCCGTAGCCGCGCAGCGATGCGTTGAGGATGCCGAGAATCGCATAAATGAAACAGGTGGTGCTGACGATGGAAACCCGTGAAGCGCCGAACACCACGGCTTCCGCTGCATTGGGTAAAAACAGCCCAAGAATCTGATGGCGGAAAATAAAACCAACAAGACCCATGATCAAAGCCAGCGAGAAGGTCAAAATCATGCTGTCCCTTAGCACATGCTTCATCCTGGAAAATAACCTTGCACCCGCGTTTTGCCCCGTAAACACCGTGCAGCCGGTGCACATTGCGTCTATTGTAGTGAAGACGGCCCCATCGATGTTCAAAGCGGCAGCATTACCTGAAACGGCGAGAGAACCCAGAGAATTAACGGCAAACTGGAGCGGCATGTCCGAAGAAGCGAGAATCGCCGACTGTAAGCCCGCCGGAAGGCCGATTCGGATGATTTTTTGCAGTTTTTCCTTTTTCAGCACCAGCTTTTTCAGATGAAGCGTGCACGGGCTTTTTTGGCGAATCAGAAATTGAATCACAAGAACAGCGGACAAGTATTGTGTAATAACCGTAGCGGCGGCAACACCGGTTACATCCCAGTGAAAAGCAATAACAAACAGCATATTGAGCAGGAGGTTTAAAAAGCCCGATATAGCCAAAAAGATCAGCGGATGCCGGGAGTTGCCCGTTGCCCGGATAACGGCGGAGCCGAACGAATAGACGAGCTGAGCGGGCATGCACAAAAAGTAGATTTTTATGTAAAGAACGGAGTTGTCGATCACATCATCCGGGGTTGACAGCAGATTCATCAGAGGGCGCGCCAAAAACCTGCCGAGAAATAATACGAAAATGCCGATTAAAAAAGAGAGCAAAAGCGAAGTGTGAAGCGTGTCTTCAAGCCCTCTTTCATCACCCGCTCCGTAATCGTTGGCGGCACACACGCTGACCCCGGCAGCCATGCCGGCAAACAGCATTATGACCGTCATGACAAAAGGAAAGGACGCACCCACAGCGGCCAGTGCAGCGCTTCCGGCCCATTTGCCGACAATCATGCTGTCCGCGGAGCTAAACAGCATCTGAAGCCAGTTGGTCAGTATCAGCGGAACCGAGAACAGGAAAAGCTGCTTCATGACCGGGCCATGGAGCATATCTACAGAAGTTCTTTTTTTAAACATACTAACTCCCCTTTGATGCGGCCTTAATAAAAATTTCCACCATAACGGCAGAAATAAGTATAAAGAACCGGAACCGTGCCCGGCGCCAATTCGATACGGTAATCAAAACATGCGTGTTATGATCATAACATGCGTGTTATGAAAGTGCAATTCGTTTTCAGTTCATGTATGCACTAAAAGCGCTCATAGAAAACCGGTACGCCTTGCGGTACTTTTTGTTTATGTTTACAATTAAACCCAAGACCTATATAATACAAGGGATTTACATTCCATAAAAGGCGTTTCGCTTATGATTTCGGGAATCAGCCATATTACGGTCATTGTTAAAGATCCGGATTTGACCGCGAAATCCTCAAAGTGTTTTTAATACAAATGAAATATACGCCAGCGGAGACCGGACATTTTCGATTTCTTGGATTTACCGTTTACCTGAACTGACCGGAATCTGGACGGAGAGATCAGCAACGAGGAAATCAGTCGTATCGCAGCTTGTCCGATATCGGTTTTTCAGCGTTTTTTTCATGCTTGCAGTCGGCATTACATTGACGGAATACATACGCAGGAGAAAGCTGTCCTGCGCGGCACTGGACCTTAAGAACACGAATCTTAACGTCATCGACATCGCTATGAAATACGGTTATAATTCGCAGGATGCTTTTTCTGTCGCCTTTAAACGGCTGTATGGCATTTTGCCCGCACAGGCAAGGCAGTCGAAAAACTAAAAATTCATTACCGCATTTTCTTCCGGCTTTCGATTTCATATGTAAAAGGGGATGTAGAAATGATCATTCAAAACGTAGACAAATACCGCGTCTGCGAGCCGTTATTTGAAGGTGTCCGCATTGTTCTGACCCATATGGGAGAGACCTTTTCACCTGATTACATTCAGGGTATATCAGGCGCCGCATTTAAAATTGCCGGAGGCTGCCCAAGCAGGCCGACTTGCCTTTATACCATGTGGACCTCCGATTTTATCCGCAGCCTGGGGTATGAGGCTTTGGAATACCCCTGCGTTGACGAAAACGGTATGGACGTTTCGGACGCGATGATCGAGGCTGTCAAACATCAGATCGATCTGGGAAATCCCGCGCTTGTCTGGAGCGCATTTACGAATTTGGAATGGGACGTGGTTTGCGGGTATGACAATGACCAGAAGCAGTTCATCGGCAGAGGTTCGTACATTAGCGCGGACGAATATGCAAGAGAAGCTTGGAACCGTGCTGCGCTCGCCGAATTCCCTTTCGGGGCGATTTTAATCGGTGACAAAAAGCACGCGTTTGATCAAAAAAAAGCTGAAATCGAATCATTGCGGGAAGCGGTCAGACACGCAAGAACCGTCAATGACCCGAATGCGTATTTGGAAGGCGTCCAGTTTTATGAAAAATGGGCTGCGGATTACGCACACGAGGGAAGGGAAAGAGACACGGCGGATGCTTATTGTTATCAGGTCTATTCCTCCGCGCGAAAGGCCGCCGTCGGGTATTTACGGGAAATTGCACCCAGGTACAATAAAGCCGGAGACGATCTGATAAAGGCCTCCGGCTGGTTTGAACGGGAATCAGAGCAGCTCGATCTTGCATATCCGTATATTTCCTGGATATCGCCATGGGGCGTCGACGAGGAAAGAAGCAAAAAGCTTGCACCAATCTTAAGGGAAGCCGCGGACTGTTATGAAAAGGGAATCTTATGCCTGGAAAAAGCGTTAGAGCGCATTACATGAAAACAGGGTATCAAGGTATATTGAATCGTGCAATCTTTTCGCTGAATATGCAAACGCCGCCGAACGCAGCTTAAGCGTTCGGCGGCACTGTTTTGAAATGATACTATTCTCCGTTAAAAATGCAAAATAGCATTATTTTTCGTATCCGGGTACCTGTGTTTGCTTATCAAAGATCGGGTTGTTGGTCAGCATGCCGAATACCTTATTGAAATCTTCATTGACCGGTTCGTCCGGGAACGCGCGGGACATAGCGTTCATTCGGGCTTCGACGCCCTTTTTGAATTCGGCGTGCGAGAAGATATACAGGTCATTGCGCAAAATCCCGCGCAGTACGCGCTCGCCCGCTTCGTCGGCATCCCTGACAATTTTACTGAAATCGACCTGCGGCCTCTCCGGTCTCTTTCCGTCGTCTTTCCGCGGGGGCGGGGGAGCGGGCATATCCACGCCCAGATGCTTTGAACGGACCTCACCGGACGACATACCCAGATTGGTCTGGAACGGCCCGGGACAGAAAACGCTTGAGCCGATGTTTTTGTCGGCAAGATCGCTGGCGAGGGTTTCCATAATTGCGATGACAGCGCGTTTTGTGGAGTTATACAGCGTGAAGCCGGGTACCGGAATCACGCCCGCCTTGGAAGCGGTGGAGACGACGTGGCCGCCCTCGCCGTGTTTCAGTATACGCGGTACGATGGTCATGATGCCGTTTAAAACGCCTTTGAAGTTAACGTCAATCATCAGATCCACATCCTGATAAGCGTCTGTCCAGACAGGACCTTCCGGAACGCCGATGCCGGCGTTGTTGACAAGGACATGAATCTTGCCGAACCTGGCTTCTGCTTCGTCGGCAGCCTTGGCAAAACCTTCGCGGTCGGTAACATCCAGTTGAATACCAAGTGCAGGCCAGCCGTTTTCCTCAAATAGGGGAAGCGCCTCATCAATTGCCTTCTGCCGCATATCTGCGATCACGATATTCATGCCCGCCTTCGCGCAGGCTTTTGCGATGCCCAAACCGATACCGCTTGCTCCGCCCGTGATGAATGCGGTTTTTCCCATAATGTTTTCCATGAATGACCTCCTGAATTTTGTATTCCCAGCTATCTATATCCCATAATATATTCAACTTTATGCTCAGTCAAGCTCATTCCCTGTCAAAATGCATAATATTACAAACACCATGCGTTTATCGTTTCGGCATCATGCGTGAAATATTCAAATGTACGCAATTAACTTGGGTAATAACCGGGCAGGTATGCTATAATACGAAACAAGGTAAAAAAGAAAGGAAGGTTACGTGAGAAAACAATTATTCTCTGTCAGGGCAGCTTCGGGATCTGCCATTTGACGCGGGTATCCCGGTTAATCTGTTTTTTATCGCCCTGTGCGTGATGCTTGCGCTGCTGCGCCGGCAGGGCATCGGGAGCCTCGGCCTGAAGAGAAAAAATGCAGGGAAATCTTTTTTTCTGGGACCGGTTCCCGGATTATTGATTTTACTGTTTTCCATTCTTCAGGGACTGGTAAACGGCCGGGTTTTTGCGCCCGCAGAAACAGTTACCGGCAATTTTTTCTATTATTTAATTATCATCGCATTCATGGAGGAGCTTGTTTTTCGGGGATATATCCAGTCCCGTATGTTTGGTTTAATAAAAAACAATGTCTTATCCACGGTGGTGACCGGTGTTATGTTTGTGCTCATGCATTTCCCGTATCAATTGGGCGCGCGGGATATGGATTTGATCACATTCATATCAGACAACGTGTTTTGGTTCGGACTGCTGTTTCTTTATCATTTGTTGTTCACCTGGCTGTTTAGAAAGTACAATTCGATCATCGCCCCGGTGATTGTACATACAATGATGAACTGGGGCAGTTGTCTGTTTATCCGTTAACCCAAATGCATCAGGTGGAAAACATCTCGATTGAGGATGTAGGGTAGTGTAAAGGAGGCGGGATGATGACAAAGAATGAAAAGATGGCAATTGCGCTGAGCTATGCCTCGGAATCTTTGTTAAACGGAGAATGCCCGATCGGCGCGACGCTGTTTCTGGACGACGAGCTGATTTACGGCTGCGGGTCCTGCGGCGAGACGAGAATGGAGTTCTTATCCCATGCGGAAATGAACGTATTGGCCCATGCGGATAAGAAAGGTTATCCGGTTTCAGACCGAAAACGTATGCAGCTGTACACGACGCTGGAGCCCTGCCTGATGTGCATGGGGGCTGCTCTGAGTTTTTACGCGGGTGAAATCGTCTACGCACTGGAATCCGAAATCGACGGAGCCGTTTCTTTTGTCCGCGAGTATATGAAGACACATGATGTCACAGAGATCGTTTCCTATGAGCTTCCCATTATTACGAACGGCGTGTGCAGAGAAAAGAGCATTTTGCTGCTCGAAGCGTATGCCCTAAGGTATCCCGATGGCCCGACGGCCGGGTTCTGCCGCGCCGTTACCAAGGTAGCCCATCGGCATGAAAATCCACATAATACGGAGATGTAAGATGAATCAGCAAAAAGATAAAAGCTTATCGGGACAAAAGGTACTCGGCAATGCCGGGCTCATGGTCTTTCTTGTGCTGCTCAGCGCCTTTGTGCCGCTGTCCACTGACCTCTATCTTCCGGCGCTTCCGACCATGACGGCGTATTTTAATGTCACGCCGGTACTCACAAACCTCACAATCATTTTATTTTTCGTGTTTTTCAGCGTATCTATGCTGGTCTGGGGTCCGCTGTCTGACAAGCAAGGACGCAGGCCTATTTTGCTCATTGGGCTGATTGGTTACTCGGTGGCCAGCTTTTTATGCGCCGTTTCCTCCACCGTATATATGCTTATTGTTGCCCGCATTTTGCAGGCTATCGGCGCGGGTGCGGCCACAGCAACGGCTATGGCGATCATCAAGGATGTGTATACGGGCAAGGGGCTGGAGCGCAGGCTTGCGCTGCTTCAAACCATCTCGGTTATCTGTCCGGTCGTCGCACCGATGCTGGGCGCGCTGATCTTGAAACTGACGGATTGGCGCGGGACATTCTATGCGGAGCTTGTTCTGGGTATTATCGTAATCGTCTTTTCCGTTTTGTTCACCGAGACGCTCAAGCAAAAGGAAAGCGGAGGCGTTTTTCACACGATCAGCCGGCTGTTCGTCGTACTAAAAAACAAGCGGTTTACGGTATTGTTGATCATATTCTCGTTATCCGGCATCACCTTTATGGCTTTTGTGGCCTCGTCTTCCTATATCTATCAAAACACATTCAATCTGTCCGAACAGGCCTACAGTTATTTCTTCGCTTTTAATGCCGCTTCCACAGTGTTGGGACCGCTGCTGTACGTGGGACTGTCCGGGCGGTTTTCCCGATTTGCGCTGATCACAATGAGCTTCGTCGTAACCGTGATCTCCGGTATTCTGGTCAGCATATTCGGCAACTTAAATCCCTATATCTTCGCCGCTGCGCTGCTTCCGGCGACTGTGATGGCCAGTTTTGTTGCGCCGCCCAGCAAGTATCTGCTGTTATCGCAGCATGAGGGCGACACAGGTTCGGCTTCCGCGCTCATCAACGCTGTCAGCTCCATTGCAGGCAGCGCCGGGATGGTCGTTTCGTCCTTGCAGCTGGGAAATCTCGTTTTGGTCATCGGTGCGCTCAATATCGCAATCGGTATTCTCTGCGGCGGCGCATGGATTTTCTTCACCGGCAGGCCGTTTTTGAAGGACATTAGAGAAAGTTAAAAACAAGCGCCACAGGGTAAAACGCAATGAAAATCGTGAGGTTGTTTTATCAAAAACAGCCTCACGATTGGTCTTAATGGGTATTTGCTCCGTATAGCCGGTTGTCGTATCGATTTCCACCGAACCGGCGCCTTCATTTGCGAGAGCGCCTACAGAGATTCTGCGGATACCCCCGGAGAGAAGGCAAGGACTATTTTTTATTATTTCAGCCGATAAGATCACATATCTCCAAGAGCTTTTTGATTTCATATGTCGGTATAAAGCCCGAATGGTTTTCCGTATCGCATTTATTAAACCAACAGGTGTCGATCCCTGCATGAATCCCGCCCGCAATGTCGGCTGATAACGAGTCACCGATTATGATCATTTTGCTTTTGTCGGTACATGGAATATGGGAAAACACATATTCGAAGTATAAGGTATTTAGTTTTTGAAATCCAATATCTTCCGACACAAAGAGTTTGGATATGTATGGCTTGATTATAGCGTTTTCCAGTCTTGCTTTTTGCGTAGTGGAAATGCCGTTTGTGACAATATATGCTCTGCAATGGCTGTCGCTTATGGTTTTACATAACTCGAAAGCCCCATCAATTAAGAAAGAGCCTTTACCCAATTCGACGAGATACTCTACATTAAATATATACGGGTCACCTTTGATTTCTAAAGCACCGAATAATCGTTTAAATCTCAGAACCTGCATTTCGCTTTTCGGTGTTTGTCCTTTTTCAAAGGAATCCCAAACATCCCGGTTGATTTTTCTATATAGCGTTCGTACATTTTCATTATAGGATAGCTGATATTTTCGAAACATGCATTTCAAGGCGTTTTCTTCAGCCATATCATAATCAAACAAGGTTCCGTCAGCATCTATTAGAAAGGTATCATATTTTTTCACACGCTAACCTCCATTGTGTCGCGAAGTGGCAGCAAAAACAGCAACATGAAGCATCTTCACGCTAAAAAACCTTATTGATACCGGGTTTAGCGGGAATAAATCAATCTTAAATAAACGTATACTTCTACACCTGCTTTTTAAACGAGAAAAGAGATAGGGATATAAGTTTTCTTTGCCGGTTGTTCCAGCTAAAGCATCGTCATCTGCCATTTTACGAATGATTATTGCGGCATTTTCCGATTCCGGAAAGAAATGAAATAATTTCGGCAAAACGAATCATAATACCATAAGAAATTACTGTATAACGGAATGGCTGTGAATATAGAACTCTTCCTGACTTGGCTGGAATGCTTTCTCCATTTTTTCCAGCCGCTCGTCAAAGCGCTCGGCTTCCTGTTCGTCTATCTTCATTACGGGGCTGTCATAGTAGACCCATTTTCTTCCGTCCAAGGCGTTTGGTTTCAGTTCCTTTACCATCATTGCTGACGGAAATACGCCATTTTCAAGACAGATATTGTACTTTTTACAGCTCTTAAAGCCGCGGCTTACATAATTTTTCGGGTTTCCGAATATCACAATCACATCATAGTTCAGCGCAGCCGCTTTTTCAAAAGAATGCGCCATAAGCATTTTCCCGTAACCCATTCTTTGATATTCCGGCATAATACAAACCGGACCGAATGTAAGGATTTCTTTTTCTTCCCCGGACTCATCAACCAGCTTTGCTTTAGTATACATGATATTCCCGATGATCTGATTATCCGCTTCAATCACAAAATCCAGCTCCGGCAAAAAATCCTTGTGGGATCGCATAATATGAACCATATAATGTTCGGTGCACCCCGGAATGTATAGATTCCAAAAGGCTTTTCTTGTGATTTCTTCTACTCTTTCATAATCTTTTTCTTCTTCATTTCTGATCCCGGCATTTTTATTCATATAAACTCCATTCTGCTGCGAATCGGCAGCTCAAATAGTCAGGAAAAATCAATGGCCTGCGATACAAGCATCAAACGCGATGCAAACATCGCGCGTACAAATGGCGGCCAAATCGATTTCTTCCGTGCGTGAAGTATTTTTTGCTATTTTCCGATCATTTTCCAAGACTGCCGTCCCCTGTCTTATCCGGTTTATTGGCAAATAAGCGTTTGTCAAATTAAGTTTTGTTCTCTTAGCTTTCTCGCCGCAAGCAAAGTTGTATTATCTATAAAAGAAATGAATTCGTCTTTTGACATTGCAATGGGGTTGGTAAGACTTTCATCCAATTTCGGCAAATATCCCATGACACCAATTTTCCGCACGATACACCCATGTGGTAAATAATCAATATAATCCGGGAACGCTTTTAAAGGCAGGATTTCTGTCAAATACCCTGAAGTAGGGTTATCTTGCAGGTACTCTGCCTCCATAGAGTAAGTTTCATGCAGGCGTTCATTTTTGGGTATCAGTTTTTTTATTGATTCCCAATCCTTTGGATATCCCATTGCGCGTACGCGCAGGTTTTCATCCGCATCTATTCTTCTCCAGATATCTTTTACTCTTTTATCATCGCGTATATACCCTTGATATGCCGCATCGGTAATGAGGTGTACATAATATCCCAGCAAAAAAGAGTACTGTTCATGCAGCTTGATTTCATTTTTAGGCTTAAGTATGTATTCTTTACAAAAAGAATCGCTGTCAGAGACAACTTTTCTTTTCCCGCTCATCCAATGCGTAATCTCTCGCGGCGGAGTGAAGTGCGTCCAGTCCTCATTCTCAACATTACAATCCGGGGCGATATTTCCGACACAAAACCCACGCCTATCGAGGTTCCGGCACCGTTTCATTACGCCGTCGGCTATCATTAAATGTGTAACCCAAGTAGCCATTGATGACCGCCTTTCTCTCTGGTATGAGGCACGGAACCGGCTTTTTATTAAATTAAAACATACGCGTAATGCTCGACTATCAATAAAAATAATATATCGTTCCGGTTTAAACATCAAGACGCATAATTTTTCATCTTTTCTGTACAGCATATAGGAATATTGCAGTTTCCGCCATCGCAGCTAGACTTAAAAAAGCAATCATCCGTTATATTCCGGCAACCTTTACACAACAGGGCCTTTTTCATCACCGCTTCGGCACCTTCGTTTTCCCTAATCCATCCCCGGCTTTTAAAACCATCTGCCGAGCAGCTCATCCAAAAACTCATCGGCAGAAAGCCCACTCAGTGCCCACACTGCGGATATTCCGGTTTGCTCAGAACCGGATTGTCTCCGCCTGTGGCCTAAAAACTGCAAAGCCTTTTAAAGTCTGTTTCTGGGACAGGCTTGCTTTGCTGCCTCCATTTTACCTGAAAGTGGCGCATTTCTGCAATAGAACGCTCTAATATTACTGTATTGATTGCCGTTTCCTCGTTCTTTTCTGGAGAGACGCAGAATGCTTTTCCCATAGCTGGTTCTTCTACATCCGCGGTTTCGTGCTATGGAATGATCCAAAGTTATGCGCGGACTTGCTATTATGAAATGCTCAGATATTACCGAATCTGGGCATTTTTTGCGCCTAACTTCGGATAATTCTCTACTCAAACTGCGAAGTTCAGCAAGCCCAATTTTTCTTAACAATAATTTATGTCCTCAATTTTTATAACATCCCTCTTGTTAAAATGGAAGTTCTTCATCGGTATCCATATGCAGAAGGTCATTGTACTTAGCAAATATATTAATGGTGTTTCTTATTGCAACTACACAAAATTCCGAGTCGAAATAATTCTCCCGTTCGTACCAAGTCTTCAGTTTGGCAACAAGTGAATACAACGAGAAATTATCCCCTTTTTCATTAGAAATTGAGATGCCGTGACTTTGGCAGATTTCTCGAATGTATTTTATGGAAAACGTATGGAGTCTGTCTATAATTAACTCGGGTTTTCCTGCACTTACATTTGCTTCTATGTCGTTTAATATAAGCTTCAAATCATATGATTCTTGCTGCGGCAACGAAACTTTTTGTGTGGAGCGGAGGCGATTAATAATATCCTCAACTTGCCGGTAATCATAACCGTCTTCATTGCTCCAATAACCAGTACCCATTGCAAAGCAAATGTATTCTGACAGCGATGACAAAAGACCTGCTATCATTTGCGGGTTATCCGATGCCCAAATATTTTCAACGCATTTTTGCTGAGATATGTCTTTATACGGTTTATCCTTGTAAATATCTATACCGCAAGAATCAAGAATCAATTGGCGAGTGGTGTTTTTATTATATTGGCCTCTGTCACTCCAAAACTTGAAAACATATCCTTCAGAAATTCCGAATAGCCGACATATTATTTGTTTTTCTATAAACGATAGTAAACCCATGGTTTCACCTCTATATGACAGTATCTGTTCATTTTGAAAAGGAGTATTTGAAATGCACTTTTTCTGTGAGATATAGGATAATGCTAAATAAACTTCACATTAATGCTAAACCACGATCAATATAAATATCAATCCCCATCACAATAATTCCCATAATATCACAATGCACCCAAAAACACCAGAAATAAAGCTATTTACCTAATACTCCTCAAAACACACCGAAAAAGCACCCGTTCAAACGAGTGCTTTCTTCACCTTG
>LSQX01014744.1_pt1 | contig 41028 bp, 36 predicted proteins | sample 654561 | NCBI WGS metagenome assembly LSQX01 (sample SAMN04489861, study PRJNA283612) | anaerobic digester metagenome | isolation source: 4 biogas reactors fed with cattle manure at either 37C or 55C with and... | place: Denmark: Kongens Lyngby | collected 2014 | reverse complement strand
CTTAACCTTTTTATTCCTGCCGTTCTCCTGACGGCGGACAACCATATCCATAACGCCGTCCTCGTCGCTTTGCATAAGGATTGCGATATCCTGGTCCGTAACCACGCCCTTGCCGTTAATCTTCAGTATTTTATCGCCCGGCCGAAGTCCGGTTTTATACGACGACGCATCTTCCGAAAGCCGGGAAATTGTTGTGCTCGAGAACATCACCTTTCCGTCTTTTCCGGGCACCATCAGCAAGGAAAGCATGATAACCAGCAATATGAACCCGAGCGCAAGATTCATAACCACTCCGGCAATAACAATAAGGACGCGCCGCCAAACCTTTTTGCTTCCGAAGGAGCGCGGGTCGCGGCTTTCCTCATCCTCGCCCTCCATTGCGCAAAAGCCGCCTACCGGAAAGGCACGCAGCGAATATCTGGTCTCTTTTTTGCCGAAGCGCAAAAGCTTGGGTCCCATACCGATGGCAAATTCATTCACCTTTACGTCCATCAGCTTTGCAAGCACAAAATGCCCCAGCTCATGTACAAGTATGATTATTCCGAAAACAAAAACAGCCGAAAGTATTTTTAAAACGATAGATAAAATCTCTATTGTACTCACCTCTTGCTTTTTTGCGCCGCAGCAGTGGTTTTTTCCCTGATGTAGGCGTCGGTCTCAAGAATCCGGTCAAGCCGTCCGTCAGGTTGGGGCAAGGGATAATCAAGGGCTTGGCTGACAAGCCTTCCGATATCCAAAAAACCGATCTCACCATTCAGGAAAAGCGCAACCGCAATTTCATTCGCCGCATTGACGGCGGCCGGTCTGAGTCCGCCCTCTTCAATCGCGCGCCTGCATGCGTCCATACATACAAATGTCTTGAAATCGGGAGGATAAAAGCTCAGTTTCCCCCACTCTGTCAAGTCAAGGCGCTTTACACCGCATTCGAACCTATACGGCCACGTCAGGGCATACTGTATCGGAATCTTCATGTCCGGGACCCCGAGCTGTGCAATAACCGAACGGTCGTCATACTCAATCAGGGAGTGCACAACGCTTTCGCGGTGTATCACAATATCAATATTTACGGGAGCAACGTCAAATAACCATCTGGCTTCGATTAATTCCAAACCCTTGTTCATCATTGTCGCCGAATCGATAGTGATTTTTGATCCCATGCTCCAGTTTGGATGTTTCAATGCGTCCGACGGGGTAACCGATTCCAGCTCACTTATGGTCTTGCCGAAAAAAGGTCCGCCCGATGCCGTTAATATCAGCCGTTTGACGGCCTTGTTCGGAGGCGAACCCTGCAGGCATTGGAACACAGCCGAATGCTCGCTGTCAACCGGAAGGATTCTAATCCCGCGCCGCCGCGCCGTTTCCATGACCAGCGCGCCGCCTGCGACAAGGGTTTCCTTGTTTGCAAGCGCAATATCATGTCCGGCTTCCATGGCGGCAATCGTCGGCTTCAATCCCACCATACCGACAACCGAGTTGAGCACAATATCGGTATCGGCCGCGGCGGCTTCACACAGGCCGTCCATGCCGGACGCGACCGAGACCTGCAAATCACGTACCCTCAGGCGCAGATCGTCCGCCGCGTCTTTGTCAAACAGGACGGCAATTTCGGGCTTGAACCGGCGGATCTGGCCTTCCATGGCTTTGACGTCCGAATGGGCCGCCAGCGCCGTTATACTGAATCCAAGACTTTTTGCAACCTCAAGGGCCTGAGTTCCTACCGAACCGGTGGAGCCTAATATGGTGACCCGCTTTTTGGCGATATCTTCCCGATTATTAGCCGAAGCAGTCATGGCCGCCATTCCTTTCTTTTAAAACTATCCCCCTATTAAATCGGCCTCAAATAATAATATCGACAAAATGCAGGATTATATAAAAGAAGGGGACGGCGAGCAAAAAGCTGTCAAATCTGTCCATGATTCCGCCGTGTCCGGGCATGATATGTCCGAAATCCTTTACATTGCGCTGGCGTTTTATCAAGGATGCAAACAAATCTCCCAGCACCGACAAAGGAGCGCAGATAAGGGTAAAAATAACTACCGGCCATATCTGAACTGATCCCTCGTCTTTAAGAAAGAAATTCCGATAAACCAAGCTGACAGCCAACGCGCTGATAAGCGAAACAACCATTCCGCCGACAAGGCCTTCGACAGTTTTTTTAGGACTGATGTTCGGGCATAGCTTATGCTTGCCGAAAAATGTCCCTACAAAATATGCCCCCATATCGCACATCCACGGTATCACAATAGCCAGCAAGACAAGAAACAGCCCGTCGCGCTCGCTGAAGACACGGATATAAGCAAGGCAGGAAAACGATATCGGGAATATCAGGGACATGAAAAACGAAAAGCCGGTCTGTTCAATCGCAAGGCTGCTGTGCCGGTAAATCTGTATACATATTGTTAACAGCAGATAGGTTAATGTTATGATTGAGGCGGGCAGCAGGTTATCCCACAACACGAAAAAGGGTGTTGCGGCGGAATACAGAACCGATGCTGCCAGCAGGGTTTTATCAACTTCCTTGTTTGATGTGCCGAGCATCTCCGCCATTGCCAATCCGCATATCGCGGACAAGGCAATCATCAGGGCAATCGGCGGCAGTACGAGCACAATAACGAGCAGGGTGATGCCGATAACGGCGGTAATTATTCTCAGTTTCATTAAACCCCTCCAAAGCGGCGGTTTCTGCGGGCATACTCGTTCAAGGCTCTGTCAAGGTCGGCAGGCTTGAAATCCGGCCACAATATATCCATAAAAACATATTCCGAATATGCGGATTGCCATAAAAGGAAGTTTGATGTCCTGTATTCCCCGCTCGGACGCAGAATCAAATCGGGGTCGGGCTGGCCGGCGGTATATATTCTCTCCGATATGTCCTGTTGTGTGATGTCGTCGGGGGAAAGCCGTCCCTCGGCCACATCTCTTGCAATACTTCTTGCGGCATGGGCGATTTCCTCTCTCCCGCCGTAATTTATCGCAATATTAAGGCACAGGCCGGTTTTATTCTTTGTCAGTTCCTCCGCTTTGCTCATCAGCTCCCGTATTTCTGGGGAAAGCGGGGTGAAATCCCCGATAAAGCGGGTGCGTATATTTTCCTTTGTAAAATCGGTTAAGGACTCTTCAAGGTATTCCTTGAAGAGCTTCATAATACTGTCGACCTCGGATTTCGGACGTCGCCAGTTCTCGGTGGAGAAGGCGTACACGGTAAGGTGTTTGATACCGATTTTTTCACAGTATTTGGTTATTTTTCGGAAGGTCTGGGCTCCGTAATTATGCCCGGCCTGACGCGGCAAAGCACGCTTTCTTGCCCACCGCCCGTTTCCGTCCATGATGATACCTATGTGTCGGGGAAGAACATCGGGTATGTGTGGTTTTTGTCTTTTGAAAAACAAACAGCTCACTCCCACAAAATTCAGACCGTACTTAAACAACAGGGAAAGGCGGACGTCCGCCCGCCTCCCTCGTCACAGATATATGGGGCATAGTCATATTAAAGTTAATTAAATATATCCCTATATCTCCATTATATCCTTTTCTTTATTTTGTGCTATTTCATCGATTTCCTTGCAGAATCTATCGGTTATCTCCTGAATCTTCTTCTCGGCGTTTTTCTGGTCGTCTTCGGTAATCTCGCTCTTCTTTTTCAAGTCCTTAGTCTTTTCCATGGCGTCCCTGCGTATCGAACGTACGGCGACCTTGCACTCTTCGGCATACTTATAAACCCCTTTGACAAGTTCGCGACGGCGCTCTTCGGTCAGAGGAGGGAAAATCAGGCGGATAGAGTTTCCGTCATTTTGAGGGTTAATGCCGATATCCGAGGTTTGAATCGCTTTTTCAATGGATTTTATTGATGATTTGTCCCACGGCTGGATAAGAAGGGTGCGCGCCTCCGGAACAGATACGGCAGCCAGTTGGTTGATTGGCGTCGGAGTGCCGTAGTATTCGACCATAACCTTGTCAAGAATGGTCGGATTGGCACGCCCTGCACGGATCGACGCATACTCGCTGATAAGGGCGTTGATCGATTTGTTCATTTTCTCTTCTGCATTTGAAAGGATAGTGTTCATGATTTTACCTCCTTAACAATTGTTCCAATATCTTCACCGTTTACAGCTCTTACGATATTCTTAGGGTCTTTAAGATTGAATACCAGAATGGGTATCTCGTTATCTCGGCAAAGCGTTGCGGCCGTCGAGTCCATAATCTTCAGCCCCTTGTTAACAAGGTCAAGATATGTGAGCGAACCGAACTTAATCGCGGCCGTGTTTTGCTTTGGATCGCTGTCATAAATACCGTCAACCATGCTGGCCTTTAAGATGATATCGGCTTCGATCTCGGCTGCCCGCAAAGCGGCGGCGGTGTCGGTCGAGAAAAACGGGTTGCCGGTTCCGCAGGCAAAAATAACGACCCTTCCCTTTTCAAGATGTCTTACCGCCCTGTTCCTGATATACGGTTCGGCGATCTGGTTCATTGAAATGGCTGTCTGGACACGCACAACACATTCAAGCTGCTCAAGAGCGTCGGCTAAAGCCAGCGCGTTCAATGTGGTTGCAAGCATACCCATATGGTCGGCGCGGGTTCTGTCCATTTGACCGCTTGACCTTCCCCGCCAGAAGTTGCCTCCTCCTACAACGATTGCAATCTCCACACCTGCGTCGGCGCATACCTTGATCTCTTTGCAGATTCTCAGCACCGTGTCAAAGTCCAGTCCGAATTTGTTATCGCCGGCAAGGGCTTCACCGCTGAGCTTTAACAAGACCCTCTTGTACCTTGGCTGCATTTTAACATCCCTAACCTTTCCGCTCCGTAGGATACGCTTTATTTGATTTTAATATAGATTTACCATGGCGTTGCCATATAACTTTTATGCTCCGTATTATTCTACACTATTACACAAGTCCTGTAAAGTCGGGAAGTATCTAATCTGTAAAATTTTAATTATATTAATTACTATAATATGGCTGATGCGCAGTTCATGAGCCCAAAACTGCAATAACGAAAATCAAACGATAACACAAAAGGAGGGCATTACACCCTCCTTTCATCGGTTATATTAACCTATCGTTATTTAATCATTCCGGCTACTTCATCCGCAAAATTGTCTTCACGCTTTTGCAGACCCTCGCCCTTTTCAAAACGGACGTATTCCGCAATTTTCATTGCTCCGCCCGCCTTCTTGGACATTTCGGAGACATACTGTTCAACCGTGATATCGCCGTTTTTAACGAAAGCCTGATTGAGCAAGCAGTTTGTTTCATAAAACTTACCTATGCGGCCATTGACCATCTTCTGAATAATCTGCTCGGGCTTGTTGGCGTTTTTAGGATCGTTCTTTATCTGGGCAATCAGGATTTCCTTTTCCTTGTTGATATCTTCCTCCGGTACGGAATTCTTGTCCAAATAGGCGGCGTTAAGGGCTGCAATCTGCATTGCAACATCCTTGCCGCATTCCTGTAGCTCGCTTGATGCTGCGGCGGCTGAATCGGCATCAAACCGGACAAGAACGCCGATACGGCCTCCGCCGTGGACATATGCCACGGCATCGCCCTCATACCGGGCAAACCGCCGGATACTGAGGTTTTCGCCTATCACAAGGATTTTTTCGCGCAATGCGTCCGCAACACTCAGATTTCCGTCATATGAGGTTTCAAGCAAAGCGTCAATATCGGCGGGGTTTTTGTCCGCCACAATTTCGGCAATCTTCTGTACAAACGACTGGAAATCGGCGTTTTTGGCAACAAAATCAGTCTCAGAATTAACCTCAACCATGGCGCCGACCTTTTTATCCCGGTCTACATAAGCGTAAACCAAACCTTCGGCGGCAATACGGCTCGATTTCTTTGCGGCGGCGGCTAACCCCTTTTCACGAAGAATATCAACCGCCTTTTCCATATCGCCGTCGGCCTGTGTAAGCGCTTTTTTGCAGTCCATCATTCCGACGCCCGTTTTTTCGCGCAAAGCCTGCACGTCTTTAGCTGTAAATGCCATAGAGCATCATCCCTTTCAAAAGAAAATCATGATAATATTAATGAAACGATTATTCTGCTTTGACTTCTTCAGAAGCTTCTTCTGCCTCGGAAGTCACTTCGGCTTCTTCCAAAGCTTCTGCCGCTTCCTCGGAAGCTTCCGCCTCTTCCGGAGTAATCTGCTCGCCCTGACGGCCTTCGACAATTGCATTTGCCATGGTTGCAGAAATTAACTTGACCGCACGGATGGCGTCGTCATTGCCCGGAATAATATAATCAATTTCATCGGGATCGCAGTTTGTATCGACAATGGCGACAATCGGAATGCCGAGTTTCTTTGCCTCTGCGACCGCAATCTTTTCTTTGCGGGGATCGATAATAAACAGAGCGCCGGGAAGCTTCTTCATCTCTTTTATTCCGCCGAGGAACTTTTCAAGCTTTTCAATCTCATGGTTAAGCTTGATAACTTCCTTTTTGGGGAGCAGTTCAAAAATGCCTTCGGTCTCCATCTGCCTGAGCTGGGCCAAACGCTGAATACGTCCGCGGATTGTGCGGAAATTGGTCAGCATACCGCCGAGCCAGCGGGCGTTTACATAGTGTACGCCTGCACGGACGGCTTCTTCACGGACCGAATCCTGGGCCTGCTTTTTTGTACCTACAAAAAGAACCTCTTCACCGTTTGCGGCAAGGTCGCGTATAAACATATACGCTTCCTCCAGCTTGCGAACCGTCTTTTGCAGGTCGATAATGTAGATGCCGTTGCGCTCCGTAAAGATGTAGGGAGCCATTTTGGGGTTCCAGCGGCGAGTCTGGTGACCGAAATGGACACCCGCCTCGAGCAGCTGTTTCATGGATACTACTGCCATTAACTCTTCCTCCTTGGTTTTTCCTCCGCAGAACCAAGACACGGCGACCGCTTTATGCGGCACCAACCGCTGTAAATTCTGCGTGTGTTTTCATAACTGGGGTATTATAACATGCTTTGATTTATTCTGCAAGTAAATATTTCACAAAAATTAAGATATTTCACAAAAATTAAGATATAAAAAAGATGTAGTTTTTTCGATTTTCTGTTATACTATATGCTTGTGTATGGATTATAATTGATTATGTCGTATTTTAAATTATAATGTCCTAAGATTGGGGAAATATCCAATGAAGTTGGTTGTTGTGCTATGCGACGGCATGGCGGATACGCCGAGCGACATGCTGGGCGGTAAAACTCCTATGGAGCTTGCAAATAAGCCTGCCATGGACTGGCTTGCCCGACACGGAGAAACCGGTTTGGTCCGAACCGTCCCGAACGGGATGCCGCCGGGAAGCGACGTGGCGAATCTTACCGTAATGGGTTATGACACCGCCGAATGCTATACCGGACGTTCGCCGCTGGAGGCGGCGAATATCGGAATTTCCCTTAATGACGACGACGTCGCTTTCCGCTGTAATCTTGTAACCTTATCCGACCACGGTAATTTCAGCGATAAAATAATGCTCGATTACTGCGCAGGAGATATACATACCGAACAGGCCGATATGATTATCCGCGACATTCAAAAGACCTTTGGCGGAGGAGAATTCGATTTTTATACCGGGACCGCATACCGCCACTGTATGGTATGGCACGGCGGAAAAACCGCTTTGGGAACAGTCACCCCACCCCACGACATCACGGGTCGGGTAATCGGAGACTACCTGCCGCTTCATCCCGACGCCGCCCCTTTGCTTAACATGATGAAGGGTAGCATAGAGCTTTTGAAAAACCACCCGGTAAACATAAAAAGAATGGCGGAAGGTTTAAATCCCGCCAACGCAATCTGGCTTTGGGGTCAGGGCAAGCGCCCCCGCCTGCAGCCCTTTACAGAACGGTTCGGGGTTAGGGGCTCTGTTGTTTCCGCCGTCGACCTGGTTAAGGGAATCGGGCGCATTGCGAAGATGAATGTCTGCAATGTCGAGGGTGCGACCGGATATATCGACACCAACTACAAAGGAAAGCTTGACGCCGCCCTCGGCGAACTTAAAAACGGACAGGATTTTGTGTATGTTCACATAGAAGCGCCGGATGAATGCGGACATCGCGGCGAAGCCCTGAACAAGGTGCGTGCGATTGAAGATATCGACAGCAGGATTATCGCGCCCTTGCTGGAAGGACTCAAAGAGATGGGGGATTTTCGCATAATGGTTCTCCCCGACCACCCGACTCCTTTATCAATTCGCACCCATACCAGTGAGCCTGTTCCCTACTTGATTTATTCCAGCCTTGAAGCCTGCTCGTCGGGAATTGCCGGCTTCAACGAAAAAACGGCATCAAATACCGGAATAATGGTTGATAAGGGATATGAGCTGATAAAAAGGTTGATTTCATTGAAATAGATATACGATCAATGCCGCCGGCAATCAAAACCGGCGGCATTAATACTATTTTAAGCTATGATATTGTCAGATAGGCGGTATACCCGCTTTCGGATGTTCCGTAGTACACCCACACATCTTTATATCCTTTGACCTTTATTATCGCTTTAAATTCGCGAACCCCTGCCGTGCCTTCATTTGCCATATCGATAACGGCCGAGAGATCGGAGGCTTTTATCTTATTGATGGAATTCCTGTCCCCAATCAACGTGACACTTATCTTTTGCGTCGAGAGAGAGTAGCTTGCCCCGTCGGGACGGTTTATAACGGTTGTGTTTTGGTTGTCCAGCCTAATTTCCAGCTTTTTAGAGATAAAACCGTCCATTTTGAAAGCAACGTCAACCTCGGTGGTACCGTCGATTACGGTTATTGCCTGGGGAATATCAAGCTGGATTTCCATGTTTTTATTATCAAGGCTGATATGGTTGAAATCAAAGACTCCCAGATAGGCAATTTCATCGGCAAATGTATCTATCTGCTCGGGTGCGCCCAGTATTTCAATCGAAGGGGGTGATATTGTTATAAAGTTGCTGTAATTCTTAAAGCCCTCGGGCATATTTTCATATTTGTAATTGAACTTTATGGTGCGTTTTTCCCATACCGGAACAACGACATTTACACTCAAATCCTGAGATAACCCCGTAAAGGTGCAGAGCTCAATGTCTTTGACCGGCTTTCCGTCCTCATCAAAGGCGTTTAGCGTGGCAGGAAAAGTGGTAAGCTCGGATATTGTGGCTCCCTTATTCACAACCGCTTTTACAGACGCAATCTTTCCGACGACCGACCTCGGCCCTTCAATCGTAACCGTACCGTTTTCAATACCCGGGGCCTGAACCGTAGGCGTCCCCAGCTGATAACCGGTCTTTCCATCAATTTTTACGTTGGTAGTATCCGCGCTTACCGCAAATGTTTTTTTATCGGCAAAATCACAAAAAATCATGGCTCTTTCGGGCTTGACCTCAACAATAGAAAAATCCATTGTGCTTACGCTTTTTGAAGCCCTTATGGTAACCGGCCAATCTCCGCTGCCCTTAACCTCGCTGTAATCCCCTGATACATAAAAATCCTTTTCGGTCAGATGATGTATGACAAACAGGCTTCCCCGCACGGTTATATCAACCTTGGGGGTATCCCCCCGGTAAATCTGCATTCCGGTATTTCCGGCATAAGTATTATTGAGACTCAGATTTGCGGTCGTTGTTATGGTTTTGACATCCTCATTGCTTATGGAGTGTACCGCGGCCCATATCGCAACAGCGGAAATAACCGAAAAAAATATCGCAAACTTTTTATTATGAAGAATCCTGTTCAGCGACATTCTACCACTCATTTGGATTTCCACCTCCGAAACAGGCCTTTTGCTTTGATTTCTCCGTCCTTGTCCCAGCGCGACCTATCCCATATCATGCCGTTTTCAAGGGCGACGCGCAAGGCTTCCATTGTGTAGTTGCGTTTCAGTTCTCCGCCGACAGCCATTGATACCGTGCCGGTCTCCTCCGATACCACTACAACAAGGGAATCGGAATTTTCGCTCATTCCGACGGCGGCGCGATGGCGGGTGCCGAGCTCGCGGCTGACCTGCTGATTGTCCGTTAAAGGTAGAATGCACCCGGCGGCATATACTATCCCGTCGCGCAATATCATGGCGCCGTCATGCAAAGGCGCCTTGCTGAAGAAAATGTTGCCGATAAGCTCGGGCGTGGCTTCCGCATTGATAATCGTTCCCGAATTTATGATTTCACCAAGCTTTGTATTTCTTTCAAATACAATAAGGGCGCCCATTCTCTGCCTTTGAAGAGACTCGATAGCCGAGCATGCGGCGGATATCGCCTTCTGCCATCGCTTGATTTCAAGTTTTGCTTCCTCGTCGCCTTTTCCAAATAATCTGAGGGGACTGAGCCTTGAATGGGCAACCTGTTCCAAAGCTCGTCTGATTTCGGGCTGAAATATTATAATGATAACCAGCAGGCTGTAATCAAAAACAGCCTTCAGCAGGTAATATATTGTCTTTAGGTCAAGCAGCGAAGCCATTAAAAAGGCAACGCCGAAAATCAAAATACCCTTAAGAAGCTGCTCGGCACGCGAATCGCGCACAAGCTTGATAATACTATATATAACAAATGCGACAAGGGCAATATCCAGCGTATCTCTGAACCAGTCAATGGATTTTAAGAACGCTATTATATTGCTCCATGTTTCCGACAGCAATTCCGCCACAAATATTTCATCCCTTCGGTTACTTCCTCTTGCAATATGTAAAATCCGGCCTGCAAATTTAAATATTAAAATATAATAATATTTTAACATAAACTCAGATTATTGCAATCCTTTTCTTATAGCCGGTTCAATCAGAACAACCGAACGCGCAAGTATAAAGACCCGGAATTTTGCCCGGGTCTTTATGCTTGGCGCACATTCTAAAAGGCTTATTTCAATTCACTCCTGATTGCCCTGATTACCCTGCATACGTAACGCGCTTCCCTTTCGGTCGTAAACACAGAGGGCGCCAGTCTCACGGTCCCCGTGCTAATGGTATTGAAACAGCGGTGGGCGCAAGGTGCGCAGTGCAGCCCCGCCCTGACCGCAATTCCTTTTCTGCTCAGGGCTTCGGCTGTTTCTTCACTGTTGCGCCCCTCGATATTAAAGGACAGAACCGGAGCCGACCGGCTGATATCGGGGCACGGGGTGTAAAGCGATATGCCTTTCATGTCTCGGAGCTGATTGTATATATACCGCATATGTGCGGTTTCCTGTTCGCATATTTGCCGGATTCCGATTCCTTTTACAAATTCCATCCCGGCCAGCAGCCCGCAGATACCGGCGGTATTTAATGTGCCGCTTTCAAACCTGTCGGGAAGCTCAGAGGGCTGCCCGAACTCGATGGAATAGCTTCCTGTTCCCCCCTCGATAAAGGGTGGCAGAAGCTGTTCGCTCCCGCAGAGAAGCATGCCGATTCCCATCGGTCCGTATAAACCCTTATGGCCGGGAACACAGAGATAATCAATGCAATCCGCCTGCATATCTATTGGGAGCACTCCGGCGCTCTGCGCCGCGTCCACAACAAACTTAATTCCGTGTCTCCGTGCCAGCCTGCCGATTTCACGTATCGGGAGCCGGGTTCCGAATACATTCGAAGCGTGAAGACAGATTATGGCTTTTGTATCGGGTCGTATACACCTTCTGAAGAATTCCACAGTTTCATCCGTGTTTTCGGGTGAAATACCGGCGGTGCTATAAGTCGTTAAATAATTTGAAATCGCATAAAGAGGGCGCATAACGGCGTTATGCTCAAGGTCGGAAACGATTACATGCCCGCCATTTCTCAGCAGGCCTTTGATAACAATGTTGAGAGCCAAGGTACAGTTCTGAACAAACACTACATTTGAAGGGTTCTTTAGATTAAAAAACTCTGCCGCAGTCTCGCGGCAGCGGTATATTTCACGCGAAGCGGCAAGTCCCATTTTATATCCGCTTCGTCCCGGGTTCGCGCCGTAGTCGGTCAAGGCTTTCTGTACGGCCTTCCTTACGACCAGGGGCTTTGGCCATGTGGTAGCGGCATTATCAAAGTACACCGTATTATACGGGGAGAAAATCATAAAGCATCATTCATTTGCTTTTTTCCTCGGATACGTATTCCGGCTGATTGAAGCAAGGATTCGGCCTTTTTAAAGTCGGATGAAACAAAGAGACAATATCCACATCCGTTCTGAACGGTTTCATCTGTCGAGCGGCTGATAAACGCGCGGATGTTGTTTTGTTCAAGCACAGACTTTCCGCGCATCGCATTGGTCACGGAGCTTACATAAAAGCACAGACTACTCATCTTTTCACCTCATTTTATGGGCTTCTATCACCAATATATGCATGATTGGAGCCCAAGGTCAAAAGATAAGGAGTCTGTCAGTTTGCTACGCTTTCTCTAAAAGGCATACGGCGTGGGCGGAAATCCCCTCCCCCGCTCCGGTAAAGCCGAGTTGCTCCTCTGTCGTTGCTTTCACATTGATTCGGGATATATCCGCAAGACAGGCAGCGGCGATATTAGAAATCATTTCACGTATATATGGCTTTAGCTTTGGCGTCTGTGCGATGACGGTCGCATCAATATTTCCGATACGCCAGCCTTTTTCTTTCACGGTGTTGACGACGATGCCGAGAAGCATCATGCTGTCGGCGTCAAGATACCTTTTATCTGTATCGGGGAACATCCCCCCGATATCCCCCAGTGCCGCAGCGCCCAAGATCGCATCCATTACGGCATGCGCCAGCACATCGGCGTCCGAATGGCCCAAAAGTCCTTTATCAAACGGTATTTCCACTCCGCCGAGAACCAGACGGCGGCCCGAAACAAGCCGATGCACATCATATCCATGCCCTATTCTCATTTTTATATCCCCTTTTAAGAATGAGTATTCATGCGGTGTTCGAGCAGGCACCCGGCTACAGCGATATCCTCGGGTGTGGTTATCTTGATGTTGTCGTATTCTGAATTCACAAGATAAACCTTTGAGCCAAGCTGTTCAACCAACTGGCAGTCGTCTGTAAAGTCACATCCATTTACACTCGCGTTCTCCATGGCTTTAAGATATAGGTCGGCTTTAAACACCTGTGGCGTCTGTATACTCCATAAAAACCGCCTGTCGGGGGTGGAGACAACAAAGCCGTCTTTATCGGATACTTTTATTGTATTCTTTGTCGGGACGGCTGCCGTCGCCGCGCCGTATTTCCATCCTTCTTCGATTACACGGTCAATCGTCTCGGGTTTTATTAAAGGGCGGGCGCCGTCATGGATGGCAAAATAGGCGGCACCCCCCTTTACCACGCCGATACCGTTAAATACCGACTGCTGTCTTGTATCTCCTCCGGCGACTATCGCCCTTACCTTGTCAAAACCGTATTCTATGCATATCTGCATAAACCGCGACATGTCGTCCGGTCTTGACACAACCACGATTTCCCTTATATTCTCGGAATCCTGAAATGCTTTTATAGAGTGCGCAATCACGGGCATATCGCCGAGAAGGGCCGTCTGCTTTGCCACTCCGCCCATGCGCGTAAAGCTGCCCGCAGCGACAATTACGCCGGCAGCACGTCTGTCGTCCTTCATACGGGGAGGTATGTCAAACACCTTAATCGAATCCATTTTGCGTTATGTTTCCTTTCAAAGATTGCGGGCGTCCCCGGAAACCTTGTTGTTTCATAACTAAAACATGCCATTCAAAGCGTCGGCCGTCAACCCCCTGAATGACATGTGAATAGGCTAAATCGAAATCTGATGAGCCATATTGTAAAGTTCGAAGTTGAACGGTTTTTTCATGCGAAGCGCGGCTTCGATATCAAAATCAACAATCTGGTCGTTTTGTGTGGCTACGACGCGGTTGCTCTTGCCGTCCATCAAAAGCTCAACCGCCTTATGCCCCATCTCGCTTGCCAGCACACGGTCGCGTACGGTCGGAGAGCCTCCGCGCTGGACATGGCCGAGAATGGTTGCGCGGCTTTCGATACCGGTTCCCTCTTGGATTCTGTCGGCGATATCCATAACCCCTCCGACGCCCTCCGCAACCACAATAATAAAGTGTTTTTTTCCGGTCGATGAGGTTGTCTTCATTCTGCTTACTATATCGCGCTCAAAATCATACGGAACTTCGGGGACGAGAACGGATGTAGCGCCCACGGCAATGCCGACATTAAGGGCAAGATATCCGGCGTTACGCCCCATCACCTCAACCACGCTGCAGCGGTCGTGCGACTGTGCGGTATCGCGCAGTTTATCAACCATTTCCATACATGTGTTCATTGCGGTATCATATCCGATCGTGTATTCACAGCAGGATATATCGTTGTCAATGGTGCCCGGAATACCGATGCAAGGCATACCGCGCTTTGTCAAATCCTGTGCTCCGCGGAAAGAGCCGTCGCCTCCGATCACAACCACGCCGTCGATACCGTTTTCGCGGCATGTCTTGATTGCTTTTTGCATACCCTCTTCGGTGCAGAATTCAGGACTTCTAGCCGTATAAAGCATTGTCCCTCCCCGATGGATGATATCGGATACGCTTCTAAGATTCATCGGGAATATATCGCCGTGTATAAGCCCGTTATATCCACGGTAAACTCCGAATACCTCTAAGCCTTTACTTATTCCCGTACGTGCGACGGCACGAATTGCGGCGTTCATGCCCGGAGCATCTCCGCCGCTCGTAAGTACGGCAATTTTTTTAATAGACATGGGTAAATCTCTCCTTAATCCTGCACGCTAAAAATCTAAGTATTACGCCAATATATATTATATTTTAACCGACAGTTGCTATTATACACCAATCATTTTGCATTGTGCAAGTTGATTAAAGTAAAATATAGTGCGGATTTTTCGTTGATTTTAGTCAATCACCGATAAAAACAACATTCTCTTTCCCGACTATCCTTTCGAGCTCATTAATCATAACTTCATTCGGCGTGACCGACATGCTGTCGGGGGCCCGCATAAGCTTTCCCGTATCCCGAAAACGTATGTAAAGAGGAAACCTGCCTTCAAAAACAGCCGTCACCAGAGAGGCGCGCCTATAATCCTCACCGTTCATGGACGAAACTCTAAGATACAGGCCCGGAGGAGCAGAAGACTGTTTGCTCTTTTGCCTGGAGGGCGAATCATGCCCTGAAGCCGTTTCCGTATAGGCGTCAAAGCTGTCGGCCAGTATTTTTGTCTCCTCATCCTCGCGTAAATTGATGCGCCCCCGTACCAGAACGATTTCGCCCGTTTTTATCAGGGACAAAAAGCTTGAAAGCACACGGGGGAATATAACCAACTCGATTGAACCATAAAGGTCCTCAAACATAACATAAGCCATTACCGCGTCGCTTTTAGTGGTCTTTTGCCGTATATTCCCCACCATTCCGAGCAGGGTGACGGAATCGCCGTCTTTATATTCGCCGGAGTCCTCTTCCGCCGCCGACAGGATACGGTCAATCCTGTCAACGCGTGAATCCCTGTATATTTTTGCATAGGGCGCGAGAGGGTGTCCGGTTATGTAAAGGCCGGTGACCTCCTTTTCCATTGCAAGCAGCTCGGAATAAGAGTATTCCGGACAATCCGGAAGCGCGGGCTCGCCGTAATCCTCCTCACCCGAAAAATCAAACAGTCCTATCTGGCCGTCGAGATTCCGCCTGTTTTCATCATCAAGCTGGCTCAGAATGGAATCATACGACTCCAGCATTTGTCTGCGGTTTGCGCCCAAACCGTCAAGAGCGCCGCAGCGTATCAGGCTTTCAAGCGCGCGGGAATTGAATTCACGCCGCACGGACATTCGGCGGCAAAACGAATAAAAGCTTGTAAAAAGACCCTCGTTTTCACGCTCGCGTACCAGCTCGTTAATCAATCCCCTGCCGAGATTTTTAACCGCAAGGAGTCCAAAGCGAATGCTGTCCCCGCTCACGGTAAAGCCCGAATCGCTTTCGTTCACGGTGGGCGGCAAAATCTTAATGCCCAGCCTGTCGCATTCGGCGATATAGCTCGCCACCTTGCCGCTGCCGTCCAGCACGCTGGTGAGCAGTGCGGCAAAATACTCCTTCGGATAATAGCATTTCAGATATGCGGTTTGATAGGCAACCATGGCATAAGCAGCGGCATGCGCCTTGTTAAATGCGTATGACGCAAAGGACGACATCTCATTAAAGATCCGCTCGGCAATGCTTCGGTTTACCCCGCGGCGCACACAGCCCTCCACCTCGACAAACCCGTCCTCATTTACAAGCCCGTTGATGAATATTTCCCGTTCCCGCTCCATCACATCATGCTTTTTCTTTGACATGGCGCGGCGGACAATATCCGCCCGTCCCAGCGAGTATCCGGCCAGCTCGCGGAAAATCTGCATAACCTGCTCCTGATAGACAATACATCCGTTTGTCACCTCAAGAATCGGCTTGAGCAGAGGATGGGCGTATTCGACCTGTTCGGGGTGATGTCTGTTGTTAATGTATTTCGGAATGGAATCCATCGGTCCCGGACGATATAGCGCGATAACGGCAATAAGGTCCTCAAAGCAGCGGGGGCGCAGGTTTGTAAGAACCTTCTTCATGCCGGAGGATTCAAACTGGAACACCCCTTCGGTGCTGCCCTGCGACAGCATTTCAAAAACAGCGTCTTCGTTCATCGGGATGGATTGTATATCAAAACCGGGGTTTGAACCACGTATTATCCTTTGCGCATCGTCGATAACAGTGAGGTTGCGCAAACCCAGAAAATCCATTTTAAGAAGCCCCAGCTCTTCAAGCAGGTTCATTGTATACTGGGTAGCAACCATTTCACCGTTTAAACAAAGCGGCACATATTCGTTGACCGGCTTGTCGGTGATAACCACTCCGGCCGCGTGTGTTGAGGCGTGGCGTGGCATTCCCTCAACCTTTTTCGCCATATCCAAAAGCTCGGCAACCTGCTTGTCCTCTCGGTAAAGCTCATAGAGAGACCTTGACTGCTGGATTGCCTTGTCCAAAGTCATGCCCAGCTCCCACGGTACAAGCTTGGCCGTCTTGTCGGCCAGCGCATAGGGCAGCCCCATCGCGCGCGCCACATCACGGATCGCCGCACGAGCCGCCATTGTCCCGAAGGTCACAATCTGGGCCACATGGTCGGAGCCGTATTTATTTATCACATAATCAATCACAAGCTGCCTTTTTTCATTGCAAAAATCAATATCAAAGTCGGGCATGCTGACGCGCTCGGGATTTAAGAACCTCTCAAAAAGCAGATTGTATTTAATCGGGTCGATTCCCGTGATGCCTAAACAATATGCGCAAAGGCTTGCGGCGCCAGAGCCCCTGCCCGGCCCCACCGGAATATCATGGCTTTTTGCATACTGTACAAAATCATTAACGATAAGATAATAGTCTACATATCCCATCCTTTGGATTGTGTCCATTTCAAATTCAAGTCTCTGCACAATTTCCGGGTCGGGGTTCTCTCCGTATATACGGTGCATGCCCTCAATGCATTGATTTCGGAAATACCGGTTGCTGTCCCCGCCGGGAGCGTCGAATCTGGGCAGCTTGGTGTTTCCGAACTGGAATTCAAGATTACACATTTCGGCGATACGAACCGTGTTTTCAAACGCTTCTGGAATTTCGGGAAAGAGTTCCCTCATTTCCTGTTCGGATTTTATGTAAAACTCGTCCGTTTCGAACGCGAGCTTTGACGACTCATGAATGGTCGTGTTGGTTTGTATGCATATCAGGATTTTCTGCATACCGGCGTCGTCACGGGTCAGGTAGTGGGCGTCATTTGTGCATACAAGCGGTATGCCGGTCTCGCGCGACAGCCTCACAATCTGGGGGGTTACCATCCGTTGCTCCTCCAGACCGTGGTCCTGAATCTCCAAATAGAAGTTCCCGCGCCCGAAAATCCCGTCATAGTATAACGCCTTTTGCTTCGCGGCTTCAAAATCCCCTTTGTAAAGCGCACGGGGTATCTCGCCAGCAAGGCAAGCAGACATTGCTATCAAGCCTTCATGGTACTGCCCCAGAAGCTCTGCATCGACGCGCGGGCGGCTGTAAAACCCCTCAATCCACGCCGCCGACACCAGCTTAACAAGGTTTTTATACCCTGTTTCATCCTTGCAAAGCAGAACAAGGTGGGCATTTTCGTTGTCAAACTCGTGTATTTTATCAAAGCGGGAACGCGCGGCAACATACACCTCGCACCCGATAATCGGTTTGATTCCGGCCTTTTTCGCCTCTTTATAAAAATCAACCACGCCGTACATAACCCCGTGGTCGGTTATGGCTACGGCGTCCTGACCCAACTCTCGCACTCTATTAATAAGCTCGCGTATTCTGCAGGCGCCGTCCAAAAGGCTGTATTCACTATGTACATGCAGATGAACAAAACCGCTCATGTCAAGCGCCCCCTTTCACGATATAATAAACCCGCAATACCCGTCATGTTTTTTAACAAGTCATTCCTTGGATATTTTTATAATCCTTTTAAGCCTGTGGTTTACCCCCGAACGGCTTAACGGCTCGGGCAGCATCTCCCCGAGCTCCCGAAGGGACAAGTCGGGGTTTTCAAGCCTCAGGAGCGCCAGCTCGCGCAGCTCCTCGGGAAGACTGTCAAGTCCCTTGCGCCGTTCGATATCCCGTATGGCCGCTATCTGCTCCATCGCCGCCGCCACCGTCTTGTCGATATTCGCGCTCTCACAGTTCGCAATCCGGTTTGCGGTGTTGCGGATATCCTTGACAATCTTTACCCCCATGATTTCGAGCGAGGCGTTGGTCGCCCCCATTATTGTAAGACAGTCCTCTATCTGACCGCTTTCTTTGAGGTATAATACATAAACGCCCTTTCGCCGTACCGGTCTTGCTTTAAAGCCTAACTCCCACATCAGTGCCAAAACATCGCGGCTCAGACGGTAATAGGGTATGCTGAATTCCAAGTGATAGTCTGTTTTGGGATCGGTTAGCGCTCCGCACGACAAAAATGCGCCGCGCAGATATGCCGCCGCACACTTATCGCAGTCAAAATTGGCGCGGTTAAGTCTTATGGCCACATCGTTTGCGGAATGCCCAAAACGATTAAGTACCTTTATACGGTCATCCTCCCGCGGTATGCTCACTATGTTAATCCCGCTCGGACGAACCGAATGGTCTATCGCATCGTCGTCAAGCCCGCAGGCCGTCTGGGTAAATAATCGGTAGGTATCGCATACGGCACGATTTTCGGTGTGAAGGGCAATGGAGGCCGCCGAGAAGGCGTGTCCGCATTCCAAGAGTCCGTAGGCCTCGGCCGCAATACAGCATTTTTCATTCGGCATAATCCGGCTGAGTTCCAATTTGACGTCGGATGAAAACGACATATCCATGCCTCCAATCGCTATTGGTTTACAAAAAGCCGCGGATACCCGCCAACCTCAAAGCGTAAGGATTGTCACGTATCACAACTTGCCGATATCCCGATGATTGACCATTACGCGGTAGCCCAACTGGTAAATATGCTGTGACAACGCCTCGGCCAACACAACCGAACGGTGCTTGCCCCCGGTACAACCGATTGCGATAACAAGCTGGCTCTTACCCTCGTTGCGGTAAAGGGGCAGCATGTAGTCTACCATATCATACAGCCGCTTTTCAAATCCCTTAACCTCCTCGGATTCCATGACATAATCCCTTACATCCTTGTCCAGACCAGTTTTGTTTTTAAGCTCGGGCTCATAAAAAGGGTTCGGGAAGCAGCGTACATCAAAAACCAAATCAGCTTCCGAAGGGTAACCGTATTTAAAGCCGAACGACAAGCACTGCACCATCATGGCCTGGGCGGAGCCGCCGAGAAATAGCTCGGTGATGCGTTCCTTCAACTGGGTGGGCGATAAGTGGGTGGTGTTTATTAAATAATCTGCGCGATCAAACAGGGTTTTCAGCAGTTCCCGTTCGGCGGCGATAGCGTCCTGCACATTATTGAATCCGGCCGAAACCAAGGGATGCTGTCTTCTTGTCTCTTTATACCGTCTGGCGAGAACCTGATCCTCACAGTCGAGGAAAAGTATCTTATAATCGCTTCCCATCTGCCTTATCGAGGCAAGGGCGTCATAAAGGTCGCCGAACATCTGCCCGCCGCGCACGTCCACCACCATTGCGACGCGCGACAGGTTCTCCTCCGACTGTATACAGAGCTCCGCGAATTTGGGCAGCAGCTTTGGAGGCATGTTATCAACGCAGTAATAACCGATGTCCTCAAGCGCAGTGACAACACGGGACTTGCCCGCTCCGGATAAACCGGTTACAATAATGAATTCCAATGCTTTACCAACTTCCTGATTATTAGTATCTATTAAGCATAATTATTCAACCGATATAGCAAACCTCGGGCTGCAGGAGCACGCCGTGGTCTTTATAAACCCTTTCCCTTACCATCTCGGCAAGCCTTCTCACGTCCGAGCAGGTCGCGCCGCCGAGATTTATAATAAATCCGGCGTGCTTCTCGCTCACCTGCGCCTCTCCGACGCGGCAGCCCTTGAGCCCGCTTTTTTCAATCAGGGCGCCCGCAAAATGCCCCTCCGGTCTTCTGAAAAAGCTGCCTGCGCTGGGATATTCAAGCGGCTGCTTTTCCCTTCTTGACCTCATAAACTCGTCCATCCGCCTGCCGATTTCTTCGGGGTCGTCGGGCCGAAGTCTGAAGGCGGCCGAAATAACCAGACCCCCGATTTCCATAAATACGCTGTGGCGGTATACCATCCTTAACCCGTCAGATTCGAAACGGCATATCTCCCCGTTTGGCGTCACCGCCTCGGCCCACTCAAGTACACCTGAAATCTGTCCGTCGTACGCGCCTGCATTCATATAAACCGCACCGCCGACCGTTCCGGGAATACCGTATGCAAACTCTAGTCCCGATAATCCGTTGTCCCTTGCGAATCTGCACAGGGTCTTCAGGGGGATTCCCGCCTTGCAGACAACCAAGCCGTCCCGTATTTCAGGCAATGCGAATCCTCCGTCAAGCCTGAGCACCACCCCTTTTACCCCTTCGTCGCAGACCAGCAGATTTGAGCCGTTGCCCATAACCAAAAGCGGAATATCTTCGGCTTCACACAGTTTTCTTACCTTTTGCGCCCTAACGGGGTCATCCGTCGTCACAAGCAACTCTGCCGGCCCGCCGATATGAAAGGTGGTATACTCCGCCATAGGCGCGTTTTCGCGGACGTCACATCCTATAAGACGGCATTTCTCGGATATTTCTTTATTCAAGTTATGCACACTATTCCCTCCGTTATCGGATATCAGTTTCAGTATACCGTGGGAATTTTGAAATTAGACTAAGATCTACTCAAATACTATATTCCTTTTCCCGAAAAACCTATTCATGTTCTCAATACTTGAATTCACTATAAGCTTGGGAGGGAATTCAATTTCATTTAGCATCCGAAAACAATTTGGAAACAGACCGACCCATTCATGAAAATGAGAATCGGAACCGACTACAATCGATATTGAAAGCCTCTTGCACATCTCGGCGATGCGACGGCAGTTTTGAATCGAGCTTTTGCGGACCTCAAAGCTGTGCTCATTAATCTCCACAGCCTTTCCGTTTCTCGAAAAAGCCTTCAAAACGGTTTCGTAATCGTATGCATACTCCGGAGAACCGGAATGTGCGATTATATCAACATGAGGGTTTTCGGCAACCGCAAGCCACGCGGCGGTACACTCGTCAACAGAGCCTGTCGGCATAATGCCGCCGTGCATCGAGGCTATCACAACCTCCATACGTGAAAGCAGGTCGGCCGGGATATCCAAACGCCCGTCAAAACCCGTGACATTTGCCTCAACCCCCTGTAAAACCCTGACCCCTTCAATCTTTTTTGGCAAATTATTCAGATTGCCGAAATATGACATCTTGGGCGCATCCCACATGGCGACCCCGTGATCTGTACACCCGACGGCGACAAGCCCGCGTCGCCGGGCGGCCTGCGCCAGCTCGGTTATTGTGCTGTAAGCATGTGTGCTTGCGATGGTATGGCAATGCAGGTCGGCAACAATGTTATATGCCTTTGTTTCCTTCAATCCGGACTTCCTTTCCTGTTAAAACCGGTTCAGTCAACGCTTTACTTCGGTAAATCGGATACCGCATCCATTCCAAGATTATGCATCAACTCCTGTGCAGCGTTATATCCCATTTTTTTCTGCCTGTTGTTCATAGCCGCAACTTCAATAATAATTGCCAGATTGCGTCCGGGTTTCACAGGGATGGTCAGCATAGGAACGCGAATATTCAAAATTTCGGTAAATTCATTATCAAGCCCCATACGATCATAGACCTTGTTGGTATCCCATTGCTCAAGCTGGATTACCATATCAATCTTTTCGGTTATCTTGACCGAACCCATACCGAATATCCTGCGGGCATTGACGATGCCAATACCGCGGAGTTCAATAAAGTGGCGGATGTTGTCGGGCGCCGAGCCGACCAGCGTCTTTGAAGACACGCGGCGAATCTCCACAGCATCGTCGGCAATCAGGCGGTGACCGCGCTTGACAAGCTCAATCGCAGTCTCGCTTTTACCCACACCGCTGTCGCCGATAAGCAGCAAGCCTTCCCCGTATACCTCGACAAAAACGCCGTGTCTCGTGATACGCGGCGCAAGCTGCACATTGAGATATGCTATCAGGGCTGCCATGAAGCTGGAGGTGGTATCCTGCGAGCACAAAAGCGGCACGCCATACTTGACGCAGCATTCCTTAAGCTCGGGTATCATATCAAGATTCCGGCAAACAATAATCGCAGGCGGACAACGCGATACGAAGTCATCTATACGATTATTGCGCGTTGCCTTGTCAAGAGCGTTAAGATACCCTATTTCGCTTTTTCCGAGAACCTGAATTCTGGTGCTGTCAAAATAGTCGAAGTACCCACCCAGCTGAAGTCCGGGGCGGTTTACCTCACCACTTGCAATCAATATTTCATCGGGCTTTGCAGGCATAAAAGCCGTTTCAAGCGCGGTTTCTTTTATTATGTCCTCCAAAGAAACGGTAAAGCTTTTGGCCATTGTTTATTTCCACCTTCCAAGGCATAGTCATTTATTATATCGAGTGTATTGCGCATATTTATATACATTATAGCGGATGTAATAAAATTTTTAAATAACTATTTTGAATTACTTAATTTTTTAGAACTTAAAAGCCCTTGAAAGCAGTCTATACTTAGTGTAAAATTATGCTAATAGCTGCCGTCAATGTAACTACGTATCCTTTCGGCGAGACTTTAGAGTATTCAGGAAGGCATGATCAGCAATGAACAGACTTAAAATCGGCCAGTTTAACGACTCGTTTCCGCCCACGATAGATGGGGTTGCACAGGCTGTTAAAAATTATGCAACCGTTTTACACCAAAAGCACTGCAACGTTACGGTTGTCACGCCGGAATATAAAAATGTTGTGGACGATTATCCCTTTGAGGTGTTTCGTTACAAATCCATTCCTCTGGACAAGCGGATAGGTTACCGCGCGGGCAATCCGTTCAGTATCGAAACTCTGATCAGGCTTCGCAATAAGCGTTTTGACCTGATGCATGTCCATGCCCCCTTTGCATCGTCAGTGCTTGTACAAAACATCAATCGTCTGCCAAGGGTGCCGGTTGTTCTTACTTATCACACAAAATTCGATATTGATATAGCAAAACGCATTTCCCTTTCGGGCTTTCGCAAGATTGCGATACGGTTTGTTCTCGAAAACATCAACAACGCTGATGAAATATGGGTTGTTACCGAGGGCTGCGGAAAGGCGCTCAGAAATATCGGGTACAAAGGCGGCTATCGCGTTATGGAAAACGGCACCGACTTTGCATACGGCAAGGCCGACAAGGAAAAGGTTGAGGAGCTGCGCGACAAATATAAAATAAAAGATGACGAATTCGTGTTTTTATTTGTGGGACGTATGATGTGGTATAAGAATACCCGACTTATACTCGACACATTAAGGATAGCAAAAGACAGAGGGGTTCCGTACCGCGCGTTTATGATAGGAAACGGCTTCGACGCTCCCGAAATCAAGAAGTATTCGGAAGATATCGGGCTTTCCGAGCAGGTTATTTTCACAGGTCCGATATATGACCGCGAGTATCTCCGCGTTTTTTACAGTCTGGCGGATATTTTTCTCTTTCCCTCCACCTATGACACTTCGGGTATCGTTGTAAAGGAGGCTGCCGCCTGCGACTGCCCGGCACTGCTTATCAGAGGCAGTTGTGCCGCAGAGGGCGTCAAGCACAATTTTTCCGGCTATCTCGCCGAGGAAAACGCCGGGTCCTGCGCCGGAGCGCTTGTAAACGCCTGTCAAAGCAGGCAGGACCTTCAGCAGGTCGGTGCCAACGCCGGCAAGCATATTTACCTGTCATGGGATACCGCTGTCGAGCGGGCATACAGCAGATATGTCGAAATTCTGAATACCGACCCGAGATACCTTCCCTACAACTCAAAGGCAAGATGGGTATAGACCTAATATTACAAAAGGGCTGCGGAATCATCCGCAGCCCTTTTGTAATAATCATTTCAAGTAGAATCCCTTGCCGATGTCACGCCTGTAATGTGCGTCCGCAAAGCTTATCTTGGCAACCGAATCATATGCCCTTGCAAGGGCTTTGTCAAGCGACGGTGCCTTTGCCGTCACCCCGAGCACACGCCCACCGTTGGTAAAAAATTCGCCCTCGTTATACCGCGTGCCGGCATGGAATATCATTGCTCCTTTAAGCTGTCCGTTCTTGTCCAGACCTTTTATTTTCAATCCCTTTCGGTACTCGCCGGGATAGCCGCCCGAAGCCATGACCACGCAAGCACAGGCGTCATCCGTCCATTCCACCGATATTTCATGCAGTCTTTCATCACGTATTGCGGATATTATTTCAATCAAATCGGTCTTAAGACGAGGCAACACGACCTGGGTCTCGGGGTCTCCGAACCGGCAATTATACTCAATAACCTTAGGACCGTCCGGAGTAAGCATAAGCCCGAAGAAGAGACAGCCTTTAAACGGTCGTCCTTCCTTTCGCATGGCCTCGATAGTGGGCTTAAAAATATTCTGCATGCAGTATTCCGCCGTTTTTTCGTCATAATGCGGATTCGGGCTTATGGTTCCCATACCCCCTGTATTCGGCCCCATATCCCCGTCAAACACCCGCTTATGGTCCTTGGCGGAAGCCATCGGATAGATGGTCTTTCCGTCTGTAAAGGCAAGGACCGAAACCTCGGGTCCGGTCAGGAACTCCTCGACTACCACTCTTTTTCCGGAGGCTCCGAAAATTCTGTCCTGCATTATGCTCTTGATAGCCGCTTTTGCCTCCACATAATCCTCGCACAGGATAACGCCCTTGCCGAGCGCCAGACCGTCCGCCTTGATAACGGCGGGATAGCGCCCCCGACGCCTGATATAGGAAAGGGCTTCCGACGGGTTATCAAAAACTTCATAATCGGCGGTAGGTATGTTGTATTTTTTCATAAGGCGCTTGGAAAAAACCTTGCTTCCCTCAATAATTGCGGCATCAGCGTTCGGCCCAAAGGCGGCTATACCCTCTTTCTCAAGAGTGTCAACCATACCGGCCACCAGCGGGTCATCGGGGGCTACAAAAACCAAATCGGCCTTAATCTGTTTTGCAAGCGCCGCCACGCCGGATATATCGTCCGCCTTGACGTCAAAGCATTCCGCATCGCGTGATATACCGCCGTTTCCCGGAGTGCAGTAAAGCTTGCCGCAGCGCGAGCTTTCCTTCAGCTTGCGGATAATTGCGTGCTCGCGGCCGCCTCCCCCGACAACAAGAATATCCAAAACATCTTTATTCATGAGCGCCAACCGCCTTTCGCGAACCGTAGTTATATCAATGGTGAAACAGCCTTACACCGTTGAAAGCCATCACCATTTTGTATCTATTGCAGGTTTCAATCACATTGTCATCCCGTATCGAACCGCCAGGCTGGGCAATATATTTCACTCCGGTCCTGTGGGCGCGTTCAATATTGTCGCCGAACGGGAAAAACGCGTCCGAACCGAGGGATACTCCGCCAAGACCGTCAAGCCACTTCCTCTTTTCCTGCTTTGTAATGGGTTCAGGCTTTACAGAAAAATATTGCTCCCATATCCCGTCAGTCAGGACGTCCATCCAATCCTCCGACAGATAAACGTCAATGGTATTATCACGGTCGGGGCGGCGTATATCGGCCTTGAAGGGCAACGAAAGCACACGCGGATGCTGGCGCAGATACCATATATCCGCCTTGTTTCCGGCGAGTCTGGTGCAATGGATCCGGCTTTGCTGTCCCGCCCCCACGCCGATAACCTGTCCGTCTTTTGCATAACAGACGGAGTTGGACTGGGTGTATTTGAGGGTTATGAGCGCAACCATCAAATCTCTTTTCGCCGATTCGGGCAATGCCTTATTTTCGGTAACAATATTCTCAAAAAGGGAATCGTCAATCCCGATTTCATTTCTCCCCTGTTCAAATGTGATGCCGAAAATATCCCTGTGTTCGATAGGCTCGGGTTTATAGTCAGGGTCAATTTTAACTACATTATACGTGCCCTTACGCTTGGTTTTGAGGATTTCCAGCGCTTCGTCTGTATATCCGGGGGCAATAACCCCGTCCGACACCTCTCTTGCCAGAAGGGTCGCGGTTTGCTTGTCACAGACATCCGAGAGCGCCGCCCAGTCGCCGTATGACGACATTCTGTCCGCTCCGCGGGCACGCGCATAGGCAGAGGCGATCGGGGACAGCTCAAGGTCATCTACAAAGTATATCTTTTTCAGGGTTTCATCAAGAGGAAGCCCAAGCGCCGCTCCCGCCGGACTCACGTGCTTAAAGGATGCTGCGGCAGGAAGACCGGTCGCTTGCTTCAGCTCTTTTACAAGCTGCCAGCTGTTGAAGGCGTCCATAAAATTAATATAACCCGGACGTCCGTTCAACACCTCAATCGGAAGCTCGCCGCCGTTTTTCATAAAGATACGAGAGGGCTTTTGGTTAGGGTTGCATCCGTATTTCAGCAGCAGTTCATTTGACATAAAGCTCTACCCCTTTACAGATTTTTATTTACAATCCTTGTCTCGGATTCTTCTGTTTCAAGCGAAATGAAGCGGGTGAACAGTGATACCTTGTTCTCATTGTCAAGACTGGCCCAGATGGTTTTTGTGAAGCTGTCAATATCCACGCCGGTCGTCACCTTTTTGGGCTCTCCCTCAAAGGACGGCAGAGGATTTCCATCCTTTTGATAGGTGTGGATAAAATATCCCGTCCCCGCCGGAACAAAATTATATTCATAGAAAAAGCGAAGCGGGCAATCGGGATTTCCGTCATCCGATTTAAGTATGGATAGGCACAGACGGTCGTTTTTGTAATCGACAAGCCCTGAAATTCGGGGGGTAAAATTGGGCGCATCGGGCTCAAAGGTACGGGTTTTCAGGGCGTCCTCAAAGCTCCTGCCCGCTTTCAAAAACTCATATATCGTATCGGTCTGGTCTCCGTTGGTAACTATTGTATATCCGTCAAATACCCTAACCGGATTGTAGATAATAAGCGACGGATCGACCATTTTGGTTTCATCAAACGCCTTTGTGCGTATGCCTTCACGGGTTGTCTCAAATATACGGTTGCGGCTGTTTTCACTTCGCCCCATGATAAAATAAGCAATGACCATATATTTCCCGTCGTCGCTCTTGCCAAGAACAATACCGCGTCCGGGATAGGTCGTGGCGCTCAGCTCCTGTGAAAGATTGCGAATCATCCTGTCCCCTCCTTTATTCAACGATGGTTGCGATTTTTCCCTCGATTTTTATTTTCCCCTGGCAAAACAGCGAGACAGCGAGCGGGAGCAACTCCCATTCCGCCTGTCTCATAACCCTTAGCTGCAATATTTCCGGCGTATCGCCCTGATTTACGGGAACGGCCTTTTGCAGGATAATCGCCCCGCCGTCCGGTATCTCGTTTACAAAATGCACCGTGGCGCCGGTTATCTTAACGCCGTATGAAAGAACCGCCTCATGTACACGCAGTCCGTAATACCCCTTGCCGCAAAAAGCCGGAATAAGCGAGGGGTGGACATTGATAATGCGGTTTGGAAAGCGCTGTATGATACGCTCGCCGAGTATACAAAGAAAACCCGCCATCACGATAAGGTCAGGCTCACAGCTTTCAAGCTCTTTCAAAAGCTCGGCGTCAAATTCTTCGGCAGTATTAAAGGCTTTGCGTTCAACCACTGTGGTGCAAATACCGTGACTGCGAGCGCGCTCGAGAGCATAGGCATCGGCTGAAGACGATATAACACGCATGATACGGCCGCCTTTAATCACGCCGCTATCTTCGGCGTCAAGAAGAGCTTGCAGATTTGTGCCGCCGCCCGATACCAAAACAACAATGTTCAGCATATCTCAACACCCTTTTCTCCCGCTTTGATCATCCCGAGAATAACGGCTTTTTCACCCGATTCATTAAGCACCCTTACGGTCTCGTCCGCTTTATCGGAAGAAACCGCAATGCAAAGCCCTGTACCCATATTAAACGTGTTGAACATATCATGCTCGGGAATATCGCCCATCCGCTTAATCAGGTTGAAGATAGGAAGAACCGGAACGGCGCTGCGCTCGATTACCGCCTTCATACCCTCCGGAAGCATGCGCGGAATATTCTCGTAGTACCCGCCTCCGGTAATATGCGATATCCCGTGAACATCGACGACCGACATCAGTTTGAGAAGCGATTTAACATATATCTTTGTAGGGGTCAGCAATGATTCACCCAAGGTACATCCCAGGTCATCACAATAAACCGAGAGCTTCTGTTGGGTAACACCGAAAATCTTGCGCACAAGGGAAAAGCCATTCGAGTGCACACCGCTTGACGCCACGCCGATTAGGACGTCCCCCTCAGCCACCTTGCTGCCGTCAATAATCCTGCTGTAATCGGCTATCCCTACACAAAAACCGGCAAGGTCATATTCGTCTTCCGGATAAAAGCCCGGCATTTCGGCCGTCTCACCGCCGATAAGGGCACATCCGGCCTGAACACAGCCCTCGGCCACGCCTGCAACAATAGAGGCTATCTTCTCGGGCATATTCTTTCCGCATGCGATATAATCTAGAAAAAACAGGGGTTTTGCCCCCGAGCAGGCAACATCGTTTGCACACATAGCGACACAGTCGATACCCACTGTATCGTGCTTATCCATTATAAAAGCGAGCTTCAGCTTTGTCCCCACGCCGTCAGTGCCCGAAACAAGCACAGGTCTTACAATACCGGTCAGATCCGGTTCAAACAAACCGCCGAATCCCCCGATACCTGTCAGCACTCCGGGTATTGTTGTTCGGGCTACATGAGATTTCATCAGCTCAACCGCTTTATATCCTGCGGTCACATCCACCCCGGCCGCCGCATAGCTTTCACTTACACTGTTCATTGGAAAAAGCCTCCTCTTTTTTACTTCCTGAGTATTTTTTCCTCAAACTTATCCTTTTGTGTTTCACCGGGTGTTTCTATAGGATAATTGCCTGTAAAACAGCCGTCGCAGAATTTGCATTTGGCATTTTTAGCAATCCTGTTTACGCTTTCAACGCTCAGATATCCAAGACTGTCAACCCCGATTTCCTTTGCGATTTCGTCAACCGATTTTAAACGGCAGGCGATAAGCTTGTCCCTGCTGTCGATATCGGTTCCGAAATAACATGGATTGACAAAGGGCGGAGACGAAACCAGCATGTGTACCTCGGTTGCGCCTGCCTCTCGGAGCAGCTTGACAATCCTTGCTCCGGTTGTCCCGCGGACAATAGAATCGTCAATCATAATAACCCGCTTGCCCTGAACCACCGAACGGACCGCGCTCAGCTTAATCTTTACGGCATCTTCACGCTGACCCTGGGTAGGCTGAATAAAGCTGCGCCCGACATACCTGTTCTTGATAAATCCGACCCCGTATGGTATACCCGACTGGCGGGCATAGCCGAGGGCGGCGTCCAGTCCCGAATCGGGAACCCCTATGACAACATCGGCCTGAATCGGATGCTCAAGTGCGAGAAATGCCCCGGCGCGCAGACGGGCTTCATAGACGCTTGCCCCGTCAATCACACTGTCCGGGCGGGCAAAGTATACGAATTCAAACACACACATACCGCTTTTCTGACCGCAGTGGGTTTCGATTGTCCGGATGCCATTGTTTGATGCGACCACAATCTCGCCCGGCTTTATATCCCTGACAAATTCGGCGTTAATACTGTCCAGCGCACAGCTTTCCGACGCAAACACGACCGCGCCGTCATGCGTCTTTCCCATACAAAGCGGCCGGAATCCCTGCGGATCACGCACGGCAATCAGCTTCTGGGGCGACATTATTACAACCGAATAAGCGCCCTTGATTGTGTTCATTGCCTTTTCCACAGCCTGCTCGATCGAGCCGGTTTCAAGCCTTGCTTTGGTAATAGCGTAGGCAATAACCTCGGTATCACTTGTACCGTGAAATATTGCGCCGTCCATCTCAAACTGACGTCGCAGCTCAAACGAGTTTATGATATTGCCGTTGTGTGCAATCGCCATCGAACCTTTTACATGACGAACCACAAGGGGCTGCGCGTTGTTTATATTCCCGTTTCCCGTGGTTGAATAGCGGACATGGCCTACCGCGATATTTCCGCTGCCGAGTTTTTCGAGGGTCTCGGCTGTAAAAACCTCGGGAACCAAGCCTGTCGCACGGTGCGAACGAAAAACGCCGTCCTCGTTCACAGCGATACCGCAGCTTTCCTGCCCTCTATGCTGAAGGGCATACAGTGCAAAGTAGGTTGAACGGGCAACATTGCTGTTTGCAGGATCAAATATTCCGAAAACGCCGCATTCTTCATGCAGTTGGTCAAACATATGATATACCAATGCCTTTCTTTTTTAGGTTAATGATTTATGTGTCGGAGCATTGCATTATTCACCCGTCAGGCGGCGCATGACCTCTTTGTATGCTTCAACCTCGCCGCCCATATCTCTGCGAAAACGGTCCTTATCCAACTTTTCATGCGTATGAACATCCCAAAAGCGGCAGGTATCGGGCGAAATCTCGTCCGCAAGAACGATTGTGCCGTCAGAAGTCTTTCCGAATTCCAGCTTAAAATCGACCAACTCAATATCGAGCCTCAGAAAATACGCCTTTAAAAACTCGTTTACGCGAAAGGCATATTCGGTGATAAGGTCAAGCTCCTCTCTCGTAGCAAGTCCGATTGCAAGGACATGATATTCGTTGATAAGAGGGTCTCCCAAATCGTCATTTTTATAACTGAATTCCAATGAGGGCTGTTTTAACCTTGTCCCCTCTTCGACTCCGTAACGCTTTGAAAACGAGCCGGCGGCTATATTTCTAACTATGACTTCCAGCGGGATTATCGACACTTTTTTGACAGCCGTTTCGCGCTCGGACAATTCCTGCACATAATGGGTCGGCACGCCTTCCTTTTCAAGAAGCTGCATCAGCATATTGCTCATACGATTATTAATTACGCCTTTCCCGAGGATTGTGCCTTTCTTTTCGCCGTTAAACGCGGTCGCGTCATCCTTGTAATCAACAACAAGTAAATCGGGCTGATCGGTAGCATAAACCTTCTTCGCTTTTCCTTCATAAAGCTGGGCTAATTTTTCCATTTTACGTCCTCCCAAGATGTTTAAAATGTTCAAATCAAATGCTTTTTGACAGCTTCTTATCCTTTTCAATGACGGCGGCTTCCATTTCCCTTTTCATGGCTTTTAGCTTCTCGCCGAGCTCGGGGTCACCCAGCGCAAGAATCTGAGCGGCGAGAATGGCGGCATTTTCGGCGCCGTCAATCGCAACCGTAGCCACGGGAACACCTGAGGGCATTTGGACGGTTGATAAAAGTGAATCCAGGCCGTCCAGTGTCGACGATTTGATGGGAATACCTATAACAGGCATTGTTGTGTTGGCGGCAAGCACCCCCGCAAGATGGGCGGCTTTACCTGCGGCGGCAATAATGACCCCAAAGCCGTTATCGTAAGCTGCGGCCGCAAAGGCCATCGCCCTTTCAGGCGTGCGGTGGGCGGACATTACATGGGCTTCAACCGGAATGCCAAATGATTTAAGCCTTTCAATCGCTTTTGATACGACCGGTATATCGCTATCGCTCCCCATAATCACAGCAACCTTTAATTTTTGCGTCATTTTTTACCCTCCTTGTCTTAATATCTACTCCTCTAGCCTTTTCCGTAATCAAAATCCCTTAACACAAAAGTAGCTGCAGACGCAATATCGCCTGCAGCTATTTTATATTGTCCGTGCTCGAATATATGGAGGCAACCGCATTTTTTGATGCAATACTCCCGGTGAAGTCGTAAAGCAAGCCCAACAACAAAATTGCACCCCGCATTTCACAGCCTCCAATATTCACATGCAACATTCTTTCCAAATCACATATTAATATTGTATTGCATATACGTTTCGATTTCAAGTTGTCGAAATCATTTTTGTATAGTTATAGTGTAGCGATTAACATAAACCACATTATTTTGTGTATTTTCTCTGTTAAAAACAGAACCGACGGGATGACCCGTCGGTTCTGTTTTTAAAGCTATTGTTCTTCCTCCGCCTTATTCGCTTCAATCACCTTTTGGGCAACCTGATTCGGAGTCTCCTCATATCTTACAAACTCAAACTTAAAATAACCGCGCCCCTGGGTCTGGGAACGAAGCATAATCGAGAAGTCCCCCATTTCGGCCATGGGAACTTCGGCCTCAACGCATGTGAGGTTATCCTCTTCCGAAGGAGACATCCCCAGCACACGCCCGCGCCGCTTATTAATATCACCCATGACATCGCCGGTATTATCGCTCGGAACATATGCTTTGAGCGAACCCACAGGCTCAAGAAGCACCGGATTAGCCTGCGGTATACCTGCTTTATACGCAACGTTGGCTGCCAGCTTAAACGCCATTTCAGAGGAGTCAACCGGATGATAGGAACCGTCGACCAATGTCGCTTTCAGACCCACCATCGGGTAGCCTGCCAGCGTGCCCTTGCGGGCAGATTCAATCAAGCCCTTTTCAACCGCCGGGAAATAGTTTTTCGGAACTGAACCTCCGAATACCGATTCGCTGAATTCAAGTTCGTCGCTTGTTCCCGGCTCAAATTCAATCCAAACGTCTCCGTATTGTCCGTGACCTCCCGATTGCTTTTTATGTTTTCCCTGCACCTTGACCTTTTTCCTAATGGTTTCTCTATACGGAACCTTTGGAACCTCCAAAGTGACCTCAACGCCAAACTTGCTTTTCAGCTTGGATACGATGACATCAAGATGCTGTTCTCCGAGCCCCGAAACCACCCTTTCGTGGGTTTCATGGTTGTGAAAATATCCGATGGTCGGATCTTCCTCCATCAGTCTTGTCAGACCTGAGGAAATCTTTTCTTCATCAGCTTTGTTTTTTGCATACACCGCCATTGACAGACAGGGCTCTTCAAACTTGACACCCGGCAGGATAACCGGTCTGGACTGCGAGCAGAGAGTATCTCCGGTGTTGGTGTTTGCAAGCTTTGACACAGCACCGATATCCCCCGCACAGACACAGGGCGTTTCTTCCTGCTTCTTACCCCGTACGGAATAAATCTTGCCTATTTTTTCAGACTCGCCGGTACGCATATTCAGCAAGGTCATATCGGGTTTAATCGTACCGCTTACAACCTTGAAATAAAGAAGCTTACCGACAAACGGGTCAACAATCGTCTTAAATACAATTGCGGCAACAGGGTCATTATCGTCAATCTTCAGGGATACCTCATTTCCGTCGCGGTCCTTCCCACTCTCCCCCGCCAAGGTTTCGGCGTCGGGCGCAAGCCATATAAGCCCGTTTAAGAGCTGATCAATTGCTTCAAGCATATAGGCCGAGCCGCAGAATACCGGAGCAATCCCTCCGCTCTGCACACCGGCAGCAAGACCGTTTATAAGTTCATCCGAAGTGTATTCCTCTCCGGAAAAGTACTTTTCCATCAGTTCTTCGCTAGTCTCGGCAACCGCCTCATTCATTGCCGTACGCAACTCGTCAAGACGACCACCCATTTCGGGAATCGGAACCTCGGTCGCCTTCCCGTCCTTGTAAGTATAAGCCTTATTTTCAAGCAGATTGACGTAACACTGAACCTTCCTGTTTTCAACATGCGGAATAACAAGCGGACAGACCATAGTACCGTAAAGAGCCTTTAAATCTTCAAAAACCTTATAGAAATCGGCATTCTCGTTGTCCAATTCATTGATAAAGAATATCTTTGCAATTCCTCTTTTGGTTGCAGCCTTAAATCCCTTTTCATCGCCCACGGCGACGCCGCTTTTACCGGATACCGTAATCACAGCGCTTCCGGCAGCCCGTGTTCCCTCGCTTAATCCCCCCGAAAAGTCGAACAAACCCGGTGTATCTAAAATGTTGATTTTAATATTCTTCCATTCAACAGGAGCAATAGCCATCGAAACAGAGGCTTTACGTTTGATTTCTTCTGGATCAAAATCACAGGTTGTTGTTCCGTCGGCAATTCGTCCAAGTCTGTCTGTCATCTTGGCCAGAAAAAGCATGGCTTCCGCCAGCGACGTCTTTCCCGTACCCGAATGGCCGACCAAAGCGACATTGCGGATATTCTTTGCACTGTACTGTTTCAATAAAAACTCCCCTTTCAAATCTCGCGCCATTTCAGGGTTTCGACATGGTTATGCAATATTATACAAAAATCAAAACACATATGAAACCGCTTTGATAATTATATACTACCTAACCTGCCTTTTCAACCATAAAATATGCAATGAAAAAAAATCACTCCGTGCAACAATTCACACGGAGTTTTTTTGTTAATAATATACAGTATTTACACCGATGCACAGCCCCCTACACCCTGTAGACGCCCGGTATAAGCCATGAAAGAAGGGTCCATATCGAGGTGTAGGCCGCAATAAGCAGCGGAGTAAGCATGACGCCGGTATAAAGCGACATGACAACCGCGATTGATAAACCGAGGGCACCACCGATTATTTGTACAATCATAGCAAGACGTACCGCTTTTAATAAACGACGGCAATATGTAATCCCAAAAGCCGTCCCCTCCAAACGCCCGTTTGAAGCAAGAACCGCTTCATTTTCTTCGCTTTTCATAAGCAAAAGCTGATCATAGCTTCTTCCGGCAGGGGCGGCCATAACCTCAACATAATATGGATCAAGGTCATATTCCTGACAAATCAATTCCTCTGTCACGTTCGGATCACAGGTTCGGACAAGAAGGGTGATTCCGGATTTGCACATACCTTTAAGAGCCTTTGCGATACCTTGATCCGCCACATAGCTTATCACAAACATTGCCGAGAGCTCACCCGCGGTTGAAAGATACACTATCCTCCGGTTATCCTTTGTGTATCTGGCTTCATAATCGCGAGAGGGCACGTCCACCCCGTGATTCTCAAGCAGCCGGCGATTTCCTATCAAAACGCGGCGACCGCCCACCCAGCCGGACATACCCATATCCTGCTCGTAAACAAGGGTATCCACCTCTTTTAAGATATCGGTGCGATTTTGAATAATACGCCTGAACACACTGGATAAAGGGCCGCCTGCCGCAATTGAAACGGCGGCAGCATCAAGAATTGCCTCATCAATACGCGCTCCGGCAAATGTTTTGATTCCGTGCAAAAGCACGCTTTCACTCGGAAAAACCTCCAGCGCGTCGGTAGCAAGCGCGTGTATATCTCCGAATTCTTCAGCGGCCCGCCACCCGACAAGCATGGCGCCATGCCGCAGTAACCGCCTTGCGGAACGAAGAACCGGAAAATTAACGGCAGTCAGCGCACCTATAGGCAACGATATGCATACGGCGCTGGCAAATACAGTCAGCGTATCAATAATCGAGCCGCGCATAATGCCAAATACAGCGGCAAGTACAGCAGACGCCCCCAATGCACACGGCACATAAATATGCAATGCGTTACTGCCTGTATCCGGGTCGTACGAGTTCTCAAGAAATCGGGTTAAAAAATCGGTCTTTTCAAGATAACATACAATCGGGTCGCCTATCGCAACGGCCGCCCTGCCGATTTCAGAAGCGGTTTTTCTGTTTTCAACAATATGGGCGGCATATTTTTCCTGGCGATAAGAGACAAAGCGGAAGTTAGACACCACACGAATTATCAGCATCTGCCGGCCCAAGGCGCCGAGAAAGAGAGCCGTTGCCGCAACCGGGGTAAGTATAACCGCCTTGCCCCCTGTAACAACGTCAATATTTAAAAACTGCAGTATAGTGTTGATTAATGTAACCGAAACTACTATAGTGATTATGCTGTCGGTGTCGGCCTTAAAACGAATAAGCGATTTTAAACCGTCGCCGAACGAGCGGTGGTTAAGCAAGGCTGTTATTGCCATCAAAAACAGATTAAACCCGATAAACAATACCGGATTGATTGATTCCCAATTAAGATAATAAAGAACGGCCGATACAAACAAAGTCAAGGTAAAAATACTTGTCAGAATCAACTGCAGCCATCCGGTACGGCGACGATACACCAATTCGCTTCTTACAGCCTCGGCGTCCTCATAACTGCAAAAATCCTCAATCTCTTCGTCCTCAAATCTATCGGGCTCTTCGGCGGGATCATTATCCTCCTCTTCGCCCGACAGCCGCAGCGCAACAGGGGATTGCAGCTTAAAATTCTCGGCTTTTTTCCGCCTTTCCCTTTGAAACTGCTCTTCCCAATCCTCGGCTCGTCCAGCCTGCTCGTCATCGGGATTCTCTTCAAAAAAGCTGTCGAGCCTAATCTGATCCAGCTCATCATCCTGCTCGGTATCCTCGGGTGCCGATATTTTCTCGGTTGTCTGGGAAGACGGCTTGGGTTCATAGATTTTTACCTGTTCATCATCGGGGGCGTCTTCACTTTTTTGGGCATTCTCAGCGTGAGAGTTTTGTATCTGATTGGATATGTTGTCCACAAGCGGGACCTTACGAGTGGCCGAGTTGTCAATGGCAACCGCAGGCTTGACAACCGGTTCCTTTATGTTGTTGTCTGCCGGCGCCGGTTCTGACGCTTTCTCTGCCTCTTTCTCTTTATTAAGCGTCCCGAGACCTACAGCCGGAGCAACCCTTCCGCTGGTATCAATCCGGGGAAATTCGGCGTTTTTAAGGCGCTCAATCTTTTTTCTTCTGGCTTCTTCCAGTATCTCATCTACTTGAAAATCAGGACGATTTCCGTGATTATCCCCCATCAGAACCACGCCCCTCCATTTTAAAATCCTCGTCCTCTATTTTTTAAAAGCAGTCAACCTCTGCCTCTGCCTTAAAACTTCATACAGCAAAACGCCGCAGGCTACCGATGCGTTCAAGGATGAAATCGAGCCGAGCATCGGAAGGGACAGCGTAAAATCGCACTGTTCATGAACCAGACGCCCAATCCCCTTGCCTTCCGAGCCCACAACTATAGCAACCGGCCCGCGCAAATCGGTAGAGCACCATGCTTCGCCCTTCATATCCATCCCGTAAATCCAGACCCCACGCTTTTTTAACTCGCGCAGCGTTTCGGTGATATTGGACACCCTTGCAACGGGAACATATTCGACCGCACCTGCCGAAGCCTTGTAAACCGCGGAAGTCAGTCCGGCTGACCTCCTCTTTGGAATTATAATCCCATGAGCGCCGGTTGCATCGGCCGTTCTGATTATTGCGCCGAGATTGTGAGGGTCCTCAAGCTCATCGCACACAACAAAAAAGGGAGGTTCATTTTTTGCCTCGGCTGCCGCAAAAAGGTCGTCAACGGTTGCATATTCCTTACATGCGGCAACGGCGGCAATTCCCTGATGATGAGGTCCGGCAAGGCTTTCCAGCTTTCGGAAGTCAACCTCTTTGACAGGTATGCCCCTTTCGCGGCACTGTGCAATAATGACATTTATGCTCCCCGAACGCTCTCCCTTTGCTATCAATATTTTATCGATTGCGCGTCCTGAACGCAGCGCCTCGTTTACAGCGTTTCGCCCGGCAATATAATCCTCAAATTCCGATGCCATTCTCGATACCTCTATACAGATTTCTTGTATATCCAGGATATTATAAGCACTTTATGTTGTATTATAGCATAATAATTTGAAAAAATGAAGTATGTTATTTACAATTCGTAATTATTTGTAGATTCTGGATAAATCGAATTTTTACGCTTCATTTCGCGGCGTTCGTATGGTATAATAAATTATAAAGCTTGCCCATCTGCAAACAAACATTGAATGTATTCTCAAAAGTGTATATATCATCGGAGGATGTATCAAAATGAAACATGAAGCCTTTGCCGACGGTGTTGAGCCGGGCGGCCTTTACAACAGTCAGGAAATCAAAATCCTGATTTGCTATATGCTTTCCGGTGCCGGAGAGCCGATGCCGCGCCAGTCTGTGCTTGATATTATCGCGGGAAACGGCATGGCCAACCTGTTTGAAACAGGCAGCGCGATTGACGAGCTCATACGTTATGAAAATATAATAGAAGATGAAAACGGCGTGCTTTCGCTGACGGATACGGGCAGGCAGATTGCCGGTACATTGTCGGGCATGATACCCTATACCCTGCGTGAAAGGTCACTCAAATCCGCAATCCAGCTCTTGATAAGAATCAGACGCGAAAGAGAGAATAAGGTTACGATTGAAAAGCTGGAACGCGGCTGCAATGTCACCTGTACCATCAATGACGCTTCCGCTCCTCTCATGTCGTTTACACTGCGTGTCGCCGACCAGTTACAGGCCCAGCTTATTAAAGAAAACTTTCTGAATAACCCCGTTTTGTTTTATCAAAGCCTGTTGTCAATTCTGACCGGAAATGCCCGTTATTCCCATGACAAAACCCGCATAGAGATTGAGCTAAAATAGTTGACAATCTACACTTAAAATGCTATTATGGTTTGCGTCGTTCGACAGGGAGAGGTGTCCGAGCGGTTTAAGGAGCTGGTCTTGAAAACCAGTGACTCGACAGAGCCAAGGGTTCGAATCCCTTCCTCTCCGCCACACCTGCGTCATGGTCTACGCAGGTTAATCTTAAAAACAATATAATAAAGCGACCTGCCACCGCATTTCGCTTTATATACGGAGCAGTACTCAAGTTGGTGACGAGGCGCCCCTGCTAAGGGCGTAGGCGTCGTAAGGCGCGCGAGAGTTCGAGTCTCTCCTGCTCCGCCAGAATATTTGTCGAAAGAAGTCAATTGCCAATGTAGTTGACTTCTTTTCTTTTAATGGGTACAATTTTAATGGTAACTGGACATAACATTTATTTTTTGGACAGTAAAAAACCGCTCCAGTGAATCTGTGGTTCACTGGAGCGGTTTTTATGATTTATTCCGATCGGCTTTCACGAAGCGTCAGTACCCTTCGCAGGTGAAGCTTCACCTGCTGCTCCATTTCGGCATCTCCGATTACCGTGGTACGCCCCTCGGCATATTCCTGATCCACCCACTTCTTTATCTTTGCAACGCCGTGGTCTCTTTTATCAACACGATCGCTGCCTGCCAGCATGTAGTAAGTATTAATCCATGCCGCAATCCCGGCGGCGCCGGAATGTGCGTCGACCGCCACTATCGGAGGGCGTCCCAGAATATCGGTCGTATTAAAAATATTATAGATTTCCTCGTCCTTCATAAGTCCGTCTGCATGGATTCCCGCCCTTGTTGCGTTAAACGCGCGTCCGACAAATGGGGTACGCGGCGGGATTTCAAAGTTTTGCTCATTTTCAAAGTATTCGGCAATCTCGGTTATTACCTTGAGGTTCATGCCCCCGTTGTTACCCTTGAGCTGACAGTATTCTATTACCATGGCCTCAAGCGGAGTATTGCCGGTACGTTCTCCGATTCCGAACAGAGAGGTGTTGACCGAGGAGCACCCATACATCCACGCGGTCACCGCATTGGGCACCGCATTGTAAAAATCATTGTGTCCGTGCCATTCGAGCTGTTCGGAGGGCACTCCCGCGTAGTTTGTAAGGCCGTACATAATCTGCTGTACACTGCGGGGCAACACAACCCCCGGTATGGAGGAGCCCAGGCCCAGGGTATCGCAGGCACGAATCTTTATCGGAATACCGCTTTCCTTTGACAGCTCCATCAGCTTAGCGGCAAACGGAAGGACGAAGCCGTGGAAATCGGCGCGGGTAATATCCTCAAAATGACATCGTGGCACGATGCCCTCGTTAAGCGCCGCTTCAATTACCTCAAGGTAATTTTTCATTGCTTCGGACCTTGTCCAATTCATTTTTTTGAAGATATGATAATCCGAACATGAAACCAAAATTCCGGTTTCCTTAATCTCCATGGATTTCACAAGAGAAAAATCCTCTTTACGGGCGCGTATCCATGCGGTAATCTGGGGAAAATCAAAGCCGAGCGCACGGCATTTTTCCACCGCTTCCTTATCCTTAGGGGAATACAGGAAAAACTCGGTTTGCCTGATTATCCCGCTTTTGTTGTCCAGTTTATGCAGCAAAGTGAAGATTTTGCATATTTCGTCCACTGTATATGGAGATCGCGCCTGCTGGCCGTCCCGAAAAGTGGTGTCGGTGATGTATATCTTTTCGGGCAGGTTCATAGGTACAATCCGGTGATTAAATATAAGCTTGGGAATATCGTTATACGGATACATATTCCGAAACAGGTTGGGTTCGCTGACATCCGTAAATTGGTACCCTGTTTCAAGTAATCCGGATTTTTTATTAAGTTTTGGCTTCATACTTGCCATTATATCCTCCCTCTCTGTGGCATATCCTTTATATAATTTGTCTCAACAAGTATACTGTATCGGGATGCTCTATGTCAAATGTGAGACATGGAATTTAAAAATCTGTAACATATTTAAAAGCTGATTTTAAATAGTATACAAATTTTCTTTGTATTATATATTTTTATTTTATTAACAAAAATTGTACAAGTTATTGATTTTCTATGAACAATCTAATATACTAAAAAATGAAATTGCCCGTAATTTGGGGAATGATGTTAATAATGCAGTAAAAAGAGGAGGAAAATCATGGAGAAGTTCTTCAAGCTGAAGGAGAATGGTACCACGGTACGCACCGAAGTAATCGCTGGTATCACGACCTTCCTCGCGATGGCCTATATTCTGGCCGTCAATCCGTCCATGCTGGCAGCAGCAGGCATGGATCAGGGCCTGTCTCTTATACACATCT
>LSQX01187417.1_pt1 | contig 41030 bp, 37 predicted proteins | sample 654561 | NCBI WGS metagenome assembly LSQX01 (sample SAMN04489861, study PRJNA283612) | anaerobic digester metagenome | isolation source: 4 biogas reactors fed with cattle manure at either 37C or 55C with and... | place: Denmark: Kongens Lyngby | collected 2014 | reverse complement strand
GTATTTCTTAAGGGATGTCCCCTCCACTGCAAATGGTGCTCTAATCCAGAATCCCAAAGGTTTCGGCCGGAGCTGCTGTTTCAACCCGAAAAGTGCATCGGCTGTCAGGCCTGCTTGCAGGCCTGTCCCCACGGGGCCGTCAGCATCAGTGACGGTCAACTGACCTTCGACCGGGATCGATGTCAGGAATGTGGGCAGTGCTGCCAAGTGTGTTATGCCCAGGCAAGGATCATGAAGGGAACTCCCATGACCGTCGACCAAGTCCTGGAGGAAGTTCTCAAGGATGCCGCTTTTTATGCCAACTCAGGGGGCGGCATGACCTTGGGTGGAGGCGAACCTCTGGCGCAAGCAGCCTTTGCCGCGGCCATTCTCCAAGCTGCCAAGGCCAAGGGGGTGCACACCGCCGTCGAAACAGCTGGCCATGTACCCTGGGGCAGCTTTGAGCAGATCCTCCCTTACACCGACCTTTTCTTGTACGACCTGAAGCATATGGATCCCGAGGTCCATCGTCAATGGATCGGTCAGGACAATCGCCTAATCTTGTCCAATTTGGAGCGGCTGAGTCAGCGGACGCGGAACATCATCTTGCGCACCCCGGTTATCCCCGGCTTCAATGATAACGAAGCTGACATTGCCGCCATTGCCCGCCAAGGTAGGCTTCTTGGCATTAATGAACTCCACCTGCTGCCTTTTCACCGGTTCGGGGAGGGGAAATATCGACTGTTGGACAGGGAGCCTTTCCAACCAGTGCGCAATGAGATACCTAAGGAAGAAATGGAAGCCCTCAAGAGGAGAGCTGAGGAGGAAGGAGTGCAGGTTCAAATAGGAGGATAGGGGAGGTTGAATCAACCTCCCCGAGCCTATCAACCGACCAGATGCTCTGTGCGCGCAATGATGTCATCCTGAAGCGTCCGATCGATAGCGGTGAAATACACACTGAAACCGGCAACTCGGACCACTAAGTGTCCGTACTTTTCTGGATGCTCCTGCGCGTCGCGCAAAGTCTTGCTGCTAACCACGTTGAATTGGATGTGCTGACCGCCCAGCTGAAAATACGTACGGACTAAATCATTGATGATGTCTTCCCCTTTAGCTCCTACCACCGCCCCAGGACTCAGTTTTACATTGAGGAGGGTTCCCCCCCCACATCTTAACTGGTCAATGCTGGCTGCAGACTTAATCAAAGCGGTTGGCCCCCGCCGATCCCGGCCTTGCGCGGCCGAAAGACCACCGTCAGCCAGAAGCATTTGGGTTCGACGGCCGTCTGGACTGGCTCCTACGCTGCCGACAAATAGGGCATGGGCGGATATGCTCTGAAATCCCGCACAAAACGGACCGCCACGGCTATTTCGCCTCTTGACCAGTGAATCGACAAAAATGTCGCCCACGATCCGGGCCAGAGCATCTACCTCGTCAATATCGTTGCCGTACTTGGGCACTTGATTGAGGACATATTGACGGAACGGCTCTTCCCGGAAATTATCAGCTAATGCTTGGGCCAATCGGTTTAGGCTGGTGGGCCCAGACTCTAACGCCGTCTTTATCACCATGAGGGCATCGGCAACATTCGCCAGCCCTACCGCATTGATCCCTGTGTAATTATAACGGGCGCCCCCATTCTCTACAGCACGACCTTTAGATATGCAGTCATCCACTAACAAGGAGACGAAAGGCCCAGGGGCAAAGGAACCGTGGATTTTTTCCAATAGATTGTCCGCAGCCGTTTGCAGAGAGAGGAAGTATTCCACCTGTTGCCGATAGGCGTCAAGAACCTGCTCAAGAGATGCAAAATCCACAAGATTGCCCGTACGTGGCCCGACTTGTTTCCCGGTTACCGGATCCCGACCATCAGTCAAGGCAAGCTCCAGACATTTAGCCAAGTTCAAGAACCCACCGTTATAGAACCCTTGGGTCGTGCCCTGTACTTGGGGCTCCACACAACCAACCTCGGCGTAATCATACACCTCATCTTCTCGACAACCCAAGTTCTTCAAGACCCCAAAGATTACTTCGTCATTGAAATAGGCTGGCATGCCGATTCCCGCCTGCACTAGACGGGCTGCCGCCGTCAAGAATTCCTGCGGAGAACCATCGTGGATGCGCACCGACATCGACGGTTGGGGCAAGCGCAGCTCGCGGGTCACGTTCAAACATAACAGTGACAGGAGATTGGATTGGTCACCGTGGGGACCGCATCCCCCCACAATCAAATTTTGAAACATGGGATAGCCGCCAAAGGCCAAAGAACTAGCTTTGTCTCTCACCTTGTTAATCTCGTTGAATTTAATCCATAGGCATTCCAGGAGTTCCTTTTCTCTAGGGGTGTTTTCGAAATAGGGATACATATACTGGTCAAACCGTCCTGGAGAGATGGAATGACCATTAGATTCCAGCTGAATCACCAGGTGGATGAACCAGAAAGACTGGAGAGCCTCATGGAAAGAAACGGCCGGCTCAGCTGGAACTTGGCTGCAGATCCGGGCAATCTCTAGCAGTTCTTGCCGACGCTGACCCTCATGCTGCTGGGCTAGACTCAATGCCAACTTGCTGTAACGCTCGGCAAAAGCAATGACGCTTTGGCAGACTATGAGGCCCGCTTGACAAAAATCATGTTCCTCAGAGCCAACAGGGAATGACTCGGACCGGGCTTTGAGTTCGGTCATTATGTCCCGCAGCCCCCGGCGTAGGACCCGTTCGTAATCAACGGCGATATGACCGATGCCCGACGATAAACCGGTGAGGATAAAGACCAGGTGGTCTAGAGCTTCCTTTGTTCTCGGATCGATGGCCGCTAAAGCCCTGTCCTTCACAGTCTTCCCCTTCCACCAGGGCAAAACTGATTCTAATGCCTCTCTAGTCTCAGGGCTGACTGCAAACCGATCCGCCTTTCGGGCAGACAACGTAGGCAGTTCATCCAAGATCCAATCAACAGAGAACTCAGGGAATATCGGCGCCGACCGGGCCCGGGCAGCCTGGTTGCCGACAATCAATTCCTGTTCACCAATCCAAATGGACATATTCTTAAGGAGATGCTCCAATGCACGGGCCCGACGGATAATCTCTGGTTCTCCCGTCGTTTGCTTATAGCTCTCCGTAACCAACACAGCCCTCTCAGAGCAAATCGCCGGCTGACAGTTGAGCAACTGGACGCGCAAAAAAGCCCCCCTGGGGGTGATTCCTTCCTTTATCTCGTCCATAGCGATCCCCCATTTGAATGCGGGGCAGGTGAACAACCCTGCCCCGCATCGACTGTTACTGTGCCAATTCCTGGACTTTGGCAATTAGGTTGTTGCCAATGACAGGATCGTATTCTGCGTATATGTCTTCAACAGCAGCCTGGAACGGCTTGATGTCGTCAAGAGTATTGATCTTAACACCCTTATCGCTAATCTGCTTCAAACTATCATCCCACGCTTTTTCGACGTAGTCGAGCTGATATTCAGCCGCACGCCGGGCAGCCCGCAGAATACCCTCTTTGACCTCCGGGCTGAAGCTGTCAAGGCGAGCTTTGTTCATGAGGAAAACCTGTGGACAATAGGTGTGGTTGGTCAACGAGTAGTATTTGATCACATCAACCCATCCCCAGCTGATGACGCTGGCCGGATCGTTTTCACCGGCATCAACAACTCCCAATTGGAGGGATGTATACAGTTCAGACGAAGGCATTGGGGTGGGCAGCATGTTCAGGGCTCTGAAGAAGGCTAAGTAGACCGGACTCTCCATTGACCGGATCTTCATTCCCCGAACGTCCTCTACCGTGTAAATCGGTCTCACATTGTTGAAAATGCTCCGAAATCCGGCGCTCATCAGTGCCAGGGTGACAACACCGTCGTCTAGAGTTTCGTTCCGTAGGAACTCGCCCACGGGACTATCGAAAACCCGCCTTACATGAGCGTGGTCCGTGAATAGGAACGGCAGATCGAAGATCTTCATCGAAGGCGCCCAACCCAGGATATAAGTATGGGCGACACCTGCCAGGTCTATAGCTCCCGACTGAACCATCTCGGCCAGTTCCCGCTCATTGGAAGTCAGAGCACCAGAATAATATACCTTTACTTGGACTTCACCTTTGGTTTCCTCTTCGACGAAGCGAGCAAACTGGGCCCACGTATCACCGTAGAATCCTCCCTCGGGAGGCTGGCTTGTTCCCAAACGCAAAGTTACTGCAGCCAAGGCGGCGTGACTAATCGCAAACAAGGCTACGAGGCAGACCAACGCAATTCGCTTTTGCTTTTTTGACATCTCCATTCATCCTTTCCTTGCTTTGATATGTATACTGCTCTGACCAAATTAGTCGCTCGCTCTCCCCCCTTCCAGTTTATTTCATGAACAACGATGGCAGGAACGTAACCAGCGGCGGGAAATAGGCAATCAAAAACAGTACAACTATGATGCTGATCACAAAGGGAACCAAGTCCTTGGCGAATTTGTCAACAGGTAGTCCGCTGATCGCCGAACCGACATAAAGGCATGAGCCGACTGGAGGGGTAGCTAAGCCCAGAGCCAATCCAAACACCATGGTGACTGCAAAGTGTACAGTGTCGATGCCGATCTGTCTGGCAATGGGCAGGAAGATCGGTGTGAAGATCAGGATGCCAGGGATAGGGTCCAGAAAGGTGCCTACAACCACATAAGTGATGAGCATCCCGGCGGTAATCAATGCTGGACTAGTTGTAATAGACATGATGAACTCACCAATTGCCTCTGGTACATCGGCAATCGCCATGACCCAGCCAAGGACTACGGCCGCTCCGACGCACAGCATCACCGCCGCCAAACGACTGACTACTTCTTCACAGGCCTCTAGTAATACCGCTAAGGAAGGTGGGTTCTTGCGAACCATGATGCCGCCCACGATGGCTGCATAGACCACCGATATGTTGGCCGCTTCGGTGGGAGTGACAATTCCCCCTAAAATCCCACCCATGATAATGAGAGGCATCATCAGGGCGGGCCCTCCCTCCCAGAAAACTCTCGCTCTTTGCTTCCATGTCATTGACTCCCGCTTGGGAAATCCTTTGGTCTTGTAGAGGCTGACTGCCAATTGAGCTAATCCCGACAGGACGCCGGGAATGAAGCCGCCCAAAAACAAGCGAGGCACCGAAGTGCTTGAAGCCAGGGCCGCAACCACCATCAAGTTGCTGGGAGGAATAATCACACCGATAGTCGACGACGTCACTGTCACCGCCGTTGCATAGCTTTTCGTGTAACCCTCCTCGACCATCGCGGGTATGAGCAGACTGCCTACGGCGGCAGTATCCGCCACGGCAGCGCCGGTGATGCCAGCGAAAAACATGCTCACGACAATATTCACATGGGAGAGACCGCCTCGAATATGGCCGACGACAGCCTCGGCGCACTTAATTATCTTGTTGAACAAAGGCGTCAAGGACATGAGCGAGCCCGCCAACATGAAAAACGGGATGCACAAGAGGATGAAGTTATTGGCCCCTCCAAACATTCGCTGTGGAACGATAACCAGGGGGATGCCTGGGTGAAGGAACTTCAAGGTTACCATCGCGGTAATTCCCATCGAATAGCCAATGGGCACGCCCATGAAGATCAAGAGAAACAGGAGTCCAAGGAGTAACACTGATGTTTGCATTATTTGCCACCTCCAACCCGGTGTGCTCCGGACATTCCCTCGTTCAGATACTGGGAGAAATGGGCCAACCGGTTGAAGAAGGTCAACGCAATGCCAATGGGTAGCGACCAGTAAACGTAATCAAGACGCAGCTCCATGGCAGCCGAGACTCCTCCCCGACCCATGCGAACGAATTCCAGCCCCTCCCAAAACAACATCGCCAAAAAAGCGAGACTCAAGCATTCACCGATGATCGTAATGAAAATTGCAGCCTTCGCGGGGAGTTTCTCGACGAAATAAGTAATCCGAAACTGCGCATCCTGGTTTTCAGCAATGGCGATCCCCAAGAAGATCATCCAGACAAAGATGAAACGGGAAGCCTCCTCCGACCAGGCCAGGGGGAACTGAAAAAAATAGCGGGAAAGCACCCCAATAAAGACCAATACCGTTACGGCCAACAGCATGACAGTCGTGACTAACGTATTCGCCCTATTCAGTATCCTGTTCAAGTTGCCTATTCCCCCTTACTAGTGACGTTTTCGGTGTTTTTTATTTCTTGGAAACGGGGCAAATACCTGCTTAATTATCCAACGGCCGGCGAAGAAATATTCAGCGGCAACACATGGTTTTTTGATAATTCACTTTATTGGGAGGATTATGCGCCCTATATGCGTAATATCTTACTCAGCTCTGCCAGCATCTTGAAGCTGGTGCGACGGTGGGAGGTTTGAGCCATGCATAGACGCGCAACTCCGGGACGGGGGCCTTCCCGGCGGGCCGAGGGGATGCCCTGGTCGGGCGTACGGGAAATCCTTGATCTGGCACTGCAATGTCCTAATCCCATTCGTCTGGAGGTTGGGGAGCCGAGCTTTCCCACCCCAGCACACATCGTGGAAGGAGCCATGAAGGCTGCTCAGGACGGATATACCAAGTATACAGCCAATGCCGGCCTTTTCAGCTTAAGGACGGCAATCGCCAAACGTTACCACCGCCTGTACGGGGTCCAGATTGAACCGGAGCAAGTCGTCGCTACTGCGGGAGGAATTGCAGCCATCGCAACTTCTCTAATCGCCATGACCGACCCGGGGGACAGCATCCTTCTCCCCGACCCGTGCTGGCCAAACTACGAAATGCTCTGCGCTTTGCTTGGGCTTGGCGTGCAAAGATACCCGCTGCAGCCAAACGCCTTTGTCCCTGATATCGCCCAAGTGGAAGCCCAAATCGACGACCACACCCGGGTGCTAGTGATAAACAGCCCCGCCAATCCGACGGGAGCAGTGTTCGGGGAAGAGATCCTAAGAGAGCTGTTGCTGCTTGCCCAACAGTACAACCTTTTCATCCTTGCCGATGAAGTCTATGATGAGCTGGTCTTCACCTCCACACCCTACCGGTCCTTTCTCCAAGTAGCTGCCCATGACCCCCATAGGGTGATCGTTGTCAACAGCTTCTCGAAGACCTATGCCATGACCGGTTGGCGCGTGGGCTATGCCATCTGCCCGGAAGGGTTGTCAGTGACCTTAGCCCGACTTCAAGAAGCCTTCACTTCATCCCCCTGTGCGATCGCTCAAAAAGCTGCCGAGACAGCGCTAGAGGGATCCCAAGAGATTGTGACCGAGATGAGGGAGACTTACCGCAGACGCCGAGACATGTGCCTCATCGAGGCTGAGAAGCTCGGACTGAGGGTCATCAAGCCCGAGGGCACCTTCTACATGATGGTCGACATCCGCGAGTCTGCTCAACCCTCCCGGGATTTCGCCAAAGGCCTGCTTATGTCGGAATCAGTTGCGGTGGCGCCCGGTGATACCTTCGGCCCCCAGGGAGAAGGATTCATCAGAATATCCTTGGCGTCAACGGAGGAGGATCTGCGGAGGGGCCTGCAGCGAATCCATCGTTACCTGCGCAAGTCATCTGAGCAAATGTGAGAGGTGGTCATGCTATGGGAACCAAGGTATTTCGGGGAATAGCAGTGTTCCTGCTGATCTTGCTGTTGGTGCCAACTGCCCAAGGACAACGGAGCATCCTCCAAGAGATCAGCGAACGGGGAAAGATCATCATCGCCATCAACACCGGCGTGCGGCCCTTTACCTTCCGGGATGATAAAGGAGAACCGGCAGGTTTTTGCGTCGATCTCAACAGGCTCATCGGCGAGAAAATGGGGGTTGAAGTTGAATTCGTGGACTTGGACTGGGCAGGCCTGCTGCCGGCCCTCTTGGCAGGCCGGGTGGACATGATCGGCGACCGAATGTCGAACACCTTGGAACGGGCCAAGAGCGTAGCCTTCACCGACCCATATTTCCGCACAGGCACCATCGCCTACACTCGCACCAACACCCCCTTCACCTCTTGGCAAGACCTGAACGATCCTAAGATAACCGTAGGTGCAGCTTTGGGAGCAATTGGGGAAGTCCTTGCCGAGGAAAAGCTTCCCCTCGCCCAAAAGGCCGTCTTCAACTCTACGGCGGAGATGACCGAGGCGTTGATGGCCGGTCGGATCGATGCCGCCTTAGAGGATGATGTCCTCGCAGTGAGCGAGTCAGCCAAGGCTCCCGACAAGATGCGTGTGTTGGAAGGCTACCTGTATGTCGACACCTACGCCTTCACAGTCCGTCACGAGAATCCTGAGTTGCTGCGGTGGCTGAACCTGTTTTTTGAGCAAATCAAGCGTTCCGGTGAATTCGAAGCCATCTATGAAAAGTGGATCGGACCGTGGAACCCCATTCCCCAGAAACTTCTCTAATGGTTCGTTGACCCCCGGAAGCCTCCGGGGGTCCTAAAAACATCGGGGGTGCCGGTGGATGTTTGATGTGTTCCTATGGAGCATTCTCCGCAAATACACATCTGTTTTCCTGTTGGGATTCAAAAACACGTTCTGGATTTCCTTTGTCAGCATTGCCCTGGCCCTGATCGTCGGGATCTTAGTCGGTCTGGCCAAGCTTTCCCGGTTTCCTCTTGTGTCCAGACCCGTCAGCGCCTATGTGGCTTTCATCCGCTCAACACCACTCCTAGTGCAGATATACATCATTTTTTTCGGGTTGCCCCATCTGGGGATAACCATCCCGACCATCCAAGCAGGCATCCTCGCTTTGGTCCTCAACAGCGGCGCTTACATAGCCGAAATTGTCCGCGCCGGGATCCTGTCCATACCCAAAGGTCAAACAGAAGCTGCCCAGGCCATTGGGATGACGGGCCTGCAGATCAACCGTTTCATCATCCTGCCCCAGGCGCTGCGCAATGTGATCCCGCCCTTGTTAGGCCAGTTCACCTACCTGATCAAGGACACAAGTCTCTTGTCCGCTATCGGCATCCATGAACTGATCCGTGCAGCGAACGTAGTCAATTCCCGGGCGTTCCGACCTGTAGAGGCTTTCGCACCCATTTTTCTCAGCTACTTGCTGATTAACCTCATCCTGCTGTCCTTGGCCAAGATGGTAGACAGGTACACGACTGGAGGTGAGGCAAAATGGAGGTAGTCTTAAGAGTAACTCCTCACCTAATCCAGGGCATTTATTTGACACTATATCTCAGCATCGCCGGCATGGTCTTGTCCCTGCTCGTCGGTTTTATCGGCGGGATGATCCGCAGCGCTAGGGTGCCCTTGCTGTCGGCGTTATGGGGAGTACATGTGGCCTTTGTCCGCGGCACTCCATTCCTGCTCCTGATTTTCATAATATATTATGTCCTGCCGGCCTTCGGCCTTAGGCTTGGGGCTCAAAGCTCAGGCGTGTTAGGCCTCGTCCTCCACGAGGGCGCCTATATGACAGAAATCGTCAAAGGAGGCATCGATGCCGTTGACCGGGGTCAGGACGAGGCGGCTAAGGCCCTTGGTCTAACCTACATGCAGAAAATGCGGCATGTGATCCTCCCCCAGGCCATCCGCCTGATCTTGCCGCCATTGGCGGGGCAGTTTGTTCTATTGGTCAAAGCCACCTCCGTCGTATCACTAATCGGCATAACCGAGGTGACCCGGGTCGGTCAACAGCTCACCCAACGGGGTGAACACACTTTTGTCACCTTCGGGATGGTCGCCCTCTTTTACTTCCTGATCTGCTATCCGTTGGTCAGATTCTCTGACCAGATGGAAAGAAAGTTTTCCAAGTGGCTCGAGACGGCCTGAAGGGGGATGTCCATGATCACTGTGACCAAAGTAAACAAATGGTTCGGCAAGCTTCATGTCCTAAAGGATGTCAGCTTCAACGTGGCCAAGGGAGAGGTAATCGTTATCTGCGGAGTGAGCGGTTCGGGCAAGAGCACCCTCATCCGCTGCATTAACGGTTTGGAGAAAATCCAGGGAGGAACCATTACCGTTGACTCCATGAATGTACACGATCCGAAGACCGACATTAACTTGGTCCGTAAAGAGGTGGGGATGGTCTTCCAAAGCTTCAACTTGTTTCCCCACATGACCGCGTTGGAGAACCTCACCTTAGGCCCCCGGGAAGTCCGCAAGATGCCAAAGAGCCAAGCGGACCAGATAGGCCTCGAGTTGCTCGCTCGGGTGGGGCTTGCAGACAAAGCCCATTCCTACCCGGCTTCCCTGTCCGGCGGCCAGCAGCAGCGGGTGGCTATAGCCCGAGCACTAGCCATGCAGCCAAAGGTGATGCTGTTTGATGAGCCCACATCGGCCCTGGACCCAGAGATGATCAAAGAAGTCCTTGACGTGATGATCCAACTGGCCGATGATGGGATGACCATGCTGGTGGTTACCCATGAAATGGGTTTTGCCCGGAAGGTGGCCCATCGGATAATCTTCATCGACGGAGGAACCATCGTCGAAGAGGCCCCTCCCGATGCCTTCTTCACCGAACCGACGCAGGAAAGAACAAAGAGGTTTTTGGAGCAAATCCTTCCTGTATAGACCGTCGATCAGACCCGTGGGCCCGACCGACGGTGTTGGTTCTATAGGGCTTGTCCAAAGCGACGGCCAAAGTCCCGGCAAACATCGAGGGCATCGGCATCTGGCATCCACAAGACCCGGCAGCCCTCATCGACCACTTCAAATCCTGCTTCCTCCAGGTCCTCCGTTATTAGCTTGACGCTTTCACCGCTCCATCCATAACTTCCGAAAGCAGCCGCCTTCTTGGCGCTGAACCTCAGCCCCCTGATCATTTCAAAGAATGCACCGACGGAAGAGAGATAACGTCGATTGATCGTTGGGGAGCCAACCAAAACCGCCTTAGAACGGAAAACCTCAGTAATGATGTCGTTCTTGTCCTCTTTGCCCGCATTCATCAGCTTGATCGTTGCCGAGCCATCAGTCTCTTGAATGCCCTTGGCGATGGCTTCCGCCATCTTCCGGGTGGAATTCCACATGGTATCGTAGACGATGGTAATTTGGTTTTCTTGATAGCTATCAGCCCATGCCAAGTACTTCTGCACTATTTGCATCGGCTCCCTTCGCCAGACAACACCATGGCTGGGGCAAATCATGTCCACCGGCAACCCAAGATCCAACAGTTCATGGATCTTCTTAGTGACTTGACTGCTGAAGGGCGTCAGGATATTGGCGTAGTACTTGATGGCTTCGGCAAACAGTTCACATTGATCGACCAGATCGTTGTACAACAGCTCAGTGGCATAATGTTGTCCGAAGGCGTCATTGCTGAACAGAATGTTCTCGCCGGTCATGTAAGTAAACATGGAGTCGGGCCAATGGAGCATCGGGGCCTCGACGAAGACCAGGCTTGTGCTGCCCAGCTGGAGAGTATCGCCGGTCTTGACAGGAACGAAATTCCAGTCCTGATGATAATGCCCCTGGAGTGACTTGATACCGTTTCTAGTGCAGTAGATAGGCGTATCTGGAATCTCCCTCATCAGCATCGGCAGGGCGCCGCTATGGTCGATCTCCGCATGATTGATGATGATGTAGTCGATTGCGTCTAAATCCACCGTCTGCTTGAGGTTGGCGACGAATTCTTCGGCAAAGGGCAGCCAAACGGTGTCGATAAGGACCGTCTTTTCGTCCCTCACCAAGTAGGAGTTGTAGGATGAACCCCGCCAAGTCGAGTATTCCTCGCCATGGAACGTGCCGAGCTCCCAGTCTACTTTACCAACCCAGGATACTCTATCAGTTATTTTCTTGGTCATTTGCATCGGCAAAACTCCTCGGTATGTAATTTACATGGACAAATGCCCTGTTAGATCTTCCCCAATTTCAAGAATGGCACGCCGGAGAACTTCTGTCAGCAGGGCTCCATCTTCCTCGTCAAAGATGAAAGGCGGGCTTATCTGCAAGTGATCGCCGGCAAGCCTAGGAGCCGTCCCTTGCACCCCGGGGATAACGATGACCCCTAGTTCCATAGCCCGTTCGGCAACTCGTTGGGCAAAGCCGATCTCCCTCGGGAATGGCTCCTTTGTTGCTTTGTCCTTGACCAGTTCGACGCCCAAGAGCATTCCCTTGCCCCGAACTTCGCCAACGTAGGGCAGATCTAAGAGCCCCGCGAGTCGCTGAAGGAGAATCGCGCCCATTTCAGCCGAGCGCTGAATGAGGTTGTGCTTTTGAATATACTCCTGAACAGCATCGCCAATGGCACAGCTTAGGGGATGCCCCGTGTAGGTATGACCGTGATAAAAAACCTTCCCTTTATCCCAAAAGGTACGCCACACCTTTTCCGAGATAATGACCGCGCCCAGCGGTGCATATCCCCCGCTGAGGGCCTTGCCGGTAGTGATAATATCCGGGACAACATCCCAATGGTCGATGCCAAAGTTCTTCCCAGTCCGCCCAAGGCCGGTGATGACCTCGTCGGAGATCATTAGGATATCATGTTCATCACAAATGGAGCGGATGATGGGATAATACTCGGGCGGAGGGGTTACTGCCGTGGCCGACGTCCCGATGATCGGCTCAGCCATGAATCCAGCGATGGCCTCCACACCCTCTAGATGGAGGACCCGTTCCAGTTCCCAGGCACACTGAACGCGACACTCGGGATATGTCTTGCCCAAGGGGCAGCGATAGCAGATGGGGGCGCATATATGGGGGAAACCGAGGAGCAACGGCAGGAAAGGCTCCCGCCACTGGGTTCGTCCGGTGATGGACAAGGCTCCAATAGTGTTGCCATGATATCCTTGCCACCGGCCAACAAATTTGTATTTTCCTCCTTTTCCTCTCGCCAAGTAATACTGCCGGGCCAACTTGAGAGCTGTCTCTGTAGCTTCCGAGCCGCCACAGCAGAAGAAGACTTTGACCTCGCCCATGCCTTTCGGGGCCATGGCGGCCAGCTTGTTGGCCAGGTCTATTTGGGGTCGGGAAGTGCCGGTTCCGCTGTAGGCAAAGGCAAGCCGCCTTGCCTGCCTAGCTGCCACCTCAGCGATCTCCTCAACGCCGTGGCCGATGTTCACTACCGCAATGCCGCCTGCGGCATCCAGATAGCGGTTCCCCTGTTCATCAAAGAGGTAGACTCCATCCCCCTGGTCCATGATCGGATAGTCCCTTGTCATGTCGCGATAAAATACTGGACTCTTTTCGGGATAATCTAACACGTGTTCCCCTCCTTCTGGTTGAGCTTGACCAATATCCTGCCTTTGCTGTCCCTTAGCAGCAGCGCCCACCCCTTCTCCCTAATCCTTGATTTCAACGATTAACTCAACTTCCACCGGAGCCCCGAAGGGCAGTTCCGCCACCCCCAAAGCGGCCCTTGCATGCTGTCCTCTCTCACCGAAGACTTCCAGGAGCAAATCGGATGCTCCGTTGATCACCCGGGGCTGCTCGCCGAACCCTTCAGCGGAGGCAACGTATCCAGTGACCTTGACGACGCGCTTGATTCGATCGAGGCTCCCCAAAACAGACTCCAGGCAGGCCAAGCAGTTTAGAACCGCAACCCTGGCCGCCTGATAGGCTTCTTCAGGGCTCACTTCCCGCCCTACCTTCCCTTTTACTGTAAGTACGCCGGCAACAGTGTTGGTCTGACCAGAGGCGAAGGCCAACTTGCCCGCAACAACGGCCGGCACATAGGACGCAGCCGGTTTGGGCGTTGGTGGGACTTCTAGGCCCAGCTGAGCAATACGATCGTAGACAGACATGGCTTAGGCTCCCTTCTGATTACAAATTACTCTTGAATCCCATCAGACAAACCCAGACCAGCTCTCCCATCAGGACTATCTCTCGCCGCTATAGCTGGCCCGAGTCTTTGCTGTCGGCCAATGTTCAGGACCGCCGAGACAACCCCATCCTATCCGAAGTCTTTTTGAGTTTTGAATCGCGCTTCTTTGTTTGAATTCTTCGGCGCCTCAGTTCCATTTCCTGCGCCAGTTGTTCACACGGGTATATGAGCTAACAAATAGGGAGGAACCCCACGGCTCCCCCCTTGGCAAGCTTTCGTCAAGCGACGAATCACTAGATCTGGTGTCTGTTCTTCATCGACTGATATACCCTCTGGACGGCAAGCTCAACCCCAGCCCGGCACAGATCGATGTCCTGCTGCTCGGCGACGGCCAACGCCGCTCTGAGAGCGTTCTCCAGTTTATGCCTGATCACATCGAAGACGTCTTCCTTGGTCCGCCGCATCGCGGTCAGAGAGCGGGAGTATTCCTCCATGGAAGCTACTACACCGCCGGAATTAGCGATGATATCGGGGATGACAGGGATATTGCGGCTGTTCAAAACATCCATCCCATCGAGGGTAATGGGAACGTTAGCTGCCTCTACGATGAGCTTGGCTTGAGCATCCTTGGCCTCCTCGACGCCGATTACGTGTCCGGCGGCGGCAGGGATTAAGATGTCCACTGGCAGTCGCAGCAGCTGTTCGTTGGAAAGGCTTTGCGCTTCAAAACCAACGACCGTTCCCTTCTTAGCCGCGTGCTCCAACAGTTGATCAACCCGAATGCCGTTGGCATCATAAAGGCCGCCATAAATATCGCTGATGCCCACCACCTTTGCGCCCATCTCATAAATGTACTTGGCCACATGACTGCCCACGTTGCCAAAGCCCTGGACGGCAACGGTCATCTGAGAAAGATCCTTTCCCATGACCTCTTCAACATAAAGCTTGGTCACCCAAGCAACGCCCAGGCCCGTAGCTTCCTTGCGACCGGGAAGCCATCCGGCCACCCCTTCGGCTTTGCCCGTTACTGACGCCGGGTCCTGGGTATGGTTGTAGATGATCGCCATCTCCGTCGGCCCGGTTCCCATGTCCGGAGCGGGCACGTAAATATGTTGGCGGAACAAATCTCCGTACAGTTTAGCGTACTTTTCGATGACGCTGCGGGCAATGACCCTCATGAAGCCCCAATCATCGGACTTCTTGCCGTACTTAGCCAAGAGCTGCGACCAATCAACCCGGATTCCGGTCTTCCCACCGCCAAATTCAATGTCGCAGGCTGCTGTCTTCAAGGTCATTACCCGGGCCAGCTCGATGGTCTCATAAATGTCCACATTCGCGTCTAAACGGATGCCGCCTTTGTACGGTCCCCGCGCATTATTATGCAGACAGAGGATCCCAGGGAAAATGACCGTTTCACCTAATACGTTGCAAGGCAGTTTGAACAACCGAACTTCTTGGGGATCACAGATGGCGTTGGTTTCTTCCTCCGAAAGGCCAAGCCGCCTGCAGCTGTCCTTCATGTAAGCAATGGACTTCGTCACCGGTTCTTGAAAGGGAACAATGCGTTGCACTTAAGTTCATCTCCTTCCTCAAGTCCCTACAACACAACTCGATTAAAGATATGCTGTCCCTCCGCGGTGTTACCCCCTTGTACTCGGATACCAGCATGCACAGTGCCTTTGCACCCTGACCGGAGTTTTTCCATGTAGTTTCAATAGGCCAGGCCAAGATCCTGCAAACCGGCGCGTTTTTTTTCTCGACTGTGAAAGAGAAGAAGAGCGGAAGGAAGCCTGGCCCTGAACGGGCCAGGCCAAAGATTAGCCTTGCACTACTTGCCGGGCGGCATCTTGCAGACGATTGAGGACCTCATCCACATCAGCAAGGGTATAAGCGGTGGAAAAACCGTGGTGGGCTGCCTTACCGCCATAATCCGCGATGTAGACGCCATTCTTGATGGCTGCCGCGGTAAACTTGAGGGACAGCTCTGGGTCGCTCTTGGCAGCTTCCCGATAGTTGGTCACTTCATCATCGATCCCAAAATACATGCCGAAGCGGGCGCCTAATCCCTGCACCCGTCCTAGACCCGTTTCCCGAAAGATCTGGTCTAGTCCATCGTAAAACCGATCAGCCAGCTGATTTACATAGTCAAAAAAGCCGGGGCTATCAATTTCCTCGAGACAGGCCAAGGCAGCCAAAACGGGAACCAGGTGCCCATTGTAGGTGCCGCTGTGCTCCGACCGCCCGATGGGTCGCAGGTGGTCCATGAATTCCTTTTTGCCTCCGAAGACGCTCAAGGGATAGCCGCCCGCGACGCACTTGCCGATGGCGCAAAGGTCCGGAACCACTTGAAAGTATTCCTGGGCGCAGCCCCGATTAGTCCGGAAAGCAGACAGGACTTCGTCGAAAATGAGCAACACATCGTTCTCGCTGGTCAATCGGCGTAAGGCCTCCATGTAGTCCCTGGTGGGAACGATGCAGCCCGAGTTGTAGTTGATGGGTTCGAGGATGACTGCCGCCACATCATCTTTGTGCTTCTTAATGGCTTCTTCCACGGCCTCCAGATCATTGAAGGGAACGACAATGATTAAGTCGGCGATAACACCTGGAATGCCCCCGGACTGGCAATAAGGGGTGGGGGAGTCGGGGGGGCCCGCCTGGTGCAAAGGTGGTGCCGAACTGAACTGAACGTAATCATGATACCCATGGAAATGGCCTTCAAACTTAATGATCTTATCCTTGCCGGTGATCTCCCGCGCCAACCGCAACAAGTGCATGGTTGCTTCCGTACCTGAACAAGTGAACCGGACCTTCTCCATCGCCGGGACCATGCTGCAAAGCTTCTGGGCTAATTGGCTTTGATACTCTGTCTCATACGAGCAAATCACCCCCATGTCGAGGGCCTTTTCCACCGCAGCACGAAGCTTGGGGTGATTATGCCCCAAGATGGTTGCTCCATGGGAATTGTTAAGATCATACAGCTCGTTGCCGTCTACATCCCAGACCTTTGGCCCATCGCCTCTCGCCATAAACAAGGGTCGGCCGATGGCCCGATTGACCCTGATTGATGAGGACACTCCTCCCGTCATGTACTTGCCGGCATAGTCCGCTAGTTCCTGTGAACGCATGGGCTTCTCCCCCTCCTCACTAGCTAGATGAAGGGTGCGGGGCCCCCCGCACCCGACAGCTCAAAAAGGTTTCGTCTCCGCCAGCATTTGGGCTTTGATCGTCTCCACAACCTCAAAGGTCCTCTGGACCAGCTCTTCCCCTACAACCGTCTTCAGCCAATCGACCACCGGCTTTTGCGAGGCTTCCTTGAAGAGTTCTTTCTCCTCCGCGGTGGGGAGATAAATCTCCATGCCTTCCTCCCGCAGGATGTCGAGAATCGAAATACGGTTCTGGTATGTACGTCCACCAGTCTCCACTTTGGCCGCCAGACGGGCTCCGGTGAGAATGATCGTTTTTAGATCGTCGGGTAGACTCTGATAGAAGTCTTCGTTGATTAGCATGGAATTGACACCCAATACGTGTTCATCGACCGTCAGATACTTTTGCACCTCATAGAGTCGCTGATCCCAGATGACGCTGACAGGGTTTTCCTGGCCGTCCACCACCCCCTGCTGCAAAGCCGAATAGAGCTCGGCAAAAGAGATCGGAGTTGCACCCGCCTTCAAGCCCTCAACGTACTTGATGAAGAGAGGCGTGGCCATGACCCGTAATTTGAGACCCTCAAAGTCCTTGACCTCTTTGAGAGGTCGAACATTATTCGTCCAGCACCTAAACCCGTAGGAGGCCCCGGCCAGAAACCTCACCCCAGTGTTCTCGATCAAACCCCTATTGATCACTTCCTGGAAAAACTCGCTGTCGTAGAACCGCAGGCCCACCTCTTCGTTTGGGAACAAGTAAGGGATGGAAGCAACGAGGAAGGGTTCATAGTAGGAGGCCATAGCTCCCTCATCCCCTTGAGCCATTTGCAAGGTCCCAGTCATTACCGATTGGAAAAGCTCCTCCATCCCTCCCAACTGACAGGCAGGATAGATTTCCACCTTGATTCGACCGCCGCTTTCTGCTTCCACGTATTGTTTAAACACGTTCCAGCCTTGATCTAGCGGTGTGCCGATTGGCTCCACATGACCCATCTTGATTTGGTAGACTTGCTGTGCACTGGAACCCAGGGATAGAACCATCAACAGCCCTAGCAACACCAAACAGAACCCTCTTGTCTTAACCATGACAATCCCCCCTTCTGTGTCTTGCCTATCCGGCTCCCTGGACAAGCTATGAGTCCCTCCGCCCCCTTTCAACTTCGACTATCGAAAACCAGCGGCGCTCGGCAGCCAAAGGCTCAAAGCCGGAACATAGGTGAGGGCCAAGAGAACCGCGATTTCCACTAGATTGAAGGGCACGACCGCCTTAATCAATTCCTCCAGCGAGCATTTGCCAATAGCCACTCCCAGGAACAGCCCAGTACCTACCGGCGGCGTGTTAAGTCCAATCAACAGGTTGACGCACATGACAACCCCAAAATGTAAGGGATGTATACCATAGCTGAGGGCAATGGGATGGAGGATGGGAGCAAAGATGAGGATGGCTGGGTATGTATCAACAAAACAGCCGATGACTAACAAGATGATGTTCACAAGCATCATGAATATGAAAGGACTGTCAGTTAAACCCGTTAGCGCACCTCCGATGAGCTGGGGTATGTTCTGGGTGGTCAAGACCCAGGAGAAACCCTTGCTAGTGCCGAGGATCAACGCAATCATGGCGCTGACCTTGACCATGTTAAGGAATATGTCGGGCAGGTCCCGCCAGGTAATGGTGCGGAAAACGAATAAGCACACGACCATTGCATACAAGCTTGCTACACCAGCTGCTTCGGTGGCGGTGAACACCCCGGTCAAGATCCCGCCGATGATGATCAGAGGCATGAGCAGGGCCAGGAAACCTTCTTTAAGAATGGTAAGCGCCTGACGAAAAGGGATAGCATGTTCCCGCTTCTCGTATCGTCGCTGACGGCTAATGAAGTAATGGACCACCATCAAGCCTAAGCCCATTAGGAGTCCAGGAACAGCCCCGGCCAAGAAAAGCCCCCCGATGGAAATCTGCCCGACTGCCAGCGCATAGATAACAAAGGTCAAGCTGGGGGGGATAATCGGGCCGATAATGGAGGATGCGATTGTTATCGCCGTACTGTAATCCCGTTCATACCCCTTCTCAACCATAGCCGGAATTAAGACCGAACCGAGGGCGGTTGTATCAGCCGTGGCCATGCCTGTGATCCCGGCAAAAAGGATGCTTGCCAGGATGTTGACATGGCCCAACCCGCCGGTGATCCGGCCCACCGCCAGATCCGAGACATCCAGAAGCATTTTCGTGATGCGGCCCCTTAGCATGATGTCGCCCGCCAAGATAAACAAGGGCATGGATAGCAAAGGGAAGGAGTTCAATCCCGCGAACATGTTGCGAGGTATTTCGGTAAAGGAAGTACCCTGAACGGCTAGAGCTACCATGGTCGCCAGACCGATACAAAACGCGATCGGAATGCCCATCATCAGAGTCACTGCTAAGACACCGATTAAGATAAAGACGTTCATTTGCTACCCTTCCCTTCTTGCACCTTGTCCGTTGCGACTTCAATCAGCTCCGAACCGATGGAGGCTAAGCACAACGTACCCATCAGGACGGCAGCGACCGGAATGCTGAGAAAAGGAATTGACATGGATATCCGTAGAGCAGGGGTCCTGATGCGGGCCATTTTCATCGCCAAGACCCACCCGTCTTTGCCCATCACCGCCAGAAACATCAAAACGGCTATGTTGCCAATAATGTTGACGATCCTACGGGGCCGACCCGACAACCGGTCCACAATGAACGTCATGCGTACATGGGCATTCTCCTGTTGGACATAATAGGTTCCAGTCAAAGCGGACCATATGAGCAAGTAGGTGGCGACCTCACTAGTCCAAGCCAATGGGTTGTTCAGGACATAGCGGAAGAAAACCCCTAAGATAACGGTGATAAACATGGCGACACCCATGATGACAGTCAGACCACGCAAGAGGGCGTTCACTATTTGCCCGAATTGCTTTCCAACCATATAATCACCTACCCACACGAGTTTATCGCATCTAATCATTCTTCTCCGACTATTTTTATGCCTTTCAATTCTTTTGTTTTAGTTGTGGAGTTCTTGTCCCAGAGCAACCGCGCCAGGGAGACTTGTTGCCCAAAGCCTGATCTCGTTCCTGAGCAACTCCAATTCCATCAGACAGGAGATCCCCACGCGAAGGGTGAATAGACAGGGAAGAAAGGCAATTCAGCAACCAGGAGCGACAACGAGTGGAAAGGGGTCCTGTGCGATGGCAAACTTTATTGATTATCGCAGTGATACGGTAACTTTACCGACGAAGGCAATGTTAGAGGCAATCATGAACGCCCCCCTGGGAGACGACGTTAAGAACGAAGACCCTTCAGTCAACCGGCTCCAGGAGATGGCTGCGGAGATGATGGGCAAAGAGGCCGCTCTTTTGGTCACCAGCGGCACTGCCGGTAATCTGACCGCGATTGCCTCCCATACCCAGAAGGGCGACGAGGTAATCATGGAGGCCAATGCCCACATCTTCACCTCCGAGGCTGGGGGAATAGCCGCGGTCGCCAACTGTATGCCCCACCTGATTCCTGGTGACAAGGGCGCTTTGGATCCGGATGACGTGAAGAAGGCCATACGGGACAAGAATAACGAGCACCACCCCCGCACCAGCCTCATCTGCCTCGAAAACACCCATAACGGCGCCGGCGGCACCGTCATCAGCATCGAGCAGATGAAGGCCATCAAAGAAGTTGCCGCGGAGCATGGTCTAAAAGTACACCTAGACGGAGCGAGGATTTTCAATGCCGCCATCGCCCTTGGGGTTGAGGCGAAGGAGATCGCAGCCCAGGCAGACTCGGTCACTTTCTGTCTATCGAAGGGTCTCAGCTGCCCTGTCGGGGCCGTGTTGTGCGGCACTAAGGAATTCATCGCCAAGGCGCGTCGGGTGCGTAAAGTGCTTGGCGGCGGAATGCGCCAGGCAGGGATCATCGCCGCCCCGGGGATTGTCGCCCTGCAAACGATGATCGATCGCCTCGCAGACGATCACGCCAATGCCAGGGTGCTGGCTGAGGCTTTGGTCGAACTGCCCGATGTCGAGCTCGACTTGTCCACCGTCCAGACCAATATCATTCGCTTCAAAGTGAAAAGTGGCGCAGCAGCCTTTGTGGATAAGCTGGCCGCGAAAAATATCCTAGTTCATCAAGTCAGCGAATCAGCTATCCGCATGGTGACCCACCGGCACATCTCCCGGGATGATGTCCTGTATACGATCGATGTCTTGAAGAGCTTGTCTTAGCAGACTGCGGTCGGGGAATTCCCCGACCGTTTTCGTTCCGCCCCCAGAGCAGTCTGGCGCGCCAACAGCTCGGAATGTCTCCTGAGCCTGATAATCCATCGGCCGCCACCACGAAGGGGACCTTCCCAGTCCCCGGAGCGTCACACTACCTTCTCAAGTCACTTTCCATCCTCAAGAATACATACGGCCCTCACAGGGGCTCCATCAGTCCCCATCAGTCGCAAGGGCAGGATGGCCACTAACGCTCCATCAGGGACTAGTTCCAGGTTGGTCAGGCCCTCAACGATGATCACTCCTGCTGACAGGAACATCCTGTGGACTAAAGTGTCTACCTCAACATGGAGGGAGGGTTGTTCAACTCCGAGCAGAGAAACGCCCAGGTCAATGAGCCACTGGGCACAGTCAGGCTCAATGGAGGGAAAAGCGGTGAAAAAACCGTCATTGATCCGTCGGCTCCAGCCAGTCTGGAGCAGGACCATCCCTCCATTCTGAACAGCCTCTTTGTAAGGCAACAGGGTTTCCCTGCTAATCCGCGCGCCGGGCTCCAGCTGCCCCAAGGGGATCACGCGGGCTTTGCCCACACAGCGATCGAGGGCAATCATCTCCAGGGAAGGCCCACCTTGGATGTAATGGCAGGGAGCATCCATATGGGTGCCGCTGTGGGTACCCATAGTGATCGTCGCTATCTGATACTCACAGCCGACATCGGGCCGGATCTGCACCGGCGGGTCCCCTGGCCAGGTCGGCAAATCCGGGGACAGGGGCAAAGTTAAGTCAACGATTCGCAACAGTATCCCTCCTGCCATGCGCGCTAAAGTCACCTTCGGCGGTCTTCATCTCCGATCCTCCAAGTGCCCGGGGAACAGGGACTTCGCCATCAACTGCGCCTGACAACCTAGTTGACTTTGTGCTCCATAGATCGAATAGGCACTATGTTCTTCCCTTTTCGGTACTTATGCGTTTGCAGGAATTGGCTAGTCATTGTTGAACATCTACATCACATTCACTCTTGAAAGGAGTGGTAATACAAGCTGGTCGCAGCGCTCTCATAGTAATTGTCGGCTGAACGGAACAGCATCCGCGGGCGGAATGGACCCTGTCGATGCGTTCAAGATTGCCAAAGTATGGCATATTCATCTCCTCCGTGACCGTTGACTTTGAACCATACAAGCATATCGTCGGCGGCCCCCACTGGGCTGCCTCGCTAGACCGAAATCCACGGGGATGGGAGAGGCAGAGCATTGAACACGGTCTTGCAACTTGTTTTCAGCGGAATCGCAATGGGTTTTGTTTACGCTTTATGCGCCCTCGGCATCGTCCTGATTTACAGCTCGGCAGGTGTAGTCAACTTTGCCCAGGGCTCTTTGGTAATGCTTGGAGCCTACATCGGCGTAACCTTCCTTACTAAAGCAGGGCTCCCGGTGATATGGTCGGTCATTTGCAGCGCGATCATCATGGGTTTCGTTGGGATTTTGTTTGAACGAATCGCGTATTACCCCCTACGAGACCAGGGAACGACCATTGTCATTATCAGTACCATTGGGGTGTCGGTTTTCCTGAATGACGGCGTTTACGTCCTCTGGGGCAGGGCTCCCTTATTCTTCCCACCTCTTCTTGGCGGGCCGCCTTTAGAACTACTCGGGGCCAGGATCCCGCCGCAGAACATCGCTATCGCCGCCATCACGATGGCACTGCTTCTTTTCCAGACCGTATTCTTCAAGCGCACCTGGCTGGGACGCAAGATGCGAGCAGTGGCGCAGGACCAAGATACAGCGGCCCTGATGGGCATCAAGGTGCCACGGATGATCGATTTCACCTTCGCCTACAGCACTATTTTAGCGGCGATCGCCGGTATTTTTGCCGCACCCCTGTTTTTCGTTTCGCCAGCCATCGCCCAGATTCTCTCCAAGGCCTTTGCTTCCACCGTAGTAGGGGGATTCGGCAGCATCCCCGGGGCCATTATCGGAGGACTTTGTGTCGGGTTGACAGAGACTTTCGCCGCCTACTATCTGTCTTCCGCCTACCGGGATGCGTGGGCTTTCTTGCTCCTCATCCTCTTCCTGCTGGTTAGGCCCCAGGGCATATTCGGCGAAATCGTGGCCGAAAAGGTCTAGCGAAGGGGGGCAATACGAGTGCAAGTGACTAGTGTAATCAACCGCAAGAGCCTTTTTTATCTGGCGCTAATCGTGATCGCCGCGCTAATCCCCCAAGTCGTCCAATCCAGGTATTACATGAGCGTCCTCAACTTGGCTGCAGTCTACTTGATCCTGGCGGCGGGCCTAAACATCTACCTTGGCTACACCGGCATGATGGGCTTCACCCAGGTCGCCTTCTGGGGTATTGGCAGTTACGCATCAGCCCTGGGCATGATCAACCTGAAGATGCCCTTCTGGACGGCACTGCCCTTTGCGGCCTTGTTTACGGGGCTCATCGGGTTTTTGCTGGCCATCCCCAGCATGCGCCGACTGAAGCGGTTCTACTTGTCTGTAACCACTATCGGCTTTGTGGAAATAACCAGGCTGATCTTGGAGAACTGGGAATCCCTCACCAAGGGCGCTGACGGTTTGCCAGGCATTCCCCGACCGGTGCTTTGGGGGATTAGGTTCAACACCCCTCACAAGTTCTACTACATCTCCCTGTTCTTCGTCATCGTCCTAACGGCTCTGTCGTACATCATCAAGAACTCCCGGGTGGGGCTGGCTATGCAAGCCATCCGGGAAGATGAACTGGCAGCGGAAGTGATCGGCGTCAACACCTTTCGCTACAAAGTCTTGGCCTTCACCCTTAGCGCTGTTTACGGCGGTGTAGCCGGAAGCCTCTATGCCCACTTCGTAGGCTACATCAGTCCCAATGTCTACGTATTTCAGGAAGCCGTAACCGTCTTGTGCATGGTCCTCATCGGCGGTTCGGGTTATGTAGGAGGACCTATTATCGGTGCCCTACTACTCACCATCGTGCCCGAGTGGCTGCGGTTCATGAACGAGTATAAGGCCTTGGTTTACGGGGCTGCCGTCGTCGTGATGGCAGTCTACATGCCCAGGGGCATCTTGGGAGCCACGGAGACGATCCGAGCCAGGATCAGACAAAGGTTCTTCGGCGAAAAAAAGGCGTCGGTTTATCCTGGGCAATAGACGCTTTTGGGGGTAGCTATAGATGGAATACATCCTAGAAACAAAAGGAGTTACCAAACGCTTCGGAGGACTAGTAGCCGTCGATGCTGTCGACTTTCAAGTCAGTCGAGGGGAGATTCGAGGTCTAATTGGGCCTAACGGCTCGGGCAAGAGCACTTTGCTCAACTTGATCAGCGGTGTTTACGTACCCGATGAAGGCGACGTCTATTTCAACGGCGAGCCGATCACCCGGCTTGCGCCCCATCGGATCGCCGAGCTGGGCATTGCTCGCACCTTCCAGAACAACCGCCTATTCCTCAATTTAAGCATTCAGGAAAATGTGATGGTGGGCCAACACTGCCGCACCAAATCGGAACTGTCCCACGCCCTGTTTCGACCGCGCAGCGCAAAGACAGAAATGCTGCAAACCAAGGAGAAGGCCTTGGCATGCCTCGATTTCGTTGGGCTCAATCGTCCACCCGAGTTCATCACTGCCGGGCTTCCCCACGGGGAGAGACGGCTCTTAGAAATCGCCAGGGCCTTGGCCACGGAACCTCAGGTGATCTTGTTAGATGAACCCGCCACGGGAATGAACCCTAGCGAGAAGGAACGGATCGTCGATGTGATCCGCAAGATCCGCGACGCGGGCATCACGGTAGTCATCATCGAACACAATATGCCGGTGGTCATGGGCATTTCCGACCGGGTAACCGTCCTCAACTTCGGTCGCAAGATCGCTGAAGGAACCCCGAAGGAGATCCAACACAATCCGGACGTGATCGAAGCTTATCTCGGGGAAGACGATGAAGAGGAGGGATCCGACGATGCTGCTCAAGCTCGAGAATCTTAGCAGTCATTACGGCACCGTACAAGCCCTCTCGGACGTCAATCTGTATGTGGATGAAGGGGAGATCGTTACTTTGATCGGCGCCAACGGGGCAGGGAAGACGACCCTCCTGAGGGTAATCTCGGGACTTGTCAGGCCCAGCCGGGGACAGGTTGTTTTTGCCGATCAAAGGATCGACCAGCTGCCTCCCGATGAGATCGTCCGCATGGGCATCGCCCATGTCCCGGAAGGACGGATGGTCTTCCCCGCCTTCACTGTTCGGGAAAACCTCTTGATCGGCGGTGTCAACCGCTTAGACCAAGGCAGGCCGAGGGAAGAAGTCGAGGCGGAAATGCAACAGGACCTGCAGGCGATTTTCAAGCTGTTTCCCCGCCTGGAGGAACGAATTAGCCAATATGGGTGGAGCTTGAGCGGAGGCGAACAGCAAATGCTGGCCATAGGGCGGGGTCTGATGGCAAGGCCCAAGCTCCTCCTGCTCGACGAGCCCTCCCTAGGATTGGCCCCCTTCCTAGTCAAGGAAGTGTTCTCCATCATCGAGACTATCCGTGAGCAGGGAACCTCGGTCTTGCTGGTTGAACAAAACGCCAGGATGGCCCTCAGGGTGGCCGATCGGGCTTATGTCTTAGAGACGGGCAGCATCGTCCTGGAAGGACCCGCGAAGGCGCTCCTCCATGCAGACGAGGTGCGCAAAGCTTACCTAGGGGGCTAGATGAGGACCGGGGGGAAAGGCGCCGTCCGCTCCGCTCCTTGGTCGTTTCCTGGAGGGAATGTTTCTCGATCGTTCTCAATGATCTGGTTACTATCCTTAAAAAGCAAAATAATGTGCTGTTAGCAGGGATGTATTATCGATTAGAGAATATATGACTTGACTCGATTATTGGAAAGGGGAGGTAAAAGGATGCGCCGACTCATCTTCGCTATTACACTCCTGACGTTAGTCATGGGCCTGTGGGGGCCAGTCTCCGCTGAAAAGTGGGTTGAGATCGAAGAGTTTACCATCGGCAAAGTACTGCATATGACGGGAGACGTCGCGTTAACTGGGGAGAAGCAGCGCCAAGGACTCGAGCTTGTCCTCGATCAGATCAACGCCGCCGGAGGCATCAACGGGGTGCCCATCAAGGTCATCTACGAGGACGACATGGGGACGAATCCGGGGGCCATTTCCGCCTTGAACAAGCTCCTCTATGACCATGAAGTGGTTGTTACCTTCGCGACCGTTCGCAGCACCATGGTCCACGCCCTCGCGCCAATCATCGCTGACGAGGAGATTCCAGCGATCTTCGGCGGCAGCGCATGGTCCCTCAGCGAACTGCGCAACCCGTGGATGTTCCGCGTTCGCTGCGACGACCGGACCGTCGGCACCGCCATGGCCAAGTTCCTGGTGGAAGGCCTCGGGCATAAGAAAATCGCCGCCCTCCACGACTCGGACTCCTTCGGCACCGGCGGCTACCAGGAGACTGCCCGGGCCTTGAAAGAGCTGTATGACATCGAGCCGGTCACGGTGCAGAAGTATGCTTCGGGGACCAAGGATTACACCGCCCAGTGGATGGCCATCAGAGACAGCGGCGCCACCGCCGTCTTCGGCTGGGGAACCCGCTCCGAGGATGACGGGATCATTCTCCGGCAGCGAAAGGAATTGGGATTGGATCACTTGGACTTCGTAGGTTCCGCCTCCTACTCGACGCAAACCACCCGGGACATCGCCGGCGACACGGTCTATGGCGTCTACAGCCTGGCCGACTTTAGCTGGACCAACACCGATCCTTATCAGCAGGAGCATATCAAACAGATGAACGAGAAGTGGGGGATCATGCCCGATACGGATACTACTTGGACCAGCACGGGCATGCTCATTCTGGCCGACGCCATTAAACGGGCCGATGTGCTGAAGACCGAGAACGGCAAGCACTACATGCGCCCCCTCGAGGAGACCCGCAAGCGCATCCGGGATGCCCTGCGCGAGACCAAGGATCTACAAACGCCCCTGGGCAAGGCAACTTGTGACGTCTGGCAGAACATGATCCACTCCATCAACGTCATCCAAGTCGATCCCGGGCCCGACGGTGAGCGGCATATCCAGACCGTCAGCGTCGACTTCGAGCCTTACAAGTAGGATAACTAGTCCCTGCTAACAGTTGAAGCCGCCTTCAGCAACTGAAGGCGGCTTTCTTCGCGAAGGTTCTAGCGCCGGCCGCCAGACACGATGACTACCTCACCCGTAATTCCCGCTGATTCGTCGCTGGCCAAGAAAAGAGCCGTTGCCGCTATCTCTTCGGGGGTCACAAACCTGCGCAGGGGGGTATCGCTCGTGGTCTTGGCGATCATTTCTTCATAGGTCAAGCCGTGATCCCGGGCCCTTTTATGCATGACCCGCTCGATCCTTTCCCCTTCCACCGCGCCGGGGCAAATCACGTTGACGCGGATGTTATCAGCTCCTACTTCCCAGGCTACCGCCTTGGCCATGCCGATCATGGCCCACTTGGAGGCACAGTAGGGGCTGCGATTGACGATCCCCCTAGTCCCCGCCAAGGAGGAAATGTTGATGATCGAGCCCTGTTTTCGGGATCGCATGACAGGAATCACCTTCTTGCAGCAAAGGAAGGCTGAGGTCAGGTTCACCGCCATAGTATGGTCCCAATCGGCCCGGGAAATCCCCTCGATAGGGCTGTTCGGACCTTCGATGCCCGTGTTGTTCACCAAGATGTCGATCTGGCCCAGGGCGGCGACCGTCTGGTTGACGGCCTCTTCCACGATCTCCTCCTGCGAGGCGTCCCCTGGAAAGACTAAGGCTCTGCGGCCAAGGCTCCTGGCCTCAGCAGCCACCTCCTCCAGAGCCTGGGCTGTCCTGGCCAGGAGCACCAGGTCCGCCCCCTCCCTGGCAAAACGCTGGGCTATAACCCGACCGATGCCCTTGCCGCCTCCAGTGATCATCGCCACTTTGCCCATTAGTAACATCAGGTCGTCCCTCCTAAAGACTGGGTAAACTGCTTGATCCGCTCGAGGGCCCCTTGTATTTCCTCGTAGCTGCTCGCATAGGAAATCCTGACAAATCCCGCTCCTGCTCTACCGAAAACATCCCCCGGCACAACCGCAACCCCGGCCTCAGTGAGGAGCCGCGAGGCGAACTCCTCAGCCGACAGTCCACACCCTCGTACATCGACGAAGGCATAGAAGGCCCCCCGAGGCCTTGGACAGCTGAGGCCCGGGATGGCATTGATCCCTTCCCAGAGGAAAAGCCGGCGCCGATCGAACTCCCTCACCATATTCGCCACACAGTCCTGGGGCCCTGTAAGCGCAGCCAAAGCCCCATACTGGGCAAAGGATGCGGCACAGGTGGTGTTATGCTGATGCACCTTATTGATGGCGGCCGCCAAAGCCTTAGGGGCAGCCACATAACCTACACGCCAGCCGGTCATGGCATAGGCCTTGGAAAACCCATTGATGATCACAGTCCGCTCTTTCATCCCCGGCAAAGCGGCAATGCTGACATGCTGGTGCCCATCGTAGATCATCTTGTGGTAGATCTCGTCGCTCATGATGAAAAAGCCGTGCTCCGCCGCCAGGTGGCCGATCTCGGCCAAAATGCGCCTTTCAAGCATCCCCCCTGTTGGATTATGGGGGGTAACCAGGACTACCAGCTTGGTCTTGGGAGAAAGGAGACTCTTTAATTCCTCCAAGTCGATTTGGAAGTCGTTATCGGCCCTGAGGGAGTAAGAAACGGGACGGCCATGGGCCATAGCGGTCGCCGCCGGGTAGTTTACCCAGCCGGGATCGGGCACGAGCACCTCATCACCGGGGTCGACCAAGGCCATGATGGTATCGAGCACCCCTTCCGCAGCTCCCGCGGTGATAATGATTTCCCCCTCCGGATCATAAGGGACGCCCAGTTCCTTTTCCAGGGACCTGCTAATAGCTTCCCGGAGGGGAAGGATGCCCCAATTGGACGTATAGTGGACCTTGCCTTCCCGGAGGGCTGCCATGGCTGCTTCCTTGATGTGGGCCGGGGTGTCAAAATCCGGGCGGCCGATTTCCAGGTGAATAATCTTTTTCCCTTGGGCCTCTAAGGCCCGGGCCTGTTCAAAAACGCGGCGAATCCCTGAAGGAGGAATTCCTGCCATCCGCTCACTAACCCCTAAAGTATTCACCGTCGCTCCTCCTCTTGCCAGTTGTTGCATTCCCTACCCCGGTGATTTCAGTATTCCTTGCCGACTTTCTCCTTTCCTGCCAATATTCCCCGAGGGTGAAGAGTCGCCATCGACAGCAAAAATGTCCGCCTTTACACCTGACCGCGCTGAGCATATAATCTAACCAACAGGGTCCTTCGGGGCGGGGTGCGAAGCGCAGTCTTCTATTCCCCACCGGTGGTGATGCCTCCATGAGAGGACGAGCCCATCAGCCCCAGCGGTTGATCTGGTGAGAATCCAGAGCCGACGGTATAGTCCGATTGGGAGAAGGAAAGGACTGTCGATCGTTACATCCTTTACCCACTACCCCCGAACCATGCGGGGGTTTTTGTGTAGAGAGGAGGAGAGTCATGGACAGGATGCGCATCTTTACTTTGACCGGACTATTTGCAGCTTTGGTCGCCGTATCTACCATGGTTATCCATGTGCCCGTGGTGGCGACCGGAGGCTTCGTCAACGTGGGGGATGCGATGATTTTCGTCGCCGGGATCCTCTTAGGAAGAAGGGCCGGGCTCCTTGCCGGGGGAATCGGTTCAGCCTTGGCCGATATTCTGCTAGGTTATTCCCATTGGGCTCCCTGGACTTTGGCAGTGAAAGGCATCGAAGGATGGATCGTCGGGCGTTTGGGCTCCGCCAGCTTTCATGAGACGAAGGGCCTCTCACCCTCCGTCATCATCGCCCAGGCCCTCGGCGCCTCTTGGATGGTCCTCGGCTACTATCTAGCCGGGGGATTCATGCTTGGTTTCCAAGTAGCTCTAGCGGAGGTCCCCGCCAACCTGTTCCAAGGAGGAGCGAGCATCTTGTTCGCCTCCATCCTCCTTTATGCTCTCCGGGGAGTGAAGGGCATCGTCCCGGACAGGAAGCCTGGAAAGAACTGAAGTCACTGGCGACGCAGGAGATGGGCTGCGGGCGGCGAACAAATGGGCGTGCAGCTGATTAATACCGATGGAGGGATGGATTAGGGTGCGGAGACTCTTTGAGTTCGTCGTCGACCATCCCAAGCCGATCCTAGGGCTATTCTTAATCATCACCCTGATCATGGGTTCTTTCCTCTTCCGATTGCGCATCGACACCGACATCAGGCGCATGGTAGGCAAAGATCAGCCTGTCATCGCCGAGCTCGACGAGATCGTCGACGAATTTGGGGCGCAGACTTATCTGTTGATCACCCTCAAAGCTGACGACATCTTCCACCCCGACGCCCTCGCCTCCCTCGCGCGGGTGGCCGAGGAAGTTGAAGGGCTGCCGGGAGTGATCGAAGTCCTGCACCCCCTCAACTTGGAGATCATCCAAGGCAGCGAGTGGGGGATTGAAATCAGACCGGTGGTCGAATCGATCCCCACCACCGAGGAGGAGGTCCACGCTTTTCGCCGGACCCTCTTAGCTAACGCCCATGGGCGGCAGCTAGTTTCGGCCGATGGCCGGGGTGCGCTCATCATGGCCAAACTAGACCCGGACATCCTTGGCACAAGAAGCGAGTGGGAGCTCGCCCGCCTAGTGGAAGACCTCGTCGTCCAAGAAGAAGGCTATGAGCTGTACGCTAACGGCGACATCATCGTCAACTACTATGCCCACACCTACATACTCCGAGATGTAGCGCGGATGCTGCCCCTGGCGGCTTTGGTGATTTTCACCATCCTCTACTTTTGCTTCCGCAGCCACTGGGGCATCGTCATCCCTTTGCTTGCGGTGCTAGTCAGCCTCATCTGGTGTTTGGGGCTCATCGTCCAGTTGGGATATCCGTTGACAATGGTCTCCACCATCATCCCGGTAATCCTGGTATCCATGGCCAGCGCCAATGGGATCCATATCCTTAACCGCTACCGGGAAGAGTCGGCGGGAGGGGACCTTCGGGAATGCCTCATCCAAACGATGCTCCACTTGGCCAGTCCGATCACCATGAGCGCCCTCACCACGGTGGCCGGCTTCTTGACCCTACTTACCTCCTTTGTGCCGCCGATCCGGGAATTCGGCTGCTTCACTGCCTTCGGCATCTTCATCGGCCTAGTCTTTTCCCTTGTTGGCCTGCCCGCGGCAATCATGCACCTTGGCATCGAGGAGAAAGCGAGCGAGACTAAGAAAGGTCGGCTAAGCCGCGCCTTGGAGAGCCTGGCGGCTTCCGTCAACGACCACGACCGGACGATCATCTGGGGGACTGTGCTCGTATTTGGCGCCTTCCTTTTCGGCATCCCGAAACTGACGGTGGAAGCCAATTTCGTCGAGTACTTCAAGCAAGACAGCCCCATTGTCCGGGCCATCCGGGAAATGGAATCGCTCTTCGGCGGCTTCTCCCAGCTGGCCCTGGTAGTCGATGCCGGAGAAGAAGACGGACTCAAAGATCCAAAGAGCCTCCGAGTGATGGAATCCTTGGAAAACTACATGGAAGCCAGAACGGAAATCACCAGGACCTCTTCCCTCGTGGGGCTCGTTAAAGAAATCAATCAGGCCTTCCATGATGGGGATGGGTCCCACTACCGTATCCCCGACACGAGGGAAGAGATTGCCCAGCAGCTGTTGTTGTTCACCATGTCCGGTGGTTCGGGCATCGATTCCCTGGCCAGCTACGACTTCCAACGGGGTCTCATTACCGGAGCCTTGGCCAATCTCAGCACCAAGCAGACGAGTCAAGTAGTAGCTGAATTGGAGGATTACACCAAGGAACAGCTAACCGCAGCGGGCCTCGCCGGCCGGGTGGCAGGCCTGCCGAAAATCACCGTTGTTCTGATGGAGCAATTCGTCCGAGGTCAGATCACCAGCCTTTTTTGGGCCCTAACCACAATCACCCTCATCGTCGTTCTGATCATGAAGTCTTGGCTCCTTGGGATCATCACCGCCCTGCCTTTAGTAGTGACCATTGGCATCGTCTTCGGCATCATGGGCTATGGCGGCATCCCCCTTGATTTTGCCACCACCATGATCGCCTCCATCTGTTTTGGGATGGGCATCGACTACGCGATCCACTTCGTCACCCGCTACATCCAGGAGAGGACCAGGGGGCTGGACCACAGGGGAGCTGTCGCCATCACCATCAGCAACACAGGGATGGGGATCCTCTTTAACGCGCTGACTTTGATCTTAGGCTTTGGCATCCTCGTCCTGTCCTACTTCCAGCCGCTGATCATGTTCGGCCTGCTCATCGCTTTGACTATGATCATCAGCTGCGGGGCCACCCTCATCCTAGTCCCCACCGTACTAGGTAGAATGAGCCCAGCTGTTTTGGACAGCATTCTTCGGCGACAATCAATCGTGAAGGAGTGAGTGTTCAATGCAAAAGGCAGTAACTGCAATTCTCTTGCTCCTAGTCCTGTTTTTCCCGGCGGGCGCAACGGAGCTGACGGCCGATGAGGTCCTCGACCGGGTTGAAGGTGAGATGGCCTTCACCGGCGACGGCACCGCGGTTATTGAACTGATCACCGTCAATCCCAAGGGGGTCCAACGTAAGCACGAGCTAAAGGTGTGGCGGAAGGAAGACCCCGACGAGACCAGCAAGCAGCTGCTAGAATACCTGAGTCCCCCCGATGTCAAGGGAACCAAGTTTCTCAGCATCACCCCGCCGGAAGGCGAGTCTTCCATGTGGCTTTACCTGCCCGCGTTAGGTCGGGAGCGCCGGATCGCCGGCCATACAACCAAAGACACTTTCATGGGCACCGATTTCACCTACGAAGAGATTGGCGGCTCGCGGGATTTCACCAAGGAGTACAAGGCGAAGCGGCTGCCGGATGAAACCTTCGACGGTTACCCGTGCTACGTCCTCGAGTTGTCCCCGGACGCGGATGGGGCGGAATACGGGCTGGTGAAAATGTGGGTTTGGCAAGATGAGTTCCTGCCCCTCCAAATCCAGTTCTTCAACAAAGGGCTGGAGCAAAGCAAAGTCCTGATCAACCGGAACATTAAAGAAGCAGCCGGGCGGCTTACACCCCATGCGATCACCATGGAAAACACCTTAAAGAAGACGAAAACCATCATTAACCTGTTAGCAGTGGAAGAAGTAGAGCTGCCCGATGACCTATTCAGCCTGCGCCAACTGCGGCGCTAACGGGAGGGAAGGGTAGATGCTGAAAGCCCTTTGTCTAGGATTCCTCGCCCTTTCCCTGATGGCCTCTCCCGCTTCGGCATGGGAAGTGGGCGGGACCTTGTCCTATGAGGCCATTTACCAGCTCGAGAAGGAAGAACTGGTACGGAGCCGCCTGGCCCTGCAGACAAGCATCGAAGAGCAGCTGCCCATCGGCCGCTTTTACAGCTCCCTGTGGGGATGGCTAGATCTCCAAGATGAAGACCATTTGGAACTTGAGCAGCTATATATTGACATCTACACCCCGTCGGTGGATTTTCGCCTCGGCCGCCAGCTAGTCAGCTGGGGCACCGCGGACGGGTTCAACCCGACTGATTACATGAATCCCAAAGATCTTTTTGACCCCCTCGAGGCAGAACTGCGCAAGAAGCCCTTAACCATGCTCCAGGCTACCTACTACGCCGCCGAGGGCAGCATCACCGGGGTCCTGGTGCCCGAATTTAACGGCCAAGAAGTGGCGGAACAAGTGGCTCAGTTCTTCCCTGTTCAGCTGCCTCGGCCGAAGGAGCCGGGGAACTGGCAAGAAAAAACCCAATACGGTTTGCGGGCCGAGACCCACTTGGCCGGCTATGACTGGCAGCTCAGCCTTTATCAGGGATGGGATCCGCACCCTGCCCTATGGGCGGACGGCTCAGGCCCGCAAGCGAGCTATCGGCGCATCACCAAAGCTGGCCTGGCCTTTGCCGGGACAGTGGGCGATGTGGGCCTTTGGGGGGAAGGAGCCCGGATGTGGCCGGAGAAGATCGAAGGACTCGAGAACAATCCTTTTGCCTTCTCCTCCAACGATCCGTACACCCAAGGCATCTTGGGGCTGGATTACACCTTCGTCGATGACCTTTACACATCAGTCCAGTATCTTTGGCAAAGCCGTGGTTCGGCCTTTAATCCCTATAGTCTGAGTGATGAAGCCCAAAGCTACCTCATCCTTCAGGGCCGCTACACCCACTGGGACCATGAATTGGAACTTATCGGGATGACCAACATAGGTGATGGCAGCTGGGTCCTCAACCCGAAGTACTCCTACCGGGTGGGGCCCGCGGTCAAGGTTTCTCTGGGCGGCAGATTTTTCTACGGAGCTGGGGACAGCGAATTTGGCCAGGCCGGGGATGAGGATATGCTTCAAGGTGGGATTGAATTTAGCTTCTAAAGGAGGCCGCCCTTCGGGGCGGCTTTTCTTCATTAAGGCAGGGAAAGTCCGTGGGACGGAGAATTCTCCTATTACCACATAATTGCATCAAGATCCTTTCTGGGTATTGTCCCCTGAATAATGCCAGGATGGAGGAAAGTCTATGTCCCTACGAATGATCCGCATTGGTCTTCTAATCGACGGGTACGGGGGCGAACCGAAGCGCAACGTGACCATCCACCTAGATGGGGGGCGTGTCACCGCCATCGAGGAGGGTCACCGGGACGACCAAGGTCTTGACGCCAGCAACTTGACGGCGCTGCCCGGTCTAATCGACACCCACGTCCATTTGCACATGGATCCTGACCTCCCCTGGACGAGGGAGGGGCAGGATCGGGAAGAGATCCTCTTGTTGAAGGCTGCCAACTTCATGGGGGAGGCGCTGGCCACCGGCGTGACCACCATGCGGGACTGTGGGAATACTGGGGCGGTCCCGTTTGTGCTGCGGGAAGCTGTCGAACGGGGCATTATCCCAGGACCCAGGCTGCTCATTTCCGGCCCGCCAATCACAACTACGGCGGGCCACTGTTACTATTTCGGGCTGGAGGCCGATGGGGAGATCGAAATCCGCAAAGCAGTCAGGACCCTTGTGAAAGAAGGAGTGGATTTCATCAAGATCATGGCCACGGGAGGCAACTTGACCCCGGGCAGCAACCCCCGCAGGACCCAGTACAGCCTTGCGGAGCTTAAAGCTGCGGTCGACGATGCCCACCGGCTGGGCAAACGGGTCGCCGCCCACGCCTTGGCTACCGAAGGCATCCTTGCCTGCGCTCAGGCCGGGGTGGACACCATCGAACACTGCGCCTGGTTCGATGACCAGACACCTTTCCGCTACGATGAAAGGGCCGTGGAATTGATGGTTGAGAAGGGAATTTATGTGAATCCCTGCTTCCCCGCCATGTATCAGTTCCTGTCCCGCAACGTCCTGGATGCGGGTGAGCGGGAGCGAATCAAAGAGGGCCGCCTGGAGCTTTTGCGCCGAGCCTATAAGCAGGGTGTGAAAATGATCGCTGGGACTGATGGGGGCTGTCCCCAGGTGGGATTCGACCTCATGCCCTTGGCGATCCGTCTCTTGAATGAGTACCTAGGCCTGTCCCCCATGGAGGCCCTGCAAGGGGCGACCAAGCATGCGGCCGAGGCCCTGGGCCTGCCCGATGTGGGAACGATTGCGCCGGGCAGCAAGGCCGACATCTTGATCGTGGAAGGCAACCCCTTAGAGGACTGGCAGGCTCTGGAGAGGCCCGTCTGGGTCATCAAAGAGGGACAGATCCTCTGGGCGAAGGGGGGTTGAGGCAGCGTTACCTTGAACTGACTGGGAATCGAGCCTAACGATTGGAGGGATATCGATGCGAAAAGGATTGGGACGTTTCATCCTGTTATCCTTAGTTGTTGTTTTGATGGCTAGTCTAGTCGCGTTGGGAGCCGGAGGGCCCAAGTACGGCGGCACCCTTCGGGTCGCAACTACAACTAGCGTACCCACCCTCGATCCCATGGTCGTCACCCACGTTGCCACCCGGGAGGTGGGTATGCACATCTTCGAAAGCCTGGTTACCTTCGATGAGAATTTCGCTATCGTCCCCATGCTGGCCGAGTCTTGGGATATCTCCCCCGATGAGCAGGTTTACACCTTTTATCTGCGCCAGGGGGTTCCTTTCCACAACGGGAAGGAAATGAAGGCTGAGGATGTCTGGGCCTCGGTGGTCCGCTTCCTCGAGGTATCCCCCCGCAAGGGAGAACTGGCCAACCTGGAAGAAGTCCGGGTCATCGATGACTACACCGTGGAATTTCGCCTGTCCCAGCCAACAGGACCCTTCCTTGCGGCCCTGGCCAACCCCATCGCCCAACTGGCTATCATGCCGAGGGAAGCGGTGGAGGGCAAGCCGGCTCGCCAGGCGGAGATCATCGGCACCGGTCCCTACAAGTTCGTTGAGTGGATCCCCGATCGACATGTGAAGGTGGTCCGCTTCGAGGATTATAAACCGGTTGACATGCCGGCCAGCGGTTTTGCCGGCCATAAAGCCGCCTACATCGATGAAATCCTCTTCATTCCCGTGCCCGAACCGGGTGCTCGGGTGGCCGGGCTGGAAGCCGGCGACTACGACTTTGCCGACTTTTTGCCGGCCATCAGCGTCCCTGACTTGATGTATCGTCCGGATCTTGTCCTCGACAGCCTAATGCCCTATACGTGGCCGGTCATCTACTTCAACTTCGCCCGCCACTTTGGCGACCTCAGACTCCGCCAGGCGGTACAGGCCGGTCTGGATTTAGAGGAAATCATGATCGCCAGCAGCGACGACGCCGGCCGGTTAGATCCAGGGATGTACTTCCAGGAGCAAGTCTGGCACTCCAACGTAGGGGCCGAACTTTACAACCAAAAGGACCTGGAGAAGGCAAAGGCGTTAATGCAGGAGGCGGACTACGCCGGCGAGGAGATCATCGTCGTCACCAACACCGACTACGAGTACATGTACAAAGCGGCCATCGTCCTGGAGCAGCAGCTGAAAAAAATGGGCTTCAATGTCAAACTAGTGGTCCTCGATTGGCCAGGTTCGTTAGACCTGCGCAGCGACCTCAGCAAGTGGGATATCTTCTTCTCCAGCCACTCCACCCGTTTTGACCCGAGCGCCAATGACTTCTACTTCATGCCGGGAACCACTTTCTTTGCCTACGATAACCCGGAAATGGTCAAGTACCTCAAACAAGGCATGGATTCCACCTCTTTCGAGGATCGCTATCGAGCCTATGAAGAGGCGCAGCGCATCTTCTACGAGGATGTGGCCATGATCAAGCTCTACGACCTTGGCATCTGGCAAGGTTGGCAAGAGTACGTGCAAGGCTATCGACCTTGGGTCATGATCAACTTCAACAACGTCTGGCTGGATAAATGAGCACAACCGGCGGGCGATCGAAGGATCGCCCGCCGAAATGACTGCTAAGGGGTAATAGCAAAGTGGGAGCATACATCATCCGACGGGTCTTAAGCTTGATTCCAGTTCTGAGCCTGGTGGCGGTGATCTCCTTTCTCCTCATCCATATCATTCCCGGCGATCCGGCGGCGGTGATGCTGGGGACCGATGCCACCCCCCAGGAAATAGCAAAACTTCGAGAAGACCTGGGCCTCAACGTGCCTTTGCATGTCCAATTCTACCGCTGGATATCCAAGGTCCTCCGGGGTGATTTGGGAGATTCCTTCTTCATGGGGCGCCCGGTAGCCGTCGCCCTGGCCGAAAGACTGCCGGCCACCATTCTCCTGGCAGTAGCAGCCCTCTTCTTTGCCCTCCTCATCGGGATGCCCGCAGGAATCATCGCGGCGGTGAAACGGGGTTCTATCATCGACCAGTTGGTCATGATCATCGCCCTCATCGGGGTCTCCCTCCCGAGTTTTTGGATCGGGTTGAATTTAATCTTAGTCTTTTCCGTGGCTTTGCGCTGGCTGCCTTCGGGAGGCTACGTTCCTTTGACGGAAAACTTCTTCGATGGACTGCGCTGCTTGTTGATGCCCGCCTTTGCCCTTGGCTTCATGCAAGCTGCCCTCATCGCCCGGATGACCCGGTCGAGCATGCTGGAAGTCCTCCGGCAGGACTACATCCGCACCGCCCGCTCCAAAGGCTTATCTGAACGGGTAGTAGTAGGTCTACATGCCCTGAAGAACGCGATGATCCCCATTTTGACCGTCATCGGCACCGCCTTTGGCGTCCTGTTAGGCGGCGCAGTCATCGTGGAGACGGTCTTCGCTTACCCGGGGATCGGAAGACTTGTCGTATCCGCGGTGCAAAGGCGGGACTATCCAGTCATCCAAGGAGCTTTGCTGCTGATTTCATCGCTTTACGTTCTGGTCAATCTCTTAGTCGATATCTTGTACACCCTGATCGATCCGCGAATCAAGTACAACTAGGGGGGGGTAGCATTGCCAACCCTGAACGAATCAACAGTCGATGTCGAAAGTACCGATGGGCTTTCCAGCCCCCGGCGAGAATTCCTCAGCCGTTTACTAGACAGCCGGTTGGCAGTCTTAGGGTTAGTCCTGGCGGGGATAATGGTACTGACCGCGATTCTCGCCCCCATCCTTGCTCCCTACGATCCACTGGCCATCAACATTACCCATCGTTTGCAAGGACCGAGCCTGCAGCACCCCTTCGGAACGGACAATTTCGGGCGGGATCTTCTCAGCCGCGTCCTCTTGGGGGCGCGCCTATCTCTCAAGGTGGGTGCTTACGTGGTGGCATTCACCTGCTTCTTTGGGACCATCATCGGCCTCATCGCTGGATACTACCCCCGCCTCGACAACTTGATCATGCGGGCCATGGATGCCCTGATGGCTTTTCCCGCCATCTTGTTGGCCATCGCCATCATGGCCGCCTTGGGTCCAAGCGAATTGAACGTGGTCATCGCCCTAGGGATCGTTTACACTCCTCGTACCGCTCGGGTTGTCCGAGGATCGGTCTTGACCCTTAAGGAGCAGGACTTCATCGAAGCGGCCCGAAGCGCAGGGGCAGGGGATGGTCGGATTCTTTTCCTGCACATCTTACCCAATTGTCTGTCGCCTTTGATCGTCCAGGCCACATTCATTTTCGCCTATGCCATCCTGGCCGAGGCCGGCCTGAGCTTTGTCGGGGCAGGACCTCCCCCTCCCACCCCCAGCTGGGGCAACATCCTGAGTGAAGGCCGTTCTTACATGCGAGTTGCCCCTTGGATCACTTTGTTTCCGGGCCTGGCCATCGCCATCACAGTCCTGGGTTTGAATCTAGCCGGGGATGGTCTGCGGGATGTCCTCGATCCGCGGCTGCGCTAATTACCCTCGAAGGAGGTATCATCATTGCCATCTGATCATTTCCTGTTTGCAAAGCTGTCTTGGCCTGAAATTGACGCCGCCGCCCAGGCTGGCAAGCTGATTCTCCTGCCCATTGCCACCATCGAGGACCACGGCCTTCATCTGCCGGTGGATACGGATGTGGTGATCACCACCGCTATCTGCCTCGAGACAGCGAGGCTCATCCCGGATGAGGTGCTGCTGATGCCGACGGTTCAGTATGGCTACAGTCCTCACCACATAGACTTCCCCGGGACGGTGACCATCGGCTGGTCAACCTTCGTAGAGTATCTGCTGGATATTCTCCGAAGCCTCATTTATCACGGTTTCAGGAAGATCTTGATCGTCAACGGCCACGGAAGCAATGGGCCGTTGGGTGAAATGGCCGCCCGGCTGGGAGTTGTTGAACATCCGGAAAGCCAGTGTGCGTTCGTTTCCTGGTGGGAGCTAGCCGATGTCCGCAAGGCCGTAGCGGATTTTCGCGAGTCGGCAGTGACCAGCCATGCCTGTGAACTAGAGACTTCCCTTTACCTGGCCGCCGATCCCGAGTGGGTGCAGATGGATAAGGCTCACAAAGACATCAGCGTGCCCATGTCTCCCCATTTCTACAGCGATCTGGCCGGTGGCCGGCCAAGGTCGGGTTTTAAGAATCCCGTCCGCCTGACGGAGTATTGGAGCACAGTGACCGAAAATGGTGTGAAGGGGGATCCGACCAAGGCTACCCCCGCGAAGGGCCGGATCATCATCGAGGCGGCGGCCGGGGAACTAGCGGCAATCATTAGGGAACTGAAGGAGCGGCCCGTCAGGCCCCGCATCCCCCATCAGAGTCATCGGCGAGGAGGAGAGGTTTAGATGACCGAATACCTCCTGGCCATCGAGAATTTGAAGACCTACTTCTACACCAGGGAGGGTGTGGTTCCTGCCGTCGACGGAGTCAACCTGACCATCAAGCCTGGAGGGACTTTGGCCCTCGTCGGCGAATCGGGATGCGGCAAGAGCGTCACGGCTCTTTCCATCATGCGCCTGATACCAAGGCCGCCGGGCAAGATTGTCGAAGGCCGGATTATGTTCAATGGCGAAAACCTGTTGGAGAAGACAGAAAGCGAGATGCGGGCCATCAGGGGAAATGAGATTTCGATGATCTTTCAAGAACCCATGACTGCCCTTAATCCCGTCTTTACCGTCGGCAGGCAGATCAGTGAAGCGCTCATCCTCCACCAGGGTCTGAGCAAGGGGGAGGCGCGGCTGAAAGCCATTGAGATGCTCAAACTGGTGGGCATTCCCTCTCCCGAACGTCGGGTTGATGATTACCCCCACCAAATGAGCGGGGGAATGCGGCAGCGGGTGATGATTGCCATGGCGCTTTCCTGCAATCCGGCACTTTTGATTGCTGACGAGCCTACCACGGCACTGGATGTGACCATACAGGCGCAGATCCTTGCTTTGCTTCAGGAGCTGACCGGCGAGCGGGGCACGGCGCTGCTGCTAATAACACATGATCTGGGGATCGTTGCCGAATTGTGCGACAGGGTTACGGTTATGTATGCCGGAAACGTTGTCGAGCGGGCTTCCACGATAGCCATCTTTAAAAAACCAAGGCATCCCTACACGCGGGGGCTGCTCAGGGCCATGCCCAAAATTGATGCCGACATCGAGCGCCTTGCGGTTATCGACGGGACCGTGCCCCATCTGGCACACCCGCCCGGGGGCTGCCGCTTTAACCCCAGATGCCCGGAGCACGAGGCTATCTGCCACCGGCAAAAACCGGCACCGGTTGAAGTTGAACCGGGGCATTTTGTGAGTTGCTGGA
>LSQX01110964.1_pt1 | contig 41040 bp, 35 predicted proteins | sample 654561 | NCBI WGS metagenome assembly LSQX01 (sample SAMN04489861, study PRJNA283612) | anaerobic digester metagenome | isolation source: 4 biogas reactors fed with cattle manure at either 37C or 55C with and... | place: Denmark: Kongens Lyngby | collected 2014 | reverse complement strand
ATATTTTAAATCGCCAGCCCTTTAAAAACAGCCTGTTGTTTCTATTTATAAATTGCGGACTGTTCTTGAATTTCTAAACTCAACGTGATATAATGGTCGAAATAGTCGAAATAGGCAGGTCGGAGGGATAAACCATGAACACGCGCATTTCCCTTGACGGGAGCTGGAAGCTGTTTTATACCGATCACGAGAGATTTTTGAATTTTGGCGGAAACATTAACACCGCTGCCGCGCTTGCGGCATCGGGATTTAAAAGTCTTGTTGCCTCGGTGCCGGGTAACATAGCGCTGGATTTGCACAGGGAAGGGATAATACCCGACCCGTTTTTCGGCGACAACATCCTCAAGCTGCAGGAGCTTGAATGCCTGCACGCGTTTTACTGCCGCACATTTGACTACAAAGGCAAAGAGCCCGTCTGGCTTGTTTTTGAGGGGCTTGACAATTTTGCCGACATCTATCTCAACGGCAAGCTGGTCGCAGAAACAGCCAACGCCCTGATACCGCATGAGATCGGACCGCTGTCATTGCAAAACGGCACAAACGAGCTTGTTGTGCATATAAAACCCGACACAATCGAAGCGAGAAAATATCCGCTGCCGGTGACCTCCCGGGCGATGAAATATAACTGGGACAGCCTTTACGTGCGCAAGGCGCCCTCCGCTTTCGGCTGGGATATAATGCCGCGCGCCGTTTTGGGCGGGATTTGGAAAAGCGTGCGTCTTGAAACGAGAGCCGACGAGTACATAGCCGACATATTCCTGCGTACGGTTTCGGTGGATATGGCGGCGAAGACCGCCCGGCTTGTTGCGGATTTTACCGTCTCGTCAAACCGCAACGCCATGCGCGGTGCAAGGCTCGTTTTAAGCGGCAAATGCGATGGCTCCGAGTTCTGCGTCAAGCACGACCTGTGGCACAATGTGGGTAGATTTGACTTTACTGTGCAGGACGCGCGTTTCTGGATGCCGCGCAACTACGGCGAGCCGAACCTTTATGAAGTAACCGCGACGCTGGAGCGCGACGGCAAAACCGTAAGCGAGCGCAAATTTAAAACCGGAATCCGCACGGTTGTGCTCGAGCGCACATCAACCACCGACCAAGAGGGCAGCGGCGAGTTCTGCTTCCGTATAAACGGACAAAAAGTGTTCGCCATGGGCACAAATTGGGTGCCGGTCGACGCATTTCACTCGCGCGACGAGGAGCGGCTGCCCGAAATACTGCCGATGCTCGACGACCTCGGCTGCAACATCGTGCGCTGCTGGGGCGGAAACGTGTATGAAAGCGATATATTCTACGACTATTGCGACGAGCACGGCATAATGGTCTGGCAGGATTTTTCAATGGCATGTGCCGCGTACCCGCAGGATGAGACTTACCGCAAAATCTTCGAGCCCGAAATAGTATCCGTGGTAAAACGCCTGCGCGGACGCGCGTGTCTGGTGCTCTGGGCCGGCGACAATGAATGCGACTATTTCTACGACGATCCCCAGAAAAACGCCATCACCCGCAAATGGATACCCGACATACTGGCGCTCTATGACGATTCGCGCCCGTATCTGCCGTCCAGCCCGTATCGCGACGCCGAGGCGGTCGCAAACGGCAATGTAACGCCCGAAGACCACCTCTGGGGTCCGCGCGACTACTTCAAGGGTGACTATTATAGCACGGCTCCCGCACATTTTGCAAGTGAAATTGGCTATCATGGCTGCCCATCGCCCGAGTCGCTTGCAAAGTTTATCCCCGAAGACAGCCTTTGGCCGTGGGACAATGACGCATGGCGTGTCCACTCCGCCTCGCCCGAGCGCTCAAAGCACGCTCCCTATGCCTATCGCAACCCGCTGATGGCAAGTCAGGTGCGCACGTTGTTCGGCCATGAGCCGGACAATCTCGAAGACTTTGCGCGCGCCAGCCAAATCTCACAGGCAGAGGCAAAAAAGTTCTTTATCGAGCGCTTCCGCATGGGCAAATGGCGCCGCACCGGCATAATATGGTGGAACCTCATCGACGGCTGGCCGCAGATCTCGGACGCAATAGTGGACTATTATGGCTGCCGCAAGCTTGCATACCAGTATATAAAACGCTCGCAGCAGCCGGTTTGCCTGATGTTCGGAGAACCCGACAACAGCGGCATCATGACGCTGTGGGGCGTAAACGACACGCAAAGCGACGTCGAGATTGAGTATAACGTAACCGAGCTTGACCGAGATTTGGTGTATCACACAGGTGTTGCCACACTGCCGGCAAACTCGAGCGTGAAAATTTGGGAGATGAAATACGAGGCCGGCACACAGAGATTCATTCTCATGAGCTGGCGCGGCGGCGCGGAGGGCAAAAACCACCACATGACGGGCATGCCCGGCATAGACTACAAAATATATACAAAGCTGGCAAGACGTGCCGGATACAAATTATAATTATAATAGATTATGGGAAAAAACACAAGCGATCTATCATCTTTGCTGGATATTGACGAAATAAACGAGCTTGAAAAGCAGACAATTGACAGACTGAACTTCTATCAGGCAAAACTTTCAGCCGTAACCGACCTTTTACCCCATGAGCGCGAAGCGCTGCATTCGCAAATCAAGCGTGACATAGCGCAAATAAAAAAATGGCGGTTCAGGATGCGGCAGACGATAAACAAGCTGAACGAGCCGCTGGACGAAGTCGAAACCTGCCTGCGCGAGCTGGAGGCGCTGGAGCGACGCCCGCTGCGTATACTCAAAGCGCCTCCAAACGCGCTGATTGATTATGAAGAACGCAAATCCCGCCACTTCACGCAGGGGATAACTTTTTACAAGCTGTTTTGGGTATTTTTGCTCGGATGCTTTGCCGGCGTAGTGATCGAAACTATATGGTGTTTTATTCGATACGGCCGTATCGAAAGCCGCACCGCACTGGTCTGGGGACCGCTTAACCCCGTATACGGGCTTGGCGCGCTCGTACTTACGGTTGCGCTTTACAAATACCGCAACCGCAGCAAGCTGTATTCGTTTATAGGTGGGATGATTGCCGGGTCTGCTGTCGAATATTTCTGTTCATGGATACAGGAGACAATCTTCGGTTCCACCTCGTGGGATTACAGCGCAAAGCCTTTTAACCTAAACGGGCGCATCTGCCTCGAATACTCCATATTCTGGGGCATTTTGGGCATTCTCTGGATAAAAGCGCTTTACCCGCGAATGGTGCAGTTGATACTTAAAATACCGAACAAGCACGGCAAAACGATTACCTGGTGCCTGTTTGTGTTTGTTGCCATAAACGGACTTGTTTCGGCGGCCGCTGTTTACCGCTGGGCAGAGCGCAACAGCGGCGTGCCCGCGTCGAATATTGTCGAACAAATAATCGACGACAGATTCGGCGACGCCCGAATGGAAAGCCTTTACCCGACTCTTATATTCGCAGACAAAGGTACATAAAGACAGCCGGGGACAAAAAAGTGTCCTCCGGCTGTTTTTGTTATCGCGGTTTTGGCTGTTCGCTATTATGATTTGTACTAATTAATGTAAATAAATTGTAACAATATCGAGATTGCTATTGACGGTCAAGTGACCGCATGATATAATCATGGTAGCGATACGGCGAGGGTGATGTTTGTGAAACTTTATATCAGACAGAAAGTATTTTCATTTGTCGACCGCTTCAATATATATGATATAAGCCGAAATATCGTTTACTTTGCCAAAGGCGAGCCCTTTTCGCTCGGCAAAAACCTGCATATTTATGACGCTTCGGGCAGGGAAGTGGCATATATCGCGCAGCTGTTTGCTATATTTGAGCCGCGTTTCGTCATATATATAAACGGCATACAAGTCGCGCAGATTAAACGCAACTTTTCATTATTCGCCTTCCCTCCCGCTGACGGCTATTATACGGTGCAGGGACTCGATTGGCACATTTACGGCGATATTTGGCAGCACGATTATGAGATTTACGCAAAAGGCCGCACGGTTGCCTCGATGCATAAGGAATGGTTGAGCTGGGGGGACTGCGATGTGCTGTCTAACGATTGTGGGAATACCGCTGGGTATTCAGTGCTTCAAGTTTGCCGAGCTTAGCTTTTTCCCATTCGGGCGCGAAATAGAGTATGGTGGCGGGCCGGTTTTTCTCTGCTTGCAAACATTTTGTGGCTGGTGTTTTGCGGGCTTCCGCTTGCGATAACATCGGCAGCAATCGGGCTTGTGTTCTGCATTACATTAATCGGCATACCGTTCGGGCTGCAGTGCTTTAAACTTGCCAAGCTCGCGCTTATGCCGTTTGGCGCAAGAGTTGTATGATAAAACCCGGGCATCTTTGCGATACCCGGGTCTTCGCTTATTTATCTTTTGCCGAGCTCGGCATCAAGCATATAAAGTCCGTTCCAATTGCCGTCAATGCGCTCGAGCCGCTCTGTGATAGTCGAAAAAGTATCCTCCTCTTCAATCTGCTCGTCGACAAACCAATACAGCAGGTTGAGCGCGCGCTGGTCGCCTTCGGCACGGGCGGCGTCCACGAGCGCATGGATGCGCGAGGTGACCACCTTCTCATGCGCGAGCGCTTTTTCAAATACGTCGGCTATTGACTCGTATTCGCCGGTTCCGGGGTCGAGCGGACGATACTTGATGGTGTAGCCCACATCCGAAAGGAACCGCTTTATCCTTTCGGCATGCGAAATTTCTTCTTTCACCTGTTCCTCAAGGAAGTGGGTCATACCCTTCATATTGAGCCCGTCAAGATATGCCGCCATCGCAGCGTAGATATAGGCGGATTCAAGCTCGAAATTCATCTGTTCTAAAAGCAAGTCATACAGCTTTGACATTTTGACATCTCCCTTTATATTAATTAGGATTTGATCCTATAGGGATTGTATCACAGCTATCGGAAAGAATCAACAAGATTTCCCGAAGTTTCGTAAATTTATCAATTTACACATGCGCAAAGCTGCGACCACTTATATTAAGCGTCTTCGGTCCACGCTTCAATAGTCTTTTCCATGAGCTTGTAGGCAGAGGATTCGGCCTTTGCATACCTGGACGCAAAGTCGCCCTTGCCGGTTGTAAGCGTGGTGCGGAAATGCGTGAAGAGGTTGCCCCAGTTGTATATGTATCCGATATCGAAGTTGCGTGTGTCAAGGATGATGTCAAGCATGGCCGACGACTCCTCGTCGCGCATAAACTTGCCTTCAAGGCATATATCGTAATACGCTTTTTGCAGCGTATATTTCGATTTCGCGGCCATCGCCTCGAGCATTATGCAAGTGTTGTCAAGTTCGAGGTTGGTTACCGGAATGCTAATCATAGCTGCTGTGACATGGACAAAGTGGTTATAGGTCGGCTGTGTTTCGTCGAGCTTGGGGAAGGGAATAACGCCAAAGTCAATTTCCATTGCACGCAGGCGGATTATGCACTGCATGACCTCGCCATAAAACAGTGAGCGGCCGCTTTCAAATATCGGCTGCATCTGCGTGAGCGGGTTGAGAGACTGTACCGAACCGTTGACGACAATATCTCTGTCGCCGATAAGCGGGAAAGCCTCCTCGAGCACTTTCAAAACGCGATCGTTCATCATCGAAAGCCGCGGCATGTCGTCTTCGTCTTTGGTTACGATGTTGCAGCCTGACCCGAAGAAAAAGCCTTCACACGACGACTCGTGGGTGACAAATCCGTACGAGTCGACATCGTGTCTCATTTTTCCGTCGCCGTCGAGGTCTTTCACCGTCGCTTTCGCCATCTCAAGCATTTTGGCGATTGTCCATTTGTTCTCGTTGACGAGATCATAAGGCGACTCAAGCTTGTTGTCGTCTATCATCGGCTTGTTGAACATGATTATCCATGTCGCATCGTTAGCCATGATAGAAAGGTCGCCCGTACAGAAATAAAGGCGGTTTGCAATAGAAAGCTGCTTTACCGAGCGCTGGTCCCACCAGCTGCGCGACAGGTCGAGATAGGGCATGTCATGCAGGTTGTAAAGCAGGTGCTGAGTGGCAAGCGAGGAGGTTTCGGTTGTGTTGGCCATCACAACATCATAGTCGGCGGAACCGGCGACTATGCTCCTGCGTGCTTCGTTTCCGACGTCGCTTGCGCCGTACTCGCGGATTTTCATGTTGTATTTTTCTTCGAGATAAACGTTTCTCGCAAATACGGCGTCTACGATAGGCTCGCCTGTCTGCTCTTCAACATAAATATCCTGGCTCTGCCATTCGTTATAGTTGGGGCCGCGGACGATAAACACAAATTCTCGACCGTCCATGTTGACGTTTGGCAGGTCTGGCTGTTCCTCAACTTCGGCTGTGGTTTCTTCCTCTGATGAGGATTGTGACTGGGTTTCGGTGCCCGATGAGGGTTTGTCGGACGCACAGCCCACCACGACAAGCAGGAGCAGTGCAAGCGCCAGAAGCAGAGACAATTGCTTTGTGTAGCTCATGGTTTCCTCCTGATATGACATGTTAAATCTTATGGCACAAAAGCTAAAATGAGTTAATAATATTAAAAATGAGTTAATAATATTATACATATAAACATAATAATTGCAATAGTTATTTTCTCATTTTATGAACATTAAATAAAAAAACAAAAAGTGCAATGGTATTATCAGGAGGGATATTTGAACGAAAAATAAAAAGCGCCCCTCCAAAAGCAGAGGGTCGCATTTTGCCATAGATAGAAAGCCGGGTGCGGCTGTGCAGAAAACAAAAAAGCATCTCAAAAACTGAGATGCAAGTGAATCTGTGGCTTTTTGCCGATGGTCGGAGTGAGAGGATTTGAACCTCCGGCCTCTTGGTCCCGAACCAAGCGCTCTACCTAAGCTGAGCCACACCCCGATAGCAGGCTTTTTTCTGCCCGCGTGCGTCATATTATAGCACAATGCAGAGGGTTTGTCAAGAGCAGAACCCGAAAATATTGTAAAGTTACCGGAAAAATTAGCAAAGTGCGCCATGATGTCAAAACGAAACACTCAATCCAAGAGCGATTTGCCTTTTGCCGTGGTCTGCAGCCTGATTTTTTGCCGGCTATAATTGACAAAAGGGTTACAAAAGTCTAAAATAAAAAAAAGGTAGCATTTCAGCACGCATAGCCCTGCTTTTTATGTTGTGTTTTATGAAAGGGAAACAGACTTTCCGAAAATACGCTCGCATTGACATCCTCCGGTGCCACCGGTTGACCGGAAATTGAATTTTCTCCGTCATGTCACACAAATATAATATAAAATGAGAGGAATTTAATATGGTACATCTGTCAAACGGTATCATAAAAGCCGAAATCGCAGAGCTCGGCGCGGAGCTTCAAAGCCTGCAAAAGGGCGACGTCGAGTATCTTTGGGACGGCAGGCCCGAATACTGGAACGGGCGCGCGCCGATTTTGTTCCCTATCTGCGGCGGGCTCGCAGACGACGAATATGAATACGATGGCAAGCGCTATACATTGGCCAAACACGGATTTGCGCGCAGCAAGAAATTCACCGTCGAGTCTGCCGGACGTGATTTTGCGGTTTTTGTTCTGCGTGACGACGAGAAAACGCGCGAGAGCTATCCGTTTGCCTTCGAGTTCCGCGCCCGATTCGCGCTGGTCGGCGACACGCTGGTGACCGACTACATAGTGACAAACAAAAACGATGTCCCCATGCCGTTTTCGGTGGGCGCACACGAGGCGTATGTTTGTCCCGAGGGCATCGCCGCATACGAACTGGTTTTTGAGCAGCCCGAGCAGCTGGGGGCAAACGTGCTGCACGGCAACCTGCTCGGTCACGAGACCACTCCGATTCATGAAGGCGACACGCTCGAACTCCACCCGAAATATTTTGAGATAGACGCGCTCGTGTTCACCGACATAAAGTCCCGCGCGGTAACGCTTCGCAACAAATCGACCGGCCGCGGCGTGGCTGTGCGGTTTGATGGGTTCCCGTACCTTTTGATATGGCAGAAATGCGGCGCGCCTTACATCTGTATTGAGCCATGGTGTGGCATCCCCGACTATATTGATTCGACCGGCCGCATACTCGAAAAGCCCGGCATCATAGTAGCCGCCCCCGGCGAGACAGTCGTGCGCACGCACACTGTGCGGCTGATTTAACTGCTTCACACGCACCTATAAAAACGAAAACCCCGGAATGCGGCATTGTGCCGCACACCGGGGTTAATATTATGCCGGCAGCGATTACATGCGCATCTCAATGCCGAGCCGCTCGCGCACTGCCTCGACCGCGCGGGCCAAAACCTCGTCGACCTCGGCGTCGGATAGCGTGCGGTCGGCTGCGCGCAGCGTCAGCGCGAACGCAAGGCTCTTTTTGCCCTCGCCAAGCTGCTCCGAGCGATAAACGTCGAACAGTCTCACATCCTCAAGCAGTGTGCCGCATGTCTCGGTGAGCACGTCGACTATCGACTGCGACTCCACCGCCTCGCCGCAGACAAATGCAAGGTCACGCGTCACCGCGGGGAACTTCGGCAGCGGCGTGTAGTGGCGCTCGGTCGAGCGCAGCTCAAACAGCGCTTCGAAATCAAGCTCGGCGCCGCAAACCGGTATGTCAAACTCGAAGTTTTCGAGCGTTTCCGGATGTAGCTCGCCCAGCACGCCCAGCGTGACGTCGCCGCATTTGACGGTTGCGCAGCGGCCGGGATGATACATCGGTATGTCAGAGGTCGCCACATATCTTACGCCGCGTATCCCGAGACAGCCAAACAGCGCCTCGCAAATGCCCTTGATACTGTAGAAGTCGACGTCGGGCCCGTACATCGCAATCGCTATGCGAACAGGCTCGTCGGGCAGACCATCGCCGCGCTTGATATAAACGGGCGCATTTTCAAACAATGCGCATTCGGCTATACGGTGGCTGTAGTTATGTGCCAGCGCCTCGAGTACCGACGGCAAAAGCTGTGTGCGCATGACAGAGGTATCCTCGCCGAGCGGATTGCGCAGCGTAACCGTATCGCGGAGGGGCGAATCCGCCGGCACTCGCGCCTTGTCAAAGAGTTTTGGCGACACAAACGAGAAAGTGCATGTTTCGTACAGCCCCAGTTTTACGAGCAGGTCGTTGATTTGTTCGCGGCAGGCCATGCGCTCGGACATGCTGCCAACGCTGACCTCCGAGGTAAACATTGTTGCTTCGATTTTATCATAGCCGTATATCCGCAGCACTTCTTCGGCGATGTCGTTTACACACTCGATGTCGCTGCGCCACGAGGGGACGCCGACCTCGTATATGTCGCCCGCGGCACGCACTTCAAACTCGAGCGAGCGCAGTATGTCCGCCATTTCCTCGGCGTCGAGCGACAGTCCGAGCAGCTGATTTATGCGTGTGACGTTAAGCGGCAGGGTAACGCGCGCTTTTTTGCCCGGATAAACGTCGACATAGTCGCTTGCGCCTCCGACCACCTCGCCCGCACCGAGCAGCTCGACAAGTTCGCATGCGCGCTGGATGGCGGGCAGGGTGTTTTCGGGGTCAAGCCCCTTTTCAAATCGGCTCGAGCTTTCGGTGCGCATGCCGAGTGCGCGGGATGTATGCCTTACCTGACTGCTTTCAAAGGTGGCGCTTTCAAACACGACGGTTTGCGTGTTTTCGGTAATCTCACTGTTTTCGCCGCCCATGATGCCGGCAAGCGCAACGGCTCGCGTCTCGTCGGCGATAACGAGCATGCCTTTCGAGAGCGTGTGGTCGGCGCCGTCAAGCGTTGTGAAAGTCTCGCCTTCGCTTGCCTCGCGCACTATGATTTTCTTGCCTTCAAGACAGGAGTAGTCAAAGGCATGCATGGGCTGACCGTACTCGAGCATAACATAGTTAGTTATATCGACTATGTTGTTGATGGGGCGCACGCCGGACGCGCGCAATCTCATGCGCATCCAAAGCGGAGAGGGACCGATTTTTACATTTTTCACCACGCGGGCGGTATAGCGGTAGCACAGTGCGGGCGCCTCGATTGAAACCGAGATATAATCGCTGGTGCTGCCGTCCGAGCCGCGTACAACCGGGGTATGACGGTGCGGTTTTTTGCCGAGCGTTGCCGCAGCCTCGCGCGCAAGCCCCATAACCGATAGGCAGTCGGGACGGTTGGGCGTGATCTCAAACTCGACAGCGACGTCGCGCATACGCAGCGCGGCTACAATATCGTCGCCCGGGCTGACACCTTCGATTCCCGCGTCCGGGAGAATAAATATGCCGTCGTTACTGGCGCCGGGCATATCGCGGTCGGTCAGCTCCAGCTCGGAGATTGAGCAGAGCATGCCGTTCGATTCGACGCCGCGCAGCTTTGTCTTTTTGATTTTTACACCGCCCGGAAGCTCGGCGGGCGCGGCCGCAACCGGCACTATCACGCCGACAAACAGGTTCTGTGCGCCGGTGACTATTTGACGAGGCTCGCTTTCGCCTATATCGACCGAGCAAATCCAAAGATGGTCGGAGTCGGGGTGCCGCTCAAGCGAAAGCACCCGTCCCGCAACGACGTTTTTAATATCGGAGCCGAGCTCCTCCCAGCCCTCTACTTTCGAGCCGGTCATTGTCATCGCATCGCAGAACTCTTTGACGGATATGTCGCCTATGTCCACATGCTCTGACAGCCATTCAAGCGATAAAATCATATATATCTTACCTTTCCTTTGCGTTTATGTGATTGCGGGGCTGCCGTGATGTCAGGCGGATGCATGAAGGCAAGCACCCGCAAAGCGTTTGAGTAAATTACAGTTTTATATCAGAACTGCGCGAGGAACCGCACGTCGTTTTCGTACAGCAGGCGCATGTCGTCGATACCGTAGCGGATCATCGCTATGCGCTCGATACCCATGCCGAAAGCGAAACCGCTGTAGACGTCGGCGTCTATGCCGCCGGCACGCAAGACATTTGGATGTACCACACCCGAGCCGAGGATTTCGATCCAGCCCTCGCCCTTGCAGATGCGGCAGCCGGTGCCTCCGCAGACAAAACAGGACACGTCAACCTCAGCCGAAGGCTCCGTGAAAGGGAAGTGATGCGGGCGGAAGCGGATTTTAGTGCTGCTTCCGAACATTTTTTGCGCAAACAACTGGAGCACGCCTTTCAGGTCTCCCATTGTGATATGTTTGTCGACGACCAGTCCCTCAAGCTGATGGAACAGCGGTGAGTGGGTCGCATCCACCTCATCGCTGCGGTACACCCGCCCGGGCGCGATGATTTTGATGGGGGGCTTGCGCTCTTCCATCGTGCGGACCTGAACCGGCGAGGTCTGGGTGCGAAGCAGGATTTCGTCGGTTATATAGAAAGTGTCCGAAGGATCTCTTGACGGGTGGTTTGCGGGCGTGTTGAGTGCGTCGAAGTTATAGTATCCGTACTCTATTTCAGGCCCCTCGACAATATCAAAACCCATCGAGCGGAAAATCTCGCACATTTCGATGCGTGTCGCCTCGAGCGGATGGCGGCGTCCGATTTTGGGCGTGCGCCCGGGCGCAGTAACGTCGATACGCTCGCGCTCGAGCTTTGCCCGGCGTGCGCGCTCCCGCAAAGCGGCGCCCTTTTCCTCAAGCATACGCTCAAACTCGGCACGCAGCTCGTTTGCATACTGGCCGACTTTCGGGCGCTCCTCCGGCGAAAGCGCGCTCATGCCGCGCAGCACCGCGGTAAGCTCGCCTTTTTTGCCTAAGAATCGTATCCGAAGCTCTTCAAGCGCTTTTTCGTCGATTTCATCTCTTGCAAGCAGCTCGGTCAGCTGTTTGCGTATCTCGTTCAGTTTCTCTATCATACCGTCCTCCGATTGGTGTGTATATATTTTTTATTCTTTAACCTTACAGCTTGGCGGCGCGGAGAGCTGATGGCTTTGCGCCCAAACGAAAAAAAGCCTCGTCCGATTCGCTGTGCGCGAAAAGGACGAAGCCAAAACATACAGACTCCGCGGTACCACCTTTATTTTTGCGAAAGCAAACACTCTCCGACGGTGTAACGGCCGTCATGCCGTCGCAGGCTACTCGGCAGGAGCAAAGCACGACCTTTCACCCGCGCCGCTCGGGGGCGAAATGCGTCTGCGCTGCGGCAAACCGGCTCTCAGCCACAGCCGGTCTCTCTGTATACCGTTTCACACGCGCGCCAAACCCCGTCATGGCGTTTATGCGGTTATATGGCTGTCTTATATTACTTTATTATATCAAATATTTTCGGTGATGCAAGTCTTTTACGGAAATTTTACAAATATTTTCGCAACATAGGTCGCCGCCATTCAGTTTTGGCTTTTTTTGAACAGCAAAGCCACGCCCGCCGCGAAAAGAAATCCTCCGAACAGTCTGCGTAAAAGGTCTGCTTCAATCAAATCGGCGACAATGCAGCCGCCGACCGCGCCTGCCGCACCGGTGAGCGCAAGTATAATTATGGCTCCGACCGGGAGTTTTCTGTCTTTTATATGCACCAAAAGCGAGGCTGCGGACGCGCAGATGTAAAACGCAATGTTGACGCCCTGTGCCGAAAGCTGCTCCATGCCCGTCACGAAAGTCAGCCACAGCACCAGCAGCCCGCCTCCCCCGACGCCCAGGCCGGTAAGCGCCGCAATGGCAAGCGCGGCCAAAAAATTGGCGGCGCTCATGAGCCGAATACCATGGTGCAGCCCGATACCAGCAAAATAACAGCCAAAAGCCGGCGGATCCAAAGCATCGGCAGCTTGCCAAGCGCAAGCCCGCCCAAAATCCCGCCGACCGCGCCGGGCAATAGATATGGGAAAGTGTCTGACAGCATCAGGTCACCGCGCAAAAAATAAAAAACGGCCGAAACAACCGTCATCGGCAGCACCGAGCAGATAGTTGCGGCAAACCTGTCTCGCGCGTCGTCTTCGGGACGCAGCAGTGCAAGCGAGAAAAGCGCGACCATGCCTCCACCCGCGCCGAGCAGCCCCGATAAAAAGCCCGACATGCCGCCGGCCACACCGAGCAGCACATCTCTGATACGTTTGTTTTTTATTTTCATAATATTATAGACCCAAGCTACGTTTTATTAATTTACCGTGCGAATTTATATTGCTCTTGTAATTTTAGGTGCAATCTGCTATTATATATAGTATATCACAAGTAAAATAAATGTTGCCATCGGAGGACAGCGACGTCACATGTCGGTATTATTCGCAATTCTGATCGGTATAATTCAGGGTGTCACCGAATTTTTACCTATTTCAAGTTCCGGTCACCTCTGCATCATGCAAAATATGTTCGGCATGGAGGACGTCGAAACAAACTATTTCACGTTTGACATACTGCTGCACCTTGCAACGCTTATCGCGGTGTTTATCGTGTTTCGGCGCGACATTGCGAATATGATTGTCGCTTTTTTTACATTGATAAAAAAGGCGGCAACGCGCCGGCTGCGCGAGATAACGCCCGACGAGCGCATGCTGGTCATGGTGGCTTTAGCCACAGTGCCGCTTGTCGTCGCGGTGTTTGTGAAAGATTACGTGGAGATTCTCTACGGCTATACAAAGGCTATCGGCGCGATTTTAATTTTCAACGGACTTGTGCTTTTCCTGTCCGATTTTTTGGCGCGCGGCAATAAAGACGCAAACAATGCAAGCTACTTCGACGCGCTTGTCGTCGGCCTGTGCCAGTTATGCGCGCTGTTGCCCGGGCTTTCAAGGTCAGGTTCGACCATCACCGGCGGTCTTTTGTGCGGCTTCAAACGTGAATATGCGGTCAAGTTCTCGTTTATCATGTCCATCCCCGCGATTGTGGGCGCAAACATATTGTCGATACCGGATATGCTTGAAAACCCTGTTCCGCAGAGCGACATATTCGCCTATATCTGCGGCATGGCGGCAGCGCTTGTGACCGGCATAGCCGCAATGAAGCTGCTGATGTATATTTCGAAAAAATCGAATTTCCGTATTTTCTCGGTATACTGCGTCATTGTCGGAACGCTTGCGCTGATTTTCGGATAATCGCACACGAATCTATTGGCAACAGCATAAAAACGCAATTAAAAAGGGAAGATAAATGCCACAGACAAAAAAGAAAAAGGCTACGGTCAAAAAGGCGTCAGCGTCGTCCGCCCGCCAATCGCCCGCAAAGAGGGCGCCGAAACCTTTGCCGGACCAGCGCACCGCAGACGATTTGGCGGCACAAATCGTGCCGCCGATACTCGTGCTGGTGGCTTTGTTTGTCGCCGTATGTTTTATATCGGCAGAGTCGACCGGCTTTTTCGGCTCTTGGCTGTCGGACGTGCTTTACGGACTTTTTTCATCCGCCGCATATACTATTCCGGTATTTATTATAATAATAGCGGCGTTTTGGAAACAGGATTACGAAGAATACAGAATACACACCAAATTCATTTTCGCCGGTATATGTCTTTTGTGCGTGGCGTGTCTGTCACAGACGGGCGGCCCCGATACCTTTAACATAAAGCAGCTTTGGCAAGCGGGCCTCGAACGCCATGGCGGCGGAGTGATAGGCGGTCTTTTGGGACAAGCTTTGCTTAAATCTATCGGCCGCGTCGGCATGCTGCTTGTCGTAATATCGCTGCTGGTTATATTCGCTTTGTTTTTGCTTGGGCTGACCCCGCATGCGGTGCGGATTTGCATTGCCTATAAGCTGTATGAGCAGCGGGAAAAGCTGCGTGCCGAGCGCGCCGCGGCACAGGCTCGGAAATTGCACCATAACAAGCCGGAGGTCGAACCCGCTGTCCCCGTCCCGGTGCAAAACGGCGGAGAGCAGAGGCGCGCCAGAGGTGCATACATATACGAGGAGGAAGATGAAGGGAGCGAAGGCGACGCTCAGCCGGCAGACAGCGGCGCCGAAGCAAATGCCGCCGCAGACACCGAGCCGGCAATCGACCCCGCGGCGTTCGACGCGGCTCTGCGCGACAGCGAATACGTGCCCGAAAGCGCGGACGACGCGCCCCCGTTTGACATCCCCGGGATGGCAAACGATACGGTCACCGAGCATATAAAGCCCGTCGGCAAGGCAAGAACCGCGAAAAAACAAGCGGGCGCCGGCGCCAAATCGGAGCAGCAGGCCGAGCCCGGTCTGCATGAGATATTCGGCGAAAGCGACGACGAACTTGATTTTATCCGCAAATTCGCTGAAAACCGGTCCGGTACGTTGGGATATGTTTCGGCCGACGGCAGCCGTCCGAGCGGCGGCGTCAGCGAGCTCGGCGACGAAGCCTCCGAGGCGGACATCACATTAAGCGTCAGCCGTGGAGCGGCGGTTCCTTCTCAGTCGCAAACTGCTGCCCGCGCCGAACAGCAGGCCGAAAAGCCGAAATATGTGTTTCCGTCGACCACACTTTTGCACATAGAGCCCGCTCCCAAAAACTCAGACGTGAGCGAGGAGCTGCACTCAAATGCCGTAAAGCTGGTTGAGACATTGCGCAGCTTCAAGGTGCGCACAAGAATAGTCAACGTGTCCCGCGGGCCGACCATCACACGCTATGAGCTTGTACCCGAAGAGGGCGTCCGCGTTCGCTCCATCGCAAATCTGGTGGACGACATCGCGCTCAACCTGGCTACCACCGGCGTGCGCATAGAAGCGCCAATACCCGGCAAATCCGCCGTCGGTATCGAGGTGCCAAACCGCGTCGTCTCCACCGTTTATGCGCGCGAGCTGATTGAAAACCCCAAATTTATGCAGGCGCCGAGCAAACTTACCGTAACACTCGGCATGGACGTAGCGGGCGAGCCGGTTTATCTTGATATTGCCAAGATGCCCCACCTGCTCATCGCCGGCGCGACGGGCATGGGCAAGTCGGTTTGTATCAACAGCATGATTGTGAGCCTGCTTTATAAGGCCACACCCGACGAAGTCAAGCTGATATTAGTCGACCCCAAGAAAGTCGAGCTGAACATATATAACGGCCTGCCACATCTGCTGGTGCCGGTCGTATCCGATCCGAAGAAAGCCGCAGGTTCGCTGCAGTGGGCGGTCGCCGAGATGGAGCGCAGGTTCGATTTAATCGAATCGGTCAGCGCACGCGACATAAGAGGGTATAACATCGCGACCAAAGACGACCCCGAGAAAGAATTTCTGCCGTATATAGTCATAATAATAGACGAGCTTGCCGACCTTATGATGACCGCTCCGAGCGATGTCGAAGAGTCGATTTGTCGTCTCGCGCAAAAGGCGCGCGCGGCCGGCATGCACCTTATCATAGGCACGCAGCGCCCGTCGGTCGACGTTATCACCGGGCTTATCAAGGCAAACGTCCCGTCGCGCATTGCGTTTACGGTATCGTCACAAACCGACAGTCGGGTTGTAATCGACACAAACGGCGCTGAAAAACTCATCGGGCGCGGCGACATGCTTTATGCACCGGTCGGAAGCATAAAGCCCATCCGCGTTCAGGGCGCCTATGTATCCGAAAAGGACGTCGAGGCGGTCGTCGAGTTCATAAAGCAAAACGTCGGCGAAACCGACTACGACAGCGAAGTTATCGAGTCTATCGAGCGCGAGGCCGAGCGCTGCGGTACATCCAAAAAATCTGCCGCGCTGGGCTCGGATGCAGACGACGATTTTGACCCCATGCTCAAACCTGCTATCGAACTTGCGCTCGATTCCGGGAAGATTGCCACGTCGCTTATCCAGCGCAAGCTAAAGCTCGGCTACGGACGCGCAGCCAAGCTCATTGACCGCATGGAAGAGATGGGCATCGTCAGCCCGCCGGACGGAAACAAACCGCGCGAGGTGCTTATAACCCGCCAGCAGTACATGGAAATGGTGGTAAACCGCGACGTTGAGCTTTAGGCTCGGCGCATTTTGCAGGGAGAAGCCTCCCGCACATATTTACGGGTAAAGCCTGCCGAGGGAGTCTTGCAGTTGCAGATTCCCACGGTGCGCCCCGCCGAAATATAGAGAAAGATGCTGAACATATCATGGCACGCTTACTTGTCATTGAAGGAACTGACGGTTCCGGCAAAACCACACAGGCAAAACTTGCCGCCGATGCGCTGCGCCGAAATGGCATTTATGTGCGCGACTTATCCTTTCCCACCTATGGTACAAAAAGCTCCGCTTTCGTGGAGATGTATCTCGGAGGAGAGCTGGGCAGCAGTCCCGAGGATACCGGAGCATACGCGGCATCGACCTTTTTTGCCTGTGACAGATATATTTCATATCGCATGGACTGGCAAAAGGACTACAGGCGCGACGATTGCGTGATAATCGCCTGCCGATATACCTCCGCGAACGCGGTGCACCAACTTGCAAAGCTGCCGCGCTCCGAATGGGACGCGTTTCTCGATTGGCTTTGGGATTTCGAATATGTAAAACTCGGCATTCCCAGGCCGGACAGCATAATTTATCTTGACATGCCGCCCGAGCTTTCGGTGTCGCTTGTTGCAAAACGCTCGGAGACAACCGGCCAAAAACTCGACATCCACGAGACAGATTACGAGTATATCAAGGCCTGCCGCTCCGCGGCTATGTATGCGGCAACGCGGCTCGAGTGGAAACTTATTCCCGCTTATGTCGTCGATATATCAGAGGGCTCCCCGCAGCTGATACTGCGGACACCCGGGGACATTCACGCCGACATAATGAAAGCAATGGGTTTCGGTGAAAAACAATCATAATAAAAAGGAGCGATTTTGGTGGTATATTTGTTTCTGGCCGACGGATTTGAAACCGTAGAAGCCCTCGCCCCGTATGATTTGATGAAACGCGCAGGAATCGACGTTAAAAGCGTGTCAATTAAAAAGGACAAGCGTGTCGTCAGCGCGCAAGGCGTGTCCGTTGAGGCCGACCTTGCGATAACTGCTATAAAAGGCACCTGTCCTGAAATGGTGGTGCTTCCCGGCGGTATGCCCGGCGCGTCCAACCTCGAGCAGTCGGAGGAGGTGCGCGAGTGCATGCAACGCACCTATTCGGCGGGCGGCTGGCTTGCCGCGATTTGCGCCGCACCCTATGTACTGGGCGTAAACGGATATCTGGAAGGGAAGGAAGCCACCTGCTATCCCGGTTTCGAGGACAAGCTCACCGGTGCAAAGCTCTCTGAGAAAAGTGTCGTTTGCGACGGCAAGATTATCACCGCCGCCGGTATGGGCGTGGCGCTCGAGTTCGGGCTTGAGATTGTCCGCGCACTGAAGGGACTGGAAACAGTCGAGCAAATAAAAAAGAGCATTATATACACTCGCTGACAATAAAAACGTCGCGCAGTTGTGCCACCTGCATAATGCTACATGGCGCAACTGCGTCGGCACAACCAAAATACGGACAAGGATTGATGATTCAAATCAGACACGAAAAAAACAGATTGCGCGCACAGCTGCTTGCTTTGCGCGATAAGCTTGACCAGGACGAAAAATCCGCGATTGAAGAGAAAATTTTCGGCTATCTACGCGAACTTGCAACATACCGATACAGCGACACAATCCTGCTTTACTCGCCGGTAAAGGGCGAGCTGGACGTTAATGTCGTGGCACGCAATGCAATTGACGACGGCAAGCGCATTGCATACCCGGTCACAAACCCGGCAAACCGCACAATGAGTTTTTACTATGTGAGCAGCCCCGACGAGCTGGTACCCGGCCACTATGACATACTCGAGCCGCCGGCGGGCGCACAGCTTTTCATCGAGGACGTCAACACACATGCTATATGCATCGTGCCCGCGCTTGCATTTGACCCGGACGGCTACAGAATAGGATACGGCAAAGGGTATTACGACCGTTTTCTTGCACAATTCAGGGGAGTGAAGGTTGGGCTTATCCCATCTCAGTTTGTTTTGCCCCGGCTGCCGCGCGGCAGGTACGACATGGCTGTCGACGTGATTATTACCGAGGACGGTGTGAGGGCTATTGGACAAGGGAAAAATTAAAGACAAAGCGCCCGGAGCCGAAAGCTCCTCCGAACGCCAGCTCGGCACAGCAGTTTTCACGGCGCCACTACTGACGCTTGTTATATATCTACTGCTGACATTTTCGCGCCTAATAGATATAGAGCAGCTTAAATACCGCGACAATATATATCTTTCGATTATCATCCTGCAGCTTATCATTTTCATGCTGCCGGCACTGTTTTTCTGCAAGCTCAAAGGCACCGGATATTCGCTTAGGCTCAACTTGAGGTTTTTTGCGCCGACGCGGATTTGGTTTATAGTCCTGTCGGCGCTCACGCTGCTGACCGGCTCGGCGGTAATACGGCTCGCCGAGCTCGGTTACACCGGCACAATCGAAAGTTTCACGCTGTATGACAGGTTCATGCCGTTTGCCTCGCTGTCGGTAACCAACATCATATACGTCATTATCACTTTCGCGGCGCTGCCGGCTATAACCGAGGAGTTTGTGTTCCGCTCAATCATAATAACCGAGTATGAGGAAGGCGGATACGGCGGGTTTTGCGCGGCGCTCATGTCGGCGCTGCTGTTTTCGCTGCTGCACTCAAGTATAAGCCAGTTTCCGGTGTATTTTTTGGGCGGAATAATTTTTTCGGCAGTGGTTATCGTCACCCGCTCTGTTTTCGCGGCGATGGCGGTGCATTTTTTGAACAATATCTATCAGCTTTTTTTGGAGCCTTTTATATTTTCACTTATCAAACACCCGCAGAACATGGTGTTTTTGATATTCACCTGTGTAGTGCTTTTTTTGATATGCCTTGCCCTGACGCTCGGGCAGGTTGAAAAAATATACTACCTCTACGGGGTGACAAACCGCGAAACACCCGCATGGGTCAAAAACCGCAAAAAATCGCCGATGCGCGCAACACTCGAGGCGCTTGTATCGCCTACATTTCTCTTGTGCGTGTTGGTATTTGTTATAGTTACTCTCGGCATTTCGGAGAACATATAAAATGGACAATGGAAATCCCAACAGCGGCAATATGAACAGAGAAACCAACAAGTCGGAAGGGCGTCGCAACCTGCATCGCCGCGCGGCACGCCGACCCTCGCAGCTCGGCGCAGCTAAAGACCGGCAGCCCGAGGCTCGGCGCGCGCCTGCACGCGATGCACAGGACAGCCATCCGGCGCAAAAAACACAACCGAACATACCGAGCGGGCGTCCGGGGAGCGACTCAAAATCCGGCGGCGCAAATCACCGCGCGGATGAGCGGCTGCCCGTCACCGGCAGCCCCCGCGAGCAGCTGCGCAGGCTCGAGCTTGACGGTGCACGACTCCCGCAAGCGGACATTGCGCGCCGCAACACCGGAAAAACCGACGTCGCCAGACCTGTACAGGCGCCGCTGCCGCGCGAAGTGCAGTTTGAGGCGCCGGTCATAGACCCGGAAATACTGCGCCGCAGCGCAAGCGAACGGCAAAGACAGCCGGACGGGCGGACGGTTGGGCGGTCCAAAATCTACGCCACCTCGGATATTGCGGAGACGAAAGCCAACGTGGCCCGGCCCGCAAAGCCGCTTCCGCAGCGCGCCGCAGGCTCCGCTTCGGGCGGCAAAATCAGAGTCGGCTATAAGCGCGCCGACGAGTTTTTGCCCGAAAAGCTCACCGTCACAGGAGACAAGCGCGTTATAACCGAAAGCAGCGACATCGAAGACGAGGAGATTGACATCGACGAGGCGGACAGTGAGCCGGCAAGGCGCGGTTCGGCGCTTTCCAGCCTGCTGAAGGCGATAGTATACATCGTTTTTGTCCTCACTGTTTCGGCGTTTTTAAGCTTTTTCATTATATCTATCGGCAACGACATATTTGCGTTCGTCAAACCCAATATCGAGACAACCGTCACGGTACCCGAATTTGCAACCATTGACAACATAGCCGATATTCTATCCGAAAAAGGAGTTATAAAGTACCCGTTTATCTTCAAGCTGTACGCCGTCCTGCGCAACGACAACGGCGCGTTCGTCGAGGGTGAGTATGTAGTCACACCGTCGATGAGCTATGACCAGCTGCGCGCCGCGCTTAAAGGCCCGGTTCAGGAGCGCGAGCAGATTTCGATAACCATTCCCGAAGGCTATACGGTTGACCAAATTATCGACCTGTTTGTGGAGCAGCACGGCATGGGCACGCGCGAGGGCTTTATAAACGCCATCGAAAACGGGAAATTCGACTACTGGTTCCTTGAAGACCTGCAGCCCAAAGAAGGCCGCAAATACAGGCTCGAAGGTTACCTTTATCCCGACACCTACTACTTCTTCACCGACTGGAGCGAAGAGCAAATCCTCAGGAAATTCCTCAACAACTTCAATTCCAAGTTCGACAGGTCATACGAAGAGCGCTGTAAGGAGCTGGGCATGACAGTCGACGAGCTTATCACGCTGGCGTCCATGATTGAAGCGGAAGGCAAGTTCACCTATGAGTTTGGTGCTATATCGGCGGTATTCCACAACCGCCTAAACAACCCGTCGGTAACCGACGGAAAGCTTGAGTCGGACGCGACCATCCAGTATGTGCTGCCCGAGCGCCACGAGGAGCTGACGACAGATGACCTCGTATTAGACTCGCCATATAACACCTACAGGTATCCCGGACTTCCGCCCGGCCCGATTACAAACCCGACAATCAACGCAATTCACAGCGCCATGTATCCCGACGACGTAAACTACTATTACTTTGTGGCCCGCCCCAACGGTCAAAACCTGTTTGCCGTCACATATCAGGAGCACCTGGTAAACAAGCGGCAGGCAGCCGAGGAGCGAGCCGCGATGAAAAGCCAGCAGTAGCGGCATATAAAAAGCCGAAGGTTTTTTGGCCTTCGGCTTTTTGTTATGCTACTTTATCCTGTGCGGCTTTGTCGTCATAGGCGATGAACGCCGAGTCGACGGTTGCCTTGGGCAACCTCGGCGTTATAAGGCTGACAACCGGCACTATTATAAGCGATGCGACCATTGCCGCGGCTCCGACAAGCGAGGGCGACGCAAACTTCAAAAACGCGTTTGACACAATAAGCCCGACCGCGAATACCATGCTTACCCAGCAGGCAACTTTGGTGGTGCGCTTCCAGAACAGCCCGTATATGAACGGTCCAAGGAACGACCCGGCGAGGGCGCCCCATGAAAGCCCCATCAGCGCCGTAATCATGCTGCTCGGGTATGCGGCTATCAGCACCGACAGCACTATAAACAGCACGCAAAACGCACGCAGCAGCGCGAGAGAGGTCTTTTCTTTGATTTTGTCGGTAAAGCTGCCCAGAAAATCGCGCACGACCGTTGACGACGAGATTATAACAAGCGACGCGAGCGTCGATATAGAGGCGGACAGCACGACAATCAGCACGATACCGATAAGAATGTCGGGCAGGGTTTTCGTGAGCATTGTGGGCACGATGTCATCGTAAACGACAGGGTCGGCGCTGTAAAAGAGCCGCCCGAAACCGCCTATAAAGTATGAGCCGCAGGCGATAAACACGGCAAACACCGTCGAGATTATAGTACCGAGCCTTATCGAACGCTCGTCTTTTATAGCATAAAACTTATGTATCATCTGCGGCATGCCCCAAACGCCGAGGCTTGTCAAAACCACAACCGAGAGCAGTCCCAGCGGGTCGGGACCGAACATCGAGGTGAGCGCGCCGTTCAGCTCGGGGTTTATCTCACTGGTGAACTGTGAAAGCTGCTGAAGCGACTCCATAAACCCGCCGCCGCCCGCAAGGACTTTTCCGACTATCAAAACTATGCCCACCAGCATAACAATACCCTGAAGGAAGCTGTTGACGGCAGTCGCCATATATCCGCCCGCAACGACATATATTGCGGTCAGCGCCGCCATACCGACGATGCACCAGATAAACGGCAAGCCGAACGAAATTGAAAATATACCCGCAAGCCCTTTGTATACCGACGCGGTATAGGGTACAAGGAACACAATTATAATCAGCGCGGATACCAACTTCATGGCGGGGCTGTCATAACGCCGGCTGAAAAATTCGGGCATGGTGCTCGCGCCCAAATGATTTGTCATTATCCGCGTGCGCCTGCCAAGCACTACCCAGGCAAGCAGGCTGCCTATGAAGGCATTTCCGATTCCTATCCACAGCGCGGAGATTCCGTACATCCAGCCGAACTGCCCGGCGTAACCAACGAATATTGTTGCGGAAAAATAAGTCGTGCCGTAAGCAAACGCCGACAGCCATGGCCCGACATTGCGTCCGGCCAAAATAAAGTCGCCGCTATTTGTGGCGGTTTTGCGGTACATAAAGCCTATTGCTACCGTCACCGCAAAAAAGAGCAGTACGAGGAAGATTTTCCAAAACACTTTGCTGATCCTCCGGTAATAATTTTGTTTTTTGAGTATATAATAATTTAGCGACACAGGGTTTTGGGTGGCAAAAGGTACAGTGGGTGGCATACATATAAATTAAATAAATCAAAAAGCCGCCCTGTCTCGAGACCTTTGTCCCGAAACGAGGGCGGCTGTCAGTCCGCGGTACCACCTCGATTTATACTCAGCGGGTACATGATAATACCCCCGCCGGTGTAACGTCCGGCGAATACGCCGCCTCCTACTCCGCAAAAAAGCGTTTCAGCGCGGAGGCTACCGGAACGTATCCGACAAAGTCCGACTTTGGCGCCTCTCACCACCCGGCCACTCTCTGTAAGCCGCATCCTTTGCCGTTAAACGCCATGCGTTTATTTCCGGTCACTGCCCTTAATAAGGATATGCAGTTTTGTTTTTTGCGATTATAGCAAACTAAAGCGAATTTGTCAATACGATTTTTGCATTTAACAAAACAGCAACATGAAATAAATATATTAGTTAATAATTGTTAAAAAATGCTTTCGCAAAAGTGTTGATTTACTTTTTTGATATGGTATAATATTCAGTGCTCAAAAAAATACACTACATAAATGTGAGGGTAAATTGAAGTCATTCATGGAGGTAGACGTATACGAAAAGATTAGCCGAATCGTTTCAGAACAGCTTCGTGCCGATACCGATCTGGTGGACGAAGACGCCGACATTTTTGAGGACCTCGGAGCGGATTCGCTCGACGTGGTCGAAATTCTGATGGCGGTGGAAGAAAGCTTCGGCATCACTATCCCGGAAGAAGATGTCACGGACATTCGCACTGTTCGCGAACTGGCCGAATACATCGAAAGCCGGGCTGAAGAATAACGTATTACAAGCAGCGGTTAAATACCGCCGTAAATAAGATTGCCGGTATTGCCAAGTACGGCAGCCGGTAAACGGCACCCCAGCGGGAGCACTCCTGTTGAGGGGGCTTTTTTTATCCCGGAGCTGCGCGATGTGACAAGATTCGCGCGGCTTTTTTTATACAATGGAAAAAACAACTATATGGCGATACGGAGACATAAAAATGCTGACGGCAGATATAAAAATCGAATACGACGCGCAGTCGCAAACGCTGACATTGATAATTACCGGCGAAATCGACCATCACTCGGTCGGACGCTTGCGCGAGCAAGCCGACCGTGAGCTGGCGGTGCGCCGCCCGAAAGAGCTGGTAATAGATGTGTCGGGGGTTACTTTCATGGACAGCTCCGGTCTCGGGTTTATACTCGGACGATACGGTAAAGCCGAGCCGTTGGGCGCGACCACGACTGTCAAGGGTGCCTCACCCCTGATACACCGTATACTCCGGCTTTCGGGCGCCGACACTTTTGTAAAGGTACTGAAATAAACCGCATGCAGTAAATTCGACAATAAAAATATCATAATTTCCGAAAGGATATGGGGATATGAAAAACAAGCCGGTAAACCAAATGAGGCTTGAGATTGAGTCAAAATCGATAAACGAGGGTTTTGCGCGCTATGCGGTATCCGCTTTTGCCGCCCAGCTTGACCCGACGATAGAGGAGCTTGCCGACCTGCGCTGCGCGGTGTCCGAAGCCGTGACAAATGCGATTATCCACGGCTATCGCGGCACGAGCGGCACCGTTTACATAACCGCAAAGTATTACGAAGACCGCACCGTCAAAATAAAAGTCGCCGACAAGGGCGTGGGCATCGAGGATATAAAACAGGCAATGCAGCCGCTTTTCACGACCGACCCCAGCGGTGAACGCGGCGGGATGGGCTTTGCGGTGATGCAGAGTTTTACCGACAAACTTGCGGTGCGCTCGAAGCCGGGGAAGGGAACAACCGTTACCATGACAAAAAAGTTCGCTCCGAGAGACTAAAATACAGACGCCCGGGCATGCGGTGTGCTTTCCCGATATGCCCGGTGTCACATAACTTGTAAAAGGATTATGCAAACTTACGATAAATCGCATAACAGCGAGCTGCTTGCTCGAGTGAAGCAGGGCGACAATCAGGCACTGGACGAGCTTGTAAGGCTCAATCTCGGCCTTGTGAAAAGCCTTGCGCTGCGTTTCCGCGACCGCAGCCTGTGCGGGGGCCGGGCGGTCGAATACGAGGACCTTGTGCAAATAGGCACTATTGGGATGATAAAGGCGGCGCGCAGCTATGACCCGTCATACGGCACCGCTTTCTCGACCTATGCCGTGCCGCTTATAATAGGGGAGATTCGCCGGTTTTTACGCGACGACGGACTTTTGAAAGTCGGGCGCATGACCAAAAAAATCGGCGCCGACATTGCGCGCCGCCGCGAAGAATTCATAGCCGAGCATGGGCGCGAGCCGCATGTGTCCGAGCTTGCCGAACTGTGCGGCCTGCCCGAGGCTGAGATCGTCTACGCGATGGAGGCGGTCGGTACGGTGCGCTCGCTTTCTGAGGTGACGGGCGACGACGACAGCCTGACGCTTGAAAGCACACTGGCGGAGGAGAGCGGCGAAATCGAGTTTGCAACCGACAAAATAGCGCTGCATCAGGCAATCGAGGAGCTGCCCGAACTGTGGCAAAAAATAATACACCTGCGTTTTGAGCGCGAACTTTCTCAGCAGCAGACCGGCCGCATACTCGGGCTTTCACAGGTAAAAATATCAAGGGAAGAAAAGAAAATATTAAACCGGCTGCGCTCGGCATTGTGATAATTGTTGAGCCGAGCCGGCCGGTTCGGCAAATGGTTCGATAAATTTCGATAAAATTGAAAAAGGATATTGACAAATGGAGCATAATGTGCTATAATAACACACGTCGCAGGTTGAAGCGCAAACACGCTGGTGTGGCTCAATGGTAGAGCAGCTGATTTGTAATCAGCAGGTTGATGGTTCGAATCCGTTCACCAGCTCCACAGCTTCAATGCTGCCGACCCGCTGCAAAAGCGGCGGGAACTGAATATGGGAGCGTTCCCGAGTGGCCAAAGGGGGCAGACTGTAAATCTGTTGTCACAGACTTCGGTGGTTCGAATCCACCCGCTCCCACCAGGAAAGCCTGGCAGCTAAAAATAGCTTGCCAGGCTTTATTTTTGCTTGTTTAAAATAGTAAACACAAGGATACGCAAACCTTGATTTTTGGACATGTTTAGGTGGTTTTTGACTATAAAAGTGGGAACCGTCACGGCAATCAACTCGAAGCGGCGGCTTACCCGTCGGCAATACATGCTCACTTATTAGCTAAAACAAAAAGCGGTTTGCCATATATGCCGGGCAAACCGCTTTTCACATGTACTATTTTTCCTTATAAAACAACATACAGTGGCAATACCCTTCAAAATCCGGGTCGGCTATCTGCTCGCGGAACTCCTTGCACTTGCACTTGTTGTCTTCGGTCTTTTCGCGCCGGCAGGGACAGTAGCCGCCGTTGCGCTTCAGCCCCTCGAGTATTGCCTTGACGAGTTCCTTATCTTCATTCAAACGTACGTTCATGTACCTATCCCCCTGAATTTATATTATACCGCTTGGGCAAAAACGGTTAACAATCCGGCAAAGCAGCCTTGACGCCCCTTCCAAGCATGCTTATGCTGCAGATCCATTATAAGCGAAAAATGTGAATCGAGTTGAAACGCCCGGTATTATTTAATTGAACATGGCAAATTGCGGTTTATCCACTTGTTAACAATTAAACGGTTGAAAAACTGCCCGAAAATGTGATATTATTTTGTATTATGAATAAAATTATAGATGCACATGTTCACACATACCCTGAGTCGGTTGCCGAAAAGGCGGCAAAAAATCTGGGCGAGTTTTACAATGTCACCGTTCAATGCAGCGGAACCTATGACGACCTTAAACGCCAGGCGGTGGAGACACAGACCGTCGGTTTCTTTTTGCTCGCCGTCGCGACAGCTCCGCGGCAGGTCGTAAAGCTTAACACCAAAACCGCCGAACTTGTAAAGCTATCGCGCGCACAGGGCTTTGAAACGATAGGTTTCGGAGGAATGCATCAGGATTACGCGGAAGTCAGAAGCGAGGTCGCGCGCTGTGAGACGCTCGGGCTCGCGGGCATAAAAATCCATCCCGACATTCAGCAAGTCGATATTGACGACCCGCGCCTTTTCCCATTGTATGACGAGCTGCAGTCGCGTGGCATGAAACTGTATCTGCACATGGGCGACGAGCGGCCACAGTACCGCTATTCGCGCCCGTCGCGGCTGGCAAAAGTGCTCGACATGTTCCCGGGACTTGTGGTAATAGCAGCGCATTTCGGCGGCTACAGAGCCTGGGACGAGGCAAAAGAGTATCTTTGGGGCAGGGAAAACGTGTGGTATGACGCCTCAAGCACATTTTGGGACGTGGACACCAAAAAAGCCACAGAATTTGTCCGCGGCTGTGGCGTGGAAAACGTCTTATACGGCTCCGATTACCCTGTCATTCGGCTGGAGGACCATCTCGCGCTGTTTATGAAGCTTGATTTGACCGAAGACGAGCGCAAAGCTATTCTTTATGAAAACGCCAAGCGTTTTATGGCGCTTTGCCGTTAAAATATCAGAAAAATCAACCATAATATGCCATATTTTTATATAGCCCCAACACATCATAGCTACAACAATATTAGGCATATTGACAAAGATTATGGTGAGTGTTATAATGTGATTGATTTCGCGATTGGGCCGTGCAGGAAAATCCACGTTTGCAGTACGGTATGGCCCGCATCCGCGCGGGAGGAACGGAGCGGGGGAGCGAAAAACAAAATAAACTGTATGCCGGAACGCAACAGTACCGAAGCATAACGCGGATATAACGGCACGGTACATAATCGCATAATTTCACACGGTGTAACCGAGAAAGCGATATGGCCATGGAACTGAACTTGTCCGTTATATATGCGTTTTCGTTTTTGACTACGGCGATTTCATTCCTTTTTGCCACGTATCTTTTTTTCTGGGTAAAAAAGCAAAAAGCCACGAATGAAACTATAATCAGAATCTCTGATTATATCAAGTCCGGCGCAAACACCTTTATTCGCAAGGAGTATACGCTGCTCGCAATATTTGCGGGATGCGTGGCTCTCCTTATTTTTGTGTTTTTACCCAGCCCTGTTTGGATGGGAAGTCCGCTGCGCAACCTCGAAATGGCATTGGCCTATATCTGCGGCACGATAATATCGGCGCTTGCCGGTAAGATAGGTATTGTCGTCGCGACCTCCGCAAACTCGCGAACGGCAGAAGCCGCACGCGAAGGGATAAAGCCCGCGTTTTTAGTCGGGTTCCGCGGCGGCGCGGTGATGGGCCTCGCCGTCGTCGGTTGCAGTCTGCTGGGCGTCACTGCGGTGCTCGCGTTGATAGGCGACTCGACGGTGCTTTTGGGCTTTTCGTTCGGCGCAAGCTCGCTTGCCCTGTTTGCAAAGGCCGGCGGCGGCATATTCACCAAAACCGCCGACGTGTCGGCCGACCTTGTGGGCAAAGTCGAGCTTGGCATACCCGAGGACGACCCGCGCAACCCGGCAGTCATCGCCGACAATGTAGGGGACAATGTCGGTGACGTGGCCGGCATGGGCGCCGACTTGCTCGACTCCAACGTCGCCTCGATGGCAGCGGCGCTTGTTATTGCGGAATCGCTCGACAGCGCAACCGGCAGCGCAAACGTGATGATGGTATTTACCTATGCGGCGCTCGGACTTCTTGCGTCGGTAATAGGCATCGCTTCCGCGCGCATCGGCAAAAAGGGTAACCCCACCCGTGCGCTCAACACCTCCGCTTATATTACATCAGCAATATATCTGGTTTTGACCGCGGCCGCTACCGCGCTGATCAAGGGATTCTCTTGGCGCATTTGGGGAGCAGCTGCGGTTGGTCTTGCCGTCGGCGTCATCATCGGCATAACGACAAACTATTTCACCGACGATACAAAGCCTATTGTTCAAAAGGTCGCTCGCGCGTCGAATACCGGCCCTGCCTTTACGATACTGTCGGGCATTTCATACGGTTTTATTTCCGCCATGCCCGCTATGGTCGGCATAGCGATATCTGCGCTTGCCGCATATAACCTTTGCGCCCCGATGGGCGAAGGCTATGCGATGTTCGGCATATCAATGGCGGCGGTCGGAATGCTCTCGATTGTGGGCATGATAATCGCAAACGACGCTTACGGCCCCATAGTGGACAATGCACGCGGCCTTGCCGAGATGGGCGGGTTTGACGAGGAGACCATTCGCATCGCCGACGAACTTGACAGCGCCGGAAACACTGTTAAAGCCGTCACAAAAGGATTTGCTATCGGTGCGGCAGGTCTTACCGTCATTTCGCTGCTCGGTGCATATATGGCAGAGGTCAACCAGGCTCTCGCAGAAGCGGGAAAGCCTCTCCTTGCCGGTTTCGACGTCATGGACCCGACAGTATTTTTCGGCATACTCGTCGGTGCCTCCGTCCCTGCGGTGTTCTCCGCAATGCTTATCCTCGGCGTCGACCGCAACGCGCAAAGGATGGTTGCCGAAATCCGGCGCCAGTTCAATGAAATTGTCGGCCTGCGCGAAGGTAAACCCGGCGTTGTGCCCGAATATGACAAATGCATTGATTTGGCAACGACCGGAGCGCTTCGCGAGCTGATTCCCGCCGGACTTATGGCGATTATAGTTACGATTGTAGTCGGATTTGTCGGCGGAGTCAGCGCAATCGGAGGCTTTTTGCTCGGCAATATAATCAGCGGACTGCTTATTGCACAGTTTATGTCTAACTCCGGCGGCCTTTGGGACAACTCGAAAAAGTATATTGAATCGGGTGAAGAAGGCGGCAAAGGTTCAGATGCGCATAAAGCCGCCGTTGTGGGCGATACTGTGGGCGATCCGTTCAAGGACACCGCCGGCCCGTCTATAAACACGCAAATCACAGTTGTTTCGCTTGTTGCGTCCCTTATGTCAGGCTTATTTGCCGTTTTCTCACTTTTCGGCTGATCGGAGTTTAAATTAAATGGAAGTTTTATATCGCAATCTATTGAATCTTCAGTGGCAGCATGTTGTAATGTGGGGCATCGGAGCCCTGCTTATCTATCTTGCAATAAAAAAAGACATGGAGCCTTCGCTGCTTTTGCCGATAGGTTTTGGCGCCATAATAGCAAACCTGCCTATGTCAGGAGCGGTAGACCAGCTTATCGGGGAAGCGCTCGAACGCGGCCCGCTCAGCACGCTTTATAATGCCGGAATTGCAAACGAGCTGTTTCCGCTCATACTGTTTATCGGCATAGGCGCGATGATAGATTTCGGCCCGATACTTTCCAACCCGAAACTGATGATATTCGGCGCGATGGCACAGTTCGGCATATTCTTCACGCTGTGCACCGCCTCCATGTTCTTTGACATCAAGGATGCGGCGTCCATTGCTATAATCGGCGCCGCCGACGGTCCGACCTCGATTGTCGTCGCGCAAAAGCTCGGCTCGAAATATCTCGGCGCGATAATGGTCGCTGCCTATTCTTACATGGCACTTGTACCTATTATCCAGCCCCCGGTTATAAAGCTATTGACGACGAAAAAAGAGCGCCTTATCAAGATGCCCTACCAGCCGGCCGAGGTATCAAAAGCGACGCGCATACTTTTCCCGATAATTATCACCGTTATCACAGGGCTTATTGCGCCGCAATCGGTCGCACTTGTCGGTTTTTTGATGTTCGGCAACCTCATCCGCGAGTGCGGAGTGCTCGACTCGCTGTCCGAGACCGCACAGAGAGTGCTTGCCAACCTGGTTACGCTGCTTTTGGGCATCACAATCGCCTCGCAGATGCAGGCAGAGCAGTTTTTGAAGCTCGAAACATTACTTATACTTTTTCTCGGACTTGTCGCTTTCATATTCGACACGGCGGGCGGCGTGCTTTTTGCAAAAATATTGAACCTTTTCCTCAAAGAGAAAATCAACCCGATGATAGGCGCAGCCGGTATCTCGGCATTTCCGATGTCGGGCCGTGTGGTTCATAAGATGGGCCTGCAAGAAGATAACCAAAACTTCCTGCTCATGCACTCCATCGGCGTAAACGTATCCGGCCAAATAGCGTCGGTCATAGCGGGCGGTCTCGTGCTTAACTTTTTCATGGGGGTATAGTGGCCATGAATTTTAATCCAATGGCTTTTGTCGACAATCTCTACTATATGGGCCTCGGCATGCTGGGCATCGCAGCCGTTATATGCGTGATAATCGGCGTGACGATTCTCCTCAACAAAATCACAACAAAAAAAGAATGAAAGCAATAAAAAGCCGCCGGCAAGCGCAGCCGGCGGCTTTTTGGCGCCTGCGGGCACTTTTGAAGCATACCCGGAAAACATTTTACGCCTCGCGGAATATAATGATTGTGACGGAATCTGTATAAGAGCGAGGTACATAAAATGAACAGAGGAATTGACCCGCGCGGCGAGATGTTTCGCTGCGGCAGGGCAATGTGCATAAATAATGCGAGAATAGAAAACGTGTCGACAAACCCCCGCGACGCCAGAGTCGGCTCTATGACCGTATCATACACGGCGAGACGCCCGAGCGGCGTTACGACAACCAGCATGCTGATTCTGAATGTCGACAGAAATACCAGAATTAGAACACAAGCGGGCAGCCCGGTTTGCCTGTGCGACGTTCGTCCGGGCATGTGGGCCGATGTACAGTTTTCAAGAACAATGACGCGCAGCATACCCCCGCGCGCGGACGCCTTTAGTATAGAGGTGCGCCAGCAGTACAGGCCTGATCGTCGGCCGCGTCCGCCCCGCCCGGAGCCGCCGGAGCCCCGCCCACAGCGCAGAGTCACCACAACGCGTGTGGTTTCCGTCGATCCGCGCATCGGAAGGCTCACTACCGGCAGCCCGTTTAATATAAATCGTCAAACGGTTTTTACCATCTCACCCGACACAAGGATTTTGGACCGCGCCGGCAGGCCTATCAGGCTCACCGATTTAAATCGCGGTCAACGGGTGCGCGTCACACACGCCAATTTCCAAACGCAAAGTATACCACCGCAATCGCCCGCTTATGAAATACGCGTGCTGTGAGGTGATATATACATAAAAAACGTTCGGTTCCGTGCTACCGGTATCCGAACGTTTTTTATTTTTCGGCGAAATACAGCCGCATTGATATAAAATCGGTGTCAAATTGCCGCGCCGGATTTGCTGTCGCGCTCGATTAATATTTTAATCGCCACTATGGCGACGCGGACGGCGTTTCCGGTGTCGTGGCTGTCAGGCTCGTCGTGGCCCGCGAGCTTGCGCTCCTGATTCCATATCACATGCAGAACCGTTCCGCAGCGGGCACCGAGCGCGGCGGCCACCGTAAACAGCGCGGCTGATTCCATCTCGGACGCAAGCACGCCGAGCTTTTTCCACGCCTGCCACTTTGACTGTAGCTCGTATGAAACGGGCATGCGGTCGGGCGAGTGCTGGCCGTAAAACGAGTCTTTGTTTTGCACCACGCCGGCATGGCAGCGCAGCCCGAGCCGCTCCGCCGCCTGCACAAGCGCGCTGGTAACAGCGAAATCGGCCGCAGCAGGATACTCCGGCGGCGCATACTCGCGGGAGGTGCCTTCCTGACGGATAGCTGCGGTCGCGACGACACAGTCGCCTGCAAGCACTTTCATGTTGATGCCGCCGCATGTGCCGACGCGGATAAACGTGTCGGCGCCGCAAGCGAAAAGCTCCTCCATTGCGATTGCCGCCGACGGCCCGCCTATGCCGGTTGAAGTAACCGACACCGGCACGCCGCAAATCGAGCCGGTGTATGTTGTATACTCGCGATTTTGCGCAACTTTGCGCGGCTCGTCGAAATATTCGGCAATAAGCTCGCATCTGCCGGGGTCGCCGGGCAGCAGCACGTATCTACCCACTTCACCCGGCGCGCAGGCGATATGATACTGACGTGTGGACATGCTTTCTACCTCTGTGTTTTTTACATCCAAAATATCTGCTTAATTCCAGCTTCGGACAATATCGCAAAACCTGTGTCCGCGCGCCTCAAAGTTCGGGAACACATCAAAACTTGCACAGGCGGGGGAAAGAATAACTATGTCGCCCGGACCGGCGGCGCGGCGCGCGGCTTCGACAGCCTCGTCGAAGTTTGGCTCACTTACAACAGCGGGGTTCCCTTCGGTATAATCAGGGCAGGCGAGCAGCGCCTCGCGTATTTTGGGACCCGTCGCGCCGGTCAGCACGACGGCTTTTGCGTACCTGCAAAGCGATTTGGCAAGCGGGTCAAACGGAATTTGCTTGTCATACCCGCCGCAAATAACGATGACCTTCCTGTCAAACGCTGAAAGCGCGGCCGCGGTACGAGTTGGGCTCGAATCTATCGAGCTGTTATAATAGCGCACGCCGCCATACTCGCGCACAAACTGGCAGCGATGTTCGACGCCTTGAAAACTGCGTGCCAGCGGCGCAAAATGCGAGGTGTCGACTATGCCCATCACAGCCGCAAACGCTGCCATATAGTTTTCGGCATTGTGCGCGCCGGGCAGGAGAATATCTGACAGCGAAATGAGCTTCACCGGCTCGCCGCCTGGTCTGCGGTAGTATATGTTTCCGTCCCGCCTGTATATCTGCGCGCAGCCCTCGGGCACTTCGCCCGCGGTTTTGTCGGTGCCGAAAAGTGTGACCGACACGCCGGGCGCAGCCTCTGCCGCCATTGCGCGCGTCACCTCGCAGGGCGCGCCGAGCACAAGCCTTGACCCCGGTTTTTGGTGTCGGAATATGTTGCGCTTTGCGTCGATATACTCGGCCATGTCGAGGTGATAGTCAAGGTGGTTGGGCGTTATGTTGGTTACAACCGCCACGTCGGGCGAGCGGCGCATTGTCTGTAGCTGAAAGCTTGACAGCTCCACGACACAATAGCTGTCTGGCGTGATTTTGTCCAGTCGCGGTAAAAGCGGCGCTCCAATGTTGCCGCCGACAAACACGCGCCCGCTCCCAAACTGCAGCTTGAGCAGCTTATATATGATCGTGGTGGTCGTCGTTTTGCCGTCGCTGCCTGTGATACCGATGATAGGGCAGGGGCAAAGCTCGAAAAACAGCTCCATTTCGGAGATAAGCTCCGCGCCGCGCGCAACCGCCTCCGCAAGCTGGGGCTTGTCAAAACGTATTCCCGGCGAGCGGAAAATAACTTTGTCTGTTATGCCGTCGAGATAACCTTCGCCGCAGACGAGCTTTACACCGCGCGCCTCCAGAGAGTCCGCAAGCTCGCCCAGCTCCTTGCGGCTCTTTTTGTCGCGCGCGGTGACGGTTGCGCCGCGCTCAAGCAGCCAGTCGATAAGTGGGCGGTTGGATACGCCCAGCCCAATCACCGACACGCTGACGCCGCTGTAATCGGTTGTCAATCAAATCCCTCCGTTTATCCGCCGGTGTCGCTTTCAACACCGAAATGCAGCTTTGCATAAGCCACCGCCAGGTCAACCACCCATCCGTAACTGCGCGTGCCCTCTGCCTGGCCTTGGATTTTCAGATATGTGTCGTTAACTTTTTCCGATACTTTTGAAACTTTTGATTCTCTATATTTGTCGAAAAAATTGCTGTAGGCGATAAACTCGGACACAAGCCGGCGATCCATGGACATCCATATTCTCATGTATTCGGCCGAGTCGGCTGTGTAAAGCGAGTTTATCACATAGCCGAGCATGTTGAAATATCCGCTGTACTGAATATACGGGTCGTCCGACTCGATGCAGACGAGAAAAGCCATGAAATTTGCCTCGTCCTCGCGCGCGATACCGCGTTGATGCGAAAGTTCGTGCGCCGCGGTGAAGGGAAGCGTGTAATCCGGGAAATTGGTGTTTATATTCGCCTCGCCGGTAAAATAGCTGTAAACACCCGAAATATGCGTGTAGGTCATCGGCTCCGAAAGCACTATAGGCTTGACTTTTGTTCGCATCGACTGCAAAAACGGGTATTTTTTGCAAACGGACGCATAAGCGTCGCAAAGCTTCTCGGATAGCTCCGAAAGCGAGTAAGGCATTATCGAAAAAGAGCCGTAATCGAACTGCACGTCGTCGATTACCCCGCCAATTTTGTCAAGCAGGGCATAAGCAGTTGCGACCAGCTCGTCCGCCGAGACTTTGCTGCGCTCCAGCCCCAGTTTATCCTCGAGCGTCGAGCCGCGATATGCGGCGGCAAAATTAAGCACGAACATCGAAAACAGCAGCGACAAAATCGAAAGCAGACCCAGTATAAAGCGGCAGTTTTTAGCCGACGAATGTTTTGAAATGCGCACCGTGCGCACAACGGCAGCCACGACAAATATAGGCAAAGAGAAAATAACCGTTTCTGCCAGCGAGAAGGGAAGGGGATTAGTAATTTTCGCCAGCAGGAAACGGAATATCGAGCTGATGCGTTCGTTGAAAAAGTCAGAAAAGGCGACGCTTTTATAAAAAGCAAAAAGCAGGATGCCCGATATACCGGCAAGCGCGAACAGCGCAAGCGATACGGGATGGATATAGTCGATTATACGCTTGCCGGATGCGTCTTTCGGCTCGGACGGAGTTGCTGCGTCGGATTGAGGGCAGCCTTGCGGCGGCAAATCCGCAGCCGCGCCGTCGCCGGTGGACGGCAAAAAGTCGCAGTATCGCTCGCCGGTGCCTGCGGCCTCACAATTCATATCGGCCGAGATTTGCATTTCGTCTTTACTCATATTTTTTACTACCTGTTTCAAGCAAAAGTTTAATGTCCTCGGGAATCGGCGCTTCGATTCGCAGCTCTCCCACCGTCATAGCCGCGCAGTGCAGCGCCTGGCGCGCAATCGGCTGACATTCGTCAGACGCAAACTGCCCGTAAAGTGTGTCGCCGGCTATCGGGCAACCGATATATGCGAAATGCACGCGCAGCTGGTGGGTGCGACCCGTCTGCGGAAAAGCGCGCACAACCGTCATCGGCCCAAACTTGTTTTCAAGCACAGCTTCCACAGAAAACTCGGTCACCGCGTCGTATGCGTCGGGGGTAAACGACACTTCGCGCAAGATTATGCTCGGCTGCGCGCGCCTTATGGGCGCATCTACTATCCCGTATGACCGGCGCAAACCGCTCCGCCCGCCGGCATCCCCGACACCGACATAGCGCAAGCTTCCGTCATCCGGCACAGGGCTCTCCGTTATGTAGCTTACGCCGCGGAGCGGCTCCGCCGGATTAATTATACCGCGCAGAACAGCAAAATATTCCTTTTTTATTTTAACATCGTGACCGCCGGACGGCGAAATGCCGCGTGAAAGCCGGTAGGCGGCGTGCTTGTTTTTCGCAAGCAGCACAACGCCGCTCGTACCGTTGTCAAGCCTGTTTATCGCGCGAAAAACAAAAGGCTGGCCGCGCTCGGCAAAATGAAACGCGGCGGCGTTGGCGAGCGTATCGTCTATGTGCCCGCGGGAGGGGTGCGTCGGCATTCCCGCGGGCTTGTCAACAGCAATAATATTATCATCTTCATAAAGCACGCGGAACGGCAAATCGACCGGCACGATAAACTCGTTTACCTCGTCTTCGCCGTCAGCTTCATCAAGCTCGAGCGTGTCACCGTCGCGCAAGACCGCTCGGACGGTGACATGCTTTCCGCAAAGCAGTATGCCGCGCTCCCGTTTTTTCAGTCTCGTCACAGCGGTGCGGGACAGCCCGAGCACACTGCGTAAATACTCGCGTACGGTCATACCGTCGTGCTGTGAGCCAATTTTATAGATCATTTGGAAACAAGCCTTGGAGTGTTACCTGTGGCTGCACAGCCGGAACTTGCCAAAGCAAATTTGACGGTGTGCTTCTGGTGGAATAAAACAGCCATAATGCAATATATTTAGATAGACAACTTTCATTGCTGATCAGTCAATCGGAACGCTCCAGCCGCGCGTGTCCGGCACCTTGCCCCACTGGATGGCTGTGAGCTCGTCGTAGAGGCGCTGTGCTATCGGACCGATTTTGCCTTCATTTAAAATGATTTGCTCTCCTCCGTCACAAAGTTCGCCAATTGGGGATATGACCGCAGCGGTACCTGTGCCGAAGGCTTCATTCAGCTTGCCGGCTGCGTTTGCTTGGACAATCTCATCAAACGCTATCTTGCGCTCCACAACAGTATAGCCCCAGTCGCGCAGCAGCTCTATGCAGGACGCGCGCGTGACGCCGGGCAATATAGAGCCGTCCTCGAGCGAGGGGGTGTGAATCTCTCCGTCGATAACGAAAAACACGTTCATCGCGCCGACTTCGTCGACATATTTGCGATGTACGCCGTCCAGCCAAAGTACTTGAGCATAGCCAAGCTCGGCCGCCTTTTTCTGACCGATGAGCGACGCGGCATAGTTGCCGCCCACTTTTGCGCGGCCGGTGCCGCCTTTGACGGCGCGAACATACTCCCGTTCCACATATATTTTAACCGGGTTTATCCCGCTTTCGTAATATGCTCCGACGGGGGACAAAATTATCATAAACTTATATGTTTTTGAAATGCGCACGCCGAGAAAGGGGTCGGTTGCAAATATAAAGGGACGTATGTAAAGCGAGGTGCCGGGCAATTTGGGCACCCAGTCGCGGTCGGTCTTAACAATCTCTTTGAGTGCAAAAAGTATGTCGTCCGGGTCGACTTCGGGTATGCACAAGCGGCGGTTGGTCTCGTTCATGCGCTCGATATTTTTTTGCGGGCGGAACAATAATATTCTGCCGTCGGGCGCATAATATGCCTTAAGCCCCTCAAACATCTCCTGTCCATAGTGAAGTACCATCGCGGCGGGGCTGAGCGATATATCGCCGAAAGGCACAATGCGGGGGTCATGCCAACCCTTGCCCTCTGTGTAGTCCATTACAAACATGTGGTCGGTGAAATATCTGCCGAACCCGAGCTTTGTCTGGTCAGGCTTCGGTTTCGGGTTATCGGTTAAAGCAAACTTAATGTCAAGCATTTTGGCTATCTCCTACAAAAAAATATCTATTATATTATTATAACCCTACATGTGATTTTTTTCAACTGTTTTGGCCCAAAAAGCGAGCCTGCAAAGCAAACTGCTCAATTTCTAAATATATTTGCTTCCGATGTATAAATTAGATAACCGCTGAAAAAAATAACATCAGACACCATTTTCAAGCATATAACGGAGGAAGAACAAAAATGGCATATCATTTCAACCGGCACAAGAAGCTGCTTGCATTTTTGCTTGTGGCAGCACTGACACTGGCTACCGGAAGCATTCTTGCGCCCGACGCCTTTGCTGCAAGCGACGCGCAGGGCTATCAGGTATCGCCGGCACTGAACATCCTGGCAAACAAGCTGGAGCTGGTCAAAACGGCGGTTGCCGGCTCTGACATCGAGTTTGCGCCGGAAGATTTCGAGGAAGCGCTGGGCGTAAAGAAGCTCGACGCCATAACGGTCGTGACGCTGCCCTCATCCGAATACGGTACGCTCATGCTCGGCTCGACGACGGTCATGAAGAACCAGACCATCTCGCGCAAAAACCTGTCGCTGCTCAGATTTGTACCGTCCGACAGCGCTGTAGCGCTCGCCGACGGCTCGTATGCTGCCAGCACCGACTTTGTGTTCCGTGCGGCAGGCAAAGCACAGCCGTATGAGGTGCTGTGCACGCTCTATGTGCTGTCCGAGCTCAACCTTGCGCCGACCGTAACCACGGCGGTGAACGGCAAGCAGAAGCTGACCGCTCTGCGCAACGTCGATCTCTATGGCAGGCTGATGGCAACCGACCCGGAAGGCGATGCGCTGCGCTATGTCATAACCAAATACCCGTCAAAGGGTACGCTTGAGCTGACAAACGAATCTTACGGCAGCTACTGCTACCGCCCCAAAGTCAACTGGACAGGAAGCGACAGCTTTACCTATGCAGTTTACGACCAATACGGCAATCGCTCGGAAGAGGTCAAGGTCACAGTTAAGGTCGAAAAGCCCGATACCAAAGTCGTCTATGACGATCTGAACGGCCACTGGGCGCATTACGCCGCGCTGCGCATGGCTGAAAAGGGCGTCATGGTAGGCGAAACGGTCGGCGGCAAGACGCTGTTCAATCCTGATAAGGCCGTTTCGCGCGTGGAATTCCTCGCGATGGCCATGAAAGCCACAGGTAAACAGCCGCTTTCCGGCGTCGTAAACACCGGATTTGCCGACGATGCGAATATCCTTCCTCAATACAAAGGATACGTCGCCGCCGCCGCGGAGCTTGGCTATATCACCGGCGTTGATACCGATACCGGCAGATACTTTTTACCAAACTACCAGATCACGCGCGCCGAGGCAGCGGTTATCCTTTCGTCCATGATAGGCACAAAGCGTCCAGTTCTCAAGACAGTGTTTGCCGACGAAAGCAGCATACCCGCATGGGCAAATGACGCTATCGCGGCGCTCGCCGAACTCGGCATAATGACCGGCACGGTCGATGGCACTATTTCCGCCTCCAGCGGCCTCACCCGCGCACAGACAGCGTGCTTGCTCAATGCCATGATGGAGCAGCTTAAATAACGTAAATAAAATAAACGGAAGCAAAGATACGCCCGCCCGGCAGCCATGCCCGGACGGGCGTTTTTTTATATTAAGCAAAGCGACCGGCGGGTTTGCGGAAATGCAGTTGCCCAATCCGGCGATTACATACCACATGAACTTTACATTTGACGCCCGCAAAATCTGCAGGTGCGCATTTTGCCGCATATAATGCTCATGCACATAAAAAAAGCCTGCCGGCAGCCCGGCCCCGGTTTTCCAAAAAAAATAGACGACTTCCGCAAGCGGAAGTCGTCTTAATGAATTTCAAAGAAAAGTTAACCGGTTGATTTCAAGAGTGCTGTAATTAGAATTAGTCTGTGAAGATCTGGAACTCGGACATCTGGAATGTCGTGCCGCCCTCAGCTTCAAAGACTTCGAACTTGTAGTACTGATACTCACCCTGTTTGTCCTCGTCTATAAGGAACGCATAGTAGGTGAAGTCAACGCGCTCGATGACCTGCGAGGCTTCCTGGACATAGTCGAGAACTACCCAGTTTTCGCCGTCGGTCGAACCGTAGAATATCCACTCTTCGGGTGCACGGCCGTACTGCGAGTTGTCGTTCGCGGTCGCATGCGCATAGGCGGTCAGCTTAACCGGCTCGGTAGTCTTGAAGGTGATGATCGGCGGAAGCGAGCAGCAATACTTGGTTTCGGTGTCGCCGTCAAACAGGTTGGGTGCCTCTTCCTGTTCGTTAAATCCGTCAACGTCCCATTCAAGCGAATCAAGGTCAATAAGATTGGTGACGTCGGTCTTGGAGTTCACGATCGACTCATAGTCGATGAGATCTTCCGGGGGGTTGGGTTCGGTTTCGGGTTCGGTTTCAGCTGCCGTCGTTTCCGGTGCTGCAGTTGTCTCAGCCTCAGTTGTGGCCGCAGTGGTTTCTTCATTTGGTGTGGCAGCCGTCGTGTCCGAAGCCGCTGTTGTATCAGCAGTGCCGTTGTCGTCATCTTTGGCACAAGAAGAAATCAGCAGCGCTGCAACCAACAGAGCCAAAGCAAGTGAAATAAGTTTCTTCATGGTCATACCTCTTTTTTATTAAAATTTTTTATTTTTGCTTTTATAAATTTTTATTAAATTTATTTTTGCACTCGCAATTATAATTCTTTCTCACAATCGAGATAATCATGCATACGCAAAAACTGCTTTACCCGTTAAAATAACGCAAGGGTACAGTTGACTTGCGTTTGCATCTGTGATAAAATGGCGCTTGTAGATAAACTTTACTATTTTGGAGGGTCCTGGGGCGGAATTGATTTGAACGGACCGGCTGGTCTGCCGTAAAAAGGCAGCCGGAGAATAACCGGACCGCTTTTGGGAAACGCTTGCGGGAAATATGTTCTATGTTTAACATTATAATGAGATAATATTAACAATTATACATAATTTTATGAATAAAGTATTGTGAGGTAGTATTTATGGCGAATTTGTTTCCGAGAACCGAGGTCGGAGGCGTCTCTTTGCCGCGCGCCATAATGGGCACGAACTGGCTGCTCGGCTGGAGCCATACAGGGCCGGCAGCCGATAAAATGATACGCGAGAAATACTC
>LSQX01388546.1_pt1 | contig 41042 bp, 33 predicted proteins | sample 654561 | NCBI WGS metagenome assembly LSQX01 (sample SAMN04489861, study PRJNA283612) | anaerobic digester metagenome | isolation source: 4 biogas reactors fed with cattle manure at either 37C or 55C with and... | place: Denmark: Kongens Lyngby | collected 2014 | reverse complement strand
GGTATGAGGATATGCAATGACAAAAAGGATTTAATGAATTATTTTCCATTAGCCATATCTGAATCCAGATCATCTTTTGGCACGGAAGAGGTTTATATAGAAAAATATATATCCAAACCCCGGCATATTGAATTTCAGATTATAGCTGATAAATACGGCCATATTTCCTGTGTGGGAGAAAGGGAATGTTCCATACAGAGAAGGCATCAGAAGCTAATAGAAGAAGCTCCTTCCATGGCTCTGTCCCCCAGAGACCGTAAAATTATGTATGAAATGGCTGCCCATGCTGCCCGGAGTATTGGTTACCAGAATTTGGGAACCATAGAATTTTTAATGGATCATAAGCATAACTTTTATTTTATTGAGATCAACACCCGTATCCAAGTAGAGCATCCCGTAACCGAAATGGTTACTAGCACCGACTTGATTCAGGAACAAATCCGCATCGCCAGCAACGAGGCGCTTAGCTTTAACCAAGCTCAAGTGCAGACCCAAGGTTGCGCCATCGAAGTGCGCCTCAACGCCGAAGATCCGGCCCATAATTTCCGCCCTTCCCCCGGCACGCTCACCACCTTGCACTTTCCCGGTGGCAACGGCTTACGCATTGATTCCGCTATGTTTACCGGGGCGAAAATCCCGCCCTATTACGACTCCATGGTGGCCAAAATCATCGCCCATGCCCCCGATCGCCCCCAAGCTATCGCCAAAATCATCCGCGCCTTACAAGAACTGCAAGTGGAAGGCATTGCCACCAATAGAGAGTTTTTGCTTCAGGTGCTCACTAGCGACGATTTTATCCGCGGCGACTACGACATTAACTTCGTAGAAACCAAGTTGCTCAAAGCGGAGGCTAAATGAGTTTCACCAATTTCATTAAATCCTTGCTTTCTCGCCCCGATACCCCGGCGGAAAACGAGGTGAATGTCCCCGACAACTTTTTTGTGCAATGCCCTCAATGCAAAGAGACCATTTTTCGCAAAAAGTTAAACAGCACTTGGCATGTCTGCCCCCATTGTGCCCATAATTTTACCATGAGCGTAGAGCAATGGCGCCAACTTTTGGCAGATACTAAATCCTGGAAACCATTGTTTACCGAGGTTAAATCCGCAGACCCGCTGAACTTTCCCGAATATCAAGCCAAGCTCAAAGCCCTGCAAAAATCCGAACCCGAAGAAGCCTATTCCGTAGGTGAATGCACCATCGAAGGCGTAGGGGTGGTTTTGGGGATTATGAATCCCAAATTCTTTATGGCTTCGCTCAACGGCTCTGCTGGCGAAAAAATTTACCGGACTTTTGCCCATGCCCTCGAAAAACAAAAACCCGTGATTATGGTGGTGCGCTCCGGTGGCGCGCGCATGCACGAAGGGGTGCACTCCCTGCTGCAAATGGCCAAAACTTCAGCCATCATCAAAAAGTTTTCTGACGCGGGACTGCTTTACCTCAATATTTTAACTAATCCCACCACTGGGGGTGTGTCGGCGAGCTTTGCCATGTTGGGCGACATCACTTTGGCGGAACCTGGCGCGCTCATCGGCTTTGCGGGCCCGCGGGTGATTGAGCAGACCATTAGGCAACAACTGCCCCCCGGATTTCAGTCTGCAGAATACTTGCTCGACAAAGGCTTTGTGGATATGATCGTCCAACGCGCTGATTGCAAAGCCACCGTGCACAAATTGTTGCAAGTTCACACCTATCACCCCAAACCCAGTTCTTTGGAACCTGTAAAAAGCCTGTGGCAAAGGATTCGCAGTTATGGAAAAGCAAAATAAAGCCTGGGAAATGGTGCAAAATGCCCGTTCCCCCGAGCGTTTAAAACCCCAAGATTTTGTATTTAATATTTTCCCCGATTTTATGGAATTACACGGCGATCGCTATGGCGGCGACGACAAAACCATCATGGGTGGCTTGGCCACGCTTAATGGCGAGGGCGTAACCGTGATCGCCACGCGCAAAGGCACCGATTTGAAAAGCAATATGGAATACCGCTTTGGCATGCCTTCCCCCGAAGGTTATCGCAAATCCCTACGCCTGATGCGACAAGCAGAAAAATTTCACCGGCCCATCATCACTTTTGTAGATACTCCCGGCGCATATCCCGGCATCGAAGCCGAAGATCACGGCATTTCGGCGGCCATCGCGCAAAACCTCTACGAAATGTCTGCGCTCCAAACCCCCATCATCGCCATTATCACCGGCGAAGGCGGTTCGGGCGGCGCTTTGGCTTTGCTCGTTGCAGATCGCACCGCTATTTTGGAAAACAGCTTTCTCTCGGTGATTAGCCCCGAAGGTTGCGCCTCCATTTTGTTCAAAGACTCCGCCCAAGCGCCCCTGGCCGCCGAAAGCTTGCGCTTAGATTCGCAATACTTAGCCGAAAAGCAGATTGTACAGCAGATTTTCTCTGAAAGCGCCAGCCCCGAGCAACTCTTTGCCCAAATCCGCGACTGGATTTCCGCCCAGATCGCGCAAATCAAACAACTCAGCACCGCAGAAATGCTCGCCCAACGCTTCGCCACACTCAGCGCTTACGGGGAGTACCACGAAGTTAACTAACGCGTGCGCCCTAGCAAGTCCCGCTTGATGGAGGGAGTGTAAAGCTTAGCCCGAGGTCGCAAGATTTTTATTGGCACTGGGTCGGCAAGGCGTTTAAAGAACTCTTTTCTGATGAAACCTCCTCTTTGATATGTTAACACATAACCAGCTGTAGAAAACTCAAAGTTATAAACAGCATCGGGGGTATTTTCATCGCTGTTAGGACCTACGCAAGTGTTGGCATCCTGCATTATTATGCGATGAGATAATTGCAAATCTCCTACCCTATCTTTAAAAACAAATAAAGTGTCATCACTTATGTACTTTTTTTCCATAATGTTATAATTTGCTGGATCAAAAAAGAAAATGGTATCATTAGTAGTATCTTTATACATTAAGGTTTGTGAGTTATCACCTAATTCTCCATCATAAAAAAAGCCAAACATAATATAGACGGAATCCCCAATGTTATGTACATCAAACACCATTTCTTCACCTTTACCCTGTATATGTTCCCTAGAACTATAAATTTTCGCTGTTCCTGACCTTATAGGGTCCAAGCTATAAAACTTGATACTATCATATACTCCTTCAGTACTAAAAAACTTTTGCGACCAAGTGTTAGAATCATGAGGCGGAGGAGCGTATTGGCTATATTCGAAATAGTATAACGAGTCTAACAAATATCCTTGATCATAAGGTAAATGTTGCTCATAAAGTCGTTGCAAGCAATTTTCGCCCCCAAAACTTTGCATAACCAAAATTAACAGCCATAAATAAGATTTGTGCATCTTTACTCCTTTAAACCAAAATGTTTGTAATTACAGGCAAGCACCATTTAATAATAGCTAATTTGCGCCTTTCAATTTATATTTACCTTATCCACATCAAGTGAGTAGGGTGTTATGAATATAAGAATCAAAAAATTTGCAGCAAAAAACTCGTTTTCCTCAGGCGATAAAGCCAAACTTTTAGCAGCTTTAGGCATCGCCGCTTCTTTGGGAGTGGGCTGTACCAGTGGCGTAATCACGGCAGGAGACCCAGTTTTCCCCGACGACAGCACCACTGCCGACAGTTCAACAGTGGCTGACAGTAACGCTTTGCCCCTAGACACCATTATGGCCGACAGCGCTTCTATCAGCGACACGCTTTCCATTGTTGATACAATCACAGCCGACTCCTCAGCAATCGATGATTCAGCCCCTTTAGCCGGCGGCATTACTATGCCTCTTGAAACTTTGACTATTACTCCTGTGCCAAGAGACAGTGTTACTACCATTGGAAACATCACCATAACAAATGTGGAAAACATCACTATCGTAAGATAATAGCTCAACCGAGAAGTTTTCTCTTTATTTCGACCCTAAACTAATATGAATTTGGTCTTAAATCTTACCGAACAGTGCAATTTGCGCTGCTCTTACTGCTATTATAACGAATCCCAAGCCGCACGCTTTTACTCCATGACTCCCGACATTTTGGAACGAGCCATTGCCTTTGGTTTTCACTATGCTATGGAGTTGGGGCAGCAATTTTTAAACATCACTTTTTTTGGCGGCGAACCTCTGCTCAAAAAAAGCTTAATTCTCCAAGGTATCGAGCTAGCTAAGCAATATAAACCCGAAAATATGCGTTTACAATTTGCGGTAAACACCAATGGCACCTTGCTCAACGCTTTTTGGTTGGATTTATTTAAGCGAGAAAATTTTTACATCTATTTATCCTTAGATGGGCCTGCAGAAATCCACAACCAACAAAGATACACCCTGCGCCATAAAGGGAGTTTTCCCCTAATTGAACCCTATTTAAAAACATTAAGCCAACTTAATACCACAATATTGCGAATTATTACCCACAAACACATTCATGGGCTAAGTGACTCGCTTAAATGGATGGCGCAACAAGGTTTTAACAAAATATCCACTGCGGTGGATTTTAACGGCCAATGGACCCCAGAAAACTTTGCCGAACTGCACCGAGAATACGCCCAAATCGCTGATTATTGGGTGGCGTTAAAAAAGCAAAATAGTCCTATATATTTAGGGACTATCCAAGACAAAATCCGCTTGGAAGCAGAAGGCTCTTCCTATAAAAAGATCACCTGTTCTATTCTGCAAAATATTGTGGCAGTTTCGGCCCAGGGAGGCTTGTTTCCTTGCACCCGTTTTGTGTCGTCTCAACCCGACGCTTTATACCAAATCGGCGATGTTTTCACCGGCATCGACAACTCTAAAACCGGGGAAATTCAGGCTTTTTTAAATTCCGACAAAGCAAGCTGCCAAGACTGCGAATTAAAGCGTCGCTGCGTGGGCAACGAATGTGGCTGCATCACATTTTCCACCACCCAAACTCTGAGCCAAGTTTCCCCCGAAGTTTGCACCCACGAACGCATGCTCGCCGCAATTTGCGACGCCGCCGCTCTGCAGTTGCTGTAATGCAGTACTAATCTTCTCCTTTTAAAACAACTTCACATATTCATCAAAAACATACACGCGATTTCTCTGATACCCCGTGATTTCCCGCAAAATTTTACGCTCTACAAAAATAGCAACCAAATCATTTGTCGCGCATGTTTAGAGCGCCGGCCCATTTCTAAAATATGGTTAGTTTCAGTATCACTTTTCAATTTGATGATTTGGTTAAGGGTGTTTACCGCATTTTCTGCAGTGGTCATCACTCCCACCAAAAAGAATTTTAGCCATTGAGTTAAGTCATTTTTTTCTCTCACCACCGTCAAATTATCATAATAAAGGCTTTTGTGCTTTTCAAAAAAATCTGACAAATACAACAGGGGTTTTTCTAAAATCCCATTGCTAACTAGGTACAAAGTAATCAACAACCTTCCAATTCTGCCATTTCCATCCAAAAAAGGGTGAATTGTTTCAAATTGATAATGAGCAATGGCAATGCGTATTAAGTGAGGGATTTTGATTTCTGGATTGTTCAAAAACTTTTCAAAATCAGCTAATAAATCTGGCAGTTCGGTATGCGTCGGAGGGACAAAAATGGCATCAGCTAAACTTACGCCGCCAATCCAGTTTTGCGAGTCTCTAAATTCCCCTGGAGTTTTGTGATCTCCCCTTGCGCCAGAAAGCAGCACTTTGTGCGTATTTTTAATCAACCGATTAGATAAAGGCAGCTTGTTTAGCTTAGCCAAGGCGCTATTCATGGCTTTTACATAGTTGTTTACCTTTTGCCAATCGTCTCGCATTTTTGGATCTATATCTTTTTCCTCACTTAAAGCTTCTTCAATGTTGGTACGCGCACCTTCAATGCGGCTAGAAACCACCGCTTCTTTAAAGGTATGCATAATGATAAACCTATCGGTATCGGGTACCAAACGCGAAAAAGAGTTCAGTTCTCCTAGCTTAAAAGAGGCTTTTTCCAATAAGTCATTAATTTCGGGGTCGGTCCAAAGATATCCATATATTACAACCTTTATTTTACTTTCACCTTTTAAAGTAAAATAAGAATATTTATAATTTACTTTTAGCTCGGAAAGTAAAATATAAGCTCAATTTCCCCCAATTTTTAGCGTTTCGACCCAGTAAATCGAAGTTTGGGGGCAAAATTTTACCTACATATAAATCACTTTCACTTTAATTGTAGTGTTTTCTTTTAATTCAAAACTTGCTTTTTTATAATTTGGGCGATTAGTCAATCCCAGCGAAGAATAATTTGAAAATCCTATCCCTTCTTTGGGTAAAATCATTCCTTTATCAATTTTCCCGTTATTGTTTTCATCATGCAAAATATTCACTGCATAAACACCTTTGGGCAAATTGGTAAAAGTGTATTGAGCCTCCCCATTTGCAATAGCTACTTTCTTCATTTTAAAGTGATTTTTGTAATGTTCATCAGGGATAGTCCCGTCTTTATTATACAGCGCTATTTGAACCACACCTTTTGAATTCCTCAAATTTTCTGCTATTACTGTTAAACTAACCCCCTGGTCGGAAGCATTTGTAACAGAAATCAACAACAAAATCGAAGCTATAATGATTGATATTAACGATTTTCTATTCATTTAATTTAAAATAAGCTTAAATTGCCGTGAAGCAATACAAAAAGGCATAAGCGGCGGCTTAGCCCATGATTTTGACCCTGAAAAGAGTCCAAAGTTTGTTTTAAGAGTTTGCTAATTTACCAAAATTTGGTAAATTTAAAAGAGGTGGAAATATGAAAAACACATCAGTATCACTTGGAACTCATTTCGATGATTTTGTAAGCAATCAAGTTGTTACGGGTCGTTATAAAAATGTCAGCGAAGTAATCCGAGCAGGATTGCGACTCTTAGAAGATGAAGAAAGTAAACACGCTGCCCTTAAAAAAGCCATTCAAGAAGGTATAAACAGCGGCATAGCCCATGATTTTAACCCTGAAAAGCATCTTAATCAATTAAAAACGCTTTAACCCTCAAAATTGTCATCTAAAATACCGCTATCTCGGGTGAGGGTGCGGTGCAACCAGCGGCTGCCGAGTTCTCTTTGCCAACCGTAAATTTGCAGAGATTCTTTGGTGCGCGTAACCCCTGTATAAATGATTTCGCGGGAGAGCAAAATACTGTCTTGGGAGGGTAAAACCAGTAGCACATTGTCATATTCGCTACCTTGGGCTTTGTGCACAGTCATGGCATGGCACAACTCATGTTTTGGCAAATTAGCCAATGATATAATACGAAACTTCGAGCCCATTTCACATAAAAAACCCAAACCTTCGGCGCATTTTACCACCACGCCAGTATCCCCGTTAAAAAGGTCTAGCTTATAAGAATTACGCTGAATTAGCAGCGGAGTTCCAGCCACAAATTCATGGCTACGCAACCAGCTGTGCTGTATATGTTGATTAATAGCATGGACTCCTTGAACGCTACCTTTAATAGGGCACAAAATTCTACTGCGATTCAAATGCGCAATCACCGCTTGGGCAGCAGCATGATCCTGGGGCAATTCATCGTTTAATTGGTGGTTTTCAAAATCCTGTTGGCAGCTACGGAGATATTCATTTTTATAGCGCAGCTCCATCCACTGTTGCAAAGTTGTGGCTAAATCTTCAGGGGCTTGGCTTAGTTCACCACCTTTTTGCAAAATATCTTCAAATTTATCCACATTTCCCTCTTGCACCGCTTGGGCCAGTTCCCCAATAGACTGATTATAGCGAAACGAGTGGGTCAGTAGCATAATATTATCAACCAGAGGATTATTTGTCCCCCTAAAACGCATGGATTTATGATTTTCGGCGCTGTGTGGCACTTTGCCCATAATTTTTTGCAGTTGTTTATCGCGCTCAGCGCTCAAAGTAGCAAGCGTAGCATTGCCATAAAATGCTCCGCTTAAATCCCCTAAAACCGCTCCGGCATTCACACTGGGTAGCTGATTTTTATCGCCCAGTAACACAAGCTGACATTCGGGATCCAAAGCATCGAGAAATTTGGCAAACATGCTTAAATCTATCATGCTACTTTCATCTATAATCACCAATTTATAGGGCAATTTATTGTCAGCATTATAGGTAAAATCGTTGCTTCTCCTGCTAAAACGCAACAATATATGCAAAGTGCTGCTACGCAAGTCATGGAATTTAGACATATCTTGGAGCTGATTTTGCACGCTTTCCTTAAGGCGAGCGGCGGCCCGTCCAGTAGGAGCAGCTAAGGCCACATCAGAAGATTCTAATTCGGGATTCAAGTTTTTTATAGTGCGAATAATTTGCGCGCAGACTGTAGTCTTTCCCGTACCCGGCCCCCCAGAAATAATGGTTGTACGGTTTTGACAAGCTAAAATCACCGCCGCTAACTGGCGCTGATGGAGCGAAAACTCATTTTGAGAAAAAATTTGCTGCAAAGCCTCGCTTATTGCGGAATCGCTGTAGTCAGTGCGCTCCAAACGGGAGAAAAACTGCTTTTTTACCACTTCTTCGGCGGTGTAAAAGCGATGAAAACTCCATCCCACATTGCGGCGCACAATCAATGGTTGCACAGGAGCGAGGGATTCTTCGTCAGATGACTCCTCACTTACCAACCAAGACCTAAATTTCACTGCGGCTAGCTGTGTTCCTAGAGATAATAAAGCCTCCGTTTCGCTAAATTTCTGCTCCAAAATCTGCTCTGCTAAAGTGATGTGTCGCTGTAACACTTCGCAGACATTCAAAGGCAAAAGTGTGCTACCTTTTTGCAATTGCACAAATAATAAGGTCAAAAACAGCAATAATTCACCATCTTGGTAGCTATTTTCCCAGCTTTCAAGGGGATTTTCGATAAAAGCCACCAAATTTTCATCCGGGTAAACCCCTTGATATAACAGGCGAATTTGCCGACGACTAAGGGGATGAAGCATATTTGCTTCGGATAAAAATCTCAAAAAATTTAAAGCAGAATTATTCATTATTATCTCTAAGAATTAAACTGTGAATTTGCGCTTGGGCTTTTTGCCAATGCTGTTTAAGCTCCGCAGAAGATGCAGTCCAAACTCCCTGGCTGCTTTGAGCTTGAGTACCTCGTAAAAAAAGATAAATAGCGCCGCCCACCAGGGCATCGGGGTCAAATTGTTTCACAAATTGCTCCAAAGCATGGTTATAAATAGCCGCTTGCAGGGTATATTGGCTCGTTTCCATGGATTTTTGCAACTGATCGGGGCCATAATCGCTCAAAAAGTTGCTTTTCCAATCCAGCACAAAGTAGTGATTTTCATATTTAAAAACCAAGTCCATAAAACCAAATAAATTCCCTGCCATGTTAGCGGAAACGGGGTCATCTAAACGCAGATGATATTCCATTTCATCTAAGCGATCGGCGGCGGGAATGCTTAGCAAATCAAAGTCGGAACCCCCAAGAGGATTAGGGATTTGCGCCCGCAAAGTATGCCACACAATTTGCGCACAAAGCTGTACGGAGGCAGGCAAAAGTTCAGAATCGCGCACCACATTTTGCGCATTTAAGCTACTGGTAATTAACTCTTGTACTTCAGGGTTTTCCAGCAAAGCATCGGGGCTGGCGGATTTTTGCACCAAGTCATAGTCGATATTTTCGAAAATGCTATGCAAAGCGGTTCCCGTATGCGCTCCCGGGGGGAGCAACTTGCGATTTTCTTCGGCGGATTCTAGTAAAAACGCATCTGCCAAAGGAACTTCGTCATCGGTGAAAATGCGACCCCCGTCACTGCGCAAAGACACAGAGCCATGGCTGCTGTGACGAGCCAGGGCAGAGTACGATGTTTGCAGTCTGGTGCGATGGGGAATTTGCGCAGCTTTTATCTCAGCGGAGCTTATTTCTGCGTCATATTTAGCATGATTTTGAGACGAAGTTAATTCTTCTTTTTCTGAATCAGGAATATTTATTTCCACCGTTATATCTGCAATATCTTTGTCCGTAATAAAAGGGAACGATTGAGGATATTTCTTTTTAGCATCATCCAAAGCAGGATTAATAAAATGCGCACTGGTACTACCTTTTGTAGTAATATGCCAATAGGGGATAAATTGCGCATATTTAGCGCGAGTCAAAGCCACATACCATAAGCGTTGATCTTCTTCTTTTTCCTGCTTGTCAGCCTCTTTCTTTACATTTTCATCCCATGGTTTGATAGCCAGTTTCATGGTTTTATCAGGTTTATGATAAACATTATAAGAGGTAATTTTAGTGTTTGCACCCCCAAAACCTGTGGCAAAAAACACCACATCAAATTCCAAGCCTTTGGATTTGTGCATGGTCAACAGTTCCACTGCCCCTTGCCCCGTGGCGCGATAAAAAGTGTTTTCCGCATCTGTTTCTTTGATTTCCTCGTCATATAAGCTTTGCATACGCAAGCACAGTTCACGCCAACCAAAATTTTCTTGACGCAACAGTTTTAACGCATAAGCAAAAAGCTGTTGGGTTGCGGTAAAAGCACGAGCTCCTCCAGGCTGTTCTAACTGGCGTTTAGATATTTGCGTATCTTGCCCAATGCGATCGAAAAGAATTTCATATTGGCGGTGTTCAAGCAAAGGCAACCATTTAGCCAATTGCTGCTGCACCTTGCTTAAATGAGTGCCTCGTTCATCATCACAATGCAAATCTTCTACTTTTTTATCAAAAAACATTCCCAAAGCGCAGCGCATTAAAGCACTGGGATCTTTAGGATTTAGCAAGGCCTGAAATAAGTGCAAAACTTCTAAGGCTTCTAAAGAAGTAAAGAGCCCCGATTCGCCTCCCAAGTTGGCAGGAACACCGTGCTTACGCAAAAGTCTTAATAATGGGGGAAATTCGCTGTTTTTCCGACATAAAATGGCGATTCTTTCAGGTGCCACCCCTTTTTTCACCAAATGCGCAATGGTATCAGCTATCCAGTGATTTAAAGTCTGGGTTTGAGCAGGTTTATTGGTTTTCACCCTATGTTTTTCGGGTAAATTCCACACAAAAGTGCGGGTGGCTTCTTTTTTAAACAAAAAATCTAATTCAGGCTTTTTGTCTTTTTCACCGTCTTTAATTCCAACTTTCACATTTTCATATTTTTCTTCAAACCAATCACCAGCTGAAAAAATCGCATTGTAATCTTCAATTAGTTGCGCATCAGAACGATAGTTGGTATTTAAGGTGGCAATTTTTTGAGAATCATTGTTGGACACCAAATTCATAGCTTCATTACAAGTGTTGACATCAGCACCCTGAAAGCGATAAATGGATTGCTTGGGGTCGCCTATTAAAAACAATACTCGTTCCATAGCATTTTCGTTTTTTGCATAAAAAATACTACGAAAAATACTCCATTGATCCGCACTAGTATCTTGAAACTCATCGATAATTCCAAAAGCAAATTGCTCTTGCATTGCAGGGAGTAAAGTAGAATCTGGTTTTTGTAATTCCGCTGCTAAATTACTAATCATGGAGTCAAAAGTGATTAAACCCTTCTCTTGCAAGTGATCTTGATAAGCCTTGCGCAACTTATAAAATAAACTAGCGAATTTAGTGCTTTTTTTACTTTTGGGATAATAACGAACTTTTTCCAAAAGATGGTTTAGAGGAGATAAGTCAGTACCATCAATACGCGAAGTGCTAAAAGTTACTTCATTATTTTTGTACTCAGTGAGATAGTGTAAATCATTCAACAATTGTTCCGGATTCGTTGCATCAGCTTGAGTAATATCAGTAAATAATGTTTGTAAATTTTCTGATAAAGCTGGCCTAGAAGGTTGCAGCTTTTTCCCATCCTTTAAACACTGTCGCATCCAATTGTCAATTTTCGGATCTAAATTCTCATACATCTGCACAAACTGTTGCTTAATTTCAGCGGGAGTATATAATGGAGACCCCCAAGGCTGTTCGCCAAAAATAACGGCATCGTTGGAACTTGTTTTTTTGGCAATATCCTCCAAAATCCCCAAGGAAGCTTCGCCATACTCCGCAAAAAACTCTTGGATAATCTGAGTTAAATCCTCAGATAAATCTGTGCGGCGCAAAAAGTTGCGTATTACCAACTCACTCACATCGGAGCTAGAGGCGATTTCCTGCTTTAAAGGCGATTTGCTTTCAAAGGGATTGCTTTGCAAATACTTGTTGCAAAATCCATGAATGGTAAAAATACTAGCTTCATCAAAGGCGTTAATATTGCTTTCTAAATGCTGAATCAATGGATCATTTTGCTCTTGGGATTCTTTTTGCAATTCTACAATATGCTCAGCGATTTTTTCACGAATGCGCATTTTTAGTTCGCCGGTGGCTTTTTCGGTAAATGTTACCACCAAAACTTCGTCGAGATTCAAACGCTGCTCACGGATTCCAGGTAGCATTTCTGGTTCCAAGCACAATAGTTCTAAAACCAAGTGTTCAATGGTATAAGTTTTGCCAGTTCCCGCCGAAGCTGAAACAGCAAAGTGGCGCCATTTTTTTTGGCCAGTGGCGCATTCTTCAATAATTTGCTTATGCAATGGTTTCGATTTTTCTTTCATGGTATAAAATTCGGTTTATATTAATCAATAACAGGATTTTGGGGTTTTTCTGCAACTTTTTCTGCATTAAGTAACTTTTCTAAGCGAGCCTTTACCATATCCTCTGCGTTTAGAGGATAATCCAGCTCAGGTTTTAACAAAACATGTAAAGGTTTAGGTTTACTATTATATCCTGGTGCAAGCCCTGCAAAACCTGCTTTATTTGTTCTAATATCGTTAATAGGCAAATAATCCAAAGCGTGTTTAGGGTCCTGGGCATAATTGTAACAATGCTCCACAATGGCCTGGGCCTCTTCCGGAGAAATATGAAAATTAACGAAATTAACTAGCTTTTTCCCTGGCTTAAAAATGGTGAAAAACTGCGTGGGTTTTCGCTCTTTCAAAGCCCGCCAAATTGCTAAGAGATACATATCCAATAAATTTTTACCACTAGAATCCCCACTAGCTGTTATATGTAAAAACACCTCTTCATCATCATTATGCAATCTGTAACGAGCCGGCGTGCGATCTTTTAACAACTCGCTTTCGAAGTTGCACTTATAATCTTTTTGAATTTTAAAGCCAGCATATTCCTCTATTAATTTTGTGAAAGATTGGGCAGTTTCTTCCACTTTTTCAGAAAGCTTTTCTTTAAAGCCCGGGCGTAAAATATGCTCCACCGCCGCCCCGCTGGCGATAACTTTATTCATAACCAGATTAAAATGTTTTGAAGATAATTCTTGTAATTCTTCAAAATCGTAGTACTGCAGAGTTTCCCCCTGAAGCAGTTCTTTCTGCATACTAGTCACCCATTTATCCCTAAAACTCCATTCATCCAAACCAGAATACATCAACAAAGCATCGTCTTGCTGGCTGAGATCTTTGCTATTATCGGAATACAGCTTCAAATTTTGGGTAATGGTGTATTCCAGAGGATTTTCTAAAAATGTTGATAGCTGTTTATAAGTTAAGGGCGAAATATCGCGATTTACAGCGCTTTCCACACTGCTCGGAGTAGCTTTTTTCTCCTTCCGCTTAGCCATTAATTCCACTATGGCTTTTACCTGGGGAAACTCCACCAAATGCGCCAAGCTTTCAAAGGCATGGAGCGCCGCAGTCTGATGAATACCGCTAAAATCCAAGACATTTTGCCCATCTAAAAAGCGTTGCAATTCTATGAGCGTTGAACTGGGGTTTATGGGTGCGATTTTTGCCAAATCTTCGCACTGATAGCTCAAAGTCAAGCTCTGGCGCACGCAAACCAGCAACTCCAAAAACGCATATTGCATGGCGCGACGCGGATTGTTATCGCCGGGAATAGGTTTCCACCAACGCAAATCTAGGCGATCTTCGTTTTGTGGGGGCGGAAATTCTCCGCTGTGCATTCCCAGCACAAAAGCATGTTTCCAAGGCAAGGGACGCGCCTCCCGCAAGGTGCTAACCATCAGTTTACCACTTAGCACCGAGCTGCGCAAAGGCAATTCTTCGTCTAAGCGATTTTCGCACAATAAACGCCATTCATCCCAATTACAAGTGCCAATATGCTTAGCTAACTCGTGCAAATGCCCCACAAACATATTTTGCACATTTTTTTCTGCAGAACTATGCACAATATCAGGATTATAAGGGAAACTCAACCAAGTTTGCACCAATTTTTCCGTTAATTGCGCCCATTCCGCAAAAGTTTTGGTGGGGGAAGCTAAAGCTGTAAATTGTTGCCGCAAAAGCTCTAAATTACTGATAAATTCCCAGCGATTATCCAAATCTGCGCTACTAAAATTTTCCCAAGGCATTAACCAATCTTCTGCTTCCACATCCCCTTCATAAAGGGTGCTGGCCTTGTCCGTAAGGTCAGAAATTAACAGGCGTTGAATACCCCTTTCCCAAGATTGCTCATGTTGGTTCCATGAATTAAAGATATTAAGTTCATTGGCCCAAGTTTCCCACTCGATCTGGGTTTCTGCTGAAAAATTTCGAGTGGCTTGCACCAAAGGATTGCGCAAAAAGGCAAAAACTTGCGAGCGTTTCCACTCTTGATCGCTCAGCTCAAACAAAGAGTACATACCCTGGGCAAAAGCGCTGGCTCCTCCCTGTTCTTCGGTGAATTCATAGGGTATGTGATAGGGGTTTTCGGGCAAATTCACATCAAAAATCTGAGAAAAATAAGGACGATATTCTTCAGGTTTAGGGCAAAACACCCCAATTTCATGCAATTTAAGCTCCGGATCCCGGGCTAATAGGTACAAAATGCGTTCTCGCAGCACTTCCACTTCCCGCGCCATACCTGGCACCGCCACCATGCGTAAACTTTCATCTTCTGGGCTCAATTTCAGGGTTTTTTCGTCTTTTTTCGGGGAATCCACGCTAATTTTTGGCAAATCATCCATTTCCAAAGCATTTTGGCGATTATGCAAAGATTTTTGCACCGCTCCCAGCAAAGTTTCAGTGGCTGGAGTAGCATAATATTCATGGATATTGTAATCCGCCGCCTGACACCACAGGGCAATATTATCCCGCCCCGCCTGCCCCCATTGTTGCAACAGCGCATTGTCTCCAGAATCTGTCCAAATATCCCCCGGTTCTTCACTAGAAATCTGCTGCCAGTTCTTCTTTAATTTTTCCCTAGATTTGCTTTGACTCTGTTTAAAACGCTGTTCTTGTGGGGTCTCCACATCTTCCCAAAAATCGGCGCAAGGGTTCAACAAATAAACCTTAATGTCTAAATCGGCGCCGAGTTTTCCCCCATGGGCTAACTGAATCAAACAGTGCCGATGAAACAAACTCAAACCGCTAATACCAAACAAATGCACAGTTTGGCCTTGCAAAGCTTTCACTTCTGGCAAATCCCTTAAACTATCCCAATGTTTCAACCATAATTCCGGCAAAGTGCATAACTTTTCCCCATAAATTTCTCGCAATTTTTTTCGCGCTTCTTGGTAAAGCTTTTCTTGCCATTTTTCGTAAGGCTGCATTTTTTCTTTGCGATCAGGATTCTTCAATCCTTGGGAAAAAGCACCTTCTTCAAAGCCAAAACCCTTATGGGTAATTTTTTCATTTTCTATAATCAAAGGTCTATTACTTTGATATTCCAAAAAGAGTCGCGCCATGCGCTGTGCCAGCTGTACCCGGCGGCGCGATTGGCTAGATTCACTGCCCACCTCCAAATATTCACACAATTCGCTGGACAAACTCTCAGTGTTTTGCAATACCTGTAAAACAGCCAATTCCAAATGATCTGCCCGCAAACGCTCATGTTCATCAGTGGCCAAAAGGCTCCACAACCAGCTTTCAATCAACAAAGCTCGGTAATTGGCTACCAAGCCTTTGGACTCAGTCCACTGCAATTTCAACCACTTTTCTACCAGCTGATTTTGCACAATCACCGGGGGAAATTCAAAGGGATTTTTCCACTGTTCTTGCAGGGAACCGTGTAACTTACTGACTAGCTCTTCACTATGATTCGAAAAATGTAACTCTATGGCCATAAGTTACAATCTACATTTTTCAGCGTAAAAACAACCTAACTGTTTTCATGCCCTTACCAACTAAGAAACCTAATCTAAATCAGGTCTTTTAATAATTGCAATAAACAACTCGCGGTCAGTGTCGTTTACCAATTCTATATCTTGATGTTTGCTAAATGCGCGTCTAATACCGCTACCCACTCCCTGAAACGGCAAAATATAAGGCACATTTGAATACAAAATCGGACTTCTTATCACCGAGGTTCCAGTTTTGATGTTTTCGATGGTCAAAGTATTGGGCAATTTACCCGGACTGATAATCTCTACGCGATCGTTAAAGACAAAAACTTTGATGCTAGAATTTATAAAGTAATCCCGATGCACCAAAGCATTTACCAACAGTTCTTGCAGAGTTACCTTAGGGATTTCTAATTGTCCCAGAGAATTAAAATCTTCTTCAACTTGCACTTCCTTAAGGTTTTGAATAATAAATGCCAGAGTTTGTTCATAGACAGATCTCAAATTCCCTTCAAAGGGTTCTTTTTTGTTCTGATAAACACTGGTTGCAATATCGAGCCCTTTAAACGCCATACAATGGACAGTAAAAGTTGGGCGAAACTTTTGCGGTTCTTTGCCAAACATTAACAATCCACCTAAGGTCAGATTGCCATTTTTCATCAGACCCAAATTAGATAGTAGCTCTGGCATGGTCAGATCTAAATCGTCAATGGATTTTTCTAGTTTTTTTTGAACAAAAACCCTAAACGCTTTTTCGTCAATATCATCAATTGATGTACCATTTACGACGGTTTCATCGGCGTACAAATTACCACTACTTTGCAGCAAACGCGCCAGCTCTTCTTTGGCCACAACTTTTCTTTTATCCGAACCGTTTTTAACCCAAATAGTGCCATTATTGTCCATGTGTGGCTTGCTAGCACCCTCTGATATATGAGCAATTATAATATTTTGTTCCTTTACTTTTACTGTTTCAGTATATATGTAAATCGGTGCTTTAACATTGTTTGAGGCTGCATTTGCTAATAATTCATTTGTAACTTGCAATTCTTCAAAAGAAAGGCCATTAATTTGCCCTGTTTTATCATCAATACCAATGATAATTAGGCCACCTTTTGTATTTGAAAAAGCAACCATTTCAGCAGCAATGGAATTAGCATTATTAACACGGAGTTTAAACTGAACCTTGCTAGATTCCCCCATTTGTATTATTTCTAATAGTTCTGATGCATTCATAATTTTTATGTTTTTATTGCGTTTTTATGTTACCTGCATAACTTATATATCATAATAATACATTTTAATTCAAAGCCAAGTGTGCGGGAATAATTTCAGGTTTAGTAACATCTTCCAGCTTTTCGCGCCGACGAATAAGCCCATAGCTACCATCTGCAAAAACCATAGCTATGGCTGGTCTATAAGTTATAAACTGCATCCATTGGGTAACATTATATGCACCCACAGGAGAAATCACCAAAGGTGTACCGGTGGGTAAAGGAGGCATATAAATCGACTCAGCCAGCACATCTATATTCATACAAAGAGGACCATATATTACCACTGGCTCCGGAGTGCCATTAACTTCAACTGCGGGCTGAATATCCATATTATACCAAGTTGAGGTGTATAATAGGTTGATTCCAGCATCCACAAAATAGCTTTTTACCCCTGAAGATAACTGCTTTTGAGCAAACACCGTGGTTAACAAAAAGCCCGCTTCATCTACTATATGCCTGCCTGTTTCCAGAATCAATTTGGGATATTTATTTGCCGGGAGCAGCCTCATTAAAGTATCGCAAATTTTCTCTGCATATTCGTCTATATCTGGGGTTACTATATCCGAAGGCAAATAAGTTCCTTTTAATTTGTTTTTTGAAGGAAAACCCCCACCAATATCCAGGTATTCTATGCTAATATTAAAGCGATTTTCTATGTCAAACATAAATTTAACCATGGATTCCACTTGCTGAGCATAAGAATTAGGATCCAAAACAAAAGTTCCTATATGAGAATGCAAACCAACTAACTTAAGTGAAGGGCTCCTAGAAATGCGATTTACCGCTTCTACGGCCTGGGTGGTGTCCAAATTAAAACCAAACTTTTCCCAACGGGGGAAAATACCCGTTTCCATATTTAAGCGAATCCCAATATTAACCTGCTTGCCCAACTCACTAGCGATTTTTTCGGCGCGGTATATTTCTTGAAAATTATCGAGATTCACAGTGGCCCCATCAGTAAAAGCTCTTTTAAGATCTTCATCTGTTTTATAGGGGCCATTAAATATGATATCAGCGGGATTTACACCTAAACTAATAGCTTTTTCATATTCAAAACCTGATACAACCTCTGCAGTTTCCCCTTCTTGATGCAAAATAGAACAAATTGCCCCCAGATAATTAGTTTTATAAGACCAACTAAACTGAGTATTAGGGTATCTGGTAGAAAAAGCTTGATGGAGTTTTCTATACTGATTTCTAATGGTTTTTTCACTGAAAACAAAGAGTGGTGAGCCATATTCCGCCAACAACTTTTGTACTGCAACGCCATCAATCTCGCTTTTAATTGGACGATAATAGTTATTGCCAAATTTGTTCATTCCCCCCATAAGTTGCTTTTTTAAAGTGGGTTTTACATATACTTTTTTCATAATAACCTCTTCTACTTTGATTCCCCATTAATTGAAAGTGTTTCTAAATCTGTTATAGATTTGATCATTTCTGCAGTGTATCTAATTAAAGTTTTGCCCGCCTCATAGTCCGAATGAGTGTCGTATTCTTGCCCTATAAGCAGCTTCACTAACCTTTCGCACAAATTGATTCCACATCCTGTGGCCATATAAATCCAAGCGGGAAAACGCGGATTAATTTCTATTAAATAAAGCTCTCCACTCCTAGCTTCCATCATAATTTCTAGCTCAAAACCCCCGCCCCATTTTGTGGCTTGTACAAATTTCTGCGCTGCGGCAAAAATCTTCTCGTTTCTAATGCTTACATTAGTCCAAATCTTCCCCTGGTTGGTAATGGTCATTTTTTTCGTAGCCACTGCTCCCATTTCATTGCCTTTACCATCACCTAAACCAATAAGATTGTATTCATCGCCCTCTATAAACTGCTGGGCTATTACTGGCAAACCCCATTTTGCAGAAATATTGTAAAATTGCTTAATGGCATCATCCCTAGATTTAACCTTGTAAGCTTCATAAAACTGCCCTTTTATAACCAAAGGAAACTCAAGTTGTTCCATGGCCTTATCTAACTCGGCCAAGGTGGCTATATTCATTGTAGCTGGAGCCTTAAGTCCAATTTTAGGAGCAAAACTCGTGATTTTAGTCTTATCACGCATGGCAAAAGCTTCTGTAGTGGGCAAAAGCACCTTGATTCCCGCGTTTTCTATCACCGCTTTATACTTTGTAAAAAGAGGAATTTCCACATCTAAAGCCGGTATTAAAATATCGATCTTTTCCCGTTGATTTATATAAAGTAGCCTAGAAAGAAACGACTCCGTATCTCCAGAAGGATAAGGCATAATATAGGATTTATCTATTAGCCAATCCATATAAATCCCAGGCTCCATCACATCGTAAGCCAAGCCTATTACACGCACATCCAGGGATGATTCTTTTAAACTTCTGGCAATACCCGAACCTGGCCCAGGGTTATCTGCCGCATTAATTCCGCTAACTGCCACTGTTAAATTCATAAATAGCTCTTATAAAAGGTTGTTGTTTTTAAGGGTCTCTAGCATATTCACAATATCTAGTTCAACTTCGTCGGGACTCACCTCGTAATCTTCGAGCAAAAGCGCCGATATTTCACTTACTTTATGGCCCTTTTTCAACTTATTGATGATTATTGCTCCAGTTTCATTGGTGGTATAGCTGTTCCCTGTTTCAGGATCGAATATAAAACCAGAATCAGAAATGGCTAAGTTATGCAGTTTATTTGTATCCATGTTCGCTCCTATTTTAAGTTATGATTATCCGCAAGTTTTTTAATAAAAAAAGACGCATCAATATTTAAAGGATCTAAAATCAGTACCGATGCAAAAATCTCTTGGGCTCCCTTAAACTTTTTTTGATTGTAGAGACTTATACCTAGTTCATTTAGCAGTTTTACCGAACTAGGATATAGCAACAACATCTTACGCGAGTATGTCTCCGCTTTAGCGTGCTTTCCTTGCATTCTCAAAGCATAAGCAATCCATAAATTGGCATCAAAATTGTAATAATCCACCTTTAAAATTCTAATAGCTTGAGATTCCAGCTCACGCCACGACTGCTTAGCGGCAAACATATTGCATAAACCGAGCATAGCCTCTACAGAAGCCGGATAAATAGCCAAAGCCTTTAAATAATGCCTTTGCGAATTGCTAAAATTCCCATTTAAATAATACAACCAACCGATTCTTAGATTAACTGTATAAGTAGATTCATAATTTTTATAAAGCTCATCGAGGGCACGAATAGCATCTAAATACCTTTGCTGATACTCAAGATTATAAGAATTGCTGTAGGCCTCCGCAATTTTTTCGTCAGACATTTGCCCATAAGACAAAGAAAAAGCTGAAGCAACAATTAATATAGAGAACAATCTTTTTACATAGGTGGATAATCTTAAAGCTTCCATGAATATCCTCCAAAAACCGTGAGTTTTTTCAATTCATCGTAAAGCTCAAAGCTCCCCCCCAATTCCAAGCTAAAAGCTTTATTTATTTGCCAAGTGGTAACGATTTTTTCTGTAAATTGATGATTTAATGAAGAATTAACGAATATCTTTCCAAAATTATAGTTGCCAAATTCTTTGGAGCCAAACTCTGACACCGATTCAATTTTCACCGGATTTAAAGTCAAATCCATAATGAATGCAGCCCCGTATTTTGTTCCCTTTTTCACCATAAGCAAGGGATCTTGGGAGTCTAGCGTAGCTATTACTGTGCCAGAAAGCCCTAAGCCAAAAACTGAGCCCAAACTTCTATGATAAAGTGGACTTATTTGCGCCAAAAAAAGATTTTCGCTTTTGGTTAAATAATAACCCATATCCACAAAGTTTTTCCCCAAAAAATGTTGGTTTTTAGCAAATAAACGAATAACTTCTTTGCTATTATAAACATCTGAGATTGTATAAGCAAAACCCGCAGACAATGAAGTTTGACTCAAACTAGGCATTACATTTTTCACGGAAAAATAAAAATCGTGGGCCACTAAATTTTTTGGTTGAAAACCAAAAGCTGACTCATTAAAAGCCACCATCAACCCTTGATAAAAGAAGTTGAAAACTTGCTTTTGGTAGCGGGAATAACTGAGATCTATGCTTGTAAACTTCAAATTATTATACGAATAACTACCAATTTGATCTAGTATATGATTTTCACCATATACAGACATGCCAAATTCTTGGGATATTTGCCAATGCTTAAAATTTGACTCTAAATTTTGCAATGCAGCGATCATTTGCACAATGGAAGAGTCAATTTCTACCAAAGAATTAGCCTTTGCCAAAGAGTCCATTTTTTGAAACCAGCGGAGAGCTTCGGAGTAAAAACCACTATAATAGTATCCATAAGCTATGGAATTTAATATTTCCAACTGACCATCGTTGTCAAAACGCTCTGCCCAATGCAAATAATCTTTTTTGATTTTTCCATGCTGGGCTTGCAACGCTTTGGCATAAAAAGATTTTGAAACCAGTGTCAAATCTTCGTTGAAAACCTCCAAAAGACTATCGCTTAAAACCACGGCGCGCCGATATTGTTGCAAAGCAATATGGCAATTGATAATTCCATACCAAGCGTCTTTTGTGCTAGGATTTAGCTCAGTTTCTTGTTTATACAAATCTTTAGCAGTATGGTATTCTTGCAACAGGTAATAGCTATAAGCCTGCACCAGTCTATTTTCCTCCGCCAAACTCAAGCTCGCAGCTAATAAAAGCACAGCAAATGTCAGTCTAATTTTCATCTATGTTAATCTCCCAACTATCCCCATTTTTATGGATTATTATTTGCTCAATCCACTGATTATTTGCGCTTAATTTAATGTTAGCTTCAAATATTTTTCTTTTTTTAAGGGGCGTAAAAAGCTTAGTGGTGGTGGTGATGGTTTTTTGCTGGGGTAAATATTTAACATTGGTTAAATATTTAAAACTATCATGGAAAAAGGACCTAAAAAAGCTGATAAACCAGTTTTCTTTTTCGATGAAAACAGGGTTAACTTGATCTTCCCAGTGACTTTCTTTGTTGCTTAAATAAATCGAAGGTAAGGCGGCAAAAATGTATGCCAACACAGACTCATTGCTCCCGATAAGCGTGGTAAATGCAAAAAAGTCTTCTGAATTTCTGTAATACAAGGCTACATTTTTTTCCATATCATAGAGGTAATTAAAGCCATATTCATCCATTTTTACCACAATTTCCCCAGCCAACAAAGCTTTGTTGTTTTTGCGCACTGTATATTTAAAGCTATCGTCTAAAATAAATTGAAACAGCTTATTTGTATTTGTGCTAAATCTGACTTTTAGACTATCACCTATATGGACTTTTTGCTTTTGTAATACTTGCTTTTTATTGAGCAAAGCATTGCCAAAAGTGAAATCCACCGTATTTGCCCCTAAAAAGCCAAATTGTTGACATTGGATATGAAGGTGGGGTTCAGGAGAATACCCGGAGTTTCCGCAATTGGCAATTTTCTGATTTACATAGACCCTATCGTATAAATTAACCGCCAAAGAATCTTGCTGTAAATGCGAAAGCTCCACAAAATAGCCAAAATCACTTTGAATAATTACATAATTCCCCCAATTATTTTCGTAATCTACTTCGCCGATTTCATTGTCTATAAACTTATCGTAAAGTGCAACCACCGTACCATTAATAGGCGACAAAATAGGCTTTCCGAAACAAAGATAATCTCTGACATTGAGCCCATCATTTAAGTAGCTTTTTTTACTAATAGGATCTTTGATAATAAAGTCATAAGCGTGTTTCCAAACGCCTTTGTGAGTCCAATGATCGTCATGCCCTTGATATACATGCCACTCACCCGAAAAAGGTAAATATGGCTTGGCAATAAGATCGTCAAAGCGGTTTGTATAGTTTATATAGTGCAAAAGATTTTTTTCTGGGGTTTCCAAAAACACTTGGGTAACATATTTGAAATTAAGGTTTTTGGCTATATACAACACCACCGATACAATAACAATAAAAGGCAAAGTAAAAACTGGAACCTGATAAATCGCCCAGATCGCATTTGCTGTATCCATAATAATCACCGACATCAAAACAGCTAAAATGGCGATTATATAAGATTTAAAAGTGGGTATCATCAAATATGCACCCAAGGCTATGGCTATAAGAATGAAATTAAAATTGTAAATATCGGCGTTTACCGGGTGCGCAGACCCTTTGAGCAGGGTTAAAAAAATCGTGCCTGTAAAATACCCCAGCACCGACATAAAAAAGCTTATCCTAGAAAAAGCCAGCACTATCAACAAAACTATTATCCCCACAATATCGTAAGGCAAAAAAATTATCGCCCCCAGGGCTTTAAAAAATCCTGACAACCAAAAAGGTAAAAAGTCTAAGTTTAGGTGAAATTGCAAAGGAGTATGTGCAAGGTTTAAATTGCCATATTGCGCCAATAAAAGAAAAACAGCGATACCGCATATTGTAAAAGGCAGATTTAAAATGGGCAATGAAAAATATTTGGCAAAAATCGAACTCAGAAAAAAGCTCAAAGAAGCAGTTAAAAAAGAAAGCACGATTACAAAAATCATGGAGTAAATTGAAAACTCAAATAAGAATCCCGCCAATAAGCCCACTAAAATCGAATTATAAGAGTAGAAACTATTGTCTCTGCTAAAAGAAGCGCCCAAAAGTTTAAGAAAAAGCCCCCCCGAATAATATGCGAGCAGAGAAAATAACGCGCCAGTGGGGTTTACCAAAGACAAAATGAAAAGCGCTAAGCCCACATATTTATTCTTTAAAAAAAGCAAAAAAGAATAGCTTTCCAAAAAACTAAAAACTTGATTTTTGATGCTAAAATTAAGTTTAGTCATAATAATACCGCGGCTATTTCGGTAATAAAAGATGTGGATTCGGTGTTATTAAAACTTCCAATTATATAAGTCTCAATAAACTCTCCGGTCATCAATAAATTTTGTGCTAAAATTTTTTCAGTTAAGACATCGTATTTATAGGGCAAAGCTTCGTAATTACCAAAATGTATGGCATAAGCTAATTTAGTTTGGGGAAAAAACTCGGTTTGTCCTTGACCCAGCGGACAATAATCCACATATTGTATGGGAACGCAACACTTGAAATGCAGTTCTTGGGCATGAGAATTAGCAAAGTAAAAAGTAAAAGAATTGCCATTGGGGATAAAAGCATTTTTACTCAATTCCGAGTTAAGCTTGGCAAAACACCTAGATATATCATGGCTTTTACCTTGACCTTCTAAACTAAAAACAAATTGCGGAGCCAGATGTTTTAAAAGAAGCTTATGTTCATAAAACAATTCTGGATGATTTTCACAAACTTCTAAAGCTTTTAAGCAATTTTGCGTCAAAGTCAAGCGCTCCAGCAAAGCTTTTTTTAAACGCTTTTTATTGAAATAATCCCCTAAACTTATTTCTTTCTCGACAATTTTTTTCATATCATCAATAGAAAGCTCGTAGTTTTTTAAGAATGAAATGTAATTGGCTTTGGCTAATTCTTGCACGCTATAATAGCGATAACCATTGTCCTCATCAACAAAAGCAGGCAATAAAAGACCTTTTTCTTCATAAATTAACAAGGCTTTGCGGGTTAAGCCGGTTAAAAATGAAAATTCTTTTTGCCTGAATTTTTGCAAAACTACCTCAAATAAGCGTTAAGTAGTTAAGATATAAAAACAAATAGCTTTTTTGAGATAACAATCCGTCCCTGGGGACGCTTTAGTCTTCTATCTGCGCTTCTTCAGAGTCAGCCAACTCTTCAGAATCTTCTACATCTTCAGTATCGTCTAATTCTTCAGGATCTTCTAAATTTTCTGGTTCTTCGGAATCATCAGAATTTTCAAGCTCTTCAAAATCTTCTGGTTCTGTGGGGCTCTCCAGACTTTTCACACAGCGTATAGATAAGCCATCACTGCTCTCTATATTCAATGCTGGGGGAGAATTAGGTCCATAAAATAGACTAAAATGAAACAATGGCGGAGTACTTTCATCCCCTGTACCCCACCAATAACTGTCTAATAACAAACCTTCATAAGATTCATCTATAAAAGCACCCCCAGGTAAAGCATTAAAGCCGAATAAATCTTCGCCATTGCCTCCAATGTTTCCGCTATGCCATCCGTTAATTGATTTTAAAAAGGCGTGATTTTGTGAGTCTGCACCCGTAAAATCTAATAGTTCTTGCCATTCCGCAGCATTTGGCAAATGCCAACCTGCAGGACAAGCTTCTAGAGCAGCAGGATAATTGTATAAAACACCATATTTTAGATAGTTTTCAAGCTCTTTCGCCTTTTCGAATTTTATCGAAGCTATATTACCCCGAGTTAAACCAAACACATAATATCTTGGTTCCTCAGTGCTAGAATCACCTTGGATAAAAACACTAGGCAAATAACGCAAATTTTCAGCCATCCAAGTTTGATCTCCGATTTCTATATAAAAGTAACTATTGCTATCTCGCTCATCCATAAAGCTATTTTTAACCCAAATAACGCAACTGTCTGCTTTGCCACCAACTTTTGGCGTAGCTGTAATCGTGGCATAACCCAATTGGTGAGAAGTAATGGTTCCATTTGCTGCAACTTTTATCACAGCTGTATCCGAGCTGCTCCAAATCATGCTTTTATCCACAGCATGATATGGTATCACCACAGCCTCTAAGCTATAACTTTGTTGTGGCGCCAACACCAAATCATTCTCGGAAATTATTACCCGACCAGCAAGCACTTCTTTTTCTATGACAGCTCCTTTTATACACCTCACAGAAAATCCTACTTTTTTTTCATATTGAAAGTTTTGAGCAATAGCATCTCCCGAAGATAGTTGATAGTTGTAAGCGTAAAACTCACTATACTCGGTACTGCTCCACCAATAGGAACCTTCTCTCCTTATATAATATGAGAAATCGCTTTCTATTTTACCGCTAGCTAGGGCAGTAAAATTGTAATTATCTCCTCCCCTATCATATCCCCATTCTGTGGAAGATTTTAATTTATAGCCAGCTTTGGCTTCGCCCCCTGCAAAGTCAATAAGCTCTTGCCAATCTTGATTACTAGGTAAACGCCATCCATGGGGACAAACCTCCATGGCCGCAGTCCAATTATACAGAGCTCCATGCTCATTACCTTTTTCCAGATTAGTGCTATCTAAATAATAGCGCGGTTGAGTGAAGCTTAATTGTTTGTGAACTTCAGGTGCATAATTCAAATTTTGTGCCATCCAAACTTGAGAGCCAAGCTTAATCCACTTATATACCATACTATCGCGTTCATCAACAAATGTTCCACATTGCTCTCTACCCGGAAGCCAGTCGCAATGCAAATAATCACCATCATCTCCATTGTCAAACATAAACCCACAGCTTCCCAAATAAAGCAATGCTATTCCCCACAACAAAATTTCTTTTAAATCAGGTTTTTTCATAATTCATAATCCAAATTAGTCTATTTTACCATCTTAAGCTCTTTTATTCTGCACATAAGAAGCTAAAACTCCCAATGTCATAGAGCCTATAATCACCGCTAAACTAAACAAAGCAGGGATATGATAAACTTCCATGATTAACATTTTCACCCCCACATAAGCCAAAATAAACACTAAACTGTATTTCAGTAGCTTAAATTTATCGAGCATAGCTTGTAGGGCAAAATACATGGAACGCAAGCCCAAAATCGCAAAGATATTAGATGTAAAAACCAAAAATGGATCCGTGGTTATGGCAAAAATAGCAGGTATGGAATCCAAAGCAAAAAGCACATCGGTGTTTTCCACCACAATCAAGGCTAAAAACAAAGGTGTCATGGCTAAAGTTCCGTCTTCCATGCGACGGAAAAAAGCGTGGTCGTGCAAACGGGTATCCAAAGGAAACACTTTACGCGCCCATTTCACCACGCGCTGAGATTCCAAATCCACATTATCATCATCGCTAAACAGCATTTTTATGGCCGTGAAAACCAAAAACGCGCCAAACACGTACATAAGCCAGCTAAATTTGGTGATTAAAGAAGTCCCCACCAAAATCATAGCCGCCCGCAGCACCACCGCTCCAATAATCCCCCAAAACAGCACGCGATGCTGATATTTCCCCGGTATCTGAAAAAAGCCAAACACCATGGCAATCACAAAAATATTGTCCATGGACAGAGATTTTTCCACCACATATCCCGTCAAATATTCCATCACCGCTTGGGAACCGCTTTTGAGCACTTCACCATTGGCCCCCAAACCCATCCCCAGCCAATGATTATTGTAAGCCCCGTAAATAAAAATGGAAAAAAGTAGGCTAATTATAATCCAAACCGCAGTCCAAACCATTGAATTTGCGATGGTAGGCTGGCTATCTTCCTTATGAAAAACGCCTAAATCCAAAGCGAGAAGCACGCCGATTAAGCTTAAAAAAGCTATCCAAAAAATAACTGTCATATTTTACAAATTAGCAAATATTCTCACTTTACAGAAAAGCAAACTAACACTAAATTAAATACATGACTATGGAAATTTCTAAAACTTATTCTTTTGACTCTGCTCACTTATTGCCTAAAGTTCCCTGTGAGCACAAATGTCGCCGTTTGCATGGACACACTTACCGCGTAACCGTTTTCGTGAAAGGAGAGGTGAACCCCGAATACGGCTGGGTAGAAGATTTTGGCAATATCTCAAAAATAATGAAGCCTTTGATCGATGACGAGCTAGATCATCGTTACCTCAATGATATTCCCGGTTTAGAAAACCCCACCGCCGAAAACATCTGTATTTGGATATGGAATAAGGTAAAACCTAAATTACCTAAACTAAGCAAGGTACGCATCGAAGAAACCTGCACTTCGGCTTGTGAATATTCTGGTTAAGCTAAGCGATTGATAACAAAGAACATACACCAAAACGGGTACTATTTTTTAAAGAAAAAACTGTCAAAAACGGCGAAATTTGCTCAAAAAGTGGCTTTTTGACTTTTATTTGGGTATAATAATATATAGGAGGTCTTATGAAAACTAGACATTCAAATAGCCATCCTAAAAAAAACCCTTTGCCTTTTGCTTTTTATTTATTGCAAAATGGTTTTCAGGTTTTTCGCCGTCGCCTCGAACAAGAGCTTATGGCTGATCGCGGTATAAATTTAAGCGATTGCGCAGACGACGAAACTCTTTATCGCTTATACCAAAGAGGAGAACCCACTTCGTTTGTGATGGCTCGCATTTGTAACGACGAAAATTAGGGTTCTTGCTTGCAAGTAGTAGGCGCTAAATTAAAGCGGTTTTTATTTACGGTGACAATCTCCGTGGACTTGTTGGTACCATTTTTATCAAATACTATAGCGCCATAAGCTCCAGGGTATTCTTTTTGATTTAAAATCACTTGCGGTATGGAAACCGTAGGTTTTTTGCTGTAGGCATCTAAAATTATCTTAGTGGCATCGTAGCTTAAACCACTAACTTTATCTCCCTTAGGTTTACTACGCCATTTCTTTTCAAATTTTTTGGCAAAAGCTTCAAAAGATGAATTATCTGCGGTTTCTGAGAAGGGTACAGAAAAATATGAGTTTTCCACATATCTTTTACCTTGGGCTAGCAAAGATCTACCGTACCAACCGGAAGTTCCCAGCAGCTGCCCGCCAATCTTATTAAAAGCAGCATGGGAAGCCATAGTTGCAGCATCAGCTGCGTCGGCAGCGGCGATGAACACACCATCAAAGCTAATTACAGAATCCGCCATCCACTGTGCGCGCTCTTTAGGAATTATGCTATTAACTTTGGCAATACCCCTTTGCATATTGCGACGGCGATTGTCTATCTCAAATTTACGAGTACGCAACAATTTAAATTCGGTATTAAAATCAGCGTTTCCTTCTTCGTATTGCTGATAAGCCACCACCGATGCCCCCATGGATTCCGCAGCTAGGGCAAATTCGTTGGACATAACTTCGCCATACTGAGAATATGGGCTTAAAATCGCAAATTCTCTATGACCAAGGCAATTAATAGCATACTCAGCCACCGCTGCAGACAATATAGATGGCGGCGGATTAAGTTGAAAAATATTGCTGCCTAACTGGGCGATGCCGTTATCCGTGGCAGTGGGCGTAATCATTGGGATTTCTGGGTAAGCACGGCTCATCCAAGCCGCCACGGCGGTGGCACTTCCGCTCATCATTGGCCCAATCACACCAATCACCGATTCCTGTTGCAAAGCGATCTTGGCTTTACGCACCGAAGTTACTGGATCGCCCTGATCGTCTATGACCAAAAGCTGCAAATCTTTACCAAAACGCTTTTTATATTCATCAAAGGCTAAACTTACCCCTTGATTCATAGCAGCACCTAATTCCGCTAAATCGCCACTAAGCGGGGCTAGTACCAAAAGCGAAGCAGGCCCATCAGGCTGATTGTTTAACATCTCTAAACCTTGGCGAGCTGTTTCAGCTTGGGGCGTGCCGGGGAAATTATTTAACACTTGGGCGTAAAAATAGCGCGCTGATTTCAAACGACCTTGGCTGTGATTACTCCTGCCTAACTGCATATATATCCAGGAAGTTATAGCTTCACTACCATAGCTCAAATCCAATAAGCTATTCATTTCTCCATTATTTAAAACCGAAGCAGACAAAATTTTTAAAGCTTTACGCTGGGCTTTTTCGGCAATGACAGGATTTTTTGTCCAAGTTTTAACTCGCAAAAGATCTTCAATGCCATCATAAAAATACCCTTCCAAAACCTTGGTTATGGCGTAGGCTACTTCTACCCTATCGCGATATTGGCTACGCGGAAATGCATCTAAAAACCTTTGAGCCATTTTTTTGGATTCATCTACTTCATTTTGCTGCAAATGGAGTTCTACCAAAAGAGCGCTGGCTTTTTCTGCTTGGGAGCTAGACCAGTGTTTTTGAGTTATGGTGGTTAAAGACTTAATGGCTGCGCTATTTTGCTCTGCAGAAACTTGTTCTGAAGCTTTAAGCCATAAATTTTCTGCTGCTTTTTGGGCAAAAGCTGGGTTTATCAAAAGAGTTGCGCTTAATAAAAATATGGATAATCTTATCATTTTATACAATTTACTAAAAGGGAATTTTTTTGCGGATTTTTTGCAAAAGCTCTTGGAAAACTTGCTTAGAAACATGATTTCCCAAAACAATCTGCATAGCAAATCCTAAACTAAAAACTAACATAAAAATTAGTGCCATTGCCAAAACAGTGGTAAAAAATGACCAAGATTGCCAAAACTGAGCCAATTTACCATTTAAAAGCACTAAAAAAGGCACTATCAACAACATTGTGAATACATTTGTTGACAAACTTCGACCAAACCCTTCAAAGCCCTGCCTTTTATTCACACCTATCCACACTGCTAACAAAACACTAACTTGCACCAAAGCAGTTATCGACCCCACTAAAGGCACAGAATTTATACCAAAAACCGCCGTGGCCGAAGAATAGAAAAATAAAGACGAAGCAAAACTAAGGGTATTTATAATAGTTGGTGTCCACATTCTTTCTTGGGCATAAAAAGACCTTACCAAAACCGCCTGGGCGCATAAACCAAAGGCCGCCGGCAAATACCAGCGCAATAAAGATGCTATTAACTCTGTATTTTCCCGGGTAAAAGCACCTCTTTCAAACAAAATCCGCACCATGGGAAAAGCCAAAAGCCACACCGCCAACACAGTGGGAACCAAAATCGCAAACATTCTTGCCAGCAATATACTTAACATACTATTGAGCTCTTCAGTCTTATTTTCTTTGGCTAGCTTAGCCATATCGGGATACGAAGCCACCCCCACAGAAAAGCCAAAAACCGCTACCAAGGTGTACATCAATCTATAGGCATAATTCAAAGAAGAAATTCCGCTATTGCCAAAATTTGAACCAAAGGAACGAATTATAAATTCTAGGGCAAACATAGCGCCCACCCCCATCACCAAAGGTAACATCATGGACAAATAGCGCCGCACATCGGGGTCAGAGATTTTAAAAACTGGCCGCCACTTTATACCCAGATCTTTAGTGGCCCAAAGTTGCAAAAACAAAAAGCCACTAAAAGCGCCAATGGGTACGCCCCAGGCAAAACCGCTAAGACCGTGATTACGCCCCAGCCAACCACCTATGATTATGCACAAATTGTAAACTACCCCAGTCATAGAAGGCCAAAAAAAGCGTTTTTGGGTATGTTGCACTGCTATTAAAAAACTCCCTGCAAAAAATGCTAATTGTCCTGGCAAAATAATGCGTCCAAAATTCACCGCATCATTTAAAATCTCAGGGCTAGGAGCGGTGGCCGAAAGCAACAACAACAGCTCTTCCATAAAAAACCATGCTGGTACTATCAGAAGCAGTAAAAACAGACCCAGAACATTTAAGATGTTGGCAAAGAAGTCCCAAGCCTTGGACTTCTGATTTTTAACCAAATACCCCGTGAAAATAGGGATGAATATCATGGATAAAAAGCCCGTAGATACAATATGATTCAAAATATCGGGAATCATAAAGGCCAAATCAAGGGCGCTTTTTTGAGCGGTAGCCCCAGCAACTTGTGCCAAAATAATTTCACGCACCATTCCGAGAATGCGCGAAAGTAACATACTTATGGCAATGATTATGGCTGCTTTAGGCATGGGCGCAATCTAGTTAAACCAGCAAGAATTTTGAAATTAAGAATCCAAAAATCAAAATTGAAGTCATGGAAGCCACCACCGTAGCCTTGGTGGAATTACCCACCCCTTCGGCGCCATTAATGGTATTATAACCAAAAAAGCAAGCAAAGCTGGCTATTAAAAAGCCGAAAACTGCAGATTTAAACAGCCCTACAAATAAATCCCAATTGTTAAAAAATAATTTTACTCCAAAAAAATAAGTGGCAAAAGAAACATCCTTGCCGAGATGCGAAACCGCAAAACCACCCAAAATCGCCACAAACATACTGATTATGGTTAAAATAGGCATCATAATCACCGCTGCAGCCAAGCGAGGTGCCAATAGAAATTTAAAGGGGTTAAGTCCCAAAATCCGCATGGCATCTATTTGTTCAGTTACCGCCATAGTTCCCAGTTCAGAACACATGGCCGCGCCAATACGCCCCGCCATAACCATAGCTGTTAACAAAGGACCTAACTCTAACATCACCGATTTACCCACGGCCATTCCCACAAAAGTTAAAGGAATCATATCGGCAAACTGATAAGCCATTTGCCATGCAGTAATCGCTCCGGTGGCAATAGAAGTCGTTAGAATAAGTGGAATAGAAGTTACGCCAATACTATAAGATTGTTCTACAGTAATATGAAATAGAGAAAAAGCACTGGGTAAATTTCGCAAAAAAGTCAGCTGAAACGCAAAAAAATCCCTAGTTATTTGGTATTTCCGCCTAATGTAAGCGCCTATGGATTCAAAAATTACAGTCACAGCCATGATTCAAATATAATACAATAGTATGAATAAGAAATATTTTTACTCTATTCCAACTAAGAGTATATATTTGTCAATAATGCGGGAAGATAAAAATCATAGAGGAAATGTTCCCCAATGGGTACAAAATGCGGTATTTTACCAAATTTTTCCTGACCGTTTTCGTAAGTCAGATGATTACCAATACTCTGGTAAATATGTTCCTTGGGATAGCCTTCCTACCACCAACAATATGTTTGGAGGTAACTTAGTAGGAATTACTGAAAAACTAGACTACATCAAAGATCTGGGTTGTAATGCTTTGTATTTATGCCCCATTTTTCAATCTAACTCCAACCATCGTTACCATACTTTTGACTATTTTAAAATCGACCCAATTTTAGGCACCGAAGAAGACTTCAAAAACCTCATAAATGCTTGCCACCAACGGGATATGAAAATCATTTTAGACGGGGTTTTTAACCATTGCGGCCGGGGTTTTTATCAATTCAACAATATTCTGGAACTCGGCATCGAATCTCCTTTTATCGACTGGTTTCACATAAAAGATTTTCCTTTAAACGCATTTAACGATCAAAACCCCAACTATGAGTGTTGGTGGGGACTGCGTGAATTACCTAAATTCAACACATCTAACCCTGATGTACGTGAATTCTTGTTTTCCGTGGGAGAACATTGGATTGAAATGGGAATTGATGGGTGGCGTTTAGATGTGCCCAACGAAATTGACGATGATGATTTTTGGCGAGAATTTCGCAATCGCATCAAAAAGATAAATCCCGAAGCTTACATAGTCGGGGAAATTTGGGATGACCCCTCGCGCTGGCTTCAGGGGGATCAATTTGATGGGGTAATGAACTATCCCATGCGCAGACTAATTATAGATAGCCTTTTTGAGTATGAAACACTCATATCCGATGCTGGAGATTTTTGTCAAAGAATCTTAGAAATTTTTCCTAAAGACCGTTTTGGAATCCCCATGAATTTGCTGGGCTCCCATGACAATATGCGTATTTCCACCGTTGCAAACGGTGACGAAGATTTGCTTTCCATAGCTTGGGCCATATTAATGATGTCTCCAGGTTGTATTTTTATATACAGCGGAGATGAAATAGGTCTAGAAGGTGGCAAAGATCCTGATAATAGGCGTAGCTTTCCTTGGCACAACCTAGAAAACACTTTAAGAAATAGCCGCATTCATACAGAAATTAAGCAATGGATAAAATGGCGAAGACAATATTCAGCCATGCGCACAGGTACTTATGGAGCCCAAAAACAAGACGAAACTGTGATTTTATGGCGAGAAGACGAATACCACAGGGTGGAGCTGCACCTAGGCTTGCCAGGGAAATCCGAAAAAGTGGAAAATCGCGCTTGGGTTGTAGATTTTATCGCCAAATAAAGTTTTTGTAAACAAAAATTTGCATAAATACTATTAAATACCTACATTTAAGTAGCAGTGCATATTGCACTTTTATGGGATTTGGTTTTGATTGGTAGGGCATACAGGAGAAAAGTATGCGTTTTATTTATATTTTTTTAATGAGCTTGGTGAGCTTTGTGTCAGCCCAAAATTATGTACTGCACATACTCAGCCCTTGGAATGGAACCCCAGCAGGGGAGCAAACCCACTGCGTAACTGGAGGTTTCGGTTCTTATAGTTGCGGAACTGAATCCCAATTAACACCTGAATCCGATGGGTGGTTTAGTTATGAATTTAAGGCTGGAAACGATGGAAAACTCACCGAATGGTGGGATTTCACTTTAACATCTTGCCCCGATGCCAACGATCATAACTGTAACGGCGCCACCGAATGGGGCGTTAAACCCAAATTAGTGGATATTTTTAGCGAAAGTCATGAAGTTTGGCTTCACCCCACAGGAACTTCTTATACTATTTCCTTGGTTTCACCCTCTGCCAAAATCGTAGCTTTTAAAAGCCCTTGGGGTCCCCGCGTTATGCCCCGCATGGTGGTTGGAAACGACACTCTACTTATGCGCCATCACCCAACATGTGGCTGGTTTTGGACCGGACTCGAAGGCGATCAACGTATTGCCCCCAGTGTGCACTTTATACACCCCCATGCTAATTTAAGCATACCCGCCACTGGCAGCGTAGATTTGACCAGCATTTTAACCACTCAAGATTCTGTTTTTGTTGATGCTGCCAGCGCCACCGCAGCTGCTGAAATTGGCACTCCTGGAGAGTGTTTTGACGGCAATAGAGTGGTAAATGTCTTACACCCTTGGCAAAACAACGAAGAACGCAGCGAATTACCCATATATGCCCGAGCAGGGAATCTTACTGGCAACCAAAAAGTAATGACAGCTTTAGAAAATTATTGGTATAGCTATGAATTCACAGAGGCCAATACCAAAGACCAGCAATGGGGTAACGATTATGCAAAATTCGAAGTGCATAGCTATTATACTCGCCCTGAAAGCGGAAAATTAGTATTTCCCCATAGTTTTTTACTTACAGACTTATTTCCTGAACATGAATACGAAGTGTGGCTAGTGCCCTATGGTCGCGAATTTAAAATATTGCGAGCCGAACCCAACCCCACCGTAATAAATTTATATACGCCATGGGAAACCAATGTCCCAGCGGGAATTATAGACGGCGATACCATTCCTATGCCCCAAGTTAAAGGTTTGTGTGGATGGTATTCGTTGGTTTTATGGGAAGAACCCGATTTATGGAATGTCAACTTTAAGCAATCTCTGGGTTTTGAGGTTTATACCCAAAATGGCCTGGAAGAAGGCCCCGCCTTTGATTTAAACGATGAAATTGAAGTGGGTGATACTTTATGGTTAATGCCTAATCCTTACCCTTCAGGAAACCCTGAAATCACTAAAAGTTTCCCCGATGTATTTGGTGAATGCCCCACTCGCACCTTGGCGGTGATGCTTATGGATTGGGCTGATACGGACAAAGATTTTGGTGGGGTTTACAATGGAGATGGCAAACATGGCACCAAATGCCCCAACCTTCAACTCAATATGGTAGAAGAATTTTTAGGTCCCAATGGTTTACCGGTAAAATCCGATAAAATTGACTCCTCTTGCACTGCTTCTGAAAATATCGAAGGATGGTTTATACCCCAAGAAATTCAAGATAGTTATACCAATGCTGTATGCTACGACTTACCCTTGGAATTTGACCATGAGGGATTTTGGTTGGCTGATATTGCCGAAAACCAAGAAAAAGGCATAGACGGTTTTTTCCCCTTAGATGACTTTATTTGGTTAGATGAAGCTCAAACCATAAGAAACCCCAAACATCAAATTGAAAGAGAATCTCCCCACAACTTTCTTTTTACCATGGTGGTAGATGCCCAATTTAGTTATCACCCAGGTCAATATTTTGAGTTTCGCGGCGATGACGATGTATGGGTATTTATTAATAATAGGTTAGTTGTGGATTTAGGTGGCGTGCATGGCCCCGAAGAAGGCGCAGTGGATTTAGACACCTTAGGTTTAACCATAGGTGATGAGTATTCCTTTAAAATCTTTTTTGTAGAGCGAAACTGCTGCGGTGCTAACTTTAAAATGCGCACTTCCATTGATTTACGCACCGAACGTAGCTTTTTTGGCTTACAAGTCCAAGCAGAACCTGGCGTTGATAGCTACGAAATTTGGCAAATACTCAAAGAAGAAGCCATGAGCTGTGATTTTTCTAATACTAGCGGAAAAGCAGACACCATTAGAGCTCCTGCTATTTTTACTTTAACTGGTGCCCAATTTGGTCAAGAATCTGTACGCCTCAAAGCGGGGGAAAATTATGGCGGAATTTTTATTACCAGTAAATTTGATGGTATTAATATCGACACAGCTGCCATAGTCCGTAATCGCGCCTTAGCTCCAGGCCCTTATGTAATCACTGCAACCCACGCCAGCGACCCTAGTTTAACTTTCCGCATTAACTTTACCGTACCCACTTATCCACTACCTTCTATCACTTTTACCGATTCTTTAGGGGTAGAAATCGATCCCGACACGGTAGAGTTAGGCGAATGGTCTTTTGTGCCATATCCTGTGTATATACAAGCTCACTATATGGGAGTGCCCTGCGACGATTGCTCCGATGAATTGTCTTTAACTAGCCCAGATTCTTTGCAATTTGTAGATGAAAATAAAAAAAATATCAACAAGATTAGTTTAGATAGTGGAAGAGCTGTATTTTGGGTAGTGGGCGAAGCTGTGATTAAAAATGGCTCATTTACAGTCAAAAGTAAGTCCGTGCAAAATGAACTTATATGGCGCAATATCAATTTAAAAGAACCTCCCGTGCCTTTTCTCCGTTATGCAAATATTTTTGACCGCGATGGTGATGGTTATGCAGACAGTTTAATTTTAGTCTATAGTCGCCCCCTCAAAGGCAAAGATTTACCCGACTCCTTGGAATGGCAATGGGGAACTAACCCAGTGCAAAAAGTCGGACATAAAGAAATTAGTACCTACATCAAAGCAGATACCTCAATTATCATAGCCGACCCAAAACTGCTTCCAGAGCTTTTTACTGGAGATAAAAATGGCGAAAGCTATTTTGGTAATAGCATTACATACTTTACATTTATAGATGATGACAAAGAAAGTGGAGCAGAAATTGTACCTTTTGAAATCGCTGGATCTATTGCAGATAGCGTAGGCCCCGTGGCCCTTAACGCCGAAATTTCTTTAGGAAAATCCATGGATACTCTTTTTGTGGACTTAAGCGAATCCATGGAACTCGACTCCATTGATTTAGACAATTTATTTGAGTTTATTGCCTGGCGCGATGGCGAAAATGTTGGTGCAAATGTAAAGCCCTTTGTCAGCATAGAAAAAGCCCAAGGAAGTAAATGGTTATTGATGTTTTCCACCAGCCAAAATTACACCGTGACTATGGGAGACTCCCTGCGCTTAAACCCAAATCTAAACACTGATCTATCAAGTAATTTCGCCCATAAAGACAACCCTTGGGTGCGCATAGTAGGCCGACAACGCACTTCCATTGATGTGGTAGGCGTGGTGGATTTAAACCCAGAAACCGCTCCTAAAGAGAATTCTCCTGTGGTGAGTGAAGTTTTAGTGGGAACCGATAGTAAAATAGAAGATGTTATAAAAGAGCAAGGAGTTCCAGGACATTTAATACGCTACGACTTGTCGAACTTATATGAATTGTATGGCGAAGATTTAGATCCAGACGATATGGTAGTAGAATACGAAACTTACTATTACACTAATTTAGGTGCTTATGTCAACAACAATAAAACTAAAATAAAGTGCACTGACAAGATTTTTGATGGTCATTGCGGAAACACCTCTGGCTATATGTTCTTAGGTTGGAATATGCGCAGTGCCGACGGTCGATTAGTAGGTACCGGACCCTATGTGGTCAAATTAAACATGCGCATAAAAATCAAAGATGTAGTGGTAGAGCGCATTAAAAATGTCCAAAGCTGGGGTATTAGAAGAAAATAATATCCCTTCAGCAAATAAACCTTGCAATGTGGTCAAATTTGGGGTAAGTTAATAGTTTGGGTGATGAGTGAGTATCATAGTCCAAGAGGAAATTGAATTTTTATTAACAAACTGTAGCAGTTTAGCTCAAATCAGAGGTTGCGAATATGTCAAAAGCAAAAGATGTTGAAGTAAGGATGAGTGATGAAGATCTTAAATTTTTTGAAGAACTTTTAAAACAACGCCGTGCTAAATTGGTAGAAGAATTACGCAATATAGAGGACTCAAACCTTTTTACCAGCCAAAGTAATCACGGGGGAGAACTTTCTGGTTATACTAACCATTTGGCTGATGCTGCGTCGGACTACACCACTTTGGACACCAATTTTGGCTTAGCCGAAAGAGAAGGCAGATACTTAACTTATATAGAAAGAGCTTTATCTCGTATTAAAAAAGGGACCTACGGTGTGTGCAACACTTGTAAAGAGCTCATACCCAAACGACGCCTAGAGGCTGTACCCACAGCCACAAGGTGCGTCAGCTGCAAAGAGGAAGGCAAAAAACAAGAAGCCTTAGAAATGCAAATGGAAATGGCTAAGCAAAAAAAGAAATAATCTTATAAAGGCTCTATGGTGGAGCCTTTTTTATTTTTACTTTGAGTTTTTTATGAGTTGTATTTTCTGTAAAATCATAGCCAAAGAAGTTCCCACCAAGCTGGTTTACGAGGACGATGATTTCATAGCTTTCCATGATATTAATCCCCAAGCACCTAAGCATTTATTGGTGATTCCCCGCCAGCATATTGTAAACTTATACGAAGCTGACAACCCTATTTTGCTAGGAAAACTTATGCTCACAGGTAAAAAAGTCGCTTTTGAGCAAGGACTAACCGAAAAAGGCGCGCGTTTTGTGCTGAATTGCAAAGAAGATGGCGGGCAAACCGTAGATCATATCCATTTGCACATATTGGGTGGTCGTGCCATGCAGTGGCCCCCAGGCTAATATGCAATCTTGCAAAACTTCTGCTTTAATTTTGCACCGCTATCCCTATAGTGAGACTTCGTGGGTGGTGAAAACTTTAACCGCCGAACATGGTCGGGTTAGTTTTTTGGTCAAAGGCGCTAAACGCAAAAAAAGCGCATTTAATTTAAAGTTTGAACCTTTAACCCAAATTGAAGTGGTTTATCGCCATTCCCATCGGCGCGATTTGCAGTTTCCCCGAGAAGCTTCGGTGCAAAACTGGTTCCGCAATATCAGAGCAGATTTGGAAAGCACCGCCACGGCGCAAGTTATGGCTGAGCTAGTTTTGCGCAGTGAGCAGTCGCATTTCGCCCAAGAAGAGTTTGTTTTATTGCAAAAATATTGGCAAAATATGGATAGCCAGTTGCCTTTGGCAAAAGAAGTTTTAGCTAGCTTTTTAATAGATTTTGCCGAGCTTCATGGCATTGGCTTGCAATTAAAAAGCTGCGTGCAATGCGGCGAAGACATCAACCATATTCCCGCAGATTTATGGCCCGCATTGGGTGGGGCGGTGTGTTCGCAGTGCTTGGGTAACAAATTGCCCCACTGGGGAGAAGATTTTCGCCAACTGTTGTGTAAAGTGGCGCACAAGTCTGCTAACAATTCCGCAGAAACTAGCCGAGTAGAAGCTTTTATGCTAGATTATCTGCGTATTCATTTTAATAAACGCTTAGATCTTAAGTCTTGGCGCTGGCTCAACGAGTTGCGCAAAGATTATCAATAAGGAGTTTTGCATGCTAACCGCTCAAGATATTGCCCAAAGCAAAAATAACCGTAAAATCAGTATGATCACCGCTTACGATGCCAACTTTGCCCGCATGGCCCAAGCCGCCGAAATAGATATGCTTTTGGTGGGGGATTCCGCCGCCAATGTATTGCTAGGCTTAGAAAGCACTCGTGATGTAGGCATGGCAGAAATGCTAATTTTGACGGCGGCGGTAAGTCGCGGCGCTCCCGACACGCATATTGTGGCTGATATGCCCTGGGAATCTGAGCAAAATCCCGAAATGGCATTGTCCAATGCGCAGAAGTTTTTGCAAGCTGGAGCGCATAGTGTGAAACTAGAGGGTTTTAAGCCCGAAATCATTTCTCATTTATTGCAAAACGATGTGCCTGTGGTGGCGCATTTAGGATTATTACCCCAAAGTGCAGAGAAGTTTACCCAGCAAGGCCAAAGCCCCGAAGAAGCGGAACGCATTAAGCAAGAAGCTCAAGCTTTAAGCAAGTTAGGAGTTTTTGCTATGGTTTTGGAACATATTCCCAGCGATTTAGGCGCAGAAATTGCCCGCCATGTAAAAAGCGTGGTTATAGGAATCGGCGCCGGGGATCAAGTGGATGGCCAAGTGTTGGTGATACACGATGCTCTGGGCTTACATCCTTTTAAAGTGCCCCCATTTGCCCAGAAATTCGCCGACTTATACGCCGCCGGAGTGGAAGGCTTGCGAAAGTACAAAGCTTCGGTGGGGTAACAATCATCGAGTGGTTTTATGTTAGCTGGGATTTACTTAAAATTTTGAGTAAATCTTTATTGGTTTTTACTGCTATAGCTTTGTAAAGTTCATCTTGGGTAGTTATAATGTTTTCAATTTCTGAACTACCTTGGGATTCTTGTAAAACAACAGCATTGATTAACATGGCCTGGTTAGGAATAGTTTTAGCAATGCCTTTTAATTCATCCAAGGTGGCAAATGGCTTTGTCGGTCTGCCTAAGTATTTCAATAGTTTCCACTAGTTCTCGCAAAGGAGGAAGCTTAGCTAGTTGTTGATGACTGTTTTTAAGGTAGTGTCCAAGCAAATCAATCTTCCTCTACTTCCACATTTCTTACACAACGGACGGAAAGAGCATTAGTTCTAAACTGGCCAAAATATTCATAATCCTTACTTGATAATAAAACCGCGCTACCACCGAAACCATTGCTTCCTTCAAGATCTTTTGTTAACCAAAAGCGTGCCTCTGCAGCATTGCTGTTTTCAGACCCCAATCCTTTGTAAACACCGTCATATACCCCCCCCCCCGGCAGGGCAGAGAAGCCACTCCTATTACCCGCTGGTATGCTTTTGGGCCAAGC
>LSQX01181905.1_pt2 | contig 41048 bp, 43 predicted proteins | sample 654561 | NCBI WGS metagenome assembly LSQX01 (sample SAMN04489861, study PRJNA283612) | anaerobic digester metagenome | isolation source: 4 biogas reactors fed with cattle manure at either 37C or 55C with and... | place: Denmark: Kongens Lyngby | collected 2014 | reverse complement strand
TTATAATATAGCATATATAAAAGAAAGCATGGTATTGGATGTATTGATGTTGACAGAACGCCGTGTTTGTTGGTAAAATAATCAATAGCCCATTATACTTATTATACCTGTTTAAGGAATGATACAATGATAAGAAGCATGACCGGTTACGGTCGGTTTCAGGAAACGGTTGAGGGAATGGATATAACCGTTGAGGTGAAGTCGGTCAATCACCGCTACTATGAATACTCTTCAAGGATTTCAAGGGCATACGGCTTTCTTGACGAACGGCTTAAAAGCTATATACAAAAGACAATCTCCCGCGGCAAGGTTGACGTTTATATATGGATTGAAACGGTTGACGCGCCGGTCAGCGTTGTGACCGTCAATCACACACTTGCGGAAAGCTATTTAAATGCGCTGCGCGAGCTGAATTCAAAATATGGAATCAAGGACGATACCTCCGCCGTCGCGCTCGCAAGGTTTCCCGATGTGCTGACCGTCCATCGCATTGCCGAGGACGAAGAGGCCATATGGCAGGCCGTCAGACAGGTTCTAGACGAGGCGCTTAAACGGTTTATCAGCATGCGTGAGCGTGAGGGAGAGGCGCTGAAAGAGGATATACTCAAAAGGGCGGATACCATACTGGGGGCGGTCAAGGTTGTCGAGGAACGCTCGCCCCTCATTGTCAAGGAGCATATGAATAGGGTTGAGGCCCGTATGCGCGAGCTTTTGTCGGGGGCTGCGGTTGACGAGCAAAGGATTCTTACCGAGGCTGCCATATATGCGGATAAGATTGCGGTTGACGAGGAGACCGTCCGTCTTCGCAGTCATCTGGAGCAGCTTGCAGCAATGCTGTCGGGTGACGAGCCCGTAGGCCGCAAGCTGGATTTTCTTGTGCAGGAGATCAACCGCGAGGTGAATACAATCGGTTCCAAATCGCAGGATGTGACCCTCGCGCGGGTTGTGATTGATATTAAGGCTGAGATTGAAAAGATACGCGAACAGATTCAGAATATCGAATGATTGCGTCTGATTTTGCCCGGACAAATCGTCATGAAAGGACATGGAACAGAAAATGAAGCTAATCAACATCGGCTTTGGCAACATGGTTTCGGCAAATCGTCTTGTCGCGATTGTCAGTCCCGAATCCGCTCCCATAAAGCGGATTATACAGGACGCCAAGGACAAGGGAACGTTAATAGACGCGACCTACGGCAGGCGGACACGCGCCGTCCTGGTGACCGACAGCGACCATGTAATCTTATCCGCGGTTCAGCCCGAAACGGTTGCAAATCGCCTTAACGACCGCGATGCGGACGAGGAGGATATTGACGGGGATGAGTAAGCGCGGGATGCTGGTCATATTATCCGGCCCTTCGGGTTCAGGCAAGGGCACCATTGTCCGTCAGCTTCTTAACGAGCGCGATGATACCGTTCTTTCGGTTTCCGCGACCACCCGTCCGCCGCGTCGGGGGGAAAAAGAGGGCGTTCATTATTATTTCAAGACAAGGCAAGAGTTTGAGAAACTGATAAGACAGAACGCCTTTCTTGAATATGCCGAGTATAACGGGAATTACTATGGTACACCCGAGGAACCGATACGCAGGCTGATCGATGAGGGCAAGAACGTTATACTGGAGATTGAGGTGCAGGGGGCCGAAATGGTGATGGATCACCGCTCGGACCTGGTCTCAATCTTCATAACCATCCCGTCGTTAGGCGAATTGGAAAGACGTCTGCGCGAGAGGGATACCGAATCCGAGCAGGCGATTGAAAAACGTCTTGATATTGCAAAGCGCGAGCTTTCGAGGGCGTTTCGCTATGATTATATCGTGCTCAACGATGATGTTTCCCTCGCGGTCGAGCGGATACAGACCATCCTGAGAGCCGAAGAGATGCGCTATTCACGTATGGAGAATTATATTCTGGAGGTCGTCAAAAATGCTTAAACCTACCGAAATCGAAAATATCAAGGGCGGTCAAAACCACAGCAAATATGCGCTTGTGATTGCGGTTGCCAAAAGGGCGAGACAGATATCGGCCGAACACGAGGAGAAAAATATCATAATGACCGAAAAGTCTGTCAGCCTTGCCATCGATGATTTTACCAACGGGAGATACAAGGTGCTGCCGCCTGAGGAAAACTGAACGAAGTTATCATATTAAATAGGAAACGCAGGGTCGTAAAGCAAAGGGGTGAAATGAATGGTTCTGCCTAGTGTCGCAAGGATAGCCGTGGAGCAGGCAGCATTTCATTTTGACAAGCTTTACGACTATTATGTTCCCGAATCACTCGGCACTGTCCGGAGGGGCTGCCGGGTTATGGTGCCTTTCGGGGGCAGAAACGCCAAGCGGCAGGGGATTGTTGTCGAGCTTGCCGAAGCCCCCTCCATTGAAAGGCTGAAGCCGGTTTTTTCGGTTCTCGATAAGGAGCCTCTCATCAACGACGAGATGATGGATCTGGCCATCTGGCTCAAGGAACGAACCTTTTGCAGCATATTCGACGCGGTGAGGGCGATGCTGCCGACCGGATTGTATCTGCGGATAAAGCCGGTTTATAAAGCGGCGGAGCTGTCGTCCGAGGCTTATGACAGGCTGACCCTTGAGGAAAGGGCGGTATATTCCTGTGTATGCGGCTGTGCCGAGGGTATCGACCGGGAACGCCTTTTGTCAAAAATGGGGCTTGACCCGGACAATGATCTGCCGGAGCGGTTGGCGCGTATGGGCGCGCTTGTCCGCTCCGATGACGCGTTTCGGCGGATCGGAGACGCGACGATACGTATGGTAAGGCCGGCGGCCGACGCCGGAAGTATGGCCGAAATCATGTCCGACATACGCTGCACCGAGAAGCAGAAAAGGGTGTTGAAGCTGCTTGAGGACGTGGGCTGTGCTTCAATACGCGAAATCGGGTATTACTGTTCGGTCACTTCCGCGGTTGTTTCGGCCCTTGAAAAAAAGGGATTGGTCGAGACCTATGACAGCGAGATTCTTCGCTCCCCGTACGAGACGGCGGCAAAGCCCGAGATAGAATCGACCGTGCTGAACGAGGAGCAGCAGAAGGCCTTTGACGAGTTGGTCGGGCTATACAAAAGCGGGACGCCCTCGGCCTCCCTTTTATACGGGGTCACGGGGAGCGGAAAAACCCAGGTATATATGAATCTGATAGACAGGGTTATTTCGGACGGGCGGCATGTTATCGTCCTTGTGCCCGAAATATCCCTCACCCCGCAGATGCTGTCACTGTTTTTACAGCGTTACGGGAGCCGGGTCGCCGTTCTTCACAGCGGGCTGGCGATAGGCGAGCGCATGGACGAATGGAAGCGCATTAAAAGGGGAGAGGCGCAGATAACCGTCGGAACAAGGTCGGCGGTTTTTGCGCCGGTTGAAAACCTCGGATTGATTATCATGGACGAAGAGCAGGAGCATACCTATAAATCGGAGTCCGCGCCGCGATACCATGCGCGGGACATCGCCCGTTTCAGATGCGCGAGGAACAACGCCCTGCTGCTTCTCACCTCGGCTACGCCTTCTATTGAAACATACCACGCGGCCCGGAACGGGCGGTACGGATTCCAAAAGCTTACCAACCGATACGGCGAAGCGCAGCTTCCCGATGTTGAGATTGTCGATATGAGACAGCAGCCGGATATGACCGGAAGTATTTTGAGCGACAGGCTGAGGCAGGAGATTGAGGATACCCTTGGGCAGGGGCGGCAGGTGATTCTGCTGTTAAACCGCCGGGGGTACAATACCTTCGTTTCATGTCGTTCGTGCGGACATGTGATTACCTGCCCGTCGTGCAGCATAAGCCTGACCTACCATCGGGCAAACGGGCGGCTTATGTGCCATTATTGCGGTCACTCCCAGGAACCGCTCGGCGTCTGTCCCGAATGCGGTTCGCAGAAGATACGGTATTCGGGGCTCGGAACCCAGAGGGCGGAGGAGGAGCTGGAGCAGGTCTTTCCGTCTGCCTCCATCCTTAGGATGGACACCGACGCGACAATGTCCCGGTTATCCTATGAAAAAAAGTTCAGCCAGTTTGCAAAGGGCGAATATAATTTAATGGTAGGGACACAGATGGTTGCAAAGGGGCTGGATTTCCCGAATGTCGGGCTGGTGGGGGTGATTTCGGCCGATCAGTCCCTCTACGGCGGGGATTACAGGAGCTTTGAGACCACATTTTCACTGCTTACTCAGGTGGTCGGACGCGCAGGAAGGCGCGATGTATCGGGCAAGGCAATCATCCAGACCTTTACCCCCGAAAACTATGTTATCGAGCTTGCGTCAAAGCAGGATTATGAAAATTTTTATGAAACCGAAATAGCCGCAAGAAGGATGATGCGCTATCCTCCGTATACCGATTTGTGTATGTTCGGTTTTTCGGGATTGGACGAGGCCGGAGTCAGGCAGGCGGCATTCCGGTTTATGTCGAGGCTAAAGGATGCGGTGACAAACGAGTATAAGGAGTTGCCGGTTATTGTGCTGGACCCGACTCCGGCGGCAGTAAGCCGGGTTGCGGGAAAGTACCGCTACAAGCTTATTATGAAGACCCGCAACAACGCCGTTATGCGTAAAATGACGGCGCAGCTTATTACCGAGTTTTCTAGGATGTCGGAAAACAGGGCGATTACGATATTTGTTGACGTTAATCCCGCGGGCATAATGTAAAGTATACAAGCATTACAGCATCACAAGTAATGCTGTAATGCAAGAAAACTTATGAAAGGGAAATAGTATGGCTATAAGAAACATTTTAAAAGAAGACCAAGACATCCTCCATAAGGTCAGCAGACCTGTCACCGAATTCAACGAGCGTCTGTGGCAGCTGCTCGACGATATGGCCGAAACCCTCCATAACGCCGACGGAGTGGGGCTTGCGGCGCCGCAGGTAGGGGTTTTGCGCCGTGTGTTTATAATGGATTTCGGGGACGGCGTTATCGAGGTTATCAATCCCGAGTATGTTGAAAAGAAGGGGACTCAGGAGGACGTCGAGGGCTGTCTTTCCTGCCCAGGCGAATACGGGATTACAAAAAGGCCGGCCTATGTCAAAATAAAGGCGCAGGATCGTTACGGAAACGAGATATTTATCGACGGCGAAGAGCTGAAGGCGCGCTGTATCTGCCATGAAAGCGACCATCTCGACGGCATTATCTTCAAGCAGCATGTTATACGCATGCTTGAGCCCGATTGAGCACCGGTATGACAGGGATATTTAAGCGCGTGAAAGGCAGGATATGACTTTGAAGATTATATTTATGGGAACTCCGGATTTTGCTGTTTCATGTCTTAAAAGGCTTATCTCGGACGGGCACGAGGTTGTTCTGGCGGTCACCCAGGCGGACAAACCCAAAGGGCGGGGATATGCCATGACCCCGCCGCCTGTAAAGGAATACGCCTTGACTCAAGGCGTCGAGGTGTTTCAGCCCGACACCTTGAAAAACAATAAGCAGGCATGGGATAAGCTGGCCGGATGCCGCGCGGACGTCGCTGTCGTTGTTGCGTATGGGCGTATCCTGCCGCCCGAGGTGCTGTCGATACCAAAGCACGGCTGTATTAACGTACACGCTTCGCTGCTGCCCAAATACCGCGGCGCGGCACCCATACAGTGGTCTGTAATCAACGGGGAAAGGGTGACCGGGGTTACGACCATGATGATGGACGCCGGACTTGATACGGGCGATATGCTGCTCAAAAGAGAGGTTGAGATTACCCCCGATATGACCGCGGGCGAGCTGCACGATATTCTTGCCATGGAGGGAGCCAAGGCCATCTCCGAAACCTTGGTTAAGCTGGAAAGAGGGGAGCTCATACCGGAAAAGCAGGACGACAGCCTTTCGAGCTACGCCCCGACTTTAAGCCGGGAGATAAGTCCGATTGACTGGGATATGCCGTCAAAAAAGATACATGACCTGATACGCGGGCTGAACCCCTGGCCAGCCGCAAATACAAGGATGGGCGGAAAGCTTCTGAAGATATACCGCTCAAGGCCATCTTCCGAGTGCTGCGCGGCTCCCGGAACGGTTTTGAGCAATGCTCCCCTTACGGTTGCCTGTGGCGAGGGGTCGTCAATCGAGATTCTTGAAGTCCAGCTCGAGGGCAAAAAGAGGATGTCCTCCGACGATTTTTTAATCGGTCATCCGATGGAGGTCGGACGGGTGCTGCCCGATTGACGGCAGACATAAGATTCTGTTAAAAGGCTGTTCATATTTTCGGGTTATACTATGTATGGTTATATGGATTGTGCTTCAAATATGGGAGGGATTTGTATGCCGTATTTTTTTTATGACGAATGGCTTTTGATACTGGTTTTGCCGGCCGTTGTTATATCAATCTGGGCGCAGATTAAGGTGAAATACGCCTTTTCAAAATACAGCAAGATAGGAACCAGAAGCGGCATGACCGGCCGGCAGGCGTCTATAGCCATACAGAAAATCAACGGCCTGAGCATACCGGTCGAGACGGTTGCCGGCTCGATGACCGACCATTTCGACCCGCGGAGCAATGTCATCAAGCTTTCCGAGACGGTCGGGCCAAATAACTCGATTGCGGCAATCGGCGTTGCCGCCCATGAAACCGGACATGCGATTCAATTTGCCGAAGGATATGCGCCGATCCGCGTGCGTACGGCGATAGTTCCGATAACCCAGTTTGCATCAGGCATTTCGCCCTGGCTGGTATTTGCTGGTATGATATTTTCACTTCCGTATCTCGCTTATATAGGCGTCATGTTTTTCGGTATGGCGGTTGTGTTCCAGCTTATTACCCTGCCCGTCGAGTTCAATGCCAGCGCCCGCGCAATACGCGCCCTCGAGTCGCAGGGAATCCTGAACAGCGAGGAGCTGGAGGGAGCAAAAAAGGTACTGACCGCGGCGGCGCTGACCTATGTCGCGGCCCTGCTTGTCGCCCTGATGAGCTTTATCAGACTGCTGTTAATCGCTTCGGGGCGCGGACGGAGAAACCGCTGATGGCCTTTAATGTCCGGCGTCTTGCGGCCGAGGGGCTGGTTCGCCTGCAAAGGGAGAACAGCTATTCTAATGTCGTTCTTGATGCGATGCTCAAAGCAGGAGGGCCTGCGGACGGGATTTCGCCGGCGGATCAGGCCCTGCTGTCAAGATTGTTTTATGGCGTGCTGGAGCGCATGCTGACTTTGGACTATATAATCTCAACCCATTCCAGCGTAAAGCTAAAAAAAATGCATCCGACCGTTCTTGTGCTGCTGAGGCTCGGATGCTACCAGCTCGTTTTTATGGATAAAATACCGGCCTCCGCCGCCGTGAACGAGACCGTAAAGCTTGCAAAGGCCATGAAACAGGTGGGCTCTGCCGGATTTGTCAACGCGGTTTTGCGCGCGATTGAGCGCGACCGCGGGCATTTGTATGACGATCTGGACAACGATTTGGAAGGAATTTCGATACGGACGTCCTGCCCGGTCCGGCTTATAAGGCTGTGGGAAAAGGCATACGGCAGGGATACGGCTTTTCGGCTGGCTGAATATGCCAATACAGAACCGCCCAATACTATACGGGTAAACACCTTGAAAATTACGGCGGATGATTTTGAGGCCGCACTGAAAAGGGGCAATATTCCCTTTGCGCGGCATTCCTTTTTGCCCGCCTGTTACGATATTGAGGACCCGGCTGGAATGAAAAGGCTTGCAGAAATCGACCAAAGCTGTTATTATCATCAGGATGCGGCGTCGCAGTATGCATGTAAAGCCTTGTCGGCGCGTCCGGACGAACGGATTGCCGACGTATGCGCCGCCCCGGGAGGCAAGAGTCTGACCTGTGCGCAGATGATGGAAAACCGCGGCGAGATCATGTCTTTTGACATACATCCGTTTAAATGCGAGGCCATGGAAAAGCGTGCCCGGCAGATGGGAGCGACAATAATCAAAACTGCCGTGAAAGACGCGTCCAAGCCTTGCCCCGACTCAATGAAGGGCAGGTTTGACCGGGTGGTGTGCGACGTTCCGTGCTCGGGTCTCGGGGTAATCAGGAGAAGGCCGGAGATAAGATACAAGCCCCTTGACGGATACAAGGATCTTCCCGGGCTTCAATATGAAATACTGCATCAATCTTCCGAAACGGTTCGTCCGGGCGGGGTCCTTCAATATTCAACCTGTACCCTTGATCCGGCCGAGAACCAGCAGGTGGCCGAACGCTTTTTGAGGGAGCATCCCGAATTCTCTCCACGTGTTCTCCCGATTGAGGAGTGCTTTACGGCTATGGGGATTAAGCCCTCACATATGATAACACTGTTTCCGCATATTCATAATACAGACGGATTTTTCATTGCCGGTTTTATCAAAAAGGACTGATTATATCCGTTCTTTTATGACCGGAAAAAGAGGTGGCCGTTTGGAACTCATAGACTGTAAATCGCTGACCCTCGAGGAACTTAAGGCGCAGCTTGTCAAAATGGGCGTTCCGGCATACCGGGCGGCACAGATTCGCTCCTGGCTGGATAAGGGAATGGTTGATTTTGATGAAATGGGCAACCTGCCTGCGGCGCTTCGTGGGCAGTTGAAACAAATATTTTGGATTCCCGGTATAAAAATTAAAAAAAAGCTTGTATCTGCAAGGGATAATACTGTAAAATATCTTTATACCCTTTGGGACGGGGAGAATGTGGAATCGGTTTTGATGCAGTATCGTCACGGCTGGTCCCAGTGTATCTCGACCCAGGTCGGTTGTAAAATGGGATGCAGCTTTTGCGCCACCGGTATGGACGGTATTGTGCGCAACCTGCTCCCGTCAGAAATGATTGCCCAGATCGAGGCCGCGCAGGCCGACCATAATGTAAGGGTCTCTTCGGTTGTTTTGATGGGCATGGGTGAACCGCTTGATAACTTTGATAATGTAATACGCTTTCTTATGATGCTCGGCGAACCGGGCGGCGTGCAGATTGGGATGAGACATATATCCCTTTCCACCTGCGGTCTGGTCGATAAGATATACAGGCTGATGGACTATAAGCTCCAGATAACCCTTTCGGTTTCGCTTCACGCCCCGAACGATGAAATACGTTCGGGAATTATGCCGGTTAATAAGCGGTGGCCGGTTTCCGAGCTGATTAAGGCCTGCCGCGAATATGCAAACGCAACCGGGCGGCGCATTTCTTTTGAATACGCCATGATAAACGGGGTCAACGACTCCGATGAGGCCGCCGCGGAGCTTGCGGCAATACTTAAAGGCATGCTGTGTCATGTCAACCTTATCCCGCTGAACGCTGTTCCCGAAAAGGCTCAACAAAGGAGCAGCGAGGAAAGGATTCGCAGGTTTAAATCAATATTGGAGAAGTCGGGTGTTAACGTAACCGTGCGGAGGACCTTGGGCGCGGATATAAACGCATCCTGCGGTCAGCTTCGCCGGCAGAACCGGTGAACTTTGCTCGGGTTCATATTAGGTTTAAGGGGGGAATGCCTTGAAAGCGTATGGAAAGTCCGATACCGGACGTGTCCGCGAAAGTAATCAGGACGCCTTTATCTGCGGCCGCCTTTCGGAAGACGCCCTCTTTTGCGTGGTGTGTGACGGAATGGGCGGGGTGAACGGCGGTAATGTTGCGAGTTCGATTGCTGTCAAGGCTATTTCCGAACGGATTACCGATGTTTTTCGAGACGGACTGGCCGATAATTCGATAAGAAACCTGCTGGAAACCTCGGTAGCCGCCGCAAATATTGAGATATATGACGCCGCAATGGCAGACCCCGACCTCAGGGGGATGGGCACGACGGTTGTCGCCGCGATTATAGTAGACAACCACCTGTATATAGCCCACGTCGGCGACAGCCGCGCTTATTTGGTCAAGGAGCAGGGGATCGAGCAAATCACCCGCGACCATTCGATTGTCCAGGCAATGGTCGAAAAGGGACAGCTCACGCAAAACGAGGCGCGCAACCATCCGAGAAAGCATTTTATAACCCGCGCCCTCGGGGTTGAGGAATCGGTCGACTGCGATTACGGGGAATTACTATTGGACGACGGCCAGCGCATTCTGATTTGTACGGACGGTCTGACAAATATGGTCGAGGTCAACGACATATATGAGATTGTGCGGACGGGGGATGCCGAAACCGTTCCTGATAGATTGATACACCAAGCGAACATGGCGGGCGGAAGCGATAATATTACCGTTGTCATAATCGCTTGATACCAAATATAACTGCGGAAAATGAACGGTTGATTTTATTTGGTATATTACAGTGATTCGGGAGTGACTATTTATGGATAAGTACATTGGTAAAAGACTTGACGGCCGTTATGAAATACGCGAGATTATCGGCGTCGGCGGTATGGCCTTTGTGTATAAGGCATACGACACGATTGACGACCGTATTGTTGCGGTTAAGATACTTAAGGATGAATTCTTGGCAAACGAGGAGTTTACCCGTCGGTTTAAGAACGAATCGAAAGCCATTGCCATCCTGTCGCATCCGAATATCGTCAAGGTGTTTGATGTGAGCTTCGGCGACCGTATTCAGTATATCGTCATGGAGTATATCGACGGTATCACCCTTAAAGAGTATATCGAGCAGCAGAAGGATATCCGCTGGAAGGAAGCCGTACATTTTACGGTGCAGATACTTCGCGCCTTGCAGCACGCGCACGATAAGGGCATTGTCCACAGGGACATAAAGCCGCAGAATATAATGCTGCTGCCCGATGGAACAATCAAGGTGACCGATTTCGGCATTGCCAGATTTGCGCGCAGTGACATCCGCCTTACCAGCGCGGCCGAAAAGGCGATAGGCTCGGTGCATTATATCAGCCCCGAACAGGCGCGGGGTGAAATCACCGATGAAAAGGCCGATATTTATTCGGTGGGCGTTATGCTTTATGAAATGCTGTCGGGCAGGCTGCCGTTTGAAGCCGATAACGCCGTGTCGATAGCCATCATGCAGATGCAGACCGAACCCAAGCGAATCCGCGAGATAAATTCCGACATTCCCGACGGTCTTGAGGAGATTACGGTCAAGGCCATGCAGAAGGACCCCGCGAAGCGCTATCAGTCGGCGGCCGAGATGCTGTATGATATTGACGAGTTCAAGCGCAACCCGAGCATCCACTTTGAATATAAATATTTTGTCGATGAAACGCCTACCCGGTTTGTCGACGCTATAACAAGGGTAAAGGGTACGGATGCATCCGAAAATACGGATGAACAGAATGACGAGGAAAACGCCGAGCAGGAGGAAAAGAAGGGCTTTCCGGTCATTCCGATTCTTGCCGCCGTGGCGGGCGCCTTTGTTCTTGTGGCCCTCATTTTTATAGGCGTGGCTGCACTGCTGGGATTGTTCGGCGGCTCAGACACAAAGGAGGTAATGGTTCCCAATCTGGTCGGCAAGGATTATAGGGATATTCAAAACGACAAGGATCTGAACAGTAAATTCCGCATAATCATTCAGGAAGAAATAAGCGATACCGTTCCCAAGTACGAGATTATGAAGCAGGATCCCCTGCCTCCGAGAAAGGTTAAATACCATAGTGAAATAAAGATTGTTGTCAGCAGCGGCCCGAAAATGGTCGTCGTACCCGAGGTCAGCAAAAACGAACACAAGGACGTCGTTGAGAGCAGGCTCAGGGACGCCGAGTTTGAGGTAGAGATAACCTATCAGACCAGCAACGAGGTTGCCGAGGATTTTGTGATTAAGATAAGTCCTGCTTCGGGCGTGGAGCTTGCAAAGGGCAGCAAGATTACCATGTTTGTAAGCTCGGGCAAGGAGCCAAAGGAAAATAAGAAGATTCCGAACGTGGTTGCTACAAGCCTCGAATCCGCAAAAAATGTATTGGAGAACGCAGGGTTTGTTGTCGGTAAAATCACATATGAAAACCATGACCGGTACGACAAGGATTATGTTATAAGCCAGTCCCCCGCGGAGGATACCATGTCGCAGGTCGGTACCAAGGTTGATCTCGTGGTCTCGACCGGATATAAAAATTATATTTTAACCGTACCGCTGCCCGAAACCACGGCTTCTCTTGATATATGCGTTTATATCGACGGCAGGCATGTTCTGGAATTCGACGATTTAAATTTTGTTCCCGTTGAATCCAAGCAGCTTGAGCTAAAAACACAAAAAGAAGAGTACGAGGTTCTCATAAAGCTTCGCAAGCACGGTACAAATGACTGGTCGTCCTATAGAAAATATACTATAAATTCAGTCAACCAGATTATTGTGGAGCAAGAACAGTTGACCGCCGACAGCGTGTTCTATGAAAATACCGGTAGCTCGTCATCAACAGGAGAAACAGATACGACAGACCCAATGTTTTAGCTGAAATTGCTCTTTTAATTTTTATAAGAAAGGGACGCGTATGACGCAGCTCTTGGAAGGAATTATATTAAAATGCGTCGGCGGCTTCTATTATGTAGAGGCCGCCGATTCGGTATATGAATGCAGGGCGCGGGGGATATTCAGAAAGAGCGGTATTACCCCCGTTGCCGGGGATATTGCGCGGATTACCGTGCTGCCGGACGGTTCCGGCTGGCTTGAGGAAATCGGCGAGCGGCGCAATGTGCTTGTGCGCCCTCCGGTCGCCAACCTTGACATTCTGGCGGTGGTTGCGTCGATTACCGAACCCGAACCCAACACCCTTATTATGGATAAGATGATTGCTATTGCCGAGAAAAATAATATCGAGCCGATAATCGTAATCACAAAATCCGATCTGCGGGACCCCTCAAGACTTGAGGAGATATACAAAAAATCGGGCTTTGAGGTTTTTGCCGTGTCAAATATTTCGGGACAGGGACTGGAACCGCTCAGAAAAAGACTGAACGGCAAGCTGAGCGCCTTCAGCGGCAATTCTGGCGTCGGCAAATCCAGCCTGCTCAATTCCCTTGACCCCTCCCGCGAGCTTGAAACGGGCGAGATAAGCAAAAAGCTGGGCCGCGGCAGACACACCACCCGCACCGCCGAGATTTTCAGGCTCGGCAGCGGAGGATTTATTGTGGATACCCCGGGCTTTTCCTCGATTGATATGGAGAGGGCCCAGAGGATATACAAGCATGAGCTGGCGTCGTATTTCCGCGAATTCGCGAGATATTCCGAAAACTGCCGCTTCACGGGATGCTCCCATACAAAGGAAAGCGGCTGCGCCGTTATTAATGCGGTTCAAAACGGCGATATAATGCCGGAGCGATATGAGAGCTATAACATAATCTACAATGAAATAAAGGATTTAAAAGCGTGGAAATGACGGGGGTGATAAGCCTTGAATAAAAAAGAACCGTTGTGTTCGCGCCGCTGCGTAATATGCGCCGCAGGACCGGTTTCGGACATCGAAAAGCTGCGCCCCTTGCTGCGCCGCGACGACTGGGTTATGGCGGCAGACGGCGGCATAAGGCTTGCAAACCGTCTCGGTCTCTCGATAGACCATATAATAGCCGACTTTGATTCGGTCGAGCGCGAAGAGGCGAAGGGGACGGGAGCCGCCATTTCCGAGCTGCCGGTAAAAAAGAACGATACCGATACAATGGCCGCCGCCCGTCTGGGACTTCAAAAAGGATTCCGCGACTTTCTCATATTGGGAGGGAGCGGGGGACGTATGGATCATACAATGGCCAACCTTGCGGTAATGATGTTCCTGATAAAGAACGGTGCAAGGGCCGTGCTTGCCGACGAAAACAATATGGTTGAGATGCTCCTTCCCGGCAGACGGATTGTCGAACCGGCCGAGAACGCCCGTCTTTCCCTTCTCCCTTATGCGGGACAGGTATCCGGACTGTATGTCCGCAACGCGGAATATGAACTTGAAAACGCTACCTTGACCCCCGATTTCCCCTTGGGGGTCAGCAATGAGTTTAAAGACCGGCCTGTCGAAATATCATTTACAAAAGGAATATTGATGATTTTCATCTCAAAAGATTGACACCACATCCGCCGTCTCGGAATATGCTGTAATAAGACACGGATAACCGCCGGGTCATAATCGGTATGAGGGACGGTGTTGATTTGTGAGAAGGTGCAACTTCACTGGATGGATTTTTGCCGCTTTCGGCCTGGGGCTTCTGTTGGCAACGGTATGCCCTGCCCAACTGATACTGATTTTGGCGGCGGTATCGCTTGTTTTCATGGGATTTTCTCTGGTCAAAAACTGAATGGAGGAGTCACGGATGAAGGTTGTTGTTGTGAAAAGCCCTAAGTTGTTCGGCGGAATTCTCCGGAAGATTTTTGGAATAAAAAAGAAAAACTACATAGAATAATCTATGAAAGCCCCGTAAAAGCAGTCCGGAATTTTTTATGTTCCGGGCTGTTTTGTGCTATTGAAGTTGATAGTGAAAGGTCGAATTATTATAAATTGAATATTATCCTATCACCCGGATAACCCTTTATGAGTAGGATGATGTATAGGGTTTATCGAGGGAGCGTGCGGTATGAGATATGTCAGAAGGGGTCGAAAAAGAATAATCCTTTATTTCCTTGTTGTTTTTATGATAATCGGGATTCTTTTGGTCTGGCTGGTGGACTGGTGCGTGCGTCCGATGATAAAGACCTACGGCAACAACCAGGCGGTCACCGCCGCCACAAGGGCCGTAAACGACGCCGCCTTAAGGGTACTTTCCGAAAGAAATATCGATTATAATGAGCTTGCAAACGTGCAGTACAACGAGTCGGGGGAAATCATGTCGGTCGAGACAAACACGGCAAATATCAATATAATCAAATCGGCCGTGAGTCAGGCCATACTTGAGGAGCTTGACAACCAGAGGGTCCAGAAAGTGAAGATTCCGCTGGGCTCGCTTGCCGGAGGCTTGATGACAGGAAGGGGCCCGAACATATCTATCAGCGTTCCGATGGATTCGACGGTCGAAACCGCCTATTCGAACAAGTTTGAAAGCGCCGGAATCAACCAGACAAAGCACGAGATTGCGCTTGACGTCAAGGTTACGGTTTACACGGTTGTACAGGGAGAAAGTCAGGCGAATGTTGTGAACACGGCCTTTACGATTACCGAATGTATTCTGGTCGGCGAGGTTCCGCAATGGCTCGTCAGGAGTATTACATAGCTGACAACTCGATTGCAGAAAGCGGTTGGTTTTGGTATAATAATGCCGTTAATTAAATATAAGAAACAGGGGAGTAAAAATGGGGAATATTGAGCGGGAAGAAGCCGCGCGCCGCGTAAAGATACTCAGGGAACAGATAAAGGAGTACAGCAGACTTTATTATGAGCTGGATTCTCCCGCCATTGAGGATGACGAATTCGATAGCCTGACGCGGGAGCTGCGCGAGCTGGAGGAGAAGTTTCCCGAGTTTGTAACCGGGGATTCCTACACCCAAAGGATTCAGGGAAGCGTTTCCGAGCAGTTTGCTCCGGTGAAGCACGAGGTTCCGCTCGAAAGCCTTCAGGATGTCTTTTCCTATGAAGAACTGTGGGAATTCGACAGACGGGTGCGGGAAGCGGTCGATTCTCCGGTTTATGTGGTTGAGCCCAAGATTGACGGTCTTTCGATAGCGATTGAATATATAGACGGTAAGTTTTTTCGCGGCGCGACCAGGGGCGACGGGCAGACGGGCGAGGACGTATCGCACAATCTGAGAACGATTAAATCGGTTCCGGACAGATTAAACGAGGATATACCGAGGATTATCGTGCGCGGCGAGGTGTATATGCCCCGGGAAATATTTGCCGAACTGGTGACGCAGCAGGACCAAAACGGCGAAAAGCCCTTTAAAAACCCGCGCAACGCCGCGGCCGGCTCCCTGCGCCAAAAAGACCCCGAGATAACCAAAAAGCGAAAGCTGGAGCTTTTTGTGTTTAATCTGCAGCTGGCAGAGGGGGTAACCGTCAATTCCCATGCGGAATCGCTGGAATTGATGAAAAGGCTGGGCTTCAACATCATTCCGTTTTACAAAACCGTCTGTTCGATTGAAGAGGTTATCGGCGAAATCGAAAGAATAGGGGAGATAAGAAGGACGCTCCCTTTTGATATTGACGGAGCGGTTGTAAAGGTCAATGACTTTTCACAGCGTCGCCGTCTCGGCAGCACCTCCAAATTTCCGAAATGGGCCTCGGCATACAAGTATCCTCCGGAGGAAAAGCAGACCGTCCTCAAGGATATTGAGATTAACGTGGGAAGAACCGGCGTGTTGACCCCCACGGGGATTTTTGAGCCTGTCACGCTTGCGGGTACGACCGTAAGCCGCGCCACCCTGCACAACCAGGATTTTATTAATGAAAAGGATATAAGGCTGGGCGATACGGTGGTGCTGCGAAAGGCGGGGGATATTATTCCCGAAGTGGTCCGGGTGGTATCCCACCTGCCCGACTCGGAGCCTTATGAGATGCCCGAAAGCTGCCCTTCATGCGGTTCGGAGGTGATCCGGGAAGAGCTTGAGGTGGCGCTTCGCTGCACAAATCCCGAATGTCCGGCCCAAAGGCTGAGAAATATAATCCACTTTGCCTCACGCGACGCAATGGATATTGAGGGATTAGGTCCGGCGGTGGTGGAACAGCTGGTCAATCACAACCTTGTAAGTAATGCCTATGACCTTTATAGCTTAGAAAAAGGCTCGATTTCAAAAATCGAGCGGATGGGCGATAAATCGGCGGAAAACCTGCTGGCCGCCATCGAAAAATCAAAGGAAAACGACCTTTACCGGGTTATTTATGCCCTGGGAATCCGTCATATCGGCCAAAAGGCGGCCAAGCTTCTTGCCGACAGATTTGGTGATATGGACGGAATACTAAACGCCACAGTCGAAGAAATGGCTTTAATCGAAGGTTTTGGTGAGATCATGGCCCAAAGCGCGTTTCGCTTTTTCGCCCTTCCCCAAACAAGGCATTTTATTGAAATGCTTCGCGCTGCGGGCGTGAATATGCGAAACAAGGGCGAACAGATTGACGCGCGATTCAGGGGCATGACCTTTGTGCTGACCGGCACCCTGCCAAGCCTAAAAAGGGATGAGGCCGCGGAGATTATCGAAAAATACGGAGGTAAAACCTCCTCCAGCGTATCTAAGAAGACGAGCGTGGTGCTGGCAGGGGAGGATGCGGGCAGCAAGCTTGTAAAAGCACAGCAGCTCGGAATTAAAATTATCGACGAAGCCGAATTTTTAGAGATGTTAAAGTAGTTCCACCGGCTTATCTAATGGTTTGCACAGTCCAGTAAGGGAATATTACTGGCAAGCATCTCAAGACATACCGAAAGTTCTTTCTACCGTATAACTTGACCTATCAACTCTTTAAAAATTATTACTCACTCTATTATCTTAGATATATCTTCGATAGGATTTGAAATTTTATCATTTACCACAATCTGCNNCAAAGGCGGAGCCTTTGGTCGTTTGTGGAGGGGTTCGGGGAGGCGAATCGAAACGCATCCCCGACGGTCTTTACCCCCTTTCTGCCGCCCAGAAAGGGGGTGCCACGCGGCATGAGCGGAAAGAAAGTTTGACGCGTACAAGGCGTGTCAAAACATGCTAAAGCCTACAATAAAATTACCCCGCAGTTTCTGCGGGGTAGCTTTTACACGGGTTAAAACTTAATGTCCAAAAATTTGCCCTTGTCGTCGCTTTTTGGGACATTGTCCCGGGGCGGCGGGCTTTTGTCGCTGTCTTTATAGATATGAAAGGCGTCTTGGTCGTTTTTTTCTTCGGAAAAGGAATCCTCTTGTTCCTGCTCCTCCTGAAGGTCGGAAGATCCGGATTTATCCTTTTGGTTGTTGATGTTTTCCTTATCTTTATCGGTTTCAAGGCTTTCTTCTTTTACAAAGGCTTTGGTGCTGGCAGAGGAGGCTATTGTAGACAGGATCATCGACGCCCTTGCCTGGTCGCTGATATTTACATTATCGGTATTTGCCTTCAGATTCTCGACATTTATTTTGTCCTTCTTGAGCTGAAAAACTTCGGGGGATTTCAGTATCGAGGATGAGATCCGCTCAATATTCGTGGCGAGCTTGGTGATTATACCGTTTATCATACAGCGACACCTCCTTCGTGCAAAAATAGTAATTTCCTTTTTATAATTATATCGGCTGAAATACAGATTAATTGAGATGTATAAAAAACCTCTTAAGTCCCTGTCAGGATTTAAGAGGTTTTTTATCGTCAACAACCATCATATTCGGATATATTTTTTTCAGTAATTCATCGGGGTAATGCTCGTCAAAAAAGCGGCTTATCGTATTTGTCGGCGGAACTCCGTTGCGCCGCTGGCTTTGCCGTTCGAGCGCCATTGCCGAAATCAGCATATTAAAAAGCATGAAGACGGACAAAACCAAGGTCAAAACCCGATTCAGCCGTTTCGGAATCTTGTCGACAAGAGAGGAAATACGCGGATAAAGCTCCTTGACCCATACAATCCCGAGCAGACCCCAGAAAAGGGCGTACATTACATTTGTCCGCCCGTTAAAATTAAATTGTGTATGGCTGTATTCCCATGACACCGTGCCGAAAGCGAGCTCCTGACACCAGCTGCAAAAATACTCAAAAGCGCCGCCTATGACCGCGCTGCCGAGAAAAATCCAAAGGTCGCGCTTGTTGCTGAGCCATTTAAGGCAGATGGTGAGCAATACCGCTCCAAAGCCGTAGACAGGATTGAACGGACCGTAAATAACGCCGACGCGGCTTTCAAAACGATGGCGCATTATTAAGCAGTACAATGTTTCGACCATAACGCCGAAAAAACAACCGGCAAAGAAAATCCAGAACAGCTTGGAATAATTGAAGCGGTACATAGCCCTTTGTCTGGCTCGTTTTGGTTTGGTATACGTTTTTACCAAAACCGGCTTGCTCTTTTTATATTCGGAGTTTGATCCCATTGAAAAGCCTCCATGGTTAAAAAAATAACACTGCACAATATCACATCAGGAAAAAATTGAGCTGAAATTAAAAATGCTTCCCGGTTATGCTATATGAAGTAAAAAAAGAATTCGGATAATTTGGGGGCGAACTTTATGAGCGGGCTGTCAGTCCCGAAGAAGCTCGGCTGTACTCTTTTTCTTTTTTGCATAGGGGGTACCCTTTATAACATTTTAGAGGTTTTGTGGAGGGGATATACCCATTGGACCATGTTTATCGTGGGCGGGGTATGTTTTAACCTTATCGGGCGTATCCACACAATCTGCAAAAAGGGGCTGCTTATTCGCTGCACCCTGTGCTCGCTTGCGATAACGGCGGTTGAATTTGTAAGCGGGTGTCTTTTCAACCTTCGCCTGAAAATGAACGTATGGAACTATAGCAATATGCTCCTCAATATAAAAGGGCAGGTTTGTCTGCTTTACAGCGTGCTTTGGGGGGCACTGAGCATTATAGCCATTCCGGTATACCGTCACTGCCTGCGGCGGATGGTAAGCAGGAACAGGAATTCGGTACTTTGCCGCGCATGGGAAAATGACGCGGCATAACAGCGGTATTATATATCGGCGGAGGGGCAAACCTTGTTTAGGGGGCAGATATCGCATTTCGGAGAGCGGGCCGAGCAGATTTCACGCCCGAAAAGGACAAGCCTGTGGCAGAATGCGTTGCTTTCCTCGGGGGGCAGAATCTCCCTGAGCTGCTGCTCGACCTTTTTTGCATCCTTTGTGTCGCAAAGGCCCAGACGGTTCGATATGCGTATGCAATGGGTGTCGGCGACTACGGCGGGCTTGCCGTAAACATCGCCGACAACAAGGTTGGCGGTTTTTCGTCCGACTCCCGGCAGCTTTATCAGCTCCTCGACCGTGTCGGGAATTACTCCGCCGTACATATCACGGAGCATCTTCGCCATGGCAACAATGTCACGCGCCTTTGTCTTATATAAGCCGCAGCTGCGTATCAGCTCCTCGACCTCGCCGACGTCGGCGTCCGCAAACGAGTCGAGATCGGGAAAACGCTCAAACAGGGCGGGCGTCACCATATTAACCCGGGCGTCGGTGCATTGGGCCGACAGACGGGTAGATATTAAAAGCTGTAAGGCGTCGCCGTATTCCAAAGAGCAGACTGCGTCGGGATACCGCTGCTTCAGGGCTTCGATAGCCTTTTTTGCAGCTTCTTTTTTCTTTGTCTTTTTCATGTCGATAAGTATGTCCTTTTTTGTTTATGTAGTCGAAGTAAAATAACAACCAATTTAAGCCATGGATGTATTCATCTGTTATATTTTATCTTAAACCGGACGGAAGGTCAACCGCGCTTTACATTATTAATAATTTAATGTATAAATATTAAGGAAAGATTAAAGGGAGCAGTATAATTATGCCGTACGGATTCGGTCCAATCGCGGAAAAGGACGCAAAAATACTTATATTAGGCACAATGCCCTCTGTTGCTTCTTTGAAAGCGAGTCGGTATTACGGGCATCATCAAAATTCATTCTGGCCGATAATTTTCGGCTTATGGGGCAAGACCCCGCCTGAAGATTACAATCGGCGGGTTGACTTTTTAAATCAAAAACGAATCGCCCTTTGGGACGTGCTGAAAAACTGCGATAGGGAGGGGAGCGCGGATTCGGCAATCATGAAGCCCCAACCGAACGACTTTCTTTCTCTCAAGAAAGGCTGCCCCTGCTTGAAGGCGGTGTTTTTCAATTCTCAAAACGCCTGCCGGCTTTACAACCGGCTTGTAAAACCCGATGTATTCGAGGATTTGGTCAAGATTACGCTGCCCTCGACAAGTCCGGCCCGCGCAATGCGTTTTGAAGATAAGCTGAGGATGTGGCTGCCTGTTCGGGATATGCTTGAAAACTCAGGTTGCGAGTAAAACACATATATTGAATTTTAAAATAAAAAAATTTAAAAAAATACCCCCCCTCACTACCATCTCACTAGGAATACTCACTAGCACCTCACTAGGAACCCTCACTAGCATCTCACTATCTAAACGCGAAAAAAGCTCAAAAATTTTTAAAAAAATTTTGCACCCCTCACTTGCACCTCACTACCTAGCTTGTGATAACATGAAGCCGGATTCGGGAATCCAGGCATCATTTTTATCGGTTTTTTATTAAAAGTGATATATACTTTTACTTAAAAAAATGATATATTAGATTCAATGTTTTTTAAAATAGGATTTTATGGGTTTTTGAAAGGATTGGTCAAAGTAATGTTCTCCAAGATGATGGATACCATCGGATTTGTAAAGGAATTGGATCCCGAGGTCGGGCAGGCGATGGAAAAGGAGCTTTTCCGCCAGCGCCGCAATCTTGAGCTTATCGCATCGGAAAATATTGTTTCTCCGGCTGTTATGGCGGCAATGGGCTCGGTACTTACAAATAAATATGCCGAAGGATACCCCGGCAAACGCTATTACGGCGGATGTCAGGATGTCGATGTGGTTGAAGATATAGCACGTCAGCGCGTCTGTCGGCTTTTCGGCGCAGAACACGCCAATGTCCAGCCCCATTCGGGCGCACAGGCGAACCAGGCGGCATATGCGGCTCTGATTAAGCCGGGCGATACCGTGCTCGGCATGAATCTGGCGCACGGCGGGCATCTGACCCACGGTTCACCCGTTAATTTCTCGGGGCTTTTATATAATTTTGTGGCTTACGGCGTTGACGAGGAGAGCGGCAGAATAGACTATGATAAGCTGGCGGAGCTTGCAACCCAGACCAAGCCGAAGCTTATTGTCGCGGGCGCCAGCGCCTATGCCCGCGAAATCAGGTTTGACCGTCTGCGCGAAATTGCCGACGCATGCGGGGCAATGCTTATGGTGGATATGGCGCATATCGCGGGATTGGTCGCGGCAGGCGAGCATATGAGTCCGGTGCCGTATGCGGACGTTGTGACCTCGACCACCCACAAAACCCTGCGCGGACCGCGCGGAGGCCTGATTCTCTGCCGTGAGCAGTATGCAAAGGCAATAGACAAGGCGGTGTTCCCCGGCACTCAGGGCGGGCCGCTTATGCATATAATCGCCGCCAAGGCCGTATGCTTCGGCGAAGCGCTCACGGACGAATTCAGGGAATATCAGCGCCAGATACGCAAGAACGCTTCGGCTTTGGCTAACGGTCTTATGTCCCGCGGACTGAAATTAGTTTCGGGCGGGACCGACAACCACCTTATGTTAATGGATTTGCGCGACACCGGCATAACCGGCAAGGAGCTTGGGCATCGTCTGGACGAGGTTTATATCACAGTCAATAAAAATACCATACCCAACGAACCCCTTTCGCCCTTTGTGACAAGCGGTATAAGAATCGGAACGCCTGCCGTTACCAGCCGCGGGCTCAAAGAGGCCGATATGGACCTTATTGCCGGATTTATCGCCGACGCGGTACGCGATTTTGACGCAAAGGCCGATGAGATCCGCGCCGGAGTAACCGAGCTTTGCGATAAATATCCGCTTTATTAACGGTTTTATGATTTGTGTTGTGTAGCAGGAAGGAGGGGGAGATATGTCAGCGCCTCTGGCCGACCTGATTCGTCCCGCGTCGCTTGACGATATGGTGGGGCAGCAGCATCTTCTCGCCCCCGGCAAAGCGCTGCGAGGTATTATCGAATCGGGCAATATACCCAACCTTATCTTTTACGGACCCTCGGGTGTCGGCAAGACAACGCTTGCCGGTATCATAGCCGGACAAACCGATATGAAGCTGCACCGACTTAACGGGACGACCGCGTCCACCGCGGACATTAAAGCGGTGGTTGAGGAAATCGATACCCTTGCGGCGGTAAACGGTATTCTGCTCTATCTCGATGAGATACAGTATTTCAATAAAAAGCAGCAGCAAACCCTGCTTGAGCATATTGAAAACGGGGGCATCACCCTTATCGCCTCGACAACCGAAAACCCGTACTTTTATGTATACAACGCCATACTCAGCCGCTCAACGGTTTTTGAGTTTAAGCCGGTGGATTCCGCCGACATCGCCCGCGCCGTCGAAAGGGCGTTTAGGTTCCTTGAAAAAGAAAAATCCCTGAGCATTAATGTTGAACCCGAGGTGATTTCGCATATTTCAACCTCCTGCGGGGGAGATGTAAGAAAGGCAATCAATGCCGCCGAGCTTTGTGTGCTGGCTTCAAAGCCGGATGCCGACGGGGTGCTGCATATCACCCTTGAAACGGCTTCACAGCTTTCGCAGCGAAGCGCCATGCGGTATGACCGCGACGGAGACGAGCATTATGATATCCTTTCGTCCTTTCAGAAATCAATGCGGGGCTCCGACCCGAATGCCGCGATTCACTACCTCGCGCGGCTGCTGGCGGCGGGGGATTTACTCTCGGCCTGCCGCAGACTGATGGTCTGTGCCTGCGAGGATGTGGGCCTGGCATATCCCATGATAATCCCGATTGTTAAGGCGGCCGTGGATACGGCGTTGCAGGTGGGGCTGCCCGAGGCCCGGATTCCGCTTGCCGATGCGGTTATTCTGGTGTGCAACGCGCCCAAATCCAATTCTGCGTACAACGCGATAGACGCCGCCATGTCCGACCTGTCGGAGGGTCTTTCGGGGCCGATTCCGCGCCATTTGCAGAATAAGCACTTCGACGGCGAGGATGCTATCACTAAGGGGCAGTTTTATCTGTATCCGCATGATTATCCAAACCATTGGACATATCAGCAATACCTGCCCGACGCCCTGCGCGACCGAGTTTATTATAAGCCGGGCGACAACAAGACCGAGCAGGCTTTTAAAGAATACTGGGACGGGGTGAAGCGAAAGAGCGAAAAATAAACTTTATTATAACTTTAATATTTTAGGGGGAGAATTATGAGTAACGACCAGATGATTATGATGATTTCAATGTTGGCTTACATAATTGCGGTATTGGTGATAGGAATTATCTATGCGCGGCGCAACCGGACAACCGATGACTTTTACCTCGGAGGCCGCAGGCTGAGCCCATTGGTTACGGCTATGAGCGCCGAGGCGTCCGATATGAGCAGCTGGCTGCTGATGGGATTGCCGGGCGTCGCTTATCTGTACGGGCTTGCGGACGCAAGCTGGACGGCAATTGGATTGGCTGTCGGTACATATCTGAACTGGCTGATTGTTGCCAAACGACTTCGCCGTTATACCGTTGTGGCAAATAACTCGATTACGCTGCCCGACTTTTTTTCAAACAGGTTTCATGACCGCTCGAAAATACTAATGAGTGTTTCGGCAATCATTATTCTTATATTCTTTGTGCCGTATACGGCTTCGGGCTTTGCTGCCTGCGGCAAGCTGTTTCAGAGTCTTCTCGGGGTAAATTATCAGGCTGCCATGATAGCCAGCGCTTTTGTCGTGGTCTTTTACACGGCAATCGGCGGTTTTCTGGCCGAAAGCACAACCGACCTGATTCAGGGCATAATAATGTCGATCGCCTTGGTCGTGATTGTGGGCTTCGGTATAAGCAAAGCGGGCGGCATTGATCAGGTTGCCGTCAACGCCCAGTCCATCCCCGGGTTTTCAAGCTTATTCCAGACATTTAACCCGAAAACAGGGGGCGCGTCGCCATACGGGTTCATAACAATCATATCCACCCTTGCATGGGGGCTCGGCTATTTCGGTATGCCTCACGTACTGCTCCGATTTATGGCAATCCGCAAGGAGGGAGAGCTCAAAACATCGCGCCGTATCGCAACCGTCTGGGTTGTGATTTCCCTGTTTGCCGCCGTTATGATCGGCGTAATCGGCGCCGCCGCCGTCAAAGGTCTGGAAGATCCCGAAACCATTTTTATTGTGCTTGCGCAAAAGCTGGGCGACCACGGTATTATTACCCTTATTTTGGCGGGCTTTATTCTTGCCGGAATACTTGCGGCGACAATGTCGACCTCGGATTCCCAGCTGCTGGTGGCATCCTCGAGCATATCCCAGAACTTCTTCAAAGGCTTGCTGCGTAAAAACGCCGGCGATAATCTTATAATGTGGGTCTCCCGCGGAACCATAGTCGTAATTTCATTGATTTCGGCTGTTATCGCATGGAATCCCGAAAACTCGATTTTCAAGATTGTATCATTCGCATGGGCCGGATTCGGAGCCGCCTTCGGACCTGTTATTCTGTTCTCGCTCTTCTGGAAGAGAACCACACTGTACGGCGCTCTTGCCGGAATGTTAAGCGGCGGAACCATGATTTTTGTCTGGAAATTCGCGCTGTCCCCGCTTGGCGGAATCTTCGGTATTTACGAGCTGCTGCCGGCCTTTATTATCGCTTGCTTGGTTATCGCCGGCGTCAGTCTGCTGGATAAAAAACCATCCAAGGAAATACAGGATGAATTCGACCTTGCTGCTTCGTCAAATCCTGTGGAATAATAACCGAAAACATTAACTCCGGAGGTTATGATGACATACAGGGTAAATAAGCCGTTAAAACTCGACGGGGCGTTCAATATCAGGGAGCTCGGCGGCTATCCGACATCGGACGGCAGAACGACAAAAAGGGGAGTCTTTTTCAGGGGCGACGGGACCCAATCCCTGTCCGACAGGGATTTAGAGGTTTTGAATGACGCGGGGGTAACCCTTGTGGTTGATATGCGCTCGCCCGATGAGGTGGCCGAGTTTCCGTCAAGGTTTTGCTCTCTTGATAACGTAAGATATGAGAATATCATTATGTTTGACGGGTTGAGGATGTTTCTGGCCAGCCAGAGCATGCCTAAATCAATGGCCGAGCTATATTGTATACTGCTGGACAGATGCAAGGAACAATATAAACGGATATTCGGATATTTTCTGGATAGCAGCGGGGCCTCGCTCTTTCACTGCACGGCCGGAAAGGACAGAACAGGCGTTGTGGCAATGCTGCTGCTGAATCTGGCGGGGGTACCGGACGATTTGATAATCGCCGATTACTCGGTCAGCGAGGCCAACATGACCGGAGTATTTGAAAAGCACCATGAGCAGCTTGCGGCGACCGGAATAAATGTCCCCAGCTTTGTTTTCGGCTCAAAAGAAGAGGATATGGAGAAAACTCTGGAGTTTCTTTACTTAAAATACGGGAGCGCAGAAGGGTATCTTCTGGAGTGCGGAATGACAAACCATGGGATTCAGGAGTTGAAAAACCGTTTTATCGTGTAATCATCATGCAAATGCGACTAAGGGGGAGAAAACATGCCTGTTGTCTATTTAGTGGTTCCCTGCTTAAATGAAGAGGCGGCTCTGCCCGAAACAAACAGGCGTCTTACCCAAAAGCTGGATTCACTTATCAAGTCGGGCAAAGCCGACGCAAAGAGCCGTATTCTCTATGTGGACGACGGCAGTGAAGATAAAACATGGGAACTGATTACACATTACCACAATGAAAATCCGCTTGTCCTCGGTTTAAAGCTGGCCCATAACGCGGGACACCAGAACGCACTTTTCGCGGGCTTGATGACCGCGAAAAGTTATGCCGACTGCACTATCTCGCTCGATGCGGATTTGCAGGATGACATTGAGATACTCGATGAGTTTATCGACCGCTTTTCCGAGGGGTGCGAAATTGTTTACGGGGTTCGGAAAAAGCGTGATACCGATACCTTTTTCAAGCGTGTTACCGCAGTTGGCTTTTATAAGATGATGAAGCTTCTCGGCGTTGACATCGTGTTTAACCATGCGGACTACAGGCTGATGGGAAAGCGCTCTCTGGAAGCGCTTGGCGAATACAGGGAGGTAAATCTGTTTTTGCGCGGGATTGTACCTATTATCGGCTATAAGAGCGGAACGGTATATTATGACCGTCACAAGCGTATGGCGGGCGAATCAAAGTATCCGCTGAAAAAGATGCTTGGTTTTGCCCTTGACGGGATTACCTCGTTCAGCGTAAAACCGCTGAAAATCATCTCAAATCTCGGTATCTTAATATCTTTTCTAAGCATCATCGGTATACTGTACGCCCTTATCTCGTATTTTTTGGGGGTCACCGTCCCGGGGTGGACCGCAATCGTTGCATCAATCTGGCTTCTCGGCGGTATCCAGCTTTTGTGTATCGGGGTTGTCGGCGGATATATCGGAAAGATATATTCGGAGGTCAAAAACAGACCGCGTTATACCGTCGAGCAATTCCTTGATGACCCGGAGCAATAATACTAACATCCCATAATGGTGGAAATAATATGTATAATGGATTAATTGCCATTTATATAAAAAATAGTGGATGACTAGCTGATATTATGTTAAATAAACATATCATTACAGGTACCGAGTTATTGACAATGGATGTTTAACTATACTATAATGATTACAATACTGTTATAAACTTATTCTCAAACAACTGATTGGGAAAGTATAACCGCATTGCGGAGTTACAGAGGGGGACTCTTCTTGTCGGTTGTCAAGTGGATAAAAAAACAAAGGACTTTGCTGATTGCTTTCTTAGATATTCTGCTGGTCGGCGGTATATACTTTTTTTGTACCGTTGTTTTAAATAATGAAGCATGGAAATTGAGTATAGGTAACCGGGTTTTATCCTCGGTTATACCTGTAATTGTCTATGTCCTTTTTCTTCTTGCATTTCAGGTGTACGGGAGTTTATGGAAATACGCAGAGGTGGATGAATTCTTTTTTTGCGCCATCGGCTCGTTGACCGCGGGACTTACATATGCGGTGGCTTACCATCCGATTGTCGGGCTTGTACCCTTGCTTAATCATGTTCTTGCCGCCTTCACAACGACACTGATTTTGGTGTTGTACCGTTCGGTATACAGTATATTGAGCAAAAGCCACATCAACTGGCATTACAAAGCGAAAAAACGACTGATGATAGTCGGGGCGGGTATGGCCGCCGCGTCGCTAATCAGTGAAATCAGAAAAAATAAAAGCGATCGGTATCTTCCGGTTTGTTTGGTTGATGATAACCCAGATAAGCTAGGGCGTTTTATAAACGGTTTGAAGATTCGCGGAAATACTGAGGACATCCCGAGATTATGCAAAGAACTCTCGGTTGACATTATTTTTATTTGCATACCCTCCGCCACGGCAAGTCAGCGCCGCAGGATTCTTGATTATTGCTCTAAAACATCTGCATCAATCAAAATACTTCCCGAGGTGTTTGACGCCATTACAAACCCGGGCCGCCTGCAGCAAAAGCTGCGTGCCATACAGATTGAAGATTTAATCGGCCGGCAGGAGAAAAGCTTTAACGGTGTAGCCATTAACGGCTTTATTAGGGATAAGGTTGTTCTGATTACCGGCGGCGGGGGTTCTATCGGTTCCGAGCTATGCCGTCAGGTAGCCTATCTATCTCCCAAAAAGCTGATAATACTCGATATATTTGAAGGCAACGCTTACGCTATCCAAATGGAGCTTATGGCGGATTTTAAGGATTTGGATTTAGCTGTAGAAATAGCAACCATACGCGATCCCGAAAAAATGGATGATATCTTCGCCAAATACCGCCCGGATGTGGTTTTTCATGCGGCGGCGCATAAGCATGTGCCCTTGATGGAGCATAATCCTGAGGAGGCGCTAAAAAATAATGTGTTCGGTACGATTAACGTCGTAAACGCTGCCAATAAGTACAAGGCAAGCAAGTTTGTGCTGATATCGTCCGACAAGGCGGTTAATCCGACAAACTTTATGGGGGCGACAAAGCGGCTTGCCGAAATGATTATACAAAGCCGCAGGGAATCGGAAACCCATTTTGTTGCGGTACGTTTCGGCAATGTGCTCGGTTCGTCCGGCTCCGTTGTTCCGTTGTTTGAAAAGCAGATTGAGCGCGGCGGCCCGGTTACCGTGACACATCCTGAAATAACACGCTTCTTTATGACTATACCCGAAGCGGTGCAGCTTGTGCTGCAGGCCGCGGTCATGGCTAAAAACGGTGAGATTTATGTGCTTGACATGGGAGAACCTGTTCGCATATTAAGCCTTGCCGAACAGATGATACGCTTGTCCGGCTTGAGACCGTATGAAGATATTGATATCGTATTTACCGGTCTGCGTCCCGGTGAAAAGCTGTATGAAGAGCTTATGATGAATGAGGAAGGCCTGAAATCAACCCAAAACAGCCGGATTTTTATAGGATATCAGACCCCGATTAGTCTGCAAGAGGTTGAGCAGAAGTGTGCCAAGCTACAGGCTGCTCTTGAGAAAAAGGATAAAAATCACCTCCTGCGCGTCATGCAGGAGGTTGTGCCGACATATTGCCCGGATATCGCGCCGGAATGTAGCGCAAATGATGCAGCCCATGTAAAAGTAGCAAACGAATAGTCTTATACGTTTTTTCGCGAGAATATCGTATCGTGGACGCGGGTTTTGCTTGAATAATAGACGCTTAAAGCTACCCCGATTCCGAGATAGAGGGTGGCAAGCGAGCTTCCGCCTTTGCTGAAAAACGGGAGGGTAATGCCGATAACCGGCAGCAATCGAAGATTCATACCCAGGTTGATGATTGACTGAAACCCTATCATTGCCATAATGCCGCCGCATAAAAGCTTGCCCTGCAAATCCCTCGCAGTCATAACCTCTTTAAAAAGCGCAAACAGTACAAGTATAAGCACCGCGAGAAGGGCAAGCGATCCGATAAAACCGAATTCCTCGCCGGCAACCGTAAAAATAAAATCGTTATTTCTCGCGTAAAGAGGCAGATCGCCGCCCTCGAGATAACCGACGCCCCACAGCTTTCCCGAACCGGTTGCAATCAGCGCGTTGTTTTGCTGCCAGCCGATGTCGCTGACATATTTGTCAACAAAGATTAGACTAAGAAAGCGCTTTTGTTTATCGCTGTCCAATCTCTGCCAGACAATCGGAACCGCGGCCGAAATTAATGTCATGCCGACGATAAAATAAATCGGGCGCAATCCTGCGATAAACAGCATCGATATGAATATAAAGACAAATACGAGTGCGGTGCCGTCGTCGCCCTGTTTAAAAACGAGTAAAACAGGTATGGCGCCGTGCAGGCATAAGAGCAGTACCTGCCGAAGCTCATTAATCCTGTCCTGCACCCTTGAAAGATGGGTGGCAAACGAGATTATAAAGGTTATCTTAAGAAGCTCGGCAGGCTGGAATGTGCCTATAACAGGAATCGACAGCCACGCCTGGTCATCGGCGACCTTCAGACCCAAAGGGGTAAAGGTGAGCAGAACCAAAAGCAGTGAAATGCCTGAAAAAACAGGCCAAAGCCTACATATAATATCATAGTCTATTTTTGAAATTGCCAGTGCGGCAAGCAGTCCGATTACGAATGCGGACAGTTGTATAATGAAATCACGTAAGCCGGCGCCCGATGTATAAATGACGGAATAGACCAACGCAAGTCCGTACATGGTGGCTGCGACACATGAAACTATCAGCAACCAGTCGGAATTGTGTATATATGACGATATGACGTTTTTTATTTTCTTTGCAAAGCTCAATGACGTATACCGTCCCTTTCGATGAGATAATTCTTATAACATTGTACCAGTTTTCTTTCCCTGAATCAATAATTTGCTTTTAAGATTGAATTAAATATGATATACTTGGGGAGAATTGGTTATGATTCTCCCTTGATTTTTTTATCCGAAAGGAACGCGTGCAATGGGAAGCGTGATTACAAATTCTCCTGCCGAAACCGAAGCGGTGGGGGCAGCTCTTGCCGCGCGGTTAAAGGGCGGTGATGTCGTTGCCCTATACGGCGGACTCGGGATGGGGAAGACGGCTTTTGTGCGCGGCCTTGCGGCAGGCATGAAGCTTAACGCCGAGGTATCCAGCCCAACCTTTGCGCTTGTGCATGATTACGGAGGAAATCCGTCTCTTATCCATTTTGATATGTACCGCGTTTCGGGATGGGACGACCTGTATTCTACCGGTTTTTTTGACTATCTGGACGCAGGCGCGATTATCGCTGTCGAATGGAGCGAAAATATAGAGGCGGCTCTTCCCGAACATACCCTGCGGGTGAAAATCGAAAAGCTTGACGAGAACCGCCGGCGTATCGAGATTGATGATATTTAACCTGAAAGGTTGGATTGCAGGTTTATGAATATATTGGCAATAGAATCCTCGGCAGGACCCGCCTCCTGCGCGGTTTATCGGGACGGCAAGCTGCTTGCCTGTTCGTCAATCAATACGGGATTGACACATAGCCAGACACTCATCCCCATGGTGTCGGACACCCTGAAAAACGCAGGTCTTGATATAAAAAATATCGACCTGTATGCGGTTGCAGCCGGGCCTGGATCGTTTACCGGAATTCGCATCGGGGTTGCCGCCGTAAAAGGATTGGCCTTTACAGATAAAAAGCCGTGTATCGGAGTTTCAACCCTTGCTGCCATGACAAGAATGACCCAGGGAATACCTTTTGACGGTATTGTATGCGCCGCCATGGACGCAAGATGCAATCAGGTGTATACCGCCCTTTTTGAGAATCACAGCGGGGAGATAAAAAGGCTGACCCAAGACAGCGCGTTGCATCTGGATGATTTAAAAAAACTGATTGAAGCGACGAAAAAAAATGTTCTTTTTATTGGCGACGGTTCTCAGTTATGCTATAATGCCTTTGGCGGGTTGAGGGAGGGCATGTTTCTTGCCCCTCCGATGCTGCGTTATCAGAATGCCGCAGGAGTAGCCCTTGAAGCGGCGGAGACGCCGGAATCTGCCGTTTCCGCCGAGCAGCTTATGCCGGTTTATCTTCGGTTGCCTCAGGCCGAGCGCGAACTGAAGCGCAGGCAATCAGTAAATGCTGCCGATTAGTCCGCGAGTATTTTATAAAAATCGAAAGGATATGAAAACATGCCGGAAGAATTATCACAGACTAAAGATGGTTTAAGACCATTCATTGCCGATCACCCGTTAATCCAGCATAAGGTGACCCTTCTTCGTGATAAAAACACAGGCTCGAAGCAGTTTCGCGAGCTGATTCAGGAGATAACCGAGCTTATGTGTTATGAGGCAACCCGAGATCTGCCTACATGTGAAATTGATATCGAGACGCCGCTTACCCCTATGAAATCAAAGGTGATTGCGGGCCGCAAGCTGGCATTCGTACCTATTCTGCGTGCCGGACTCGGTATGGTTGACGGCGCGATAGAGCTTGTTCCTGCCGCAAAGGTCGGTCATATCGGACTTTACCGCGACCCGGATACCCTAAAGCCGGTTGAATATTACTGCAAGCTACCGAGCGACATAAGCGAGCGCGATGTGATTGTTCTTGATCCCATGCTTGCAACCGGCGGCTCTGCGGTTGATGCCATTACGCTGATAAAAAAGCGTGAACCGCGCAGCGTGAAGTTTATGTGCATTATCGCGGCGCCCGAAGGTCTTTCCGAGCTGACCAAAGCCCACCCTGATGTTCAGGTATACTGCGCCGCGCTTGACAGTCATTTGAATGACCACGGATATATTGTACCCGGGCTTGGAGATGCGGGCGACCGGATTTTTGGAACAAAATAAGCCCTTATATCCTAAGCAAAAAAGCAAAAACGAGATCATGCCGCAATGATATGTTTTTGTGCAAGGGGGGCATGGTCAACAGATGAACAGACGAAAACGTAATATCGCTTTGTCGGTGTTTGCGGCCGCAGCGGCTGGGTTGTGCCTTTATGCGGATAATAAAAGGATTGATGTTCAGGAAATCCCGGTAAAATTAGCCGGATTGCCAAAGGCATTTAACGGTTTTCGCATTGCGCATTTATCGGATTTACATCTTCCGAACTGCGCGTGCAATCCCTTGAAACTGGCGGAGATTGTAAAAAGGATAAAACCCGATGCGATTGCTTTGACAGGCGATTTGGTTGACCGCTTCACATATTTTGACGCAGACGGTCTGAGTGCAGTAACCAAAATGCTTGCGGATATTGCCCCATGCTTTGCGGTGGTTGGCAATCATGAGGTCAAGTCGGGAGTTGTGCCGGAATGGGCAGGTATTCTAAAACGGTCCGGAGTGACCGTATTAAGCGGAAAACCGACTGAGGTCAGACGGGGAGAAGACCGAATAATCTTTTGGGGATTGCCGGACGGCAACCCGTTTCGTTTATACCGATCCGGAACTGAGGATGATATTGAGGTCGTGCTTTCGCATTATCCCGAAAATATACAGCAGTACGTTTCTGCGGGTCTGCGACTGGTTTTGACCGGGCACGCGCACGGCGGACAATGGCGTTTTGCCGGGCGCGGCCTAATCTCGCCGGGTGAAGGCCTTTTTCCGAAATTTACAAGTGGATTGTATGTAGTGAATAATACCAAGATGATTGTAAGCCGGGGGCTGAGAAACGGGATACCCGTCCGTATATTTAATTCGCCGCATATACCTGTTGTAGTGTTGCAGAAAGAATATCGCAGTGTATGAACTTGTAGTTTTACACGATGAAATACCAACTCCTTATTTTTTCTCTTTTGTCTCTTATCTGGCTTATCTGGAAACGACAATTTTCAGAGAATAGATAAGAACAAGAAAATAAGAGAGAAAAGTACAATAAGAAACGACAATCTCCTGCCGAAAATTGTCGTTTCTTTTTGGTGCCGCTGACCGGACCGCTGCGCTTTTGAACACGGTTCAAGCCCGGAACGTTACAAAAAAAAGACAACCACTTCGCTGGCGCGAAGCACCTGCCTTTTTTGGTGCCGCTGACCGGACTTGAACCGGTACGGTATTGCTACCGAGGGATTTTAAGTCCCTTGTGTCTGCCGATTCCACCACAGCGGCAAAGCCTTGGATTATAATAATACACTTTATTTGCATTGTCAAGCAATATGAACACGGTTTTGACCCATTGAAAAATATTGTTATTACCAATTAAAAAAGAAACCGAAAAATAAAAGTATTGCAATTCTTTATAACCTATGATAACATATATCGGTGTTTAAACGACCGCGAGGGGTTGTTCCCTTGTGGGGGTTAATATCAGGTCGGCGTACAGTTGATTTTGATGTTAAAGCGGGCAGTCCTCTGCTTGTAATAAGCATGAATGTCTGAAGAATCAAGGAGGATATTTTATAATGGACGCAATTAAAACGATAGCGAAAGACAGCTTAAAGGAAAAGATTCCTGCTTTCTCAATCGGCGATACCGTTCGTGTTAGTGTCAAGATTCGCGAGGGTGAGCGTGAAAGAATCCAGGCATTTGAAGGTACGGTTATTGCCAAGAAGGGAAGCGGGGTTGCAGAGACATTTACTGTTCGACGTGTCTCCTATGGCGTCGGTGTAGAGAGGGTTTTTCCCATTCATTCGCCCAATGTAGCGGATGTATCGGTTATACGCCACGGAAAGGTTCGCCGCAGCAAGCTTTATTATCTGCGTGACCGTCTCGGCAAATCTGCAAAGGTTAAAGAGCGTATCGGTTAACCTTAACAGGGTTTGTATAACGCAAATTTTAAAAAGGGACATTATGTCCCTTTTTTTCTTTATCTTGCATGATAAACATGCTATAATTAATAATATAAATGCAGTGAAATCATTTACTCTAAGAGGGATGACCGTATGGACAAGAATAATATAAAAGAAAGCCTCGAGGAAGACAAAACCGAAAAGACCGGCTCGTCGGTATCCGGTATATACGAGTGGGTAGAAGCGGCGGTATTTTCTCTTTTGTGCGTATCTTTGATATTTACCTTTTTGTTCCGGATAGTCGGCGTCGACGGAGATTCAATGAATATCACGCTTTTTAATAAAGAACGCCTGATTGTTACCCGTCTCTTTTATACACCAAAGCGTGGGGATATTGTAATTATTAACAGACACACGAAAGAGCCGCTTGTGAAACGCGTAATAGCGGTCGGCGGCGATTACCTTGAAATCGACCCCGAAACGCATGAGGTAAAGGTAAACGGCAAGGTGCTTGACGAGCCGTATGTATTAGGGGTAACCGACCCGATTGAATTCAGTCCGCAAAAGATTCCGGACAACTGCTTGTTTGTAATGGGGGACAACAGGGAGAACTCTTCCGACAGCAGATATATGTCGGAGGTCGGATTCGTGAGAGAAAAAGATATTATTGGAAAGGCGGTTTTCAGGTTTTTCCCGTTAAGCCGTGCCGGAGTTTTGCATTAGGCTAAAATTTTTTAAGCCCGGAAAGGATATGAGGCTTAATATGCTGTCAATCCGTGATGTCAACAAGGTTAAAGCATCCGTAATCGAGTCAATAAATAATACAAATAAAGATAAACTCAAATCGGGTATAAACCGTATTATATCTTCGATATATGAGTGGATTGAAGCTGCACTCTACTCTCTTGTCTGCGTAGTACTTGCCTTTATATTCGTTTTTCGTATAGTCGCGGTAGATGGCCCTTCCATGGTGCCTACCCTGAACGATAAAGAGAAATTGATTCTGTTGACATTCATGTATAAGCCTAAGCACGGCGACATTGTAGTAATCGACCGATATACGCAGGAACCGCTGGTAAAACGGGTTATAGCTGTGGGCGGGGATAAAATAGAAATATTACCCGAAACCGGAGAGGTAGTCTTGAACGGTGTTGTGCTCGAGGAAAAATACATTCAGGGAAAAACTTTAACACGTGATTTCGGAACGGGTGTAAAGACCGTTCCGGAAGGGTATCTTGTTGTGATGGGAGATAATCGTTCGGTTTCAAAAGACAGCCGTTCTGCCGAGGTCGGGTTTGTGAATGTAAAGGATGTTGTCGGAAGAGCCATTTTCAGATTTTATCCTTTAGAACGTATCGGACTTTTAAAATAGTATACTTTTCTTTTTTGACGAGAGGAAAGAAAAATGGATAATAATCGGTTTGATTCGGGTACCGTTATTCAATGGTATCCCGGGCACATGGCCAAAACAAAACGAAAAATTAAAGAATGTCTTGCTCTTGTCGACATTATTGTTGAAATTATTGACGCGCGGATACCGATAAGCAGCCGCAATCCCGACCTTAGAAAACTTACGGCAGGAAAACCATCCGTTATCTTGCTGAATAAATCGGATATTGCCGATGAAGCCGCAACGTCTGAATGGATTCGATATTTTCGGGAGCAAAATATATCTGCGCTTGCTGTAGACTGTAAATCCGGACGGGGCTTGAGCGGATTTTTGCCTCTGGTCAAAAAGGTTCTCGCGGACCGTATTGCCCAGTGGAAGCAAAAGGGCATGGTAAGTCGTCCGGTAAGAATGATGGTAGCCGGAATACCCAATTCGGGAAAATCATCTTTTATAAACAGAATGTCGCACGGAAGCAAGGCAAGGGTTGAGGATCGTCCGGGAGTAACTCGCGCAAATCAATGGTTCGTTACTGCTGACGGGTCGCAAATGCTGGATACGCCGGGTGTTCTCTGGCCGAAATTCGATGACCAGAGGGTTGCCCGGTATTTGGCTTTTACCGGCGCCATCAGGGATGAGATTCTGAATATTGAGGAACTCGCGTATGAGCTTTTGACCTTATTGAAAAACGATTATTCCGAGCTTTTAAAATCCCGATATAAGCTGCCGGAGCAATTACCTGATGACAGCTGGGAGCTTTTGCAGCTAATCGGCAAACTACGCGGTATGCTGATTTCGGGAGGCGAGGTCGATACGGAACGCGCTTCCATAATGCTGATTGACGAATTCCGCGGGGGAAGGATTGGCAGAATCACCCTCGAAAAGCCTTAATATAATGGGTTTACTCATAATAAGGATGTGTATACAATGACAAACTATGAGTATGACAGATTGATTTACCGGGAGGGGTATAAATATATTTGCGGAGTCGATGAAGCCGGAAGAGGGCCTCTTGCGGGACCGGTTTTCGCGGCTGCGGTAATATTAAACCCGTCGGATGAAATCCATGGCCTAAACGATTCAAAAAAGCTGAGCGAACAAAAAAGGGAAGCCTTATTTGAAATTATTACAGAAAAAGCGGTAGCATACTCGGTTGCAAGCGCTTCGGTTGAGGAGATTGACGAGATAAATATACTCAACGCAACCATGCTGGCAATGAAGCGGGCTGTTGACGGATTAAAAATAAAGCCCGAGTTGGCGCTGATCGATGGGAACCGGGAGCCTGAAAATCTTGATGTTCCGTCGCAATTGATTATAAAGGGCGATACCTTGTCGGCGTGCATAGGGGCGGCGTCCATTCTTGCCAAGGTCAGCCGGGATCGCCTTATGCGTGAGATGGATAAGGAATATCCGTGTTATCAGTTTTCAAAGCATAAAGGATACGGAACGGCGCTGCATATAAGTCTTCTGCGCGAGTATGGCTGCTCTCCGATACACCGACGCAGTTTTCTCACCAAAATAATTTGAATCTTCCATAAGGTGATTGAATATGGCTAAGCTATCAAAGGGTACTGCGGGCGAAGTGCTTGCTGCCCGATTCCTCAGGGAAAAAGGGTATGAAATATGGGCGGCAAATTACGGATGCAGATTCGGAGAAATTGACATAATCGCGGCAAAAGAACCGTATATTGCTTTCATAGAGGTCAAAACGCGCAGCGAAGACTCAATATATGAGCCGAGAGAAGCGGTTACAAAAGATAAGCAGAACCGTATTATTAAAACCGCGATGTTGTTTATAAAGAACAACCGTATTGAGCTCCAGCCGCGGTTTGATGTCATTGAAATCATTACACGAAATAGGCGCCCCATGGAGGTTGTTGAGCTGGACCATATTCAAGGGGCATTTGATGCGGGGGATTTGCATGCGGCTTTTTGATATGCACTGTGACACCCTTTATGAATGTGAAAATGGGGGACACCGGCTTTTAGAAAACAATCTTCAGATTGATTTGACCCGCGGTCTGCGTTTTGAAAAATGGGCGCAGGTATTTGCGGTCTGGATGCCGGATACGATTCGCGGCGAAGCGGCGCGGGAACAGTGTAGATTAATGCTGGAGACGGCGCATAATAAGGCTGTCGATAACCGCTTATTTAAGATTGTATATGACCAAAGCGATTTGGAGCATGCACTTGATAACCGCCTATGTGCGGCAATTCTGGCGGTTGAAGGCGGTTCGGCTTTAGCCGGAAGACTCGATACCCTCAATCTGATGGCGGAGTTAGGTGTAAAGATAATAACATTGACATGGAACGGCTCCAATGAATTGGGTCACGGCTGTCTGTCCGGCTGCGAAGACGGGCTTACCGAGTTCGGAATAAATGCGGTCAAAGAAATGGAAAGGCTGAATATAATTCCCGATGTCTCGCATCTTAATCAGGCGGGCTTTTGGGATGTTATGAAATACACAAACGGCAGGATAATAGCAAGCCATTCGGTTTCCGAAAACATATGCAGCCACCCGCGCAATCTCACCGACCAACAATTTTGTGCAATCCGAGACAGGGGAGGGCTGGTCGGCTTGAATCTGTGCAAAGAGCATCTCGGGGAGCAGACCTTCGAATGTCTTGAGCGTCATTTTGAGCATTATTTAACGCTTGGGGGAGAAAAAACCGTGGCGTTTGGATGCGACTTCGACGGAACCGATATTCCTCCGGAGTGGGGCGGGATTCAGGTGATGGAGAAAATATATGAATATTTTCGGCGCAAAAACTACGAGGAAACACTTATTGACCGATTATTTTTCGGTAATTGCTACGATTTTTTTCACTCTGCTTTGACAAGCGAGAGGTCTATGGTTTAGTATATAACTGACATACGGATTGCGGGTAAGCCGCGGCGAGAAAATCGGTATGTCAAGCGATTTTTTAAGTTATTATCCGCGCTGATATAAAGCATGGCGCGGGTAGGGGAGAATTTGATTATGCAGTATAAAAGCACGCGGGATGGCAGTGCCAATGTAACGGCCTCTCATGCAATCACACAGGGTATCTCAAAAGACGGAGGGTTGTTTGTTCCGGAGTGTTTTCCGGAAATCACAGGCAGTGAACTGTCTGCCATGACCGCTATGGGTTATGCAAAGCGTGCCGCCTTGGTTATGTCAAAATTTCTTGATGATTTTACAAATCAAGAGATTGAGGAATGTACAGGGCTTGCATACAATGAAGAGAGGTTTCGCTCGCCTTCAATAGCTCCGCTGCATGAGCTGTATGACGGGGTTTATATGCTTGAGCTTTGGCATGGACCGACCTGTGCATTCAAGGATATGGCTCTCCAGATATTGCCTCACCTTATGCGCGTTTCCGCAAAGAGAACGGCCGGCGGCAAGGAAATCATTATACTTGTTGCGACCTCCGGAGATACCGGAAAGGCTGCGCTGGAGGGCTTCCGTGATGCGGACGACACCAGAATACTTGTCTTTTATCCCGAGGACGGCGTCAGCCCGATGCAAAAGCTCCAGATGATAACCCAAGAGGGCAGAAATGTTGCTGTCTGCGGGATCCGCGGGAATTTTGACGACGCCCAGACGGGTGTAAAATCAATTTTTACCGATCCCGCAATAGCCAAACGGCTGGCCGCAAACAATATGATGTTTTCCAGCGCGAACTCGATAAACTGGGGGCGTCTTCTCCCGCAGATTGTTTATTATATATCCTCATACTGCGATTTGGTTGCTAATCAAAAGATTAATATAGGCGATAAAATCAATGTGGTTGTTCCGACCGGAAATTTCGGCAACATCCTTGCGGCTTATTATTCCAGGAAAATGGGGCTGCCGATAGCCAGGCTTATCTGCGCGTCGAACCGCAACCGGGTGCTTACCGACTTTATTCAAACCGGAATATACGACAGGAAACGGCAGTTTTATACAACATCGTCCCCGTCAATGGACATCCTTATATCTTCAAATCTTGAAAGACTTCTGTATGATATATCGGGGTGCGACCATTCCGAAATCAACAGACTTATGCTGGATTTGAAGGACAAAGGCAGATACAAGGTATCCGACACCATGGCCGAAAGCATCCAATCGCTCTTTTCGGCAGGATGGTGCGACGATTCCATGACAGCCCAAACAATCAGGGATGTTTTCAACAGCTACGGTTATCTCTGTGATACCCATACGGCCGTTGCGGTAAACGTATATCAGGAATACCTCAAAGAAACCGGCGATCAGATACCTGCGGTTATCGCCTCAACGGCCAATCCATATAAGTTTTCCGCAAATGTCCTCGAAGCTCTGGGCGGCGATACTTCATCCGAAGATGAATTCAAGAAGATGGACAGGCTACAGGCGCTGACGTCCTGCGAAATACCCGCCCCGCTTGCGGCCATCAAAGGAAAACCGAAACGATTCGAGAAAATATGTAACCCTGCCGACATGGAGCAGGTTGTATACGATATGCTCCATATCGGCTAAGGTTAAGACTTGGCTTCCGGTTTAAAGGTGTCGCAAACGGTATCCAGACTGCTTATCGCATGGGTAGGACCGACCTTGATTTTGCCGGCCGTGCAGATGTCTTCGCCCTTGTGATATACACAGTTTTTCACATCACAGTACACCGTTGGCGTAGGCATTTCTCTATCATCTTTAAAAAGATTCATAGTATCGCATCCTTTCCGGCTGATAAAGCCAACAATAGTATTTCCGAATAGAATAATTAATACATATCCTTGTAAGTGTAAGTTTAAGGAGTGCAGTAATGTCTTTATTTGCCATTGCAGATTTGCATCTGTCATTCGGTACAAATAAGCCGATGGACATCTTCCGCGGATGGGATAATTACCTTGATAGATTGGAATCCAACTGGCGGCAGCTTATAAACGATGACGACACGATAGTAATTGCCGGAGATATATCATGGGCAATGAATCTTGAACAGGCAAAACCGGATTTTTCGTTTATAAATTCATTGCCGGGCCAAAAACTTATCATTAAGGGCAATCACGATTATTGGTGGACGACAAGACGAAAAATGGAAGAGTTTTTTCACGATAACGGATTTGATTCGATTAGAATCGTTCACAACAGCGCAGAAGCCGTGGACGAATTTGCTGTCTGCGGGACGCGTGGCTGGTTTTTTGACGCCGAAGAGGATGCGGACAAAAAGATCGTTTTGCGCGAGGTCGGCAGACTCGACACCTCAATCAACGAAGCACTCAAAACAGGCAAAGAGCCCGTGGTATTTCTCCACTATCCGCCTGTTCTCGGCGAAGCCCGGTGTGTCGAGATATTGTCTGTGCTATTGCAATATAAGATCCGTCTTTGCTATTTCGGGCATATTCACGGCCCGTCGGCACAAAAAATTGCACCCTTTACGATAGAAGAGACAACCATGCGGCTTATATCTTGCGACGCCGTCGATTTTACTCCGGTACTGGTCAGATAATTTTGAATTTATTTTAATTTTAAAATTACTTTTGAATTTATTTTTGAAAAAGGGATAGCACAAAACGACTCTCTATGATATAATAAATAGCATTGTTTTATTCGCGTATTTACAGGAGGAATTTTAACATGGGTTTAAAAAGTACGTCCAAGGTTGATACAAACCGT
>LSQX01128170.1_pt1 | contig 41081 bp, 30 predicted proteins | sample 654561 | NCBI WGS metagenome assembly LSQX01 (sample SAMN04489861, study PRJNA283612) | anaerobic digester metagenome | isolation source: 4 biogas reactors fed with cattle manure at either 37C or 55C with and... | place: Denmark: Kongens Lyngby | collected 2014 | reverse complement strand
TTTTTTCTTATTTTTACCATGCAATCTCATAGCATATGTTTTTAAATCTGCAAACAAGAAAGAAACGCACTTATAAAGAGAAATTAAAAACACAAAACAAACCCAGGAAGAAAAGGGGCGGGAAACCGCAAGCGTCTAAACTGCATTTCCCACCCCCGGCCCTCTTCCTTAAAAGGAAAGGAGGTGTAGCGGCAAAGATAAATTGAAATTAGGAATTGGCAGTTAACAAACTGCGTCCGTGAAATGATAAATCGGATAATTAATTTTTTTCTCATTATTTGGTTAAAATGAACTTATATGAAAAAAGTAACTTTTTATTGGGCGGTAACATGCGTGGTTGCAATTTTTTCTTGGTTTAATGTACAGGCATCACAAAATAAAGAACGTTATGCTTTGGCTTCAGCTCTTCTTACAATTGAAGAAATTGCGATAAAAAGTGGGAATAATTGTTTTACAGAATATGAGGGCTGGTACTGCCGAGAGAATGATTTTGGGGGTGGTAGACGCTGTTTCCATGGTGGAGAAGTTGGGGCTTTTTGCAAAGAAGACAAAGAAGATAAAGAAGAAAATTGAACTTTGAATCTTTGACATTTAAATAACCCAAACCTCAAAACAACATTTTTTTAAGTCAGGGGCTGACTAAAAGTCGGGTAGTAAAACTTTCCCTTATTTTTTCAAAAACCAACAACACAAAACTCGAATACAAAACTTAAGTCAAATGAAAATTATGTTTTTATTCCTCCTTGCTGTCTGTTAGATTTGAAGTTAAAAATTAACTTTTTAGTCAGCCCCCTTTTTCAAATTTAAAAGATATTTAAAAATGGTAAAGATTACACTCAACTACTTTCTGATTATTATTGTTTCTTGCCTTTTCCTATTAAATTCATGCAAACAAGTAAGAAGTGGAAAGGATTATTTTCAAATAGACGTGAGAAGCTCAATTGACAACAAAGCACAGCTGGTATTATTATCTGAGCTGAAAAAAGATTTAAAGTACATTAAGCTTCAGGCTACAAATATTCCTCTTCGATTTATTCAAAAAGTTGAGCTTACAGATGATTTCATTCTTGTTTCCGACCGAAAAGGGCTTTATAAATTTGACCATAATGGCCAATTGCTAATGGAGGTTGGGCGTATTGGAAAAGGACCGGGCGAACACAATGGGAATATCCGTTTTGCAGTAAATGTTTTTCAAAATGAAATACTTATTTATAGTTATTTGCAAAATATAAACGTTTATGACTTACACTCAGGTTTGTTTAAACGAGAGGTGTTTGTTAATTCTGATCTTTATGATTTAATCGTACTTGAAAATGGTGACATCGTTTTTTTTACCTGGGAATTGCCGGGTAGCGACTCATATGCAGAACTTAATGAAGCCATTTTAATTGACAAATTTGGCAACCGAAAAGATTCAATTAGTAATATTTTCAGACAGACAGTCAGAGGGAATGTAATGGGGCGTCCCAGTATTTATAATCATGAAGGCCAAATCCAATACATGTTTCATTATCGTGACACATTATACCGTATTGACAAAAGTTTTAACAAAATTGTTCACGCTGCTTTTAAAACAGATAATCAGGAATCAAGAAATAATTTTATGTTAACGCCAACACCCGTAGTTCACTATCCAGATTATATCTCTATCCCCCATGTTTTAGAAAATAACGAATTTATTTTTCTGACTTTTCAAAAAGGTATTCTTGGTAGTATTAAGCAAAATACCACAACGGCCCTATTCAAAAAACTCGAGAAGCAGGTTCTTATAACTCCTCTAGGCATAATTAATGATCTTGATGGGGGTATGAATTTTTGGCCCCAGTGGTTAAGTCAGGGAAAACTTTTGGCCTTTCACCAAGCTTATGAAATCATCGAATACTTTGAGCAAAACCAAGAAAATAATAAATATGGACCTGATTTTTTTGAACTTGTAAAATCCCTTAATGAATTTGACAATCCGGTGTTAGTAATCCTTGATTAATATAAAGTTGATTTTTCTGAAACATGAAATTTATTTTTGAAAACCTAGCCGAATGATCAAAAACGCCAAAACATGAAGATGAAACCAATTTATTTTTTTGCATTTTTTTCAAACATCATTTTTTTATTTCTTTCCTGTAATTTGGAAAGAAAACCAACTCAGAATGAACCCTTGATTGATTTTAAAATAAGACAAATCATTGACCAGAATCCACATGATTTTTTTCTTTCTGATCTTGGGGAATCCATAAAATATTTGCCCCTTGAGAGCCACCCGGATTTCCTTTTAAATTTTATATATAAGCTTAATATTTTTCAGGATAATATTTTTGTTTCAGATAGGGAAAGGGTCTACCAATTCGATGTAAATGGCCGTTTTGTCAGGGAGATTGGAAAAGTTGGAAGGGGTCCGGGTGAGCATACCGGAAGGGTCAGGTTTGCAATTAATCCATATCAAGGCGAACTTTTAATTTACAGTTTTCCAACCAAATTAATTAATGTTTACCAAGCATTAAGCGGTGAGTTTCTATATAGCTTTTACTTTGATTATTATGTTTCTGACTTTTACATTAATGGAAGCAATCAAATAGTATTATTTACAGAAGAAGGCATTGAGGCTGATTTAAACTTTTCTGTAAACGAAGCTTACCTTGTAAAAAACGGAGCCATAATTGATTCAATATCAAATTCACTAAGGCCCACTAAAAGGAGCAATATAGTCGGCCACGTGCTTTTATTCCAAAATCAAAACGATGCTTTTTATTGCTTTAATTACAGTGACACTCTTTTTAGGCTTGATCAGAACTTTGAAAGAAACCCTTATGCTGTCTTTAACCTTGAGAATGAAATAAATCACTTAAACCTTAACCTGGATTATGGATTTACTGGAATTCAGTATCCTGATTTTTATTATATAGATAATGTTCTGGCAAACGCTGAGTTTTTCTTTGTTAATATCGGAAAGGGTTTTGCAATGGGGGTAGATAGAGACATAAGAAGGGTACTCTATAGTAAAAATGATGGAAAGAGTTGGGAAATCAAAAAATTAATAAACGATATGGATGGAGGTCTGCCATTTTGGCCAAGGTGGGTAAGTGAAAGTGTGCTTATAAATTATCTCCACCCACATGAAATAATTGACTATTACAATGAAACCATGGGTGAGATAACCCATGGCAGTGATTTTGTTCACCTGGTAAACAACCTTAAAGAAACAGATAATCCGGTTTTAGTGTTTGTGGAGTAATTAAATTGCAGGTTGTTCAGAAACCTAAAGTTTTCATTGACATAAATTCAAGGTTTATAATGAAGAAATTTGCCATAAAGGGTTTTTTAATGTGCTATCTTTTAGCAATGGGATCCTGTGTTCAAATGCCCCCCGAAGAACGGGAAATATACGATCTTATTGGGAAAAAAGTAAATCTGGAAATGTTTGAAAAAGTTCATTATAAGAAAACCGAAATTAAACTGGATGAAATATTCAGGAAGCACGAATTTTTATCGCTGGTTTATTTGCAAGATGGTTGTGCTCCATGTTATCCTATATATGTCGATTGGCATATGAAGTTAGACTCCATGGGTGTAATGGGTCATTACTCAGTCCTTTTTATAATTGAGGGTTCTCCTTACAGCAACTTCAATAGTTTTCTTGAGAAGGCTAGGCAGGTTGGTGAATTTGAAGATAAGTTTTATACGGTAATTGACCCTGAGTATAGGTTTTTAACAGGAAATTCAGGTATTCCAGAGCACTTAGTGAAAAGGTCAATTACAATTGATAAGAAAGGAAAAATTAAGCTCGTTGGTGTGCCGTTTGCATCCCCGCAAATGGCTGAGTTGTTTTTGAAAATTACCAAACAAAAATAGAGGTTGGTTTGCAAGCCTTACAAAGTATTTATAGCATCGTTCAGAATTTTTTACTTAACCAAACCCCAAAAATAATCTGGATAAACAGCCCGCTTTTTGCAAATGAAACCACACAATACGATGCCGAGCTGTTATTGGTTGCTTCAACAGGCCTTATTACCGGCCTGCTGCCCCTTGAGCTGATCAAAGAAGATGGCCTGTTTTCCGGTTTGTTAAAAGACTTTTTTTAACAGGCATGCCAGTAAAACACATAACAAAAAAGCAGTTTGGTGGGTTAAATTATTTATAATGTGTATAAATAAGCAATTCTGAACGATTTTTCTTGACTGGCGTTTTTTTTTAATTTGGCATGCACATATGTGTCATGTTTAAAGTTTCTGCGAAACCTTAAAAAACCTGATTGCAAAAAGAATTTCCGGTCTTATTAAAAAGGAAACGGCAACCAATTAAATTTCACTGATAAACAGGAAGAAAAAAGGGCGGGAAACCGCAATCTGTGAAAAAGCATTTCCCACCCCGGCCCTCTTCCTTAAAAGAAAGGAGGTGCAGCGGCAAAGATAAGGTTAAATAAATTATTTAAGAAAATCAACTGTGAAAACAAGCAATTGGTTTAATTTAAGTAAAACAAAAAAATTTAAAAATGAAAACCATTCGAAGAAACTTTTTACTGCTGGCCTTTGCNNCTGTTTTTGATCGGGAATAATGTGATGGCTGATGATCCGTCGGTGCCTATTACTGAACCCGGTTATTCCTGTTCTGTTTCCGTTACCTGCTCTGATGGGGGTTCTGTTTCATGCACAGGTACTTCCCGTTGTACCAGATATTCTCCATATTGGGTCCAATGTGATGGTAATATGACTCATTGTTAATGAGATATGATAGGAGCGGGCTCTTCTCGCTCCTATTTAATTTTTAAGTTATAAAAACATCCGTATTATGAAAAATAGAAATGTCCTTTACCTGTTAATATTTCTCTTCTCTGTGGCTTGTGAATCAGCAGAAGAAGATTTAGCCGAGATTCAATTGGTGGATGACCTGAGAATAGAGCATTTGCCCGATAGTAGTTTTTTTATTGGGGTTCGTTCCGTTTTTATTGATAATAATAAGGTTTATTTGGCTGACTCTGAGATAAACCAGGTTATCGTTTTGGATGAGAATGGCTCTTTTGTTTCTTCAGTAGGCCAATTGGGTCGCGGTCCTGGTGACCTTTTGGGACCTGGACAACTTTATATTTATAATGATACGTTATTTGTTTTCAATGGTGGAAAACATGCCCTTGATTTATTTATAAACGGCCAATTTGTTAAAACAATCCCATTCCTGGATTTGAGGGGCAGGTATGTTGGAGGTAGGTTTTGTGTTGACTCGAAGAATATTTATATTTCAATGGTTGATTTAGACGGTTGTGTTGCCGTAATTCCTTTTAATAACTTGAAAGGGAATCGCTCATTTGGGCAACTTTTCCCGTTCAATACTGACAAGCAAACCATTGTTCAGAACCACCGGCAGATTTTTTTGCACAATAACACCGTATTGAGCATTTCCCTTACACAGCCCCGAGTTGAAAGGTATTCGAAAGAAGGGATACTTTTGGAAGATTTTTCTTTTGAAAACCTTGAATTACTTAAACCACGCATTCAAGAAGCACAGGCTCAAATTTCAAAAGAGAACTTAACAGTAAACCTCGTGGGAGATGCATATCTTTTTAATGACCTATTGTACCTGTTGTTGTATCATTCCGATAATGACAAGGTTTATTCAAATAAAATCCTTCTTATTGATCTGAGTGGTGAATCAATGAAATTAAAAAAGTTATTGGACCTTGGTCCGGGTTGGTTTACTACAATAGGCGTGTCAGGAGAAAATATTTGGGCTTTTCGCTCCGACGCTCACATGAGATATTTGGCCAGGTTTCCAATAAAAAGCAAGGAATTTTAGGATTTTGTTAGAGATTTGAAGGTGAAATGGAAAGTACTCGCAATAATTTTTTATGCTGGGTCAAAAAGTTTGAATTAAAGTTGCTCTTAATCTTTTTGTTCTCAGTAGTATCCCTGGGCTTAAGTTTTAAGGTAAAAAAAACCTCTAATGAACTTTCCAGGCTTAAGACAAATTTGGTCAAGATCGAGCAGCAAAACAATATGCTCAACTATCAGCTAGATGTTTTGCAAGAAGCCTTTGCCCTAAACTTTGGTTTGGCTCACGAGCCTTTGCTTATGCCTGAGGTTATGAATATACCTGCCGGGCGGCCAATGGCATTACTTTACCTGAAAGCCCATGCCTGCTCGCCCTGCAATATGCCGGTTATTCACCGCCTGATTGAACAGGGCTGGAAGCAGAATGGTTTTCGGATTGTCTCGCATCCGTCGAACCGGTATTTCCTGATGCAATCCTTGAGGGATGAAGAGCTTGATGACCAAGGAAAGGTAATCTGGGTTGACCACCCGATTTATGCAAAGGAAACCACGCAATACGATGCCGAGCTTTTACTTATTGACAATCAAGGCCTTATTTCAGGGCTGTTGCCCCTCGAGTTGATGAAAGAAGAGGACTTATTTGCCGGTTTCTTTTCCAACATTTATCAGAATGACGAATAAAAACTGAAATCAGGAAAAATAAAAACAGGAAAGAAAAGGGGCGGGAAACCGCAAGCGACTAAACTGCATTTCCCACCCCGGCCCTCTTTCTTAAAAGGAAAGGAGGTGTTTAGGCAAAGATAAATAGAAATTAGCAATTGGCAGTTTCCAAACTGCGCCCGTGAAAGGATATATCGGGCAATAAAAATAATGTTGTTTCCAAAAAAATCAGAAATTATGAAAACCATTCGTAAAAACTTTTTGCTGCTTGCCTTTGCTGCCGGTGCGCTGTTTTTGATCGGGAATAATGTGCTGGCTGATCCCATTGTCGCCTCAATTATTGGGCAAAAATCAGACCTGATAATTGAGGTGACTTTTCAAAAATTATGCAATGGATTTTTTTAATGAAAAATTTCTTACCATGAGGACTAAACTGTTACTTGATGTACGCGGAAAAATGAAAGCCCTGGGGTTAATCCTTGTAACCTTAACGAGTTTGCTCGTTGGCTGTTTGAATGAGGAAGCAGTTGAAACTATTAATGTTTATTCTGAACCTGTTAGAGAAGAGATGAATATTTCACAGATTGCAGAAGAAATTAGCCTTGTCCAATTGCAGAATGATTCAGGTAATGTAATAGGAAGAGTTCATTCTGTTATCATAAGAGATAAATACATATATGTATTAGACATCAGCAGTCATAGTGTGTTGGTGTTCAACAGGGACGGATCATTTGTTTCCAAATTGGACAGAAGAGGTAATGGCCCCGGAGAATACCTTGGATTAGGGCCGGTCATTGTTGATGAGGATGAATCCTTTCTGGAACTGATAACTTTCAGCGGGGAGGGATTTGGAGTCATAAAATACAAAAATATTTCCTTTGATTTTGTTTCTTTTTCTCCGCTGCCTTTAATAACAGCCAATTCGGTCAGGAAAAGGAATGACACCTATTACTTTGCCACTCAGCAAATTGATAATTTGGTTGATGGGCAAAAAACCAATGCTGACCTGTTGATATTAAAAGGAGGCGAAATAGTAAATAAAATTCGGGATAAGGCCATTGATACTTCAGGCAGCGGTTTTTCGCCCTTTGCGGAAAGCTTTGTTGGAAATGAAAAGGGTGAACTTTTTGCTTCTTTTATGTTTGATAACAATTTTTATCAGATCAATGGAATGGAGGCCCGGCCCTGCCTGGCGTTAGATTTTGGTAAGATGGGTATTGATAATGAAGTGGGGTTTCAGCCTCTTAGCAAGCAATTGGAATATCTTGCAAAAAGCCAGGGGCTTGCCTCTTTTCCGGTCCTTCTTGCAAACAATGAAAATGTTTTATTTTTTTCTTACATACAATTCACCCACCCCAATGATTTTTACCACGAATCGAACTACCGTTTTTTTATTAAATCTTTTGATTCAGGGGCTAGTTACCATACCAAAACAGTAATCAATGACCTAACGGATTTCCCCGAACGTTTTTTTTCGAAGAAGACCTTTCGGGGAATTGGGTTGGATGTAGTTATGGATGATTACCTGGTGGAAGTTATTGTCCCTGCCTTTCATCTCAATGACGCAGAGATGAAAAAAGAAATAAACGGACTGGGTGAGGTTCATTTGAACGATAACCCAATCATTGCATTCATTAAGCTGAAGGATTTTTGATTTTTCAGCGAATAAATTGAAGCTTTCAATGCATTATGACTCGGAACTGTTTATTGTTGATATATTTTGCAAAAAAATATTTCAAAACTAAAGTTTTTTATCTTTATTTTTGGTAAATCATAAGGTAAACCATATTTTTGACATATGAAGAACTGCCGGCTCCTGTTCGTTTTGAAAATGGCTCTTGGCCTGTTCATTTTTTCCAGTCTTTTTTTCTCCTGCCGCAACTCGTCAGGGGGTGAAGGTGAGACGGAAAGGGTAACTGAGGTTGTCTCAGAATTTGTAACGGCCGTTGAGGTAACGATTATTGAACCCTCCACCTTTACCCTTGAACTGATCAGCAATGGCAAGTTGCGTGCCCGCCGCAAAAGCCGTATTGCCTATCCCTTTGGCGAGGAGTTGGTTGGCCTGATGGTGCAAAACGGGCAGCAGGTGAAGGCCGGACAGGGGTTGGCACAGTTGAGCCGTGAGAACCTGGAACGTCGGCTGGAACAGGCCCGTTTGCGCTTTGCCCGTGTTTCCATCGAAATGGAAGATCTGCTGCTGGGGCGTGGCTATACCCTTAATGACAGCCTGGCGGTGCCCTCGGAAATCTGGCAAATGGCCTCCATCACTTCAGGCTACAGTGAGGCCAGCAGCGAACTGCGCCATCTGCATGAAGACCTTGAAAAGACCCTTGTCAAGGCCCCTTATGCGGGGGCTGTGGCCGGCATTACCGTTCAGGCTTTTGAAAGGGTTAACCCGGGCGAAGTGTTCTGCACCCTCATCGACAACAGCGCTTTCCTGGCTGAGTTTCCCGTGATGGAAAATGAGCTGCCCTGGATTGCACCAGGCCTGAAGGTGGAAATTGAACCCTTTGGTATGCCGGGCATCATCCGCCAGGGAGAGGTTTTAGCGGTCAATCCAATGGTTGACGAGCATGGACGGGTGCAGGTCACCGCCCTGATTAGTCCGGCAGGCGACTTGCTCGACGGAATGAATGTGCGGGTGAAGGTTAAACGCGAAGTCCCCAAACAATTGGTGGTGCCCCGCCAGGCAGTGCTTTATCGCGACAACCTGGAGGTGTTGTTTAAATATGCCGGGGGGCGGGCCGAATGGACCTACGTAAACATCATTCATCAAAACAGCAGCCATTTCAGTGTGATGGCCAATCCCGACAGGGTGGCCAGCCTGCAGCCGGGCGACACAGTCATTGTGTCGGGCAATATGAACCTGGCCCACGGCTCATTGGTAAAAATTCAATAAGCTATGGTGGGTTTCCTGATAAAACGCCCCATTGCGGTAATGATGACATTCCTGGGTTTGCTGGCCCTGGGGCTGGTGGCAGGCAGGCAGTTGCCCGTTTCCCTTGTGCCCGATATCGACATTCCACGCATCAGCGTTCGCGTTGAGGCTCCCGCCTATTCGGCACGAGAACTGGAAGGGGCTGTAATGGACCGCCTCAGGATGCACCTGATGCAGGTGAACAGGATGGCTGAGCTGAAATCGGAAGCCCGCGACGGCAGCGGGCTGATCAGCCTTGAGTTTGACTACGGCACCAATGTTGATCTGGCTTACATCGAGGTTAATGAACAGGTGGATAAAGCCGTGGCATCTCTGCCCCGTGACCTGAACCGCCCGGCTGTCATTAAAGCCAGCGCCTCCGATATCCCTGTTTTTTACCTCGATGTGAGCCTCAGAAAAGACAGCCTTGGCATAAAAGACCATACGGGTGAACAAGCCTTCCTTGAGCTCAGCAATTTCGTTGATGAAATCATTCGCCGCCGGCTGGAGCAGATCCCCCAGGTGGCCATGGCCGATATGAGCGGGCGTTCCTTTGCCGAGATCGTGGTAACCCCCGACAGGGAGTTGCTGCATTCACTGGGGATGGCGCCTGAGGCCATTGAAAATACCATAAGGGCAGCCAATCTCAGCCTGGGGAATATCATTTTACGCGATAAGCAATACCAGTATCACGTAAGGGTGGGAGGCCAGCTTATCAGCGCCGCCGATATTGCAGGGCTATACCTCGAACATCAGGGCAGGGTTTGGCAGGTGGGCGAACTGTGCAAGATAGAGAACAGGGTGCGTGAGCCCGAAGGAATGGTGCTATCGCAAAACCAAAGGGCCATCAGTCTGGCTATCATCAAGCAGGGCGACGCAAGGATGCAGGACCTGAAGGAGGAGCTGCATCATATGGTCAGGCAATTTGAAAACGATTATCCCCACCTTCAGTTTAACGTCAATCGCGATCAGACCAAACTCCTTGACATCACCTTGGTTAACCTTGGTCAAACCCTTGTCATAGGAGCCATCCTGGCTTTCCTGGTGATGTTCTTTTTCCTCCGCGACCCCCGCGCCCCCTGGATCATCATGCTGTCAGTGCCTGCTGCTATGATATTCTCCCTGCTTTTCTTCTTCCTGGCCGGAATGTCGGTGAACATTATTTCCATTTCAGGAATGATTCTGTGCATTGGAATGATGATGGATAACTCCATCATTGTCATTGACAATATTACCCGTTATCGAAGTCAGGGAAAGTCCCTGCATGATGCCTGCATTGCTGGAACCCACGAAGTGTTTACCCCGCTCCTTAGCTCTGTGCTGACTACTTGTTCGGTGTTTATCCCCCTGGTATTCATAAGCGGGCTGGCAGGGTCCTTGTTTTTTGACCAGGCAATGGCGATCACCATTGGCTTGCTGGTGTCGCTGGCGGTGGCCATGACCTTCATCCCTGTACTGTATTATGTCCTCTATCAGAAATGGGAAGACCCGGCAAGGGGCTTTCTTTTCAGGCTCAACCCCATCGATTATGAAAGTATCTACACCCGTGGATTTCATTTTGTGATGCGGCGGCAGTGGGTGGTTTGGATTATCGTGGCCCTGCTGGTAATTGCCTTGCCCCTTTTGTTTTATTTCGTCGATAAAGAACGGATGCCGTTGATGCATCGCCAGGCTACCCTCGCCTGGATCGACTGGAACGAAAACATACACATAGAAGAGAACCTGAAACGTTTGGATGAATTGCTATTCCAGTTGGGCGACGAAGTCGAACTGAGCACGGTTCAGGCTGGTCGTCAGCAGTTTTTGCTCGAAAACCTCCATAACAACACTCGGCAGCAAAGCCTTGTTTACCTGCTTGCCCCCAGCGAGCCGGCTATTCTTGCCCTGGAAAACAGGATCAGAGAATACCTCAGGATTCATTATCCTGAGGCCATCCTGCAGTTTCACCAGGATGGCAACCTCTTCGACCAGGTGTTTGGCGACCGCCAGCCACCCCTGGAGATTAGGCTTAAACCCCGGCAACACTTTGGTAGTGATTTAGCAGCATATCTGGAAGAAACCATCGATTCCCTGAAAAAGGTCCTCCCTGGGTTGGAATTTGAGCCTGTGTCGCTTCAGCAGAACATCCTGCTGGAAGTGGATATGCAACGGATGGCCCTGTACCGCGTTGATATGAATGCCCTGCAGCGAAGCCTTTCGAGGATATTCAACGAAAATCAGGTCATTACCCTGATGGACAACCGTTCATTCATCCCCGTGAAAGTGGCATCGCCCCAGGTTAGCCTGACTGAAATGCTGCATACCCGCACGGTAAACAACCGCGATGGAATGGAGATACCACTGCAGCTCTTGCTGAAGCAGGGAAGGAGTAGTGACCTCCAGGTGATTACCGCCGGATCTGAAGGGGAGTATTACCCCCTTGCCATAGAAGTTCAGGCTGCTCAGGTCCCTCAGGTGATTGCCAAAACCCGTGCAGCCCTTGATTCCAACCCTCATTTTGAGGCCGGATTTTCGGGAAGCGTATTTGCCCGCAAGGTGTTGGTGCGTGAGTTGGCTATCATTGGCTTGGTGGCCCTGATGCTGCTGTTTTTTATCCTGGCAGCCCAGTTTGAATCGCTGAGCCTGCCCCTCATCGTTTTGCTTGAAGTACCCCTGTCAACCGTTGGGGCCCTGATCATGCTTGTCCTGTTTGGCGAATCCCTGAATATGATGTCCATGATAGGTCTGGTGGTTATGGCCGGGATCACCATCAACGATAGCATCCTGAAAATTGATACCATCAATCGCTTGAGGGCTGGAGGGATGTCCCTGATCAGGGCACTGTTTACTGCAGGACATTATCGGCTTAAGCCCATCCTGATGACAAGCATCACGACCATCTTTGCCTTGGTTCCCATCCTGTTTATCTCAGGAATGGGCGGTGACCTCCAGAAACCTCTCGCACTGGTGGTTATGGGGGGGCTTGGACTGGGCACTCTGGTGAGCCTGTATTTTATCCCTGTGTTGTATTATTACCTGTTTATGCGAAGAGAAGGTAAAATGAAGGAAGTAAAAAGTAAAAAGTAAAAAGGTTATTATGTCCATGATAAATAATGATTTAAGGGTTAGTGAAAGCCCCCGCTCGTTGATACATTGGGCGTGATTGAGAATTTGAGGAGTTGATCCATAAAGAAGTTACCCATACCCGATACCAGAAACCCTGCCTGCCTGTCGGCAGGCTTGAACCAGAAACCTCGAACCCCTTTCCCCCATGCGTCTCTCGCCCTTTTCCATAACCATCGTTTTTGCAGCAATGATGCTGATGGGGCTGGCGTTTATTCCCTTGCTGGGGATTCAGTTGCATCCTTCCGACGAATTGCCTTCCCTGCGCGTCAGCTATTCCTGGCCCGATGCCCCGGCGGTGCAGGTGGAGCGTGAGGTGACCTCAAAAATTGAATCCTCACTTAGCACCCTCAGGGGAATGAAGGAGATCAGTTCCGTGTCATTGTTTGGCAGGGGTTACGTCGATATCAGCCTGAAGAAGGGCGTGAATTCCGACCTGATACGTTTTGAGGCAGCCTCTCATATCAGGCGATTGTATCCCGGTTTCCCCCGGGGGGTTTCTTATCCTTCCATCGCGGTCAGCAGAGCCTCGGGAAGGAATAATCCCCTGCTGACCTATACCGTGGTGGCTCCTTTGCCCACCCAGATCATTAGCCAGCAACTTGAAAGGCAATTGCTCCCTTTGATCGCTCAAATCCCCGGAATCGAAAACGTAAATCTCTATGGTACCACCCCTTTTGAATACCAGGTGGTTTATAGTCCTGAAAAACTGCAGTTGTGGGGCCTTACCTCCGGTGACCTCAACCAAGCACTGAATCACTATTTTGGGGAAAGCTATTTGGGCATGTCCTCCCTGACCAACGACTCTACATCCTTTACCCTTAAACTACCCACCTTAATGAAGGCAGGCGATTATCGCTCCCCCCAATGGGAGTCTATCCCCGTCGCCAACCTTAATGAACGGGTGGTTTTTCTCTCGGATGTGGCGAGCGTCAGGCTTGTGGAAGAAGCCCCGGGAAGCTATTACCGGATCAATGGTCAAACCACCCTCCTGATGGCAATAACAGCCCAAAGAGGCGTGAACCAGATCAGGCTGTCGAATGTAACGCGTGCTGCCATTGAGCAATGGCAAGATCAAGGCCCTGAAGGATGGGATCTGATCCTGACCTATGATGATACCGAATTCTTTCGCAAAGACCTGAAACGCGTCGGCCTGAGAATGCTGTTCTCTTTCTCCGTGCTGATGCTTTTTGTCCTTCTGGTATCACGCAAGCCCAGGTACCTCCTGATGATCCTGATTACCGTGATGGCTAACTTATTGGTGGCATTGAGCTGGTATTATTTGTTCGCTATCGAAATTCACCTCTATTCCCTGGCAGGGATCACCGTGTCGTTTGGCATCATCATCGATAACAGCATTGTGATGATTGAGCATATGCGCAATCACAAAAACAAAAAAGTCTTCCTGGCCATCCTGGCTGCCACCTTTACCACCATGGGAAGCCTCTCAGTAATATTCCTCCTGGGAGAACAACAACAAGTCCAGCTTAAGGATTTCGCAGGAGTCGTCCTGATCAACCTCTTCATCTCCCTGGCAGTGGCCTGGTTCTTTGTTCCCGCATTATTTTCCCAGTTTAGAATGGCCGGCCGGGCACATAAGGTTTTTTCCAAATCTTCCAGGCGAAAGGTAAGGGCAAGCCATGCTTACCTCAAGTTTATCCTGCTGGCAAGAAAATTCCGATGGCTGGTCATCCTGGTCTTTATCCTCGGATTTGGCCTCCCCGTTCATCTCCTGCCCAATCGTTTGGAAGGGGAAGGAAAGGGGGCCATGGTCTATAACAAAACCCTGGGTGCCCCATTTTATCAGCAAAGATTAAAACGACCCTTGGAAAAGATCCTGGGGGGCTCATTCAGGCTGTTTTCTCAATTTGTTTACGAGCGGTCTTTTTTCTCAGATCCTGAACGCACAACCATTTTCATCCGTGGACAGATGCCCGACGGGGCTACTGTTCATCAACTCAATGAGGCGATGATTCAAATGGAGGACTTCCTTAAGGGATTTGAACATATTGAGCAATTTCAAACCCGTGTGAACGCTCCCGACAATGGATATATCAGCGTTCTTTTTAAACCGGAACACGATCATGGGGCATTTCCCCATATCCTTCAGAACCAGGTAATACAAAAAGCCCTTTCCATCGGAGGTGCCGAATGGAGGGTATTTGGCGTGGGACAGGGGTTCAGTAATGTGCTGGGCTCAGGCGCAGGCAGCGCAAATATTGTCCTGGAGGGGTATAATTATGAACAACTGTATCGATTCGGGGAAATCCTGATGGCAAAAGCCAGTGAAAACCCCAGGGTCTCCAAGCCAGCCTTGTATGGTGCCGAACCCTGGCGAAGCCCAAACAGAATGGAGTTCCTGCTGGAGTTTGACCAGGAGCTGCTTGCCATGCAAGGCAAAAATCGCTTTGAAGTTTTCCAGGACCTTTATGACCAGGTAATGAAAAGGCCTTCACAGACCCTTTTCATTCATGATCAAGCGGTCATGCTAAGCCTGGTGCCTGAAAAACACCTCCAGTTCAACGTCTGGGACCTTGAAAATTTGCCCATGGGTTTGGATGTGGGTTATTATAAACCCGGGGAGGGTATTACACTGGCCAAAAAACCCATCGGGAACGACATTTACAAAATCAATCAGCAATACCGCCTGATGCTTGCCTATACCTTCCTGGGGCCGCCTGTACTGGAAGAAAGATTAAGAAATCAGCTCCTTGACGACATCAACCGGATAATGCCCCTGGGCTATAAAGCCACCGCCCCAAGTTGGTCATGGCGCGTGGAAGAAAAAAGCCAGTACCTGCTGATTTTCCTGGTAATCACCATCATCTTCTTCCTTTGTGCCATTCTCCTTGAGTCGCTCCTGCAGCCCCTGGCAATTCTTTCCATTATCCCTGTTTCCTTTTCAGGACTATTCCTCACTTTTTATTTGTTTGGCCTGAATTTTGACCAGGGGGGATGGGCTGCTTTTATCCTCCTCAGTGGCCTGGCGGTGAATGCTGGATTATATATCCTCAACGATTACAACCATTTCTGCCGGTCTTTACCATCCAGGAAACGGGAGGGCCTTTATCTGAAAGCTTTTCAGTATAAGGTGTTCCCTGTAATGCTGACCATTATATCCACAATTCTGGGACTGATCCCATTTATCATCGGGAAAAAGGAAGCTTTCTGGTTTGCCTTTGCAGCAGGCACCATTGGAGGACTTGTATTTAGCTTGATTGCAGTCCTGGTGATTTTCCCTGTCTTCTTAAAGTTGGGAAGGCGGTTTAAATAATGTGCTATCTTTGAATGCGAATTCTTTTTGCTGTTTTTTTAAATACTATTGCAACCCATGCGTAGAAAACTTGATCTCTTTTTTGCTTTGGTCAGAAAGGTGCTTTTTCTTTTGCCTTTGTTTGCCTTTTGTTTTTTTGGCGAAATGCCATCAGTTTTTGCCTCCGACCGCCGTCTCATGACCTTGGAAGATGTGATCGACCTGGCACGTGCTCAATCACCCGACGCCCTGGCGGCCCGCCATCGCTATCGTGGCAGCTACTGGCGTTTTCGCAGCTTCAGGGCCGGCTACCTGCCCAACCTCAGCCTGGAAGCTACCGTTCCTAACCTGAACCGCACCATCTCGCCCGTAACTCTGCCCGATGGAACTGATGTATTCGTCAGGCGCAGCCTGGCCACCTCTTCGGGGACCCTTTCCCTGAGCCAAACGGTAGGGCTCACCGGCGGACAGTTATTTGTCAGCTCAGGCTTACAGCGGATCGACCTGATACGCGAAGACGGAAACTCGGTATCCTTCCTTTCTACTCCGATCAATATTGGGTTCCGGCAGCCCATCTTCGGCTTCAACCGCTTTAAATGGGAACGGCAGGTGGAGCCCCTGCGCTTTGAAGAAGCACGCAAGCAGTATGTGGAAAACCTGGAAAACATCTCTGTCAGGGCCACTCAATACTTCTTTGACCTTTTGCTCGCCCAAATCAATATGGAGATCAACAGCATTAACCTCGAAAGCAACGATACTCTTTACCGCATTGCACAGGGCCGCTTTTCTTTGGGTCGCATTGCTGAGAATGAGCTCCTTCAGATGGAGCTCAACGTGCTCAATTCAGAGGCTACCCTTGAACAATCACGCATTGATTACGAGGGGGCCTTGTTTCGCTTTCGCTCTTATTTGGGCTTTGACGGTAGCGAGGCTCCGGAGTTGATTCCCCCGGAAAATATCCCCGACCTGCAGATAGACGTTTACGATGCTCTGGCGGAAGCTCGCAGGAACCGGGCCGACATCATTGCCCAGCAACGCCTCCTGATCGAAGCCGAAAGCCAGGTCAGCGAAGCCAAGGCCAACAGCCGGTTTAATGCTGATTTATTTGCTGTATATGGCCTCACCCAAACCTCTGATGATATCCAAGGGGTCTATCGTGACCCCCTCGATCAGCAGCAGTTGGCCATCGGAATTTCTATTCCCATCCTTGACTGGGGCGTGGGTAAAGGCCGCGTCCGCATGGCCGAGTCAAACCGAGAGCTTGTTAATACTACCGTCAACCAGACCCTGGTCGATTTTGAGCAAGAAGTGTTCCTGCGTGTTATGGAGTTCAATATGCTCAAAAGCCAGCTGGAAATCGCCCAAAAAGCCGACATAATTGCCGAGAAACGCTATGCCGTTTCCAAGGAGCGCTTCCTGATCGGCCGCATTGACATCATTGAACTCAACATTGCCCTGGAAGAAAAAGACCGCTCAAAACAGCGCTATCTGGCTGCCCTGCGGACCTTTTGGGCTGGCTTTTACGAAATGCGCCGCCTTACCCTTTACGACTTCCTTAACAATCAGCCCCTGGAAGTGGATTTCGAAAATATTTAGAAATTCCGGGCTTTGGGCTCTGGCTTAACGAATAGGTTTGAAGGCCCTGAGTTTAGATAAAAGATTGATTGCGAATCACTTAATTCTTTTTGCCAAAAGAGGCTGTTCCAAAAGCCGGGACGGCCTTTTTTTTTCTTGCCGGGTCCATATAATAGAACTTTTCTGCTTCCCTGCCAGCCTTTTTGACAGAATTTCCCGTGTTTCTGGCTGGGAAACAGGCCTCCCTTTAACGGTATCCGGATCAAAGATCAAGCATATTAAATACATATTTAAAACGTATCTAAAACGAATTTCAGACGTAGTTAAAACGTGTGTGTACGTCTGAACTACGTTTGAACTACGTCTGAACTACGTCTGAACTACGTTTTAACTACGATTATTGAATGAGTTTTTTAGGGGTTAACATGACCTGCTCCTTAGGATGGCCGTAATTTGCCCGGGTATGAATTCCTGGAAGAAATTGCAGGGGAAAAAAGTCTTCTTTCTTTTGCGGCCAATAACAAACCCCGAATAAAAGAGACAACCTCATGGTTTTTATCAGCCTTTTATCGTTAACCTGAGATCAGATCTATCCCTGAGTGTTTTAAGGGCCCTCTTTTCCCTTGGCCCCTTATGAACAAGCTTCGTGAAACGGCAACTGTATCAGGCTCTTCAAAGGTGATGCTAAAACCCCTATACCTTAGTAACTTATTAATATTATGAAAAGCATTGGCCTGTTGATTTCCCAATAAATGAATCCTTCTTTTCTGTTCCTAAACCAGGAGCTTCTCAATCAAAAAATACCCGGCCTCGCTTTTTATGTAACAAAAGACCATTTCCTCTTCAAGTATTTTTTATTCCTGTGCGGCAAAGTGGAAACAGGCAAGGGCTGTGGTGTGTGCTTTTTCAACTATGATGAAAGATGGTCAAAATATTTTATGGGCTTAATGCATTCAGGCATCCCTGATTTTTTCATCATCATGTTCATCCGTCCTTTGCCGGCCTGGGTGGTAATGTTTCAGCTGTGTTAATTCTTTTATGAACTATTTCTTTAATAAAACCGGTAAAAAAGGGGTCAGATAGTGGCCTCCTTTTAATATTTCAACTATTTTTGAGGGACATAGAAATTTAATCCATCACCCGACGTGTTTCAGATTCCAACCCATATTCATCCACCCGGACATGAGTTCTTTTCTAACCGTGACCATTATCTAAAAATGCTGGAGGCCCATCGGGGCATTATACAAGGTGTGCTGCAGGGCAGCCCTGCCAAGGCGGTCGAAAAGCACCGTTCCAGGGGGAAGCTTTTGGCCCGCGAACGCATCGACCTGCTCATCGACCCCAACACCCCTTTCCTGGAATTATCGCCCCTGGCAGCTTATGGGCAATACAAGGATGGTTTTCCCTCGGCCGGCATTGTTACCGGTATCGGAGTGATTCAGGGACGGGAAGCCGTGATTGTGGCCAACGATGCTACCGTAAAAGGTGGAACCTACATAAAGGAAACCATTCGCAAGCACATCCGTGCCCAGGAGATTGCCCTGCAAAACAACCTGCCTTGTGTATATATGGTTGATTCGGGCGGGGTATTCCTGCCAGAACAGGCAGAGGTGTTTCCCGACCGTGATGACTTTGGCAGGATATTCTATAACCAAGCCATACTTTCGGCACAGGGCTGCCCGCAGGTGGCCCTGGTGATGGGCTCGTGCACCGCTGGCGGGGCCTATGTGCCTGCCATGAGCGATGAGACCGTAATCGTGCGCAACCAGGGCACCATCTTTATCGGGGGGCCGCCTCTGGTGAAGGCTGCCACCGGCGAGATCGTAACCCCCGAAGAACTGGGCGGGGCAGAAGTGCATACCACCAAATCCGGCGTGGCCGACCACCTGGCCGAGAACGACCAGCATGCCATCGCCATTTGCCGTAGCATCTTCGAGACCTTCCAACCCAAGGAGAAGCAGGTGCTTGAGGTGAAAACCCCTGAGCCTCCCTTGTACGACCCAGAGGAACTGTATGGCATCCTCCAGTCGGACCTTAAAAAACAAACCGACCCTTACGAGATCATTGCCCGCCTGGTGGATGGCAGCCGCTTTCACGAGTTTAAGGCCCGATATGCCACCACCCTGGTGACGGGCTTTGCCCACATCATGGGCTTTCCTGTCGGAATCATTGCCAACAATGGCGTGCTCTTTGCCGAATCTTCCCTGAAGGGCACCCACTTTATCGAACTCTGCAACTTCCGCAAGATTCCCATCCTCTTCCTTCAGAACATCACCGGATTTATGGTGGGCAAAACCTATGAGACTTCAGGCCTCGCGCGCGACGGGGCCAAACTGGTGCATGCGGTGGCCACGGCCAATGTGCCCAAGATCACTATCATCACCGGGGGCTCCTATGGCGCCGGCAATTATGCCATGGCCGGCCGTGCTTATGACCCTCATTTCCTGTTTATGTGGCCCGGCTCACGCATCTCGGTGATGGGCGGACAACAGGCGGCAAGCGTATTGGCACAAGTCAAGATTGATCAATTGGAAGCGGCAGGAAAAAGTGTGGATGAAGCTGAAATAGAGGCCATGAAAGCCCAAATCCTGGCTAAATACGAAGAGGAGGGCTCAGCTTATTACAGCACTTCGCGCCTCTGGGACGATGGCATCATCGAACCTTTGCAGACTCGTCAGGTCATAGCCATGGCCATTGCCGTATCCCTGAATAAAAAGTTTGATGAACCGCGCACTGGGGTTTACAGGATGTAATACAGCAGCGAATGGATAATTTTGACACCTTAGCCCTTGAAGTAAAGGATTTTGTTTGTACCCTCTGGCTGGCAAGACCTGAAAAGCGCAATGCCATCAACCGCCAGATGGCTGCCGAATTATCATCTTTTTTGGAAGAAGCCGGTGAAGACCCCGCCATACGGGTGGTCATTCTCAGGGGACAGGGTGATTTTTTCTGTGCAGGAGGCGACCTCCAGTGGATGAGCAAGGGAAAAAACCTCCCTCCCAAGGACCGTTCGGGCTTTGTGCTTGCCGACTTGTTCAACAGCTTGTTCCACTTCCCGAAACCCCTGATTGTCCTGGTGCAGGGGGCAGCAATGGGGGGCGCATTGGGATTGGTCGCCTGTGGTGACTTTGTGCTGTCAGCCCAAAATGCCCTGTTCTCCTTCAGCGAGGTGAAACTGGGATTGGTTCCTGCAACCATTTCTCCCTTTGTGATCAGGAGAATTGGAGCATTAAACGCCAGGCAACTGATGCTTACAGGCTCAAAGATTAATGCCACTCAAGCACTGCAATACCACCTGGCCGATTATACGGGCGAGTGGGAGCAGATGGAATCCCAGGCCTTGAATCTTGCCCGAGAACTGGCTTTGAATGCCCCTGAAGCCATGAAGGCTTGCAAAAGGCTCATCGGAGATGTGGCAGGAAAAGAAATAGATGAATCCCTCAGCCAGTTTACTGCCAACTTGCTTTCATCCCTCCAGGAATCAGAGGAAGCCATAGAGGGAATGAGTGCTTTCTTGGAAAAACGTAAACCCATATGGCCGGTAAAGCCTAAACAATGATATGAAACATTCCATTTCCAAAGTACTGGTGGCCAACCGCGGCGAAATTGCCATCCGCATCTTTCGCACCCTGCGGGCAATGGGCATACGCAGCGTAGCCATTTTTTCCGCTGATGATGCTGATGCACTTCATGTCTCCTCCGCCGATGAGAGTTACCTGATCAGCGGGACCAGCCTTGCTGACAATTACCTGAACCAGCAGCGCATCATCCAGATTGCCATCCAGGCAGGTGTCGATGCTATCCACCCTGGCTATGGATTCCTCTCCGAGTCGCACACTTTCTCCAAAGCGGTACGCCAGGCAGGCCTGATCTTCATTGGCCCCGGCGACGAAGCCATCAGGTTGATGGGCAACAAGGTGGAGGCTCGTAAAAGGGTTCAGAAACTGGGTGTTCCTCTCATTGAAGGTGCTACAGGAAAACCTGAAGAGCTTGAAAAACTGGCAGAGAAAATCGGCTTCCCCATCCTGGTGAAGGCTGCTGCAGGAGGCGGGGGCAAGGGCATGCGCATTGCGGGAAATAATTCAGAGCTGCGTGAGATGCTCGAGACCGCCCAGCGTGAGGCATTCAATTATTTTGGCAATGGTGAGGTGTACATCGAGAAATACCTGGCCGAGCCCCACCATATCGAGGTGCAGCTTATGGCCGACGAATATGGCAGAACGGTCACCCTCTTTGAACGCGAGTGCAGCATCCAGCGCCGTTACCAGAAAATCATCGAAGAGGCCCCAAGCCCCAATGTCGGAGATGAACTGCGCGAAAAACTCATGCGCGACGCCAGGGCCATTGCCGATGATATCGGCTATGTCAACGCAGGCACTATTGAGTTCCTGGTCTCAGGATATGAATATTACTTCCTCGAAATGAACACCCGTATCCAGGTTGAGCATCCTGTGACCGAAATGATTACGGGTATTGATATCGTCAGGGAACAAGTGAATATTGCCAGGGGAGAACCCCTCTCTTTCTCACAGGATGAACTTAAAATTGACGGGCACGCCATTGAAGCCCGAGTCTATGCCGAAGATCCCCAAAAGGAATTCCTGCCCTCGCCCGGGAAAATCGTCTTTTACAAGATCCCCCAGGATCATGGCCTGCGTATTGATGGTTCACAAACCACAGGAGCAGAGGTCAGCAGCCAGTTCGACCCGATGATAAGCAAGGTAATCAGCCACGCGCCCACCCGTGAGGAAGCCCGCAATAAGTTGCTGAATGGATTGAAAGGTTACCTCATCCACGGCATCAAAACCAACATCCCTTTCCTGGTCGCTCTTTTACAGGCTGAATCCTTCAGGGATGGCAGCGCCGACACCAATTTCTGCAAGGGCTTCCTGCAGGATGGCTTTCTTGCCGATCTGGAAGAAATCCCCGAACCCGAGTTGTTCATTGCTGCCTTTATCTTTGCGGGACGCGCACGCAGGCACAGAGCACAGACCATCTGGAAACAGCTGGGTCACTGGCGTCTTTGCATGCGAACAGGGGTGATCATCAACGGGAAGAAATTTAACCGCAGCATCAACACCATAGGCCCTGAGCAAATTTACATGGAGCCCTCCGAAAAAAAGGTGATCTATCAGCTGCTCAGCAAGACTGATCACGAGATGCAAATTGATGCTTCGGGCTTTGTTCGAAAGCTGGACTTTACCCTGATGAGTGACGGCTCAGTTTTGATCCAGCAAGCCGGAAAGACATTTCTGGTGCAGCATGCCATGCACCTCAACCGCGAAAGCCTCAAGCGAATCAATAGCAATCCTGTCCTTGAAGGCACTTACCTGGTCAACGCACCCATGTTTGGCAAAGTGATCCAGGTGAACATCCAGCCCGATGACATAGTAAATAAAGGCGATACGCTGGTAATCCTCGAATCAATGAAAATGGAAAACAGGGTAGTGGCAATGGGTAAGGGCAGGGTCCGGGAAATTGTAGTCCACCCCGGACAATTCGTGCAGGATAATCAGGTTTTGGTAATCCTGTCTAATATTTTATAAAAAAAGTTTAACAAAAAATTTTTTTCTGAAAACCATTCGTTAAGATTGTGGTTATAAGATCAAAACAAACCAAAACTTATGATAATTCACCCACTACTGACTGATGCACACAATGCCTTGAGGCAAAGGATCCGTGAATTTGCTGAGAAAGAAATTCGGCCGCTTGCCGCACAACTGGATGAAACCGAAGAGTTCTCCATTGAACTGACCGCCAAAATGGGAGATGCAGGCTTGTTTGGTATTCAGGTTCCAAGAGAACTGGGCGGGCAAGGGCTGGACACCCTCTCTTACATCATTATGGTCGAAGAACTGGCAAGAGTCGATAGTTCGCAGGCTGCTACAATCGCCGCCATCAACTCCCTGGCAATTGCTCCACTGATGAAATATGGTACGCCCGAACAAATAAAAAAATATGTCCCGCAGCTTTGCACCGGCCGGATGACCTGGGCTTTTGGGCTCACGGAAGAGCACGCAGGATCGGATGCCATGGGCTCCCAAACCACTGCCAGACTGGAGGATGGTTATTGGATCATCAACGGCGAGAAAAGGCACATCACCAACTCTACCAGCGAAATCTCAGGAGGCGTCATTGTTCAGGCCGTCACGGGTGATGTCAATGGTCGAAAGAAGCTCTCAGCCATCATTGTTGAAAAAGACACCCCCGGTTTTACACGTGAAAGATCTTTTGGAAAACTGATGTGGCGCGCTTCAGATACAGGAAGACTCTATTTTGACAATGTAAAGGTTCCCGCCGAGAACCTGCTCGGAGAAGTGGGGCAAGGTGGTCGTATTATGCTCAATGCCCTCGATGGCGGACGCCTCTCCGTGGCTGCCATTGGCCTGGGTCTTGCCCAGGGTGCTTTTGAAGCCGCAATCTCGCATTCAAAGATAAGGGTGCAGTTCGGGCAACCCATTCATAAGTTTCAGGCCGTTTCCTTCAAATTGGCCGATATGGATATGAAGATTGAACTGGCGCGCAACACCCTGTACAACGCTTGCTGGAAAAAAGATAACAACATCCAGTTTGCCCGCGAAGCAGCCATCTCAAAGCTCTATACCTCAGAAATTGCCCGCGAAATCGCTGATGAGTCCCTGCAGATCCACGGCGCAGCAGGAGTTTTTAAACCCCATGAAGTGGAACGCTTTTACCGCGATCAGCGTCTGTTGCAGATTGGCGAAGGCACCTCTGAAATTCTGCGAATGATAATAGCTCGTTATAACGGGGTGTAAAATCCTCATTTATGGAAAACCGCAAAAAAGACCATATCAATCTGGCGTTCGAATCGCAGATCCCGGCAAATGTAATTGACGAACGGTTCTTCTATGAACCTATGCTCAGCGCTCATCCGGTAAATGCCATTCCCGAAACAGATTTCCTTGGTAAGCGGATGAAATTGCCCGTTTGGGTATCGAGTATGACAGGCGGGACCAAAATGGCCGGCATCATCAACCGAAACCTGGCCCGCGCCAGCCGTGAGTTCGGACTCGGAATGGGGCTGGGTTCCTGCCGCATCCTCCTGGATGACGATACGTATTTCCCCGATTTCGACATGCGCGACATCATGGGCCCGGAACAACCACTCTGGGCCAACCTTGGCATAAATCAACTGGAGGATATGCTGCGCGACAAGCAGGTCGACAGGATTATTGAACTGGTTGAAAAACTGCGTGCCGACGGCTTGTTCATTCATGTCAACCCTTTCCAGGAATGGTTCCAGCCCGAGGGCGACCGCTTGAAAAAATCCCCCATCGAATCAATACAGGCTTTGCTCGGGCAGATAAAATTTCCTGTGATTGTCAAGGAAGTAGGGCAGGGGATGGGCTACGAAAGTCTGAGGCAATTGCTCCGTCTTCCTCTGGGGGGCATTGAATTTGCCGCCTTCGGAGGAACCAACTTCGCAAAGGTCGAACTGCTCCGCACTCAGTCTGTGGAACAGGAAATGTTCGAACCCCTCACGCGAATTGGTCACGATGCCCTGCAAATGGTCAATATGGTCAACCACATCGTAGAAAACGAACCTGAGAATGTCCGTGTCAGGCAACTGATCATTTCAGGCGGGGTGCGTTCTTATCTCGACGGCTATTACCTGATCCATAAATCCAAAATACCGGCGGTCTATGGCCAGGCCTCATCCTTCCTGAAGTATGCCCGCGATGATTACGAAACCCTGCAGCAATACATCCGCTACCAGGTCAAAGGACTTCAGATCGCCTTTGCCTATCTGAGGGTTAGGTAAGCAGTTAAGTCTTTTGCGCCTTTTTTGGTTTATGGTTAGCCCCTGAAATGGATTGTATGGGAAGGTTTTTTGGGGCCTGTGCCTTAAACCTTGTTTGTTTTAGATTACAATAAGAGGGCGTTTATTTGATGCTGGAAGTCAAAGAAACCTTAATATTGCATGTGGAAAACGAAAGAAAAAGGATTAGGAAATACTTTTCTCATTTTTTCCGTTTCCGGGAAATTATTCAGCTAAACCATCCCATTCCCATGGCGCAGAAATCTCTTATAAAAGGCTTCTCAAAGCTTAGCAATAAAGAAAAACTAAAGGTGGCAGGGGAGCTTTTCGATGAGCCTGAAAAAGCCGTTCAGACCATGCAATCCTTTCATCATCCGGATCCTATGGTTCAGAAGGCCCTGTCTGAGCTCAGTGAGAACACCCTTACCAATTACCCCCTGCCCTTTAATGTGGCGCCCAATTTCATGATCAACGGGCGGCATTATATGATTCCTATGGTTATCGAGGAAAGCTCAGTGGTTGCAGCCGCTTCATCTGCTGCCCGCTTTTGGGCTGACAGGGGCGGGTTCATGGCCAGGGTGATCGATTCCAAAAAGGTTGGCCAGGTCCATTTTCTTTTCAAGGGTGATCACCGGAAACTCTTGAGGGTTTTTCCTGAAATTGAGACCTTCCTCAGGGAAAGGCTTGTTCCCTTTACAAAGAATATGGAAAAGCGCGGGGGCGGTATCCTTGGGATGGAGCTTCGAAGCAAGACCCGCGAAATAGACAATTTCTTTCAGCTGCATCTGACTTTTGAAACCGTGGATGCCATGGGGGCCAATTTCATTAATTCCGTCCTGGAAGAATGCGCCCGTGGATTAAATGATTATTTCGGTCAAACTTATGGCTTCTCTCCCTTCGACTACGAGCCCTTGATGTCCATCCTTTCAAATCATACCCCCGAATGCCTGGTGGAAGTTAAGGTTGCCTGTGCTGCTGAGGACCTTGCGAATATGGCTCCGGGGGTTGCAGCAGAAGATTTTGTCCGAAGATTCGTTCTGGCAGTCAGGATTGCTGAAAACGACATTCACCGGGCTGCCACCCACAATAAAGGCATCATGAATGGTGTAGACGCTGTGATACTTGCAACGGGCAACGATTTTCGTGCAATTGAGGCTGGCGCCCACGCTTATGCCGCCAAAGACGGCGGGTATACTTCCCTGAGCCACGCCCGGCTTGAAAATGGGCAGTTCGAATTTTACCTTACAATGCCCATGGCCTTGGGAACGACAGGCGGACTGACCCGACTGCACCCTCTGGCCGCTTTGTCACTGGAAATGCTGGGAAATCCCGGCGCAAAGGAATTGATGATGATTGCCGGGGCCGCCGGCCTGGCCAACAACTTCGCCGCTATTCGATCACTCACCACCACAGGTATCCAGGCCGGGCATATGCGTATGCACCTGCCCAATATCCTTTCCCAACTTGGCGCTACCCCCGCAGAAAGAGACAAAACCGCCGTTTATTTCAGTAAGCGAATCATCTCTTTCAGGGAAGTGGAAGCCTTCCTGAAAACCATCAGGGATCAGGACGGATAATCCCCCTGAATGGCTTACCTTTGAACCATTTAATATCGCGCCCTATGAATCCTGTAAGATTCTATTCCCATGGTAAGCTCATGATTACGGGCGAATATCTCGCGCTGGCAGGCTCGCTGGTGCTGGCCATCCCTCTGCGCTTTGGTCAGAGCCTGTCGGTGGATGCCCGTTCCTCTGAAAAGGGGTTGAGCATTACCTGGGTCGCAATGGAGCAAAATAGAGAATGGTTCAGGGATACCTTCAGGGGCAATGAATTTGTACCTGAAAACCCTTCCAGCCCCATTAGCCAAAACCTTCAGCGTCTCCTGCAGGAGGCCCGGGCCATGAACCCTGCCTTTCCCGATCCCAAAGGGTCTTACCATGTCAACACCCTAGCCGATTTCCCGTTGGAATGGGGTTTGGGTAGCAGTTCTACCCTGATCTCAAACCTGGCCTGGTGGGCCGACCTTGACCCCTTCGATTTGCTTTTTCACACCTCCTCAGGATCGGGCTATGACATTGCCTGTGCGCGCAGCGATAAACCCCTGCTGTATCGATTCAATGGCAAAGAACACAAGCCTTCGGTGCGTACAGTCGATTTTGACCCGCCTTTCCTCAAAAATCTTTGGTTCGTATATACGGGCAGAAAACAAAGCAGCGCCAGCAGTATTATGGGCATCGACCCTGCCAGCTTCGACGCCCATACCCTGGAAAGAATCTCTGAACTGACCATGAAGATGGCAAGGGAAGAAGACCTTCAACATTTTATGCGAATGATGACCGCACACGAAACAGTCATCTCCCGCGCCATCGACCGCTTGCCCCTGCAGGCAGCACGATTTCCCGATTTCCAGGGGGCTATCAAATCCCTTGGGGCCTGGGGCGGCGACTTCTGCCTTGCTGCCTCAGAACTCGACGAAAACAAGGTTAGGACATATTTCCTCCAGAAAGGCTGTCCCGTTGTTTTTCCCTTTTTTGATATGATACTGAATAATCCATCTGCCAATGGAAATAACTAAAAAAAACAACCTGCATGGCGAAGTCGCCTGGGAAAGCCCCGCCAACATCGCCCTGGTAAAATACTGGGGGAAACTCCCGGGGCAATTGCCCATGAATCCTTCCCTGAGCTTTACCCTTCGCGAAAGCGTGGTAAGGATCAAAATGAAATATTTCCTGGGAGCGGGTAGCCCTGCAGGTTTGCGTTCTTTTAACCTGAATGGGAAGGTTAACCCCAGTTTCCAGGGACGCATCAGCAAATACATTCAGGCAATGCAGGCCCATTATCCTTTTCTTCACAACGCTACCCTCGACATTGAAAGCCAGAGCACTTTCCCCCATTCTGCAGGCATTGCCTCTTCGGCAGCAGCATTCAGCGCCCTGGCCCTGGCCCTTGGCAGCATAGAGGTAGAGCTCGCAGGCAGCCATAACCCCGACGGAGAGGCTTTCCTGCGCAAGGCATCCTTCGCCGCCAGGCTGGGAAGCGGCAGCGCCGCAAGGTCGTTATTTGGCGGGTTTACTGTGTGGGGCAAATCAACCCTTTTCCCTAAAGCCAGCGATGACTTTGCCGTGAAAATCCCTGAAAACGAAATTCACCCCGTCTTCAGAAATCTCCACGACTCCATCCTCATCGTTGACGATAGTGAGAAAGCAGTTTCCAGCTCTGCAGGCCATGCCCTGATGGATCGTCACAACTTTCGCGAAAGCAGGATCTCACAGGCCGAAAAAAACCTGGGCCACCTGATGTTTGCCCTGAAAAATGGCGATGAACAAAACTTTGCAGCCATCGTCGAAAACGAAGCCCTGACCCTCCATGGCTTGATGATGTCCTCTCGACCGGGATATATCCTGATGAAGCCCGGTACTATTGCCCTCATTGATAAAATTCGCGACTTCAGGAACAAACAAAATATTTATATTTGTTTTACTTTAGATGCTGGTCCAAACATCCATTTGATCTATTCGGATAAGGACGCCGAAAAAGTCAGGCCGTTTATTCAGCAGGAGTTGCTCCCCCTTTGTGTGAACGGTCGCTGGATGGATGATGGTGTGGGCGCGGGACCCCAAAGACTGTAATTAATTGATGATGCAAAACCCCGGCAGGACCTTTTTTGGAAAGATCATGCTCTTTGGTGAATACAGTGTTATTTGCCAGGGCAGGGCCCTTACGGTTCCTTTGAAACAATTCAGCGCATCCTGGAGTGCTCCCTCAAAACACTACGATCACAGTGAAGTCGCCCTGAACCAGGAAATGAAAGATTATCTTCTGGCTCTGGTGCGTAGTGAGGAAAATGAGGGCATCAACTATGGCATCGATCTCAATGCCTTTGCCCTCGATTTGCTCAGGGGCTATTACCTCAATTCGGATATCCCCCGAGGTTCAGGATTAGGCAGCTCAGGGGCTTTGGTAGCTTCTGTTTACGAACGCTTCGCCCCAAACCCCATCCCTTTCGCGCCACTGCCCGCTTTTAAAAGCCTCAAAAGACTCCAGCGAATCCTCGCTCAGCTTGAATCCCATTTTCACGGAATCAGCTCAGGGCTCGACCCTCTGAGCTGCTATGTCGGGAAGCCCCTGGTCATTGACCCTGTCTATGGCCCTATAACAGTAAGCCTTCCTTCCAAACCCCTGCATCATAAGGGCGGATTCTTTCTCGCAGATACTCGTCTTCAACGAAAAACCGATGAATTGGTCAATGGATTTATGAAGGATTATCAGAAGGTCCCCTTTCGCAACATGATTCATGATATGTACACCCCTGTCGTGGACTTTTGCATGGATGCCCTGCTGAAAGGCAATTCCGATGAGCTCCTCAGGGGGTTTCGCCATTTATCCTCCATGCAAATGCACCATTTTAATCCTATGATCCCTAAAGGTTTTGAGGAACTCTGGGAAGAAGGCCTCGAATCGGGCCGGTTCTACCTGAAACTTTGCGGGGCAGGGGGGGGGGGATTCCTCCTTGGTTATACCCATAATTTCCAGGAAACAATTCCTGTGCTCAAAAGCGCTGGAACTAGTTTGATTCCTTTGAATATCAACGCTTGATACAGACCTTCTTTTTATGAACAAAACCTCAAAAAATGAAAAGAATCCTGACCCTTGCTGCCTTCTTGCTGTTCACTTGCCCCCTCCTTGCCCAAGGCTCCCTTTCGGGCGATATCTTTGTGCGTCCTGAATTCAGGCATGGCTACAGCAGGCAAGCCCGACCCGATGAAAAGCCCGCTGCTTTTGTGAATCAGCGCACAAGGATTATTCTTGACTTCAAAAAAGAAAAGATCACTACCAAGGTTTCCATACAGGATGCCCGCGTATGGGGCCAACAAATGATGCGAACCCAGGTGCCTTCCCTTGACCTGCACGAGGCCTGGGTCAACGTGGCCTTCACCGACAGCTTTGCAATTAAGGCAGGGCGTCAGGAACTGGTGTACGATAATATGCGCTTCCTGGCCCATAACGATTGGCTGCCCTGGGCCAACAAGCACGATGCCCTCATGCTCCGATTCCTTACCAAAGCCGGCGAACTGCACCTGGTCAGTGCCTTCAACCAGGCCGGGAATCCACTCTTTGGAACCGACTACCCCCTCAACCACTATAAGACCCTGAACTTCTTCTGGTTCAAAACCCAGCTCAGCCAAAACCTCGGTGCTACCTTCCTGGGAATGGCCGATGGCTATCAGGATGAATTCAATGGTGACCTTAACCTGAGGGCTACCTGGCATACCTTCATCACTGCCAAATTTAACAAGCTCTCCTTTGGCCTGAATCCGGCCTTCCAGCATGGCGCAAATCCCGCTGGCCAGGACGTCGCTGCCTGGTATCTCCTGGCTGAAGCAGGTCTGGACTTCTCCCAGAAACTGTCCTCCCGTCTGGGCTTTGAACTTTTCTCCGGCAACGATGCCACAAACCCCGATGATAAGTCAAGGGTGTTTGATGTCCCCTACAGCGGCGGTCACGCCCGGCTTGGCTTTATGGATTACTTTACCCTGAACATCCCCGCTCAGACCAAAGGCGCCGGCCTGTTTAGCCCATATCTTCGCAACATCTTCCGCTTATCCCCGAAATCCAGGCTCAATGCCGATCTTCATGTGTTCTTTCTGCAAAACAACTATATCAACGAGAACGAAACCATCGACAAGTACCTGGGGACCGAACTCGACCTGACCTATAACTACAGTTTTAACGATATGACCCAAATTGTTGCTGGCTATTCAGTAATGCTGGGAAGCCCTTCAATGGACATCATAAAGGAGGGCAGCCATGAAGAGTTCGCCCACTGGGCCTACCTCACACTCCGCGTCCGTCCCAAATTCCTTTAGCTTGCCTATGGCACAAAAAAAGAAGATACTCGTTGTCCGCTTCAGTTCCATTGGCGACATTGTCTTGACCACACCCGTGCTCAGGGCACTGAAACATACTCCCGGCCTGGATGCTGAAGTCCATTTTGTCACTAAAAAGGCCTTCGCCCCCGTGGTGAAGGCCAATCCCAATATCGACAAAGTGCATTTGCTGGAGGACAGCCTGGGCAGTTTGGTGAAAACCCTCAGGACCGAGCGATTCGATTATATCATCGATTTGCATAACAATCTCCGCTCAACCTTGCTGAAGCTGCGGCTGATGAGGCCTTCCAGGGCGTTCAATAAGCTGAATGTTGAAAAATGGCTCTTAGCCCGGCTGAAGATCAATCGCCTGCCCGACCTACATATTGTTGATCGTTACTTTGAGGCTGGGAGACGATTTCATTTGAAAAATGACCAGCAAGGCCTGGATTATTTCCTTGCGGAAAAGGATGCTGTTTGGCCTGATAGCCTCCCGCTGGAATTCAGGGACGCCTATGTTGCCTTTGTTATTGGAGGGGCTCATGCCACCAAACGCCTGCCCAACCAGAAGATCATCGACATCTGCCGGAGGCTGAAGAAACCTGTGATATTGCTGGGCGGCCCTGAAGATGCAAAGAACGGGAGGATCATCCAGGCGGCTTGCGGAGACTTTGTTTTCAATACTTGCGGAAAAATATCCCTCAACAATTCTGCCTTTCTTGTGCAGCAGGCCCGGGTGGTTCTTACCCACGACACAGGCCTCATGCACATTGCTGCAGCCTTCAATAAGCCCATCATTTCCGTCTGGGGAAATACCGTACCAGAATTCGGAATGTACCCCTATATGCCCCAGAATCCCGAAAACTCCATCATCATGGAAATTTCTGGCCTGCCTTGCCGGCCCTGCGACAAGATCGGCTTTGAGCAATGCCCTAAGGGCCATTTCGATTGCATGGAAAAGATCAGCCACGAAAAGGTGGCCCTGGAGGCCCTGAAGTTCTTCTAATATCCCCCGTTGAGAAAAGGATTGTGCCTGCGCTCTTCCCCAATGGTGGTGGAAGGCCCGTGTCCGGGAAATACCTTTACCTCGTCGGGCAGCGTCAGCAACTTCTCCTGGATGGAACGGATCAGCAAATCAAAATCGCCGGTGGGCAGGTCCGTGCGTCCGATGCTTTGTTGAAAAAGCACATCCCCCACGATGACAAAGCCTTCCTCTTCATGATAGAAACAAAGACTCCCGGCTGCGTGCCCGGGGGTGTGCAGGGCTTTCAGCTTTTGATGGCCGAAACCGATTTCCTGTCCATCCTTCAGGTATTTTTCAGGCAAAATGGGATCCTCCACCTCAAAGCCGTAATTGATGGCATAGCTGCGGCTGCTGGTCATAAAGGGCAGGCTGTCCCTGTGGGCCAGGGGCTTTAAATCAAAATGCCTTACGGCGAAGTTGTTCCCCAGGATATGATCTATATGGCAATGGGTGTAAAGAAGGGCTATGGGCTTTAATCCTGCCTTTTCAATGGAATCAGCCAGGATTTCTTCTTCATCAGGTTCATAACAAGCCGGATCAATGATCATGCATTCACCCGTATCATCCCAGAGGATGTAGGTGTTGACCTGGAAAGGATTAAAAACAAGGGATTTTATTTGAACCATAGGCGTGTTTTTTCGATGAATGAATAAAGGTACGCAGATATTTCAGCCCCCCAAAGATACAAAATCCTATCCTGTCTCTCCCGGGTTGTGCTAGGGGCAATTCATTGGTTTGGTTAAGCCCTGAATTTCCAAAATCCTGATTTCACAGGCGTTTTAAAAAAATTCGAAAGGGCATTTTGTCCACAAATGTCCACAAATCAACAGAACCCAAATAGGCAAAAATAGACCTTCATACGGGTTCCGCCCTGCGATTATTTTTTTTTAAGCAAACAAATCAGATCACCACCCCATCCCCCATTAGCTCTATGCCCCAAGCTTTTTGGTTTTTTTTTCATCGCCCACTGCTCACCGATCCTCTCTCCCCCAATTTTCCTTACATTTGTTCTTCAAACCGCCCGAAAATGAATCTTGCTGACCAGATCCATCGCCTTGCTGAGGAAATATTTCCCGAAGTGGTGGCCATCCGCAGGCACCTTCACGCCCATCCCGAATTGTCGAAAAAGGAATTTCAGACGGCAGCCTATATTGCCTCCCAACTGCGGCAAATGGAAATCCCTTTTCAGGAAGGCGTTGCCGGCACCGGCCTGGTGGCCCTGATCGAAGGGGAGAACCCGGGCAAGCGGATGATCGCCCTGCGCGCCGACATGGATGCCCTGCCCATCCGGGAAGAAAACCCCGTGGATTATGCCTCTCAAAACCCCGGAGTCATGCACGCCTGCGGCCACGACGTCCATATGGCCTCCCTGTTAGGGGCAGCAAAAATCCTCCATACGCTTCGCGACCAATTTGAAGGCAGCATCCGCCTGATCTTCCAGCCCTCTGAGGAAAACTACCCGGGCGGTGCCAGCCTGATGATCAAAGAGGGGGTGCTCGAGAATCCCCGCCCCTCCGCCATCTTTGCCCAGCACGTCTTCCCCGGCCTGCCGGCCGGCAAGGTGGGCATCCGCAGCGGGAAATACATGGCCTCCACCGATGAGATCTATCTCACGGTAAAGGGCAAGGGGGGTCACGGCGGAATGCCCCATACCGTCATCGACCCTGTCCTGATCGCTTCCCATATTGTGGTGGCCCTCCAGCAGATCGTGAGCCGGCGCAACAAGCCTTCCCTGCCCACCGTGCTCTCCTTTGGCCGGTTCATGGCCGACGGGCGCACCAACATCATCCCCTCAGAGGTGAAACTCGAGGGAACCATCCGCACCTTTGATGAAGACTGGCGAAAACAAGCCCATCAGCTGATCCGCGAAATTGCTGAGGGAACCGCCAGGGCGATGGGCGGCGATTGTGAGGTCTTTATCGATCCCGGCTATCCCTTCCTGGCCAACGATGAGCGCCTGGCCGACCACTTCAGAGCCTGGGCCGGGGAATACCTGGGAACAGAAAATGTTGAAGAACTTGAACTGGCAATGACGGCCGAGGACTTCGCCTGGTATGCACAGATCCTGCCAGCCTGCTTCTATCGCCTGGGCGTGCGCAACGAATCCAAAGGCCTGGTGTCCAACCTGCACACTTCAACCTTCAATATTGATGAGGAAGCCCTACGGACTGGCGCCGGCCTGATGGCCTATATTGCCATAAATCAACTGGGAGAATAACGATCAGCGGCTACCAGCCTCTTTTCGGAACCCAAACCTCTACGTCGATCCTGCCTACAGGCAGGGGCTTGTCGCCCCTCAGCCAGAAATAGATCCTGACCTGGTCGGCTTTATTTCGCGGCTCTGGGGTCAAATAAAGCCTTTCCAGCGTGTTCCATTGCCCGGACGTGATCTCGTGCGGGTAATGCTCGTAGTCCTTACCACGGTACTTGTAATTGCCTCCTTTGTGATCGAAGGTGATGATCAGGCTGAAGGGATTCTCTGCTACATCGCCCGCAATAAACACCTCCCCCCGAACCTTAAGGAAGGCGTGGTCGGCCATCGTCAGGCGGTTGAACGGAATCTCCAGGGCTTTGGTGAAGGGGTTATCGGGGGTGAGCATGGTCACTTCCCGGGCTTCTTCTCCCGGCAAACCTGATCCGGGAATCCAGGTATCTCCCTCAAATTCAATCTCAAACGTGCGGTACAGATAATAATTTTCTGGCTTTTCCATCACGTCATCCCCGCCAAGGGATCGCTGCACCATCAGCAGGCCGAGCATCTCCTCATCCGGGGGGGTGACCCGCCCCAGGGCCGCCATATAATAGGGCCTGGTCATCCCGTCGGGCTTCAGGATCTTGTTGAAATACTGCCAGGTCTGAAACAGGTTCAGCACCACGAAGAAAGCGGCCAGCCCGTAAAATACCTTACGCCAGAACTTCTTCTGGTCTTTCAGCCCGATGAAGAAATAGCCTAGCGGAATGGCCATCATGGCGTAGGACTGCACCATGGCGCGGTGGCCGAACGAGCCGGCATACCACCAGGTCGTCCACGCACTTACCAGGTAAAGGTTCAGGGCAGCGAAGATCACCAGCGGGAAAAACAGCTCGCGCCGCTTCTCATAGAGGTTCTTGAAGCCATAAATGGCCAGCGCCATCAAGGGCGTATAAATGAGCCAGCCCTTGCGGAAACTGAACAGCACATCCCAGGTGTAGGGGGTCAGCAGGTCGAGCCCCTCGCCCGGGTTATCGTAGGAATAATAGAAAAAGCTTCCCGTAAGGGCCTTCCAGTAAATCAACTGCGGGAGGGCAGGAAGGATCATGCAGCCGCCCATGATGAGGAGGTTCCCGAATTGTTCGCGGATCAGCCTGAATTTTTCCTTCAGGGTCTTCCAGTCGTACACCCCCCACAAAAGCGGGATGATCAGGCTGATGATGTCGGTGGGCCGGATGATGATAATCAGCCCCAGGGTCAGCCCCAGCCAGACCGACAACCGCCGGCAGGGCTGCTCGTGCCAGCGGATCACCAGCCACAGCAGGAGGGCATAGAGGGCAAACAGGAAATTGTGCACCAAGGTATGGTTCACCGAGATGTAAAACAGGTTGGTGCCCAGGAACAGCAGCACCATCAGCACGGCGCTGAGCCGGTCGCTGAAATATTTTAAAAGCACCTTGCGGATAAAAAACAGGCCGAAAAAGGAAAACAGCAGGCTGGTAATGAAAACGGCGTGCTGATAAGGCAGGGAGAAGCCATCGGCCGGATATTGGGAAACCAGCGCCACCCCATGGGCCAGCGCGAAGCCGGGCAAAAACAGGATGGACAAGCCCGATGAATACTTGATGATCAGCCCGCCTTCAGGACCCTCCGAGGCCTGATACAATGTGGTGCTGCCCTTATAGGTCTGGAGCGCCTCCTCCACAAAGCCCGGATCCTTCAGGCCGGGGTCGTGGTGAATGAAGGTGGCCGGCAAATAGAGGTAATAGCCAAAGGTGTCCCACGAGATGATGTTCTCCTTGTAGCGCATCAGCGAAACCACCAGCAGGATGGCCATCAGGCCAATCTTGGTGTAATACGAAAGGGGGAGTGCTGGTTTTTGTATCATCCGTAAGATTTTTAGGGCTTTTCTTGCCTGCCTGCATTCGGAAGGTAAAAGTAGGAAATTTTTCTGCTTTCCCCCGCGGGTCAGGGGCCCAAATTCATAAATCAATGAAAATTAAATTGTTGTTGTTTTTCCAGGCTGAAAGCATTTTTAACCCCGCCCGGAAACCTCTTGGCTTGGTATTTTTCAGCCCGGGTTTGGGGTGCCTCTCAAGTCCCGTTCAGGGATCATTCCTGACCTCTTTATCTTCGGACTTAAGACGTACATTAGACGTACTTAAGACGTACCTTAGACGTACCTTAGACGTACAAAATACGTTTAAAGTACGTGTCAGGTCCGTGTTAAATACGTGTTGAATACGTTTCACCCTTGGGTATGAAACAGGCTTGATGCAGGCAAGAACCCGGGCGGATACCGGCGGGATATTTGCCAATAAGGATTGGCTGGTGGGAAAAAAAGCCCGAATAATGTTTCTGGCTATGAATAAAAAAAAGAGGCCGTCTCTATTTAATTCAGCGAGACGGCCTCTTTTCTTCTTATACTTTTTGCAAAAAATACAGGGATGCTTATTGGTAATAATTGTTTTTCCCGGTCTGGAGGAACTCCAGGAATTTGGGAATGCTGGGATCGAAGCCATAGGCCGGGGCCAACTGGTTTTCCTGGTGGTCGAGAATGAGGTAATAGGGCTGGGTGTTCACTCCATAGCGTTCGGCCTGGAAGACACTCCATTTTTGCCCTACGGTTTTGATGGTCCGTTCACGTCCCAGGGCCGAGGAGACAAACTGTTCCGATTCGGGCAGGGCCGTGCGGTCATCCACGTAAAGGGAAATGATCACAAAATCATCGCGCAGCATTTCCAGTACGGCGGGGTCGGGCCAAACCGAGGCCTCCATTTTCTTGCAGTTGACGCAGCCCAGTCCGGTGAAATCGAGGAAAACCGGTTTTCCTGCTTTTTCGGCGGCAGCCATGCCTTCGTCATAATCGGTGAACGTCATCAGGCCGTGTACCGCTTCCTTTACGCTTTCACCCACATACAGGGTATTGGCTGAGGTTGCTGAAACACTGGCTGTGCCGGTGTTTCGGCTCAGGTCAAAGTCCTGGGTGGTGGAGGAGGGCAGGAAAGAACTCACGGCGCGAAGGGGAGCGCCCCAGAGGCCGGGGATGAGGTAAAACACAAAAGCGAAGACCCCGATGGCCAGCAGCAGGCGCGGCACGCTCAGGTATTGCAGATCGCTGTCGTGGGCAAATTTGATCTTGCCGATCAGGTAAAGACCCAGCATGAAGAAGATGGCGATCCAGAGGACGATGAATACCTCGCGGTCGAGGAGGCCCCATTGGGCCACGGCGTCGGCGGTGCTGAGGAACTTCAGGGCAAAGGCCAGGACCACGAAGCCCAATACCACCTTCACAGCGTTCATCCAGCCGCCCGACTTGGGCAGTGATTTCAGGGCCGTGGGGAATACGGCGAAGAGGCTGAAGGGCACGGCCAGGGCCAGGCTGAAGCCCAGCATGCCAATGGCTGGCGAGAGTACGTCGCCGCTGGTGGCGGCTTCTACCAGGAGGGTTCCCACGATGGGGCCGGTGCAGCTAAAACTAACCAACACAAAGGTCAAGCCCATCAGGATCACCCCGATGAGGCCACCCTTTTCGTCGGCCTTGCTGTCGAGGGCGTTCGACCAGCTAGAGGGCATGGTCAGCTCGAAAGCACCGAAGAAGGAGGCTGCAAAAAATACGAGCAAGGCAAAGAAGAATACGTTGAACCAGGGATTGGTGGCCAGGGCGTTGAGGGCGTTGGCGCCAAAGATCATCGAGATGGCCAGGCCAATGAAAACGTAGGCGAAAATGATGGTCAGCCCGTAAAACAAGGCGTCGCGGATGGCCCGGGGACGGTTTCCGGCATTCCTCAGGAAGAAACTGACTGTCAGCGGAATCATGGGAAATACGCAGGGGGTGAGCAGGGCCAGCAGCCCGCCCAGCAGGCCTGTGATGAAAGTGCCCCAGAACCAGCCTTTTTCGCGGGCGAGTTCTTCAGCCGGGGCGGTAATGTCTTCCTGGATGACGGTTTCAAGAGGCTCAACATGAGTTTCCTCAATAATTTCTTCCGTTATTTCCTCAGGCATCTCTTCAGTGGTGACCGGGTCTACGACAGCAGGAACTGCAACAGTTTTTCCCGGCAACTCAAAGGAGAATTCCATGTAATCGGGGGGAAGGCAGGAGTCGTCGTTGCATGACATGAAGCCTACTTCCCCAGTGATCCTCACGGGCTGGGAGCTTGTCACTTCCACCGTCTGCCGGAAAGTGACCGAGCCCGAAAACATGGTAAGATCCATGTTAAAATTGGGGTCAAATTTTTCTTTGGGCGCAGGAAAACGAAGTGCTCCAATCTTCCTGTAACCACTGCCTTCTGCAAAGTCGATGGAGGTAGGAATGGGGCCGCCGGCTTCAATATCCGTTCCGTAAATCGACCAGCCGGCATCGATCGTCGCGCTGAAACGTAAATCGTATTGATTCTCGCCAATCTTTTCGTGCGAAAAATTCCATTTAACGGGCTCCAGGATCTGGGCAGACACTGAATTGGCCGCTGCAAGAAAAAACAGCAGCAGGACCAGGCTTGAGAATTTTGAAATAATTTTCATAGAATTTTGATGATGTTTATATGGCAAACGTTGTTTAGCCGAAATGGTTGAACCAAGATTGTTAAAACAAGTTAAAAACATACATACATATATATTTTGATTTGCAAAGATACAATTTACCTCATTTATGATCGCACAATTTTTACCCGCAGGGCTTCACGGGTGGAGGGCAAAAGCCTGAAAGCGTCGCTGATCCGTATTCCTGCCACCCAGGCAATTTCATCGCCCGATACCAGCACCCAGACCTGCTCTTTCAGGTGCAGCGGGATTTTTTCATCGGTCAGCAGGTCGCTGATTTTCTTCTTCCCCTTCATCCCGAGGGGGATGAAGCGGTCGCCGGGTTTTACCCTCCTGAGCTTCAGGGGAAATTGTATCCGGCTAAGGTCAAGCATGGCAGTGTCTTCATCTTCAGTCCATTGTATTTCTCTTTCGAGGATGATCTTCCGAAAGGAAAAACTGGCACCGGGCACTTCCAGCTTCCGGGTTTCGGATTCGATGAAATATTCCTGGTAGGTGGCGGCGGGACCTAAAGGAACAATGAAGATCTTTTCCCGGTCCTTGATGGCCTTATGGGTGCTTGAGAGGAATTGCTTTCCGGACTGACTTTCCAGGCTTTCATACAGGTCATCGCTGACCGCAGCGCTGAACTTGAAGTCCTTCAGAAATTCAAAGAGCAGCAGCCGGGGTGATGAACAAGCCATTAACTGGTCAATGCGAATGGAAACGCCATGATCTTCCTTTACGATGCAATGTTCCTTTTGGTGGGTGACTTCCTGGTCCAGTAATCCGGCAGAGGCTTTCATCCTTTCCAGGAATGAGCGCATATTCTCGCGGAAGCCCGGGTCCAATTCCAGGAGATTTGGGATGAGATGGTGTCGGATTCGATTGCGTAAGTAATTGTCCTCCAGGTTGCTTCGGTCAGTACGAAAGCTGATCTGCTCCTGATGCGCAAAGGTTTCAATTTCATCGCGGGTGGCAAACAGCAGGGGGCGGATGATGTTGCCGTTCTTGAGGGGGATGCCTGCAAGTCCCCTGACCCCGGTGCCCCGCATTAAATTGATGAGCATGGTTTCGATGGAGTCGTCGAGGTGGTGAGCAGTGGCGATGAGGGTGTATCCGTTTTCTCCGGCAGTTTTCGTAAGCCAGTCGTAGCGCAGCTTGCGGGCAGCCTCCTGGATGGAAAGCCCCTGTTGGCGGCTGTATTCCAGGGTGTTGAATGTGACCTTTAAAAAGGGAATGCCAAGGCTGTGGGCAGTGTTTTCGACCAGCTCCATATCCAGGTCGGAATCCTTGCCCCTGAGGGAAAAATTGCAGTGTGCGATAGCGTACGGTATGCCTGATTGGCTGAAAAGTCTGGTCATGACCATCGAATCCATACCCCCGCTGACGGCCAGCAATACCTTGTCTCGGCGGCCAATCAGCCGGTATTTCCCGAGAAAATCGGAGAACTTTTCTGAAAGGTTTTCCCTTGATTTCATGCAATTACGCGACCAGCCCCTTTGTGGGATGTTTGGTGTTGGATAATGGTTTGATTTTCAAATGTTTTTTTATTCCTTCCGAAATGCTGCAAAGGTAATAAAAATGAAATTCTGAATAAATTTTTGCAGGGTCAGGGAAGTTAGACCGGTAAACCAAGGGGTATAGGGAAGCCTTGGTTGGGGCAAGGACTGGAAAGGCCCGTTTTATTGTAACATTTAGCGGGTTCATGGCGTCATACCATCAAAAAGCCCGGTCTTTTCTGTTCGTAAACGGACAGAATTATGACAAAACCGAACAGAATATTTGAACAGGAGTTTAAAGAGAAAACCAAAAATATTTTGTAAGGTATTTATTAACAGTAAGTTGTAAATCGTGGCACGCAAATGGAATGTTCTTTGTGCAGGAATAAATACCGGACAAAAAACCAAAAACATAAAAGCCCGAATCATGAAAACAAAAGTTTTAGCAACCGTTCTGATCTCCATGATGGTGTTTGCCAGTGTAAACGTCTTTGGAGGAAAGCCCCAGCGCAGAATGACCTTTTACATCGCAGGCGGGATGGTGAAAATCCCTGTAAAAGTTGAAGAAGCACCTGATTCATTGCCTGAAGCAGTAGTGGTGAAAATGTTGAAAATGGAAGCCGATGCCCGTTGCCAGGCACTGACCCTTCAATTTGACCTGAGCCTGATCTCCAAACCTGAAAAGGATGCTGATGACGTGACCATCGACACCCGCAAGATCTTTGACGAGCTTCGTTACCGTGAGTTTGCCCGCCGATAAATCCTTCTTGTTTCCTTTATTCTCTTTTTGCTTCATAGGTTTTGGCCGCACCCTCTGGGTGCGGTTTTTTTATTTTGCTGAAGATCAAGATACTAAAGATTATTTATATTTTTTATTTCAAAAAGGTGTTGAATAATTGAAAAAGCTTTTTACCTTTGCACTCCCCAAATGCG